>Ga0310345_10006325_pt1 | contig 10364 bp, 10 predicted proteins | sample HC15DNA20500_MG_FD_204667 | JGI IMG/M metagenome (GOLD analysis project Ga0310345, IMG submission 204667) | Marine microbial communities from station ALOHA, North Pacific Subtropical Gyre - HC15-DNA-20-500_MG | ecosystem: Environmental > Aquatic > Marine > Oceanic | place: Pacific Ocean: North... | reverse complement strand
TGACCAACAGTATGATTTTTTCGAACCCTTATGCGATCACCAACTGAGAAGACCGGAGGCTCTGTAGACTCCAACAAAGTGGGACCTCCTGATGATAATATTTTTTCTGCATCCTGTGGTGTAGGTACTCTGAATTTATGTCCTGTACTGGCTGATAGGCCTACACAAAAAGTATGCAGTTCTTCTTCACTAATCAGATCTTTCTCAACCAACAACTTCATTAACCCTACCAACCAGTTTTCGTAATAGGAATGAGTGAGGTAATCAACAGGATGCTGTCGTTCCCTAGCATAACGGGATTCATCAATATTCCATCTTCCCAACATGCCAGCCGCTATAGTCAGTCCGAAGATTCTCCGTTCCCAGTCCGCATGGAAAACCGGTTCTTCGTTTTCCGGCTCTGGGTCAATAAATCCTAGCCCGTCTTTACCACCAAGATCGTGTGCTCCGTACATCAATTACCTCCATCTGGAATTTTCACTTGCTCGACACCGATCATTGAATTACGAGTTACAAGTCCCTGGAGTTGCTCTACCGTCCAATTTTTCGTTTCTGGAGGTCGCATTGGCAATACCAAATAGCGTATTTCAGAAGTGGAATCCCAAACACGTATCTTCACAGTATCATCGAGCTCAGTTCCAAACTCTCTCAGTACAGAACGGGGATCGCTAACTGCCCGAGAGCGATAGGGAGCTGACTTGTACCACACAGGTGGTAACCCGAGAAGAGTCCACGGATAGCAGGAGCACAGTGTGCAGACGACTAGATTATGCTCGTCAAGCGTATTCTCCACTACCTGTAAATGTTCGCCTTGGCGCCCCACATACCCAAGCTCTGCGGCCGCCGCAGTAGGATCGTCCAAGAGAGTTTTCTTAAATTCAAGATCAGTCCAGGCCATAGCTATAACATGCGCACCGTTTCGAGGACCGATTCTATTCTCATAGGTATCAATTATTTTATTGAGGGTGTCCGGAATGACTAAACCCTTATCCACCAGCAAACTCTCGAGGGCTTTTACCCTGAGTTCGATATCAGGAGGCGGCTCAGTGTGATCATGATCATTTGGCATGCCAGATAGCCTAGCATTAATTATATGAGGAAGCAGCAGCAGAAACCCAAGAAGGTTTGGCGCATCTTACGGACCAACACAAATGTGACCCAGAACCAAAAAAGAGTTTTATAAGATCCTACAAGATTGGGCACAGGTAGGTCTGTATTAAAGCCGCATCAGTTTCTTAGGAGAATCTAAACCGATAATTTATTCAGCTTTTTTCGCAGTTGCTTTTCGAAATTTGTAACGATTGATTGGATTAAGCAACCGAGCCATACCACGAGTGAACGTTACGGGACTATCCAGCACTGCAAAACAGAGACAACCTTCTTCGCTAGCAGGCTCATGTATTTGGTCTTTGTTACGGACAACGAAATCCGAAGACTTGTAGCAACCAAGTTCATCAAAGAAACTACCATCAATTACTAACGTAAACTCATTCCCTTGATGCTTGTGCATAGGTACTTGGCTACCCGGCTTCATATACACGAACTCACATTGCGTTTCATCATCTAGCAACAATTCCGCACGATTGATTCCCCCGGTAAGCTTCTTCCAAACAAGACCTTCAGAAGCAACTTTGGCTAGCGCCTTAGGCAACTTTACACTGTGATCAAGCATGTGTATCTCGTTAACAGAAGAGGGTTCGACCACAATATTTTTTTGCTGTGGCTGTTTCACTATGTCTGCAACCAAGTGGTCAAATTCACTACTAGATTTACTCTCAGGAGTCTCAAGCCAAGCAACGCCGGCTTTGACTTCTGCAACACTGGTATTCTCCTTGCAGCTATTGCATAACTCGACATGTGCCGAAATAGCTATGCTCATTCCAGCTGGGAGCCTCCCCTGAGCAAAGCTATCCAAAAGCTTTTCATTTGGATGGAAATTTATTTCAGTATTCATTGTTCAACTCCGATAAGTTGTCGCAATTTTCCCAGACCCAATCGCAATCTCGATTTCAGCGTTCCCAACGGAATCTTCAGAGCTTCCGCTGCTTCTTCATGAGTTCTATCAAAAATATAAATCTGTTTTATAACGGCCTGCTGCTCTTCTGGTAGTTGCACGCAGTATTTTTCAATTTGTGCAATTTGTGTTACCAATGAAGCAGTTTCTTCCCTGTCTAGAGCTGTATTCTCTTCGTGTTGTGGCCAAATATCATCTGCACTGACGCAACTAGGCTGTCGCTTCAACTTTCTTAAGAGATCAAAGCACCGGTTCCTAGAAAGAGTAAAAATCCAACTTTTGGCTGAGCCACGATCTAAATCAAAGAGAGGTGCTTTCTGCCATACGGACAGCATAGCTTCCTGCACTAGGTCATTTGCAAGTTGTTCGTTACCCGTCAGCTTGATTCCCATTGCAAATATTTTACTCGCAAATCGACTAAACAATTTGTTGTATGCTGCTATGTCTTGCCAATTACCCACTGCCATTAATAAAGATTCGCTGCTATCAGAATCAACGCCATTGGCGTGGTTTGTCTCTCGAGCACTAGCACCTAGAGACTTACTAAGAGCAACAGAAACCATGCTAGGGCCATTCTCTGTGGGGCATAAATTGTGCATGTATTAAGGCTACGTCAGCATTCAACATTTAGTTCACTTCTTCTTACTGGGAGAGTGATCCAGACGCTATCAGAAGACGTAATACATTGGAAGTGAGTAATTTCAGGCTTCTGTGCTATGACACCAACCCCGGGATTTAATTCTGCGTCAAACTTTATCAGCGTGGAACACCTCGCAAAACGTGTGATGAGCGCTTATCAGACATGCGGTCGTGACAATCTGGATAATGTAGACTCACTTTATACTGCTGATGTGTACTTCGAAGACCCTACCCATGCTATGCAAGGAAAGGAGGCCCTGCTCGATTATTTTGCTAAAGTGTTTGCTAATCTTGAAGACTGCAGCTTCAAATTCCACCAGACGATTTCGAACAGCACCGATATATTTATGTCTTGGACCATGTTTGTTAACCATCCGAAACTGAAATCGGGTGAGACGATTCGGGTTGAGGGAGCAAGCTACCTGAAAACTCGCAACGGGAAAATTTATTACCAAAGAGACTACTTCGATATGGGAGCTATGGTTTACGAGCACCTTCCTTTGATTGGCCGAATTTTAAACAACGTCAAGCAAAGATTAGGGCAATGAATACACTCATTACCGCGAGAGGTTCCACGAGTAATCACCTAGCTTATAAATCGATTTTCCCTAGCTTCGAAATACAAAAAGAGAAAATGCTTTTCCCAAGGATATTTACCTCTATTTCAAAAACCGCTGGCAAGCTTCCTATAGGCCTGCAGCAAAAGTTACTTCCCCGAACCGTCGCATAAAAATTCGACGAAAGAAATTTGAAATCGGAATAAATTCAAGATTATGCAAGCACAACGTATTGCCATCATCGGAACCGGTATCTCGGGTCTCACCTCAGCGTATCTGTTAAGCAAACAACATGAGATCACGGTATTCGAAGCTAACGATTATGTTGGTGGCCATACCCGTACCGTACCGGTGACTTGTGCTAGTCAAACCAACTATATCGATACCGGATTTATCGTTTGTAACGATAGAAATTATCCCAATTTTATTAAGTTTATGGACAAACTAGGAATTAAGCTTAAAACCTCAGAAATGAGCTTCAGCGTGCGAAACGATACACGCAACCTTGAATACAACGGCCATAATCTGAACACGCTTTTTGCCCAAAGGATGAACGTAATTCGCCCACAGTTCATCAACTTTGTAAGAGATATCTTACGTTTCAACAAAGCCAGCAAGGCTGCCATAGAAAGTGAAGCCGTTGGGGAGATAACACTAGATGAATTCGTGGCTGAACAAGATCTAGGGATAATGTTCCGAAACAACTATTTGTTGCCTATGGTGGCAGCGATCTGGACCTGCAGTTTAAAACAGGCGGGCGAGTTCCCCTTGCGCTTCTTCCTAAAATTTTTCCTTAATCATGGCTTATTGGATATAAAAAACCGTCCCCAGTGGTATGTGTTGGCCGGCGGCTCACAAGCCTATATTAAGCCGATGACAGAGCCATTTCACGATAAAATACTGCTAAACACACCCGTCGAAAAAATAAATCGAAAAGGTAGTTCGATTGACATTACGTACCAGGGAAATAACGAACGTTTTGACCAAGTTGTAGTAGCTTGTCATAGCAACCAGGCGCTAGCCCTTATTGAAAACCCGACGCCGGAAGAACGAAGCATTCTAGGAGGAATACAGTACCAAGATAATGAAGTAATCCTGCACTCCGATTGCTCTTTTATGCCTCGAAAACCTTTAGCATGGGCAAGCTGGAACTACCTTGTCAATGATGGTAATACCTCGGACCCACCGCTAGTCACTTACTGCATGAACATCCTGCAAGGTATCAAGAGCACTTCTCCTTTTCTAGTGTCATTGAACGCTAGCCACAAGATTGCCAAAAAGAAAATACTACGGGAATTTAGTTATGCTCATCCCGTTTATTCAATGAATTCAATGACCGCTCAGTCGAGGCGTCACGAAATATGTGGAAAGGATCGCATACATTTTTGTGGAGCATACTGGTACAACGGATTTCATGAAGACGGAGTACGGAGTGCGCTCGACGTATGCAAACGATTTGGTTTATCACTATGAGCAAACAACCTACTCGCCCTGATTCTTTCAATAGTGCTATTTACAAAGGAAATGTAACTCACCGCCGATTTTCGCCAACTACTCATGAATTCAACAACCCCCTTTTTATGTTTTTACTCAAAATCGACGAAATCCCTAGAGTTCTTAATGCTTTCTGGCAACTTGGTTCGAGCGTTTTCAGCTGGGGGAGGTTCAGGAGAGCCGACTATATAGGGGATCAGAGGTCAAATCTAAAAACAGCAATAAAAGAAAAAATCGCGGATTTATTGAATGAGGACACCAAAGGTATAAATGGCGAAATCTATATGCTGGTACAGCTAAGATATTTCGGCATCTATTTTAGCCCTCTCAATCTTTATTTTCTAAAACAAGCAAGGGACTTTAGATACATGCTCGCTGAGGTGAGCAATACCCCTTGGAATGAACGCCACTACTATCTTCTAGACCTGCAAAATATTCAGCCTCATGCCAAGCAGTTTCATGTGTCTCCCTTCAACCCAATGGGTCAAGAATATCACTGGCGAGTAGTACCCCCTGTGGAAGGCCAGAAACATTGTGTGGTACACGTAGAAAGCTATGATAAAAAGGTTCCCACCAAAAAAGTGTTCGAAGCCTCATTGAATTTAAGCAGGCTTCAACTAAACCAAAAAGAATTAATGCGCGTATTGTTAAAAACTCCAATACAAACAGCGAGTATCTTATTTGGTATTTACTGGCAAGCGGTCAAGCTGTTTCTAAAACAAACGCCGTTTTTCAAGCATCCGCATAAAAACAGAATTAAGGTAAAAAAAGGCAACATATGAATGACAAGCAATTAGCTATAAATGGGGAAGCGACAACCTCTGTCCCAAAATCTGTGTTGATATCCCGGCACATTCTGGTTCAAATTCTAAAAAATGCTAAAGAGGGACATTTTTTATTGAAAGAAAAAGGTCGCATCATTGCAGAAGTAGGTAGCAAAAGGGATTCTCTTCATGCTGAAGTAAATGTGTTGGACACGAGATGTTATGGTCGCGCGTTGCTCGGGGGAAGTGACGCCGCCGGCGAAGCCTTCGTAGATGGCTGGTGGACATCTCCGAATCTTATCCAAGTAACCCGGTTTTTTTGCCGCAATCTCGACATGATGGATCATTGGGACAGTCGCTTTGGCTGGATGCTAAAACCATTTCGTTTATTACGGCAAGCAACTAGGATGAACACCAGGAAGCAAGCCAAACGCAACATACTGGCTCACTACGATCTAGGTAATGATTTGTACCAGGCTTTTCTCGATGAGCGCATGCAATACTCGTCAGCAGTGTTCAAAACCTCCACAGAAACTTTAGCAGAAGCCCAAACAACCAAACTGACTCGGATATGTGAGAAATTACAGCTCTCTGAGAAGGACCATCTGCTGGAAGTAGGAAGCGGCTGGGGCGGTCTAGCTGTATTTGCAGCCCAGCACTACGGCTGCAGAGTAACCACCACCACAATCTCCGACGAGCAATTCAATTACGCAGAGAAAACGATTACCGATTTAGGCTTAGATGAACGCATTACACTACTCAATAAGGACTATCGATTATTGGATGGACACTACGACAAAATAGTTTCTGTGGAAATGATTGAAGCGGTCGGCCGTCAATTTTTGAGTAGCTACTTTAAGAAATTAAACAGCCTATTAAAACCAAACGGCCTGTTTATGCTGCAAACAATTACCATTGCAGACCAACGATTAGGCGTATATAACAGAAACGAGGATTTTATTCAAAAACACATCTTCCCAGGTGGTTATCTTCCCTCGTTGGCACTGATAAGCAAAATCTTGTCGAAGAAAACCGAGTTGGTGATTCGCGACATGCTTGATATCGGATTAGACTATGCCCAAACTCTAGCCCATTGGAGTCAAACATTTCAATCCAATGAAAATTACGTCAAAGCTCTCGGATACGATGATAGATTTTGCAATCTCTGGTCTTATTATCTGGGATATTGTGAAGGCGGATTCCGAGAAAAAAGAATAAGTGCAGCTCAATTACTGACCAGCAAAGCGCCCCACAGGTCTCCGTAGAGCTCAGTAATTCATTAGAACGATTTTCATGAAGTTATTAATATCCAAGCCGTTCAATCTGATCGCCTTTAACATAGTCTGGTTCGGGTGCGTAATTGGTCGAAACGATCTCATCTGGTTATGCGCCCCTCTGATTCTCGGCTACGCTACGTTACTTGTCTGCCAAAAAGAAGTGAAATTCAATCAAATAGCATTTCCTGTTTGCATCGGTATTAGCATTGACTCAATACTCACTGCATTGGGTATATTCCAATTCGAAGAAACTATGCTGCTGGTGCCTTTGTGGCTGGTTTTTCTGTGGATCGCTTTTTCCACAACTCTCTGCCATTCACTGCTATTTATTGGTCGTAATAAACTAGCAGTGGTAACAACTGGTGCCATAGCCTTACCACTGAACTATACAATAGGAGAAAGGTTAGGAGCCGTTGTATTTGATGGATCGTATGTAATGACAATTATAGCAATGAGTGTTACTTGGGCAATTTGTTTACCTTTGTTGTTTTATTTTGCTGAGAGCCCAATGGTAAAAGAAAATGAAACGATTTAGCGGAGTAATATTCGGTATTTGCCTTGCCGGGTTAGTAACTGCTGATCCAGTAAAAGAACTTGATCAGGTCGGTACCGCTACACTGAGGGTGTTATTCTGGACTATTTACGATAGTACTCTTTACTCGATCGATGGCGAATTTCGTGGCATAGAACCGGGAATAGCCCTCGAACTCACTTATCGGCGGCGTATTACGACGGCGACCCTCATCGATTGGACTCGTCGAGAGTGGCAGAAACAATCTCTTTTTGGTGAGCAAAGTGAACAATGGCTAGAAATCTTGAGCTCTATTTGGTCAGATGTGAAGCGGGGAGATGTCCTAGTCCTAAAAGTGAGTTCTGACCTTTCCAGCGAATTCTACAAAAATGATGAACTCATTGGTTCGCTCACCGACCCTGTATTCACTACCAATTTCCTATCAATCTTTATATCCGAAAAAAGTAGCTACCCAAAACTCCGGGCTAGGTTGGTTGGAATTAGAGCGGACTAGTGATTCAAGTAATCAAGTAAGGTTTCAGCGCTTCAAAGCGATATTCGATTTCCTCGATCTGTTCCGAAGAGAAACTATAGTTTCCCCGACGTGAAGCCGTCGTTTTAAATACTCCTCGCTTCTTCATTACATAAAGCCTTACACCCGGTATCAGATTATCTAGATTTTGAATTAGTAAGAGTCGGCTATAGCAATCTCGTAGCTCCTCTTCCCTGCCCAATTGATTTAATTCCCACAGCTTCGCGTAAACATCAGCATACATTGCTCCACCAGTCATTACCCCGTCAGTACCTATCCTCATCTCATAAAGCCAACCCCTACCCAAAGTAGCCCCAAACACACTTCTGATAGGATCCGGTTGGTATTTCTGGAGAGCTAACATGCGTTCATGCACCCTTCCATATTCTTCCTTGATATAACCACACTGAGGCATATCACTGGCTAACTTGACCAAGAAGTCTATAGTCAGCTCGATATTCGGCCCACCGCTGGTCTGCACAAATATTGGCCGATCAGTAATTTCACATAAAGCTGCATAGTAAGCATAAATGTCATCTAAAGAATTAGCTGAAGTGGGCGGTATCGCGATCATGCCATCAGGTTCCAGTGATTCGGCAATACGTGCATATTCCAGCATGCCGGCTGTGTCATCTGCTTGCACTCCTAGCACTAAAGCCATGCCCGTTCCTTTATTGCTTTCCGCAAGAATCTCGAAACCCCGAATACGCTCCTCCTTGCTAAGATAGCGTTGCTCGCTCGAGTTTTGCGGCCAAACCAGTCCTTGCACACCGCAACGCCCACAAAAATCGACTTCTCTGGCCAGGTCTTGGTAATCCACCTCGTTCGCGAGAGAGTAAGGGGTACTGAGGATCATTAAAGCCCCCCGCATCTTATTTTCAGCTGCCCCAAAAAGATTTGGATAAGGAAGAGCAGCCATGGTTGCAAGTGCTGTCAAACATTTTCTGCGCGTAAGATAAGGATTAAGGGGCATGTCTTTTTACCTCTTTAGACGGAAACAACCTACCTACAAAAGCGGTGTCAAGTATTTGGATCAATCTCATAAGAAAACCTATTTTATCAACGGCACCAATCGGTTATCGTAGTCTTTTGCCCAGAAAGGGCCAAACTCTTGGTCAGAGACTATGCCGATCCGCCCAAATTTTCAATATGTTAGGGCTTCTGCGAGCATAAGCACTTTTTTAAGAGGGTAAATATTGGTTAGAATCGGGTTCTCAGCGAATTACGGAGTTCTAGGTATGTCAAGGCGAAAAAGAACAACAGCCACCCAAAGACTGGCGATAATCGTCACAGTAAGCAGCATTAGTTTCCTCGCTGGATGCGAACGCCAGCAGGAAGCCAATCGATCTGGTAGTGAACCAGCTATCGAAACTACAGCCATGCAGGAGCCTATTTATGTGCCTGCTGGCATGGGCGCCCAAGACGGGGAATGGCAGGCCTACGGGGCTGAGATAGGCAGCACTAAGTACACTTCTCTAGCTCAAATCGATGCGACAAATGTAAATGATTTGGACGTTGTCTGGCGCAGACCCGCCGTTGACAGTTATTACCTAGAAATGAATCCAAACCAGCGCTACTCCACAACTTGGAATGCCGCTCCAGTTATCAAGAACAATGTTGCTTATATAACCAATGGTCTTGGTCTTGTAGAGGCATACAATCCGGGTACTGGAGAAACAATCTGGGTGCAAGAACCAGTAGGCGGTTTAGAGGGTTTGCCCGGAGCCCCAACCCGTGGTGTTGCGTACTGGAGTGATGGAATCGATGAACGAATCCTAGTGCAGCGGGGTATCTATCTGTATGCGCTCAACCCTCAGACTGGAGAATTATATCCCGAGTTCGGGGTCAACGGCCGTGTCGATTTACAGTTCATGCCTGTAGAATTTACTCGATTTCGCTGGGGTGGCGTTCCAATGGTTGTGCGTGACACAGTGCTCATTGGCCAGTCTATGTCAGATACATTCGACAACAAGGAAGCCTATCGAGGTGATGTCCATGCCTTCGACGTACGAACTGGCGAACTTTTGTGGACATATAATACGATCCCGCAGGAAGGGCAGTTTGGGACCGATACCTGGCAAGACCGGTCTTGGTCCTATACCGGTCACGCACCAGTTTGGTCTTTATTCAGCGCCGATGAAGAATTAGGCATGGTTTACATGCCTATTACATCATCAACGAATGATATGTACGGTGGCCACCGTATTGGCGACAACCTGTTTAGTCAGAGTATCGTGGCGGTTGATGTAGAAACCGGGCAGCGGGTCTGGCATTTCCAGACCGTGCACCACGGTCTTTGGGATTATGATCCGCCCGCGGCACCGATATTGATGGACATTACCGTGGACGGTCGAGAAATCAAGGCAGTCACTCAACTAACCAAGCAGGCTTTCGCTTTTGTATTTGATCGAGAAACTGGCGAGCCGGTTTGGGACATTGAGGAACGACAAGTGCCCCAATCAACCGTGCCAGGCGAGGTGACTTCACCTACTCAACCATTTCCTACCAAACCGGCCGCGTTTGATCGGCAGGGAGCCACAGTAGATAATTTGATCGATTTTACTCCGGAAATCTTT
>Ga0310345_10006322_pt1 | contig 10367 bp, 8 predicted proteins | sample HC15DNA20500_MG_FD_204667 | JGI IMG/M metagenome (GOLD analysis project Ga0310345, IMG submission 204667) | Marine microbial communities from station ALOHA, North Pacific Subtropical Gyre - HC15-DNA-20-500_MG | ecosystem: Environmental > Aquatic > Marine > Oceanic | place: Pacific Ocean: North... | reverse complement strand
AAGTCCCAAGTCCACCGAACCATCGCTGAAATGGAACCGATAGGACCGGGTTTCAACGCCCCGGTTCTTGGTACTGTGAAGTGCCCAAGCGTGCTCGACATCCACTTGGCTAAAACAAACCACTGACCGAAGACGGGCTCTTCGGCTGTCGAGCCATTGGCGAAGATCTACTGGGTCTCCCCCAGATCTGCTGCCGGCGGCGTGGGAACTACACACTCACAGTGATCAGGGACCAGTTCCGAAAACGGAGGTCACCTAAACCGCAGCGAGTACAGATCGGCATCTTTCATGACGAAGCGTAGCCGCACTGGCTTTCCGGCTAGGGGGCCCAACTGGGCCCCACCCTTCCACTCCACGGGTCGGTCCAGTTGATCGCCGAAGATTTCAAATGAATCATCCAAAGTCAAGCCTGGTAGCGGCCGCCCCGCGGAATCCTGAACTTCGATCCGGATGCTCCCGGCCGCTGAACTGGAAAAGTTGATTTCCAGCGTGTCCCCGGAAAAAATCAGAGGACGCGTCAGCAGTTCCCCTCCCTTCATAGGTGCCGTAACTGAAACAAAGCCATCTACCCTCAGGGTGTAGCGCCGGAGCCGGTCGCTTTTCCCGGTCCAGTAACTCTCGGTTGCATAAAGAGAAATCTCTTTGGGAGCGCCTGGAATGGCAGAAGCGGTCTCCACCGTATGCCAGGCCATATAGTTGTCACCATAGGCCCAGTTATTGGGATGCTGCGGACCGGGCCGCAGGAATGACTCTTCCCAACGATTGAAGCTGTGGCCATCACGGCTGGACATGAAGAGCGTGTCGGTGATTGCGCCGCCATAGCGCACGTGGCTCTGGGTACGCCCTTTACGATGCTCGTATCGAGGAAGGTTTTTGTAATGATCGTCCCAGACTCTCTCGCTGTAGCGCACCGGAAAACCGATGAAGATGTGAGGCGCCCGATAGTAGGGTGCGACCTGATTGGTGTAAAGGGGTTCATCGGGGACGTCGGGAAAGCTGAGCATTACCGGTTCGCTCCAGTTCATAAAATCTTTCGAAGTAGATGTCCGGACATCGCGGATGTTCTCTCCGCTTGACGCATGCGGGTGGAAGTCGCGGATATAGGCTCGATATTCCTTTCGAAGTGTGTCCCAGAAGGCGATATTCTGAGTATCGAACGCACCCTTCGTCATGACCGCTTTGCCGTCATCCATGAAGGACCATCGGATAGCGTCAGGAGATCCAAAGGCCCGCAGGCCTTTGGATCCTTGCCAGGCCCAGGCCAAAGCCTTGTATTTTTCTTCCTTGGTCGCGGCCGGGTTAGTATCGATAAAAGGCGTCAGATCGTGTCCTTCGTAGCCAGCTCCGTCCCAAACGATATTATTCTTCTTCGAACCCTCAAACTCGATTAGACCCAACTGCGGCTTCACCCAGTGGATCCCGTCCAGACTCTCGGCGTAACAGGCCACCGGAATGTGAGGTCTAGTCAGTTTCTTGCCCTCGACCCGGATCTGCCAACCGCGATAGTAGAGTCGGTAGCGACCCTCGTCCTGAAAGACCTGATGGTAACCACAGCCACTTCCCTCCCAGGGTTGGTCGTGCACCAGGACGATTTCTCGGGGAATGGGGTGGTGCAGCTCAAGCCGCACGTCAGTCATGCGATCAATTAACAGGTCATCGATAAATAACTCCCGACGCGAGCCAATGTCGACGACATCAGCCGGTCCGGCCCATCCAGTCGCCAAAAATGGAGACAGTAGAATCAACACGAAAAAACTGCGGGTAAGCGACATTTTTCCTCCGTAGGTGTCCATTCTAGAGCAATGCGCTCGACACATAAAGGATCGGGTGGAACTCAGCCCGCCTTCAGAAATCCCGGACTCAAGCTGTTCATCTGACAAATATCGAGTCACGGCCGCCGATTCTAGTCTTTCCACTGCCCTGGCTGAGAACATCCGACAACAGTACCTTATAATCCTGCGCATGCAGCCGTCCAAGATTCGGTAGGAGAAAGAAGCTGATCTTCGACGCCCTGCTGATCGTCCTGGTCTATCTCTGTACTGAGTTGCTGGCGATCTTCGGGTACATGATTTGGAGAGGATCCTCTTTTTCCTGGGATGCTGCCCAGGCAAAACGGACAGCAATCAGCAAGTCTTCAGAACCCCACCTCGAGAATTACGATGGAGGTAGTCTGGTTTCTCCTGCACTTGATCCTCATATACTGGATGACGTGATTCATCCCTATCTCGGGTACGTCCTCGATCTGACCACCCAGTCTGGGATTTCCGATCACGGATTTCCAACTGAAGAATCGTTTACTCCAACCGCCGTCACGAATGACCAGAAAATTGTCATCGGTATTTTGGGGGATCCTTCGCAATAGGCACTTCACACCTGGCCCGCAGTGTGCTTCTGGAGCAAATTCAGCGAATTCCGAGATTTAGGACAAGGAGTGCATCGTACATACACTTGCCCTGCCCGGTTACAAACAACCCCAGCAACTAATCGCTCTCAGCTATTTCCTTTCGCTGGGCGCCCATTTCGACGTCGTGATCAATCTCGACGGATTCAACGAAGTGGCTCTACCCGCCTCCGAGAACATAACCAAATAGGTGTTCCCCTTCTTTCCCCGAGCGTGGTTCGGAAGGGTACATACTCTGAGGCGCCCTGAGCTACTGGCAATGATCGGCCAATTAGCGCTTCTCCAGGAAAAACGTCAGTCCTGGGCGCTGATCAGTTCCCGTATCCCCTTCCGCTACCATGTCTTGAGCAATGTTCTTTGGGAGTATTACGACGCGCGGCTAGCCAGGCAGCGGACAGACCTTCGCTTGGCGCTGAATCGGTACGAGATCAAATCCAAGGACCGCCTTAGCTATCTGGTAACAGGACCTTCGTTTGACTACCAAAACGAAGCAGCACTGTATGACGACCTGACAAATGTTTGGCTAAGATCTTCGATTCAGATGCATAGGTTGAGTGGAGCCAACGACGTGGAGTACTTTCATTTCCTCCAACCAAACCAGTATCTTGCTGGTTCAAAGCCCATGACAACGGAAGAACGGAGGGTAGCCGTATTGAAGAATGAGCCCTATAGAGAAGGTGTCGAGCGAGGTTATCCCCTCCTGATTGAAGCGGGCAAGGAACTGAGACAACAGGGAATTGGATTTCACGATCTCACCATGCTTTTCGCAAACCACGATGAACAGCTTTGTATCGACTCCTGTTGCCACTTGAACGAGAGAGGCTATGGGGCTCTGTCAAGAATAACTTCGCAGAGTTGGCGCTCAGATTTGCGCCAGATTTGGTCGCGAACGATTGAGCAAAACCGCACGCGTAACCGGGCCTACATTGAGGATTTCGCGATTGAGGAGCGGCCGAAGATGGTGTGAAGATGAGATGCCAGAATGTGAAGTTATTTTTGACAGAGCCCTAAACTACTAATGTGTGCTGCACTTCAGGGCGAGGGTCTACTTCTGATGTTTGCCGTTCATCTCTGGCGAATGCTCTCGTAAATCCGGTCGACGACCGCTTGATTGGAATCGATATCGCCCACGGTGACAATCACCATGCTCTTTCTGCCACCGACGCCGAAGGTCAAATCCCAGTCGATCGTATCGCCTTGGACAATGCCGGTTCCTTCGGCAAAAAATGCAGGAGCCCGTTGACCTCTTCTCCTATTCCCTGATTACTTACTTTCGGGATCTTCAATGAACTTCCCGATCTCTGAGAGCATACCGTCAGCGAAATCCTCTACGGTAGCGGTATCAGACACGCACACCGTCATGGTCGCTTCCCCGTCTTTGTCGCTAATGATGAGGAGGTCGCCATCCTGTTCTCGGTCCAGGCCGTCCGGAATCCAAAACTCGAGATCGGACCCAGAGTGAACAATCGTTTCCGAAAAGCCGGACCCAACCATCGAGACGAAAATCAAGCATGAAAAGAATACTCGAAGCGTTGATAGAGAATTTATGGACATTTATTTAACATCGAGCAGCACTACAATCAATGGGGGAATTGAAGGGATCCAACTTATGGAACCAACAGCGAATCGACTCATTAGGAGACGAAGTTACCTCGCTCTGCGAGCAGGTCTTTAACGTCTCGAGAACTCACGGAGAATCGGTGATCGTACCACCATTCTCACGAGGCAGCTTAGTCCTTCATCCGTGAACCAGATGGAGCTGGACTCGGTCTTATTAGAGGCGTCAGAGAATTGAATCAGCGACTCTCGCTAAGCCGCCTTTCCCCTGTATGTCCGCTTCGCCTCCCACGGTGGATCGCCCCCGGCTGTCTATGCTTGTTTCTGTCTTCAGGAGCACTGGGCCAAGAGACGCCCGTACCACCCCCCTCTCTTCCTGCAATCGAAGAACTGCTGCAGAAGGTACGGGAGAATCTCCACAGCAACCGCTTCCTGCTACGCCAATACACCTACAACGAGACGCAGGAAATTATCCAGCTGAACAAGAAGGGATAACCCCAGAAGACGAAAGTGAGGAGCTACGAGGTCTTCCCCTCCATTGTCGAGGATTTGATCTATCGTCGCCTGATCTCCAAGAACGGGAAACCGGTGGAGGAAAAGGAGCTCAGAAAACAGGACAAGAAGTACGACAAGAAAGCACAGAAATACGCAAAGAAGGGCAGAAAAAGGGGACTTCAGGCGGCCTCCGAGTATGAGGCTGGAGAGGCAGAGGCGTTGAGAAAGGAGAGAGACCTAATAGCTGAGATGCTTCGCCTCTACCACTTTAAAATCCAAGGACGGGAGCTGCTCGAGGAGCACACTACCCTGGTTGTCAGTTTTACGCCGCGCCCGGAGTTCAAAAGCTGAATCAAGGACATCAAGGTACTCCAGAAAGTCCGAGGTCGAGTCTGGGTCAGCGAACGGGACTATCAGCCGGTGAAAGTGGAGGCCAAGACGCTCGAAAGTATCAAGTTCGGATGGAGTATCCTGGCCAAACTCGAAAAAGGTGCCACATGGTTTTCCAGCGCCGCAAGGTCAACGATGAAGTCTGGCTGCCAGATCAGGCATCTTTCCGAGGATCGGGCCGTCTCCTTCTCTCAAGGAATTTCGCTTCCAGGCCACCAGCAAATACTCGGACTACAAGAAGTTCAGCGTTGCCAGCAAGATCTCGTTTGAGCCGGCCGCCACTGTCAAATAAATCAGCGGGGTTCCCGTCTTTGCTCCTGCCTTTGCGTTTGCCCGTCAGTGGTGTGCACCGTTCTGGCGCGTTTGAATGTGTAGTGGATGGCAATTCATAGACCGGTAATAGGATACTGTTTGACCAAGATTAGGCAAGAGCAAAGGTAAGGAGTTCCACAGCGATGCTGCTACAGGAGAAGCCGTCCCCGCGACATTACTACCTCGGGACCTTGCCCACTGCTTTGAGTCCAGGAAACATACACCCTGCCCTGCCCACCTGACGCAATGAAGGGATAGGAAACCGACGATCCACTCCCCGGGACCGCTACCGCAGTCGAGGTCCCTCCACCGGAATCGATCTGTACAAAGTAGGGCTGTGCCGGCCCCCAACCCTGCTCGGTTTCAGGATCTCGACCCTCGAAGATCAATAAGATCTTCCCCTTCTCAGACAGGGCCAAGTGGGGATGATTTGCGTCGACGACAGGCTCTGACACATAGATCGCTGGCCGGAAACTTGCACCACTGTTATCAGACCAACTGAGACGGACACCTGGAGGCCCCTCATCGGGATCTGAAAACCAGGCGACATAGAGACGTTGTCCCGTGTAAAGGAGACTGGCACCGGAATGCGGACACCCCGCAATGGTCCAGTTATCCTGGGAGACACGCACTGGCGAGGAAAAGCTCTTACCTCCATCCTGGGAAGCGGCGATGACGACGTCCCGAACCTCGGCTTTGAATACATGCCTCCAACTCACGAAGATCTCACCCTTGGAACCGAAGGCCAGGGTGGCTCGACAGCAAGGGCAAACACCTGAAAAGACTCGATGATTCACTCCGAAACTGCCTCCCCGATCCCGGGATCGAGAAAGATAGACAGAGGACATGCCTCTACGCCGAACTTCCTTATCCCGCCCGTCAAGCCAGACCACGTAGGGATCTCCGTTGGGAGCGACAGCCAGCGAGGAAAACGCATTGCTGGAGGGCTCGGCCTTGTCCGTCACCTTCACTGGTGGATCGAAGTGGTGCCCAAATCGGAGCGATCGAGAGACCATGAGATCCGTGCCTCCTCGCGGCTTTTTCCTCTCCCACAAGGCATAGACTTCGGTCCCGCCAAAGGCGAGTGTGGGACTGTTTTCGCCATGGGAACTCACCGCGCTGCCTTCCGGGCTGATACGGACGGGTCGAGCAAACTGGTCACCGCCGTCCCGGGAAATGAACAGTCCCAACTCCATGTCGGAGGCACCTTGGTAGGGAGCCAGCAGGTAGACTGCACCGGAGGCCCGGATCCCCACCTTGGGATCGCGGGAGGCCTGGATCATGGGTAGACTAAGCACGCTTCTCGGCTGCTTCTCGAATCTTATGACGGACGGGGGAGCCAGCACCTCGGTTTCGCTACTCCCGCAGCCGGCACAAGGCAGAAGCAACAGAGCGGAAAAACGGCTGAGTTTTGCTTGAAGCATATCGATCTCCTAGAAGAAGACGCGAAGCGCCAGCTGGATCCGGCGAGGCTGAAAGGTCGTCAGATACCCTCCGAAACTGGGAGAAGTCGCAGTGTTGTCAACCTCGTCGAAATTGGCCACATTGAAGGCGTTGAAGAGCTCTCCCCGGAACTGTAGCTTCACTTCCTCCGACAGCGCGAAGTCCTTGCTGAGCGAAAAGTTCCAGTCGATGACGCCATCGCGGCGTTCGGTATTGCGGCCCAGCGTCCCCAGTGCTCCGGCCTCCGGAATCAGATCCGAGCGCACAAACCCAGGGAGCAAACGCAACGGAGTAGCCGAGGAAGGCACTCTGACCAGACTCCCGGCGATATCGTTAATCCGATTGTTGTTGGAACCTGTAGCGGTGTCAGTCCCGCTGTAGACAGTGTAGGGTCTGCCTGACTGAAGACTGGTAATTGTAGACACGCTCCACCCTCCCAGCCAACGATTTCGGTCGAAAAGAGGAAGGCGGTAGAGGCTGCTCAGGGTGAAGATGTGGGGGATATCGAAATCCGAAAGGCCCCAGTCCAGCCTCAGATTTCCCTCATCCAGAGGAATGAGACCCGGATCCAATAGAGTGTTCGTGGTAGGTATCTCGGAGACGTCATCCAGGAACCGAGAATAGGTATAGGCGACGCGCAGCTTCAGATCCCTGGTCATCTGTTGACGCAGCGCCACCTGTAGGGCGTGATAGGTTGACGAGGCCGAACTTTCGAGGCGGTTTATTACCCCAACCGATGGATCCGGCCGATCCGCCTGCCCCAGGTTCTCGCCTCCATTGGGCCGCCGATTCCGGGTAAGGTGGCGCCCCAGGGTACCGACATAGGCCACCGAGACCGTGGATTGCGGGTTCCAGAGCTGTCTCTGGACGGTCAGGTTGAGATGCTGAGCGTAGGGCGTTGTCGTCCCTGGATCGGGGACCACCAGCCCGCTGGGAAAATCTTTCCGGGCTCGGTCCAGCAGATCCGGGAAAGTGGGACGAAACACCGAAAAGGTCTCCAGTAAAGGGGGATTGAAGCGGGTCAATCCCAGGAACGCCATCTCAACCGCGTTGTAGAAGATCCCGTATCCGCCCCTAATGACGGTCTCTGAGGCAGGAGACCAGGCAAAGCCCAAGCGAGGAGCGAAGTTGTTGCGATCCTCGACAAAGCGGAAGCTCTGCGCGATCCGATCTGCCACTTCGGTGGGCGAGGTGTTCAGTTCGTAACGGATTCCCAGGTTCAGGGTGAAGTTCCTGGCCAGCTTCCAGTCATCCTGGAGATAGCCGTGCCACTCCCAACGTCTCAGTCCGATCTGGGGATTACCCTGGATCTGGTTGTAGGACAAAGGCTGTCCTGCAAGAAAGGCATCGATATTGGGAAAGAAAATGGATCCCAGAAAGGCATTGTTGAGAGTGCCGCCATTGACCTGAACCCGACGTAGCGAGGTCCCGAACTTCAGGACATGATTGTTCTGAACCCAGGAAATGTCATCGCTCAACTGGTAGTTATTTTGGGTCTGATTTCGCCCCAGAAAGGACAGGGGGCCAGCCAGACTCAGCCCTTGGACGATCATGAATCCGATGCTGCCGTTGACAGCCGGGTCTCCGAGAAGGATGGGTTCCTCGAAATTACTGTCCAGCTGAATCAACCGCATGTACCCAAAACGGAGCTCATTGAACAAACTGGGGCTGGCGGTGTAGCTATGGTGTAGCGCCATTCCTCGGGTCTTGTTCATGATGATCACATCACTGGCAACCGTATCGCCGATGGCCGTGGAATCGGTGATACCTCTGGTAAAGCTGGTACGGAACGCCAGCTGCTGCCGCTCCGTCAGGGTCAGGTCACCGCGCAGCAAGTAAGTGAGTCCGTCGACTGCGCGAGGAACTCCCTGGGTGAATACACGAGCGCCCGTCGGCGAAGCAGGATAGAGGGCGGCAAGAGAACAAACCGATGGTGCCGCCCGGGCTCTCTGTGCATCGGTCAAGGTACGGAAGCTGGCAAGAGTGGTGCCGCGCGGCCGATTGATCTCATAGTTTCCGAAGAGATAAGCCTTGTCCTTCTTGAGTGGACCCCCAAAAGTAAACCCAGCCATATTCGAGAGGTAATGGCTTTTCTCCAATTCAAGAGGACTGCGCGCACTTAGCGCCGAATTTCCATGGTACCAGTAGCCGCTCCCATGGAACTGATCGGCACCGGACTTGGAGACCAGATTGACGATACTGCCTGAATTCCGTCCAAACTCGGCCTTGTAGTTGTGGCTGATGATCTCAAAACTCTGGACGGCTTCCTGACTGATCAGCTGCTCCGTGACGCCACGTCCCGCGATGTATCCTGAGTAGGCATCATTCATCTCGACGGAGTCCACCATGTAGTTGTTGTTTCGAGGCCGCTGCCCGCTCACCGCGAAAGGGCGATGGGCCAGGGTGGAGAGGGCTACGCCGGGAGCGGTCCGAGCCTGGGCATAAAAGTTCCGTCCCTGCCCCCCTGCCTCGACCGGAAGATCGTTCATCTCCTGGGTGTCGAACCCCTGGGCCTGCTTGTTCTCATCCAACTGCAGAACCTGTGCCGAGACATCGACAACGGTGTCCAGTCCGGACGGACCGAGTTGGATTTCCAGACGCAGGACCTCACCCACCTCCAGATGCAGCTCTTCACTTTGATAGGACCTGAAACCAGGAAGTGAGGCCAAGACCTGATAGGCTCCCGGGTCCAGGCCGGACTGATGAAAGAAGCCACCGGAATCTGAAACCAGCGTGAGCGTAGATTCTCGCAGCAAGCTTCGGAAAACCACTTCCGCACCGGGCAAAACCCGCTGACTGAAGTCCTGAACCAGGCCTGTGATGGTTCCCTTGATATTCTGGCCTCGAGACCAGTTCCCACCACCCAGGCATAAGGACAGGGTAAGAAACCAGCTGATTCTATAAGACTTCACCTTTTGAGAAACCTCCTGAATGCGAACCTGACTCCGACATTTCCAGGTCAAGAGCTGCGGCTTCTAGGCCGGATGAAAGCGAGTGTACCGATAGGACCGGCACGATCAGCAGTCAGTCGACTGGGATGTCAGTCTTCAAGGACGAAATCGATCAGGAGAGTCGCGGGGGGTGACTTATACGGGCGGCGTAGTCTGGGATTCCCGGAAAGAGGCGAGCCTCGAGCTTCTCCTGGAAAAGGCACGGCCTTTCCCAACGGAATCTTTCAGATGGGAGATAGACGCGGGAAAAGGCTGCCTGCAGTCCCTTCTCCTCATCAGAGCAGGATGCTTTGATGCTGCAGTCCGCTTCCTTCCGTGCGCCCGTTGTATCCGGCCGCGGAGGCTCCTCGCCATCGGAGCGATGGCACATGGCGTCTTCCGGAATGGCCCTTGGACTGAGAGCGCAAACCTCGGGGCAGGAACAGTCGACGCCGTGACGTTCACACAGAGCCGTGGCTGACGGCCAAAGCAGTGCCACTGGCTCACACAGCCAAAATAGACCGATGACAAGGACAATAAATCGAGTCATAATATTGCAGAAAAATTATTATACAGGATCGCGCACTCTAGAGAAACACCCCATATTTTCCCAGTCAGAAAGGTTACCGGAAATCATTAGACATGGAGGTTTGTTAGCAGGGACTTCGCTGAGGGCACTCTCCGTCTAACTGAAATGGGGACGACTTCGATCTCTTAGGGTCTGCGCAAAAATAACTTGGCATTTTGGCATCTCATCTTCACACCATCTTCGGCCGCTCCTCAATCGCGAAATCCTCAACGTAGACCCCCCTACCCCTGCGCTTTCGCTCAATCGTTCG
>Ga0310345_10006321_pt1 | contig 10367 bp, 9 predicted proteins | sample HC15DNA20500_MG_FD_204667 | JGI IMG/M metagenome (GOLD analysis project Ga0310345, IMG submission 204667) | Marine microbial communities from station ALOHA, North Pacific Subtropical Gyre - HC15-DNA-20-500_MG | ecosystem: Environmental > Aquatic > Marine > Oceanic | place: Pacific Ocean: North... | reverse complement strand
AAAACTTAAAATAAGAAAAGGTAATGAAAAAGATATTAATAAAAAAATAAAAAAATATTTAAATTTAAGAAAAAAAACACAACCAACAAAAACATTAACAGGAGGCAGCACATTTATTAACCCTGAGAAAAAAAAAGCATGGAAATTAATAAAAGAATCTGGTTGTACAGACATGTCCGTAGGTGGCGCTAAAATTTCTGAAAAGCATTGTAACTTTTTAGTAAATACTGGAAGCGCTACATCAAAAGATTTAGAAAGTTTAGGAAATAAAATAAAAAATAAAGTTTATAAACAAACTGGTATAAATTTAAATTGGGAAATTAAAAGAATAGGATCAAAATAATTTTGAATAAAAAAATTGCAGTTTTATTAGGCGGGACATCTGCCGAAAAAAAAGTTTCATTAGAAACAGGAAAATATGTTGCTCAATCATTAGAAGAACAGGGTTATAAAGTACAAAAAATAAAAGTAACTAATAATAAAAAAAATTTAGTAAAAAATTTAAAAAAATATAAACCAGATATTGTTTTCAATGCATTACATGGAACATTTGGAGAAGATGGACAGGTTCAAAAATTACTTAATAAATTAAGATTAAGATATTCCCATTCAGGCGTAAGAGCTTCTGAAATAGCTATGGACAAAAAAAAAGCAAAGGTTGTTTTTAAAAAAATTGGAGTTCCGTATCCAAATGATATAGGGATAAACAATAGTAATTTTAAAAAAAAAATAAAAGAACTTCCATTTGAATTTCCATTAGTTATTAAACCAGTTAGCGAAGGATCAAGTTTAGGTGTTAAAATTTGTAAAAATATAAATGAGTTAAAAAAATATAAATTGAAAAAAAATATAAATTATTTAATAGAAGAATATATACCAGGTCGTGAACTAACTGTTGGAATTCTTAAAAATAAAGCATTAGAAATTATTGAGCTTAAAACAAAAAAAAAATTTTATGATTATAAATCGAAATATACACAAGGTATGACAAAATATATTATTCCAGCTAAAATTCCAAAAAGCATAGAACATAAGTGTAAAAAATATACTGAAAAAATTCATAAATTTTTAAAGTGCAAGGGGGCTACCAGAACAGATTTTAGATTTGATGAGAAAAAAACTTTAGGTAAAGAATTATATGTTTTAGAAATAAATACGCAACCAGGTATGACTCCTTTATCTTTGATTCCAAAAATGGCTAAGTATAAAGGAATTTCTTTTAATAAATTAATTGAAAAAATAATACACGATATTTAAAAAAAGCCAGATAGTAATAAGCCGGGTTCTGTACTTAACAAATAAAACTTCGAATCTTTTATTTATTAAGTGATGACTATTAATCTGGGATAATTGTTACCAACTATCTCAAGCAACTTACCCTGGTGTAAATGTGGAAACGCATTATAACGTACACCTCTTTTTAGTTTTGCTCCTGATGGGGTTTGCCATGCCTTTTTTGTTACCAAAAAAGCGGTATGCTCTTACCATACCTTTTCATCCTTACCATAAAACTCATGGCGGTTTATTTTCTGTTGCACTTTCCCTAAAGTTACCTCTGGCGGATGTTATCCGCCATCATGTTCCCAAGGAGCCCGGACTTTCCTCTCAAAATGTGAGCAGTCATCAAACTATCTGGCAGATATATAACTAATACTTTTTTTTAATTTGTTCAAGTTAAAATAGAAATCTATTTGAATATCCTTTTTATAAGATCCCAATTAAATTTTTCACCTGGATCTAATTTTCTATCTGGAGAAATATCAGAGTGTCCTAAAACCCAATCTGCTTTAATATTGTATCTACCCTTTAATTCTTTACATAAATATACGAGAGCTGACATTTGTTTTTTTGAGAAATGAATATAGCCAAATTCATGACCTGGATTTTCAAGTTCAATTCCAATTGAATTATTGTTTAAATTCTTAATTTCTTTCCAATGAGAATTACCTGCATGCCAAGCTCTATTTTTTTCATCAACTAAATTAATAATTTTTCCGTTTCTTCCAATTAAATAATGAGATGAAACTTTAGATTTTCTATCACACAATCTTTTGCATGCATCATCAAAAGTTTTCATTCCTGTATAATGAATAATAATTGAATTAATTTTTGTTCCTTTAGGCCTTTTATCGAAATTAGGAGATTTTTTTTGGATAATTTTTATATTCATCAAACTAATTTTGGACTATTTCTTTTTAATCATATTTTTTGGATCCAAAATCTTATCTAGATTTAATTTTTTATCTAATTTTAATTCTCTTGCAGCTTCTTTTAAAGAAATATTTTTTTTGTATGCCAATTTTGCAACCTTTGCAGATTTATCATAACCAATATGTGGATTTAACGCAGTTACTAACATTAATGAGTTTTCTAAATTTTTATTTATAACTTGTATATTAGGTTTAATTCCAATTAAACAATTTTTAGTAAAACTTTTAATTGAATCTGATAGCAAATTTATGCTTTGTAATAAATTAAATATAATAACTGGTTTAAAAACATTTAATTCTAAATGACCGCTTGCTGCGGATATAGAAATAGTTACATTATTGCCCATTACTTGACTACATACCATAGTTAGGGCTTCAGCTTGCGTTGGATTTACTTTTCCAGGCATTATTGATGAACCTGGCTCATTCTCAGGGATTAGTATTTCTCCTATACCGCTTCTAGGACCTGAAGATAAAAATTTTATATCATTTGCAATTTTCATTAGCGATATTGCTAAATTATTTAGTGATGCAGATGTAGACACAATAGGACCATGAAAAGATAATGATTCAAATTTGTTTTTTGAAGAGTTAAAAGGAATCTTTGTAATTTTTTTTAAATGATTTATAAATTTATTCTCAAAATTTTTTGGTGTGTTTATTCCTGTTCCTACCGCTGTTCCTCCTTGAGCAAGCCCAAACATTTTTTTATAAGTTTTTTCTATATTATCTAAATCGTTTTTAATTTGTTCTGTGTATGCAGAAAATTCATCTCCTAAAGTTAAAGGAGTAGCATCTTGCATATGCGTTCTTCCTATTTTGATTACTTTTTTAAATTTTTCAGTTTTCTTTTTTAAAGTAGATAACATTTCTTTTATAGATGGAATAAGTTCTTTTTGTATTTGAATTACTGACGATATATGCATTGCAGTTGGAAAACTATCATTACTTGATTGAGATGCGTTGACATGATCATTAGGATGAACAGGTTTTTTTGTACCTAATTTTCCTATTGATAATTTATTTGCATAATTAGATATGACTTCATTTAAATTCATATTTGTTTGTGTGCCTGAACCTGTTTGCCAGATTTTTAATGGAAATTGATCGTTTAGAGTACCTTTGAGGATTTGGTCTATAGCTTTAATGATTAAGTTTGCAATTTTATTATCTAAAACTTTTAAGTCTTTATTAGCTAGAGCACATGCTTTTTTTTGTATTACAAAAGCTTTTATAAAATCACTTGGGAAAGTCTCACTTCCTATGTTAAAATTGTTTATTGATCTTTGTGTTTGCGCGCCCCACAAACAATCTTTAGGAACGGCTATTTTTCCAAAACTATCATTTTCATATCTTTTTTTTTTTGTACTCATAAATTAATTAAGAAAAAGCATTTAGAATTTTGAATAAGTAATACTTAATATTTGTATTTATAACAAATTTTTCAATTCATTAATTAAATAAAGAGTAAAAGAATGTAAAATCTTCTAATAAAGAAAATACTTACTAGATTAAATCTTAATTATGTAATAAATTAATGATTAAAATTCATGGATCACATTTTACATAACATTGGTTTTATAAAAGACACCGTATTTTTAAAAGGGTTTGTTTTTGGATTAATGCATGTTGGAATTATGCTAATTGGTTTTTATACAGGCTTTAGTTTGAATAGATTATTAAAAATAATATCCAATGGATTTATTGCTGGAATATTTGGTGTAATTATCGCACATGTTATCGCTGATTTAATAGCATCAATTATGGATCCTGATATTAGACCAATGACAGGTGGAATTGTAATAGGAGGTTTGGTTCCCTTACTTCTCATCCCTTTTTTTGAAAAATATATTACTAAAAGTAAATACCATATAATTGTCGGAGATCATGAAGAAATAAAAAAAGATTTAAAAAATAAACATAAATAATAAAAAAAATTGCAAAATCAACAGCGAGTTCTTTAACAAAATATAGATTAATATAAAAATAGTAATATGGGGCTTCTGTTGCCCGGCGCCCCAGACCGCGCTTTCCTAATACTTAGGCAGCGATAGCTAATTTATCGTTAGCAATTATAAATAGCCCGATAACGGTGGTACAATACCGGGTAAAATTCATATCTATCCATAGCCGTCGATCCTATATCGCCCCCATGATTCATATTTTTCGTGGTGGAGGCGCCGGGTACTGCCCCCGGGTCCGTTCCATTTCATAATATGACATTTATTACCATAGTTGGTTGCCCAACACTTTAAATATAGTAAATTATTTTAATATTAAAAAGAGTTCTCTTTGTATTTAAAAGAAATTATAATTATTAATTTGATATGTCTATGAAAAACAAAGAATTAAATGAAATAAAAAATCTTAGATCTAAAGAAAAAAAAACTCTAAGAGTTACCTCGTCATCTTTAGAAAGCATTCTTTATAAACCTTTTAAAGTCTTAGATTCTGGCTTTATTAGAGTAATTGATTATATGGGCGATGATACGGCCATAGTTCAATCTGCTCGTGTTTCTTACGGAGAAGGAACAAAAAAAGTTTCGAATGATAGAGGTTTAATAAGATATTTAATGAAAAATTGGCATACCACACCTTTTGAAATGTGTGAAATTAAATTTCATATTAAGCTTCCTATATTTATAGCAAGACAGTGGATAAGGCACAGAACTGCTAATGTAAATGAATATTCTGCTAGATATTCAATTTTAGATAAAGAATTTTATATACCTAGACCTCAACATATGTCAAGTCAATCTGCTATTAATAAACAAGGAAGAGGAAGTAATTTATCTAAAAAAGATACAGAAAAATTTTTAAAAATTTTAAAAGAAGATGCTGAAAGAAATTATAAACATTATGAGGATATGTTAAATGAAAATCATAGTGGAAAAATTATAGATGATAATAAATCGGGTTTGAGCAGAGAATTAGCAAGGATTAATTTAACTCTTAATACATATACTCAATGGTATTGGAAAATTGATTTACACAATCTTCTACATTTTTTATTTTTAAGAGAGGACCCTCATGCTCAATATGAAATCCAAGCTTATGCTGAAATTATTTTAAATAAAATAGTTAAAAGATGGGTTCCGCATACCTATAATGCTTTTAAAGAATTTCAATTAGAAAGCTATAATTTATCAAAAACTGCTATAGAAATTATAAAACAAAAACTGCAAGGTAAAAAAATTAGCTATGAAAAAAGTGGTTTAAGCAGAAGAGAATGGATTGAATTAACCAACAAGTTTGGTTTCAAATAATAAATTATTTAATTTTCTTATCTATATAACTAGCAATTTTCATTATTTTTTTTCCAGCATCAGTTTCATTATTTTCTATTAAATAAGGAACCCCTTTATCACCGCTACTACTAATTGATTTATCAATAGGTATATCTCCTAAAAAATTTATGGAATTTTTTTTTGCTGCAATTTCTACTGATCCTTTTCCAAAAACATCAATTATTTCTCCTGATTTTGTTTGAAGGTAACTCATATTTTCAACCATTCCTAGTATAGGAGCATTAACCTTTTTAAACATATTTATACCTTTAATTGCATCAATCAAAGCTAATTCTTGTGGTGTTGAAACAATAACAACACCACTAATATTTACTTTTTGTGAAAGTGTTAATTGAACATCGCCTGTTCCTGGTGGTAAATCTATTATAAGCGTATCAACTCCAGCCCACACTACTCCGTGGAGCATTTGTTTTAATGCTTTGATAATCATCGGTCCTCTCCAAATCAAAGGTGTTTTTTGATCTATTAGAAAACCAATGGACATACATTTCATATTAAATTTTTCAATAGGAATAAATCTTTTATCTTCTGAGATTTTAGGTTTCTCATTAATTCCTAACATTTTTGGTATTGAAGGACCATAAATATCCGCATCTAAAATACCAATATCGTGCTTTAATTGATTAAGAGCAGTAGCTATATTTATTGCTGTAGTAGATTTTCCCACACCACCTTTAGCCGAAGCTACAAGAATTATGTTTTTTACGCCATCTAAATCATAAAATTCGTCCATTTTTTTTTTTTAAAAAATATAGTATTAAATATAGACTTTAGCCTCATCTATAATATATATAATACCTTAGATTAGTGTAAAAAAATATGCCTTGGAAAGAAAATAATAATGGAGAAGGACCTTGGGGAGGGTCAGATCAAAAGCCACCTGATAACTCAAAAAAAAAACATGGTTTTAATATAGATAAATTATTGACTGATTTTTTATCTAAAATAAAAAAAACTTTTTTTAGCGGAGGGCCTGATAATAAAAAAAGTTTTATTAGTGCATTATTAGTACTTTTAGTTATTTGGATTATTTCTGGTTTATATAAAGTTAATGCAAATGAGCAAGGAGTTGTTTTGAGATTTGGTAAATGGATTGCAACAACCCAACCTGGTCTTCGTTACCATTTACCTTACCCAATAGAAATTGCAAAAACGCCAAAGGTTACAAAAGTTAATAAAACTGAAATTGGTTTTAGAACATTTAGAGAGTCTAAAAGAATATTATCAGAAGAAAGTTTAATGCTAACTGGTGATGAAAACATTGTTGATATCAATTTTTCTGTTTTTTGGGTAATTAAAGATGCTGGAAAATTTTTATTTAATTTAAGAAGCCCAGAAAAATCAATAAAATCTGTTTCAGAAAGCGTTATGAGAGAAGTTATAGCAAATAGCAAAATATCATCTGTTTTAGCAGAAGGCAGGAGAGATATAGAAATAAAATCTATTGAAGCGATACAAACTGTTTTAGATAATTACGGTTCTGGCGTTCAAATTACACAACTTCAACTTCAGAAAGTTGATCCACCAGATCAAGTGATTGACTCATTTAGAGATGTTCAAAGAGCTCGTGCTGATAAAGAAAAATTTATTAACGAAGCAATAGCATATAGAAATGATATTATACCTAAAGCTAGAGGTGAAGCTGCTAAAATTGTCCAGGAATCAGAAGCTTATAAAAAAGAAGTTGTTGCAAGATCAGAGGGTGACGCAAATAGATTTAACTCAATTTTAAAATCTTATAAAAAAAATGAAGATGTAACAAAAAATAGAATTTATTTAGAAACTTTAGAGGAAGTATTGCAAAACGCTAATAAAGTAATAATAGATACAAAGCAAGGATCAGGTGTTCTTCCTTATTTACCTTTACCAGAAATTAAAAAGAGAAAAAGAAACCAAGAAAAGGAAGAGAATAAAGAAACTAACGTTACAAATGAGGATGATGTTAAAAATGTTCAGTAAAAAAATATTTGCACCTATTATTTTAGTTTTGTTATTTACAATATTCAGCGCTTTATTTATTGTTAAACAAACAGAACAAGCGCTGGTTTTGCAATTTGGTGATCCAATTAGAGTTATAAAAGAACCAGGTTTAAAAATTAAAATTCCATTAATTCAAAATGCTGTATTTTACGATACAAGAGTTTTGGATTTTGATGCTGAGGTGGAAGAAGTAATTTTATCAGATCAAAAAAGACTTCTTGTGGATGCTTTTATAAGATATCAGATTGTTGATCCTTTAAAGTTTTACCAATCAGTAAGCAATGAAAATGGTTTTAAAGCAAGAGTCGGGGGTATTTTATCAGGTAGTTTAAGAAGAGTTTTAGGCAGCAATCCTTTGGAAGTTGTATTATCCGTGAATAGATCAGAATTAATGGAAAAAATTCAAGGAGAATTAGATAATGAATCTAGTAATTTTGGAGTAAAAATGATTGATGTTAGAATAAAAAGAGCAGATTTACCTAAAGCTAATAGTGAAGCAATTTTTGCAAGAATGAGAGCTGAAAGAGAAAAAGAAGCTAGACAATTTAGAGCGGAGGGATCGGAAGAAAGTCAAATAATTAAATCGACAGCAGAAAAAGAAAGAACTGTAATTATCGCTGACGCAAACAAAAAATCACAAACAATTAAAGGAGAGGGAGATGGAAAAGCTATAAAAGTTTATGCTGAAGCATTTAATAAAGATAAAGAATTTTTTAAATTTTACAGATCAATGGAAGCATATAAAAAAGTTTTTAAAGAAGGTGACGATGATCCAACATTAATTTTATCGCCGGATAGTGATTTTTTTAAATATTTTGGCAATCAAAGTGGAAAGTAATTATAAAAGTAATGAATGTATTTTTTAAAAAAATTTTTTGTTTTATAAGTATATTAACATTTGTTTTTTTAATCACTCCATCATCTAATTCAGAAGGTTTACCAGAAACATTTTCGAAATTAGCAGATGAATTATCACCATCAGTAGTTAATATCTCCACTACTCAATTAATTGAAAATAAATATAACAATCGGCCACAATTTCAATTCCCACCCGGATCTCCTTTTGAAGATATGTTTAGAGATTTTTTTGATATGGATAGGGGTAATAAAGCACCTAGAAAAAGAAAAGCCACATCTCTTGGTTCAGGTTTTGTAATAGATGAAACTGGATATATTGTTACGAATAATCATGTAATAGGGGAAGCCGATCAGATTGAAGTTGTGTTTCAGGATGAAACAAAATTGAAAGCCGAATTAGTTGGTAAAGACCCAAAAGTAGATATTGCTTTATTAAAAGTCAAATCAAAAAAAAAATTAAAAGCTCTTAAATGGGGCGACTCTTCTCAATCTAAAGTAGGGGACTGGGTCCTTGCTATTGGAAATCCTTTTGGATTAGGAGGTACAGTTACCGCAGGTATAATTTCAGCTAAATCAAGAGATATAAGAATGGGACAATATGATAGTTTTATTCAAACTGATGCTTCTATTAACAAAGGTAATTCTGGAGGACCAATGTTTAACATGGAAGGAAAGGTAATTGGTATTAATAGTGCTATTTTTTCACCATCTGGAGGTAGTGTGGGTATAGGTTTTGCTATTCCTTCAGCAATGGCAAGAGATGTAATTGACCAACTTAAAAAATTTGGAAAAACTAGCAGGGGATGGCTCGGAGTTAGAATTCAAGAAGTTAATGAAGAAATAGCTGATGCATATGGCTTAGATAAACCAAGGGGAGCATTGGTTGCGAGTATTGAAAATAATAGCCCAAGTTTTAAAGCAGGCATTAAACCCGGAGATATTATTTTAAATTTTGACGGAAAAGAAATAAAAAAAGATCGTGATCTCCCAAGAGTCGTTGCTGGAACTAGGGCTGGAAAAAATATAGAGTTAGAAATTTGGAGAGCTAATAAAATCATTAATTTGAAAGTTAAATTAGGCGAACTAGAGTCATTTGAGAAGAAAAGTAAAGCTAAACTTGAAACAAAAAATATACCAAATAGAATTGAAAATCTTGGAATACAATTAACTCAAATTACACCAAATCTTAGATCTAGATTTAATATTTCGAAAGATATTAAAGGAGTTTTAATTTTGGGTGTTGAAGAAAACAGTTTGGCTGCTGATAAAGGCTTGCAATCAGGAGATGTTATTTTAGCTATTGTTGACAATGATGCTTTACAAATGCATAAGAAAGTTTCATCTCCTATTGAAATTATTAATAAAATTAATCAGTTAAAAAAAAATAAAAAAAATGTTCTTCTTTTATATGTTAAAAAATTAAATTCTACTCCAGGATATGTTCCGTTAAAAATAAATGGTTAAATTAAGATTATTTTCGGTTTGTTTTGCTAAAAAAAAAAGAAAATAAATTTAAAATAATAATTATTGCCGGACCAACCGCTTCAGGAAAAACTTCTTTAGCACTACAACTGGCAAAAAAATATAATGGCATAATAATAAATGCTGACAGCCAACAAATATATAAAGAATTACCCATTTTATCATGTCATCCAAATAAAAATGATTATAAAAAAATATCTCATAAATTATTTAATTTTTTAGACTTTTATAAAAATTTTTCTGTTAATCAGTGGTTTAAATTGGTAACAAAAGAAATAAAAGAAGCTCAAAAAAAGAACTTATTACCAATTATTGTAGGAGGTACTGGAATGTATTTGAATACGCTTTTAAATGGTTTAAAAGTATTTCCAAAAATACCAACGCAATTAAGAGATGAAGGAAAAAAAATAATAGAAAAAATTGGATCAACAAAATTTTATGAAAAATTAAAAGAAAAAAACACTACATGTGTTTATAAAATTAATCCAAATGACAAAATTAGGCTTTTAAGATCCTGGGAAATATATAA
>Ga0310345_10006320_pt1 | contig 10370 bp, 11 predicted proteins | sample HC15DNA20500_MG_FD_204667 | JGI IMG/M metagenome (GOLD analysis project Ga0310345, IMG submission 204667) | Marine microbial communities from station ALOHA, North Pacific Subtropical Gyre - HC15-DNA-20-500_MG | ecosystem: Environmental > Aquatic > Marine > Oceanic | place: Pacific Ocean: North... | reverse complement strand
CGACGCATGAGATGGTCACCCAAAGGCGCCCATCACGTTGCCATCGTGCGGGCCGCTGTTCTCGACGGAAGGTTGACCAGCGCATATCACAGGGCCGCAGCCTGACCCCCAAGTTTTGCCCACTCCCTGCCGAAACCGTCTTGTCTCAGATTAAAGGGCAACGCGACAGAACGGGTTTGAACCAGCCCGTGCGCACGATCTGGGCGAGGCCCCGAGCATCATGACGGTCTGTCTTGTTCGGCATCATCTTTAGCACGCCGCTCGCATGGCGCGCGTCGAGGCAAACGAGGGGAACCTGGCGCGCCGTCAGCGCATTCCAGAGCCAAACGGCCAACGGGCCGGTTTCCATGCCAACACGTTCGAGACCTTCGGCCCGTTCCGCAAGCCAGCGGGCAATTGCATCCGGGCATGTCGCCACCTTGGCCTCGGCCAGAAGCCCGCCATCCCGATCCACCACACAAATCGCAGTTTCCTCCTGCGAAACGTCCAACGCTGCAAATACACTCATCGTGTTCTCCATGTTCAGGCTGCTTCGACTGCCGAAGCAGCAACGCATGTTGCACCACATTTGGTGCCAAGGGAGATGGCGATTACGCTAAGTGGTGTAATTTTCCGGGTGGCCTGAGGGCATGATCAGGCAGCCTGGGTTGTGATGCTGAGAATGGGGTCGGTCTCCTCTGCGTCGATTTCCGCGAAAGCCTCGACCATCATGTAACGGCTGGCGGTTTGCCATTCGTCGTTCTGCTCGAACAGAACCGCGCCGATCAGACGGGTGATGGAGGCCTCGTTGGGGAATATCCCCACTACATCGGCGCGGCGTTTCACTTCCTTGTTCAGGCGTTCAAGCGGGTTGGTGCTGTGAAGCTTGGTTCGGTGCTGACGCGGGAAGCCCATGTAGGCTAGGACATCGTGTTCGCTCTCGTCCATCAGGTCGGCCAGTTTGGGCCAGCGGATTCGGAGTTGCTCGGCGACGTGACGCCAGGTTTCACCGGCGTGTTTGCGGTCGGGCTGATCGAATGCCTGCCGGATCGCGGCCGCAACGACGGTGTGCTGGCCGCGCGACACATGCGCCAGCGCGTTCCTCATCCAGTGCACGCGGCACCTTTGCCAGGTGGCTTCGAACACGCGTTCAATGGCGGCCCTGAGCCCGCTGTGGGCGTCGCTAATCACCAGCTTTGTGCCATCCAGCCCACGGGCCTTCAGACCGCGCAGGAAGTCCATCCAGAAGGTCTCGGCTTCGGACGGTCCCAGGCCCAGGCCGATGATCTCCCGGCGCCCGTCGGTATTGGCCGCGACGGCGATTATGGCTGCGACGCTGACGATCCGCCCGCCCTGGCGCACCTTCAGATAGGTCGCGTCCAACCAGACGTAGGGCCATTCCCCGGAAAGAGGGCGGTTGAGGAACTCGCCGACGCGCTCATCGATGTCCTTGCAGAGCTTGGAGACCGTGCTCTTGGAGATGCCCTGCAGCCCCATGGCCTGCGCCAGGTCGTCGACCCTGCGCGTGGACACCCCGCCGATCCACGCCTCCTGGATGACGGCGACCAGCGCCTTCTCCGAGGTCTTGCGCGGCTCCAGAAAGCCGGGAAAATAACTGCCCTGCCGCAGTTTCGGCACCTTCAGATTCAGCGTGCCCAGCCGGGTGTCCAGCGCGCGTTCCCTATATCCGTTACGCCAGGTCGTGCGCTGATCGGCACGCTCATGCTTGCCGGCACCGATAAGGCCTTCGACATCGGCCTCCATGATCAGCTGCAGAACAGCCTCGGCGACGGCACGAAGAAAATCGCCGCCGTCCTGCTTTTGAAGAAGTTCAGAAAGGTCCATGTTGGTCTTGGTCATCGGGGTCTCCGTGTGGTCCGTGGTTGAGGTCGCCAAACTCCACCTCGACCATACACCTCGATGGCCACCCGGATTACACCGTTGAAGGCGCGGAAATTACACCACTTAGCGTAATCGCCATGCCCCACCTACGGCCTCTGTCGTTGCAGAATGGGACAGTTGCTCCGGCATCTCGCCGGGGTCTGAGCGAGGAGAAGAAGATGGTGATGTTTGCAGCGTTGGACGTTTCGCAGGAGGAAACTGCGATTTGTGTGGTGGATCGGGATGGCGGGCTTCTGGCCGAGGCCAAGGTGGCGACATGCCCGGATGCAATTGCCCGCTGGCTTGCGGAACGGGCCGAAGGTCTCGAACGTGTTGGCATGGAAACCGGCCCGTTGGCCGTTTGGCTCTGGAATGCGCTGACGGCGCGCCAGGTTCCCCTCGTTTGCCTCGACGCGCGCCATGCGAGCGGCGTGCTAAAGATGATGCCGAACAAGACAGACCGTCATGATGCTCGGGGCCTCGCCCAGATCGTGCGCACGGGCTGGTTCAAACCCGTTCAGATCAAAAGCCATGATGCCTATGTCGACCGGGCGCTGCTGACGGCGCGTGAGGCCCTGGTCGGCATGCGCGTCAAGCTGGAGAACGAGATCAGGGGCCTGCTGAAGACCTTTGGCGTGATGTTCGGAAAGCGGGTTGGCGGGTTCAAACGACGGGCCGAGGAAGTCATCCGAGGCGAGCTGGCGGTCTCTCCGGAACTCGTTCCGATCTTCGAAGCTCTGATGCAGGCCAGGCGCGACATCCTTGCCCGCATCGCCGCGCTCGACAGCCGGATCCGCTCGATTGCCAGGCGTCATGCGACTGTTCGGCTTCTGATGACGGCGCCCGGCGTTGGGCCGATCACCGCCATGGCCGTCGTTGCAGCCTTTGATGACGCGTCTCGCTTTCGACGATCTTCCAGCGCGGGGGCTTATCTCGGCTTGACGCCCCGGCGATACGAATCCGGCGAGATCAGTCGCAACGGGCGGATCTCCAGGCGCGGCGACATGTTCACGAGAAAATGCCTTTACGAGGCGGCGAACGCGATCTTCTGTCGGAACCTTGGCGACACACGACTGCGCAGCTGGGCCAAGGCGATTGCCGAACGGACGGGCCCAAGAAAGGCGAAGGTCGCCCTGGCGCGAAAGCTGGCCGTCACGCTGCACGCCATGTGGCGCACGAACACGCCGTTCCGGGAGGAGGCCATGGCATGAGGCAGACCTGAAACGACGCTGATCCTCAGCGAAACGGAATGCGTCCAGCCGGGACGCACGGCGAGGGTGAGATCGCTCCCACCACTGCGGCAAAGACCGCGCACACCACTTCGATCCTCCCAACCCTGAACGCAAACATGCGGCGTCCCATGCGATGACCGCGGAGAGAACCAAAGAGCCCGGCGCGCAGGATGAACCGCAGAGAAATCAGCTCTTGACCGTGGCGATTAGAGAACGTGCTCGGACGTGACCTCGTCATTGCGCCTCGCACCAATTTGCCATTCGCCACGCATTCGATCTGGATGTGCAGCAAATCGATGAGTTCCCAGACCAAAAGGCCCGCCTGGTACTGAGTTCCAATGGTTCTGGTTCTTACGATCGCATCAGACACGATCTCGGCATGGACTTCGCTGATCATCCGCATTTCATCGGAACGGGTCGGTGGCGTGGCATTCCTTTCGGATACCCGACGAAACATCGAAAGCAGGTCCCTGATCTCTGCACCGCTTCGCGTGTGCAGGAGGTTCCTGAAGCCGAGGACATCAAAAAAGGTCACAAGGCATTCTTCGTAGTCGAGGTCGTTCTCAAAGTCCGTCATCTCGTATCCATCTTCAGTCGAGGAGTTTCTCCAGCTCTTCCCCTTGGGCGGCATGCTTCTTCGGGTTTGCTGCTTTCAGTTTGTTCACGTTGATGAGCTTCCACCTGACCGCTGGAAGCTCGGCCGCTTGAGGGCGGCCGATCGCGTTGAAGTCGGGATCGCCTTCATGCAGGGTTCTCAGAAACCTCTTCGCGTCCTCATCGAGGCGGGATCGAATATCCCCGTTTAGGCGGTCACGCGTCGTCATCAGTTCCGCAAGGTCGACTGCTTTCGTCGTCATGCCCTCGAATTCCCGCGCGTAGGGCTGATCCAGATCGATCATGTTTGGGTTCAGCAATTCGTGCGGCGGGCGTGGAGAGCTCGCCACGTAGATCAGAAAGGTGCGGAACAAAGCGTCGGTAAATCCTTCGTTCTCGTAGAGCAGCTTCACGTCATACAGGTCGCGTGGGTGCTGGCGGTCGAGGGCCGCATGCAGCTTACCGCCGAACAAATCCTCGAAGGAGACGATGTTCATCGTCGCATATCCGAACGCCTTCTCGACGGCTTCGGATACTTCGCGTTGTTCCGGATCATGCACGACGCCGCGGGTAACGGGTGAGGTTTCGATCTTGATTTCGGCTGTGCCGAGGCGTGCGAGCGCGCGCGTGGCTCCACCGCCACCGCCGGCAATGCGCTGCGCTTTGGCGCCGGTGATGCCGTCTTCGATGGCGGCGGCAATCCGGTCCATCGCGTCGTTGATCTCGACGAGGCTTTCGGCGCGGCCTTTGACAGGCAGATAGGTCAAATCGATATCGACCGAGAGGCGCGGAAGGTCACGATAGAAGAGGTTGATGGCCGTCCCGCCCTTGAGCGCAAATATCTCCTCCTTGGCCACATATGGGAGTATCCGCACGAGCAGCGCCACTTGGGCGGCATAGTCTTCACTCGCCATGACCACGTTCCTTTCCTACAAACTCTTTGGGCACCATGATCCTGTAGCGCGGATGTATCTTGCCGCCTTTGACCAATGCGCGATCCCCGCTGCCGAGGTCGAACTCTTCCGGATCGAGACGCTTGCGCCAGGCATGGTCGTGGCGGTCGGCGAACACGAAGAACAGGCGTTTGACCTTGATCTTCTTGCAACTTCTTAGCAGTGCCGAGAGGGTTCTCGGGCGCAACGTCGTCAGGCTTTCGAACGCCATGTCGAGGTTGTGAAAGCTCTCTTGATCCGGCAACTCGTCCAGCGCTTCGAGAATCGCGCGTTCCGGCGAGGACATCACCAGTTTCCAGTCCCATGGCAGGGACGATGCTGTCTCGTTGAGATTATTTCGCGCGTCATTGACACCCAACTCTGGATCGGAAAACAGCGATACGCTGCGTGTGCGGAGTTCGGCGTTGAGCGGCAGTTTTTCGAGCCAGTTGGGGATTTTTGAGCCGTAGAGCCAGACCGTGCTCTTGTCGCCGAGTGAGAGATAGTGCGCATAGCCTTGCTGGCCCAATGCCGTCGCCCCCCCGATATGGACAGGGTAGTGCATGATGTGCTGGAGCGAGAGCAGGCAGGTCTTCCAGTCGAGCGTGTTCGTGGTGGCGCTGCTTGGTGAGGGGCGGCGGAAGACGCCGCGGCCAAGGCGTTCTAGCCAGCCGCGTTGGACATAGGCGTAGGACGAACGCCGGCCTATCCCGTGGTGCTCAAGCCAGGCGGAGTCCACGAGGAACCCCGCGGGGACAGCCTCAAGAAGGCTCTTTAGGTTTTCGTGTTCTTGTCCGCTCATGTGCGACACAATGATGGATTTTTAAAGAGGTCGCCACTTGTTTCTGTGGAGGCCCAAAAAAAAGTCCGTCAAGGATGGACAAATTTTCTCATTTTCAAAGAGATTGGCGGTTGTCGGCTCTGAAACTCACCAGCAAAGCAGCGCAGGGATGCCCTCGAACAGCTGAGAAAACACCCGGCCATGTGGGCTTTGCAGATGAGCGACTACTAGTCGTTCCTGCGAGGAGAAAACCGGTGTTTGTCCATCGGCGATTGTGGCCGACTTTATGCCCCGCCGGACGTGCTAAGCGGTCCGTGGTAAAATGCAGCGGAAGCCCGAGGAGCATCAAAGAATGCCTCAAGCCTTTCGGCGTTTTCCTCGACAAGACGTTTCGCCTGCAGCGGAAGTTCGGCACTCGCTCGCGTGAAGTCATCAAGCGCAATGGGTTCGAGCGTTGGAGAGGATGTCAGACGAAGCATTCGGTCTCGCCCGATCAAAAGTCCGGCCTGTCCGAGGGCGTTCTGGCTTTGCAGGTGCATCGCGCTCTCGATGATTGTTCTCCAGTGGAACATGCCGCCGCGCTTGATCTGACCGTCTGTCATACGAAGGTCTTGATCGCCACAACCAAGGCTCAGGATTTCGATTTTGTGCCTGTCGACATTGAAACAGCTCATGGCATCCACCAGCGCCACCATGACGGGGTTGTTCGCCCAAACACCGCCATCGGCAAAGTGGCGGGTACCGTTTCGATAGGTCGAGAAGAATGTCGGCGCAGCGGACGTCGCCAATGCCACCGTGACCAGTTCTTCCTGCCAGTCGAGGCGGAAGTCAGGGTGGTGCGGGGTCTTGAGGACGTTGACCTCGTTGAATCCATCGAAGGCGGGAATGTTCAAACGCACATTGACCGAGCCCAGTGTCCTGTTGCCAAAGCGATCTCGAAGCGCTCGTTCCAAGGGGTCGCGGTTGTATCGATAGACGGCAAGATCGCGGGCAAACTGGTAAGCGGATCGCATCGCGCGACCAAAGCGAGTTGGCGGGTTCCAAGGCCGGGGAAATATTTCCGACCCGTGGCGCATATAGATTTCCCGAACCTCCTCCTCGGCGCGCATTCCTGCTGCCATGCCGAGCGCGATTATTCCTCCGGTTGAAGTGCCGGCGATCATGTCGAAGTAGCTGGCCGCCGAACCGCCCTTCAAGAAACGACGCTCGCATTCCGCCAGCACCGCCGCAGGTAGAATGCCTTTTACTCCGCCGCCATCAATGGACAGTATGCGAAGATCATCTGCGGGCCATTCGAGTTGATCTCGACGGTGAAAGATGGTGCCCTGCGAGCGGCGGGATTGAGGTTGTGCCATGAAATCTCTCCATAAGTACCGCCAACCTGGATCGCCCGCCTGACTGACTTCTGATGTGTTTGCCGGTCCCAAACCATTTTCCCGAAGCGAGCCAGCTTTCGTAGCAGCTCAGCCAGTTGGACGCCCAGGGAATGGTCGTATTGCTGATCAGGTCATCCGGCGACCACTGATCCGCTTCGTCGTCGAAGAGGCAGAGGAACGGCCCCGTACGCTCTGTTCGCGGATGTGACACGTAAACATGCGGTAGGGACCCTTCTTCGTTGCCGAAACGCCTTTGCAAGGTCGGTTCAAGAACCTCAACCAGTGGCTGCAGGTACAGGTTCGATCTACCTTCGAGCAGTAGGGGTTCGGTATATTCTACCCGCAGCAGGTACGTCGTTCTGTGTGGCTGCAGGTGCCCCTCCCAGACACAAGTCCGTTTGCTCAGCCGTTCGCATGACCAGTCGGGATAGACATCGGCCATGTCTGCGATCTGATCACCAACAGTTATCATCAGGTACAGTGCCCCCCATGTTCGTATTCGCACGTGCAGGCTTCACGAGGCCAGGTGCGGATGTGATCCCAGCACCCAGAGCTGGAGCAGCCAGAGACGAAACTGGTGCCGCAGGTTTCAATTGCCCGCTCGGTGTCATGCCGAGCGCACCATGTTCGAGCTGGACAGTCTGTGCACGATGATAGGCCTGCAGAGCCGTCTCACCGGCCTTTTCGCCGAACAGATCGTCGAACGTCGATTGGATAACCGCAGGATCGAAGCCAACCCGCTTCAGGTTTTCGAGGCGTTCGATGAGGGTGAGCAAGTCAGCCGCCCAAAGTTGCTGGTCGCTCCTTTGAGCCGGCCACCGATCGGTAAAGAGGTCCGGGTAATGTGCCGGATTGCGAACTTCCAGCAACCGCAGGTTCTGTTCGGCATTGCGGATCTGCCAGCGCATCCGCTTGGCAATCGCTATCACCTCACCGACCAGGCTGACGGTTGCAGGACCGGCATCGATTGCAATCGCTGCGATAATGACGGCCGGGGGTTTGCGTTTGCCACGGTGATCGTCGTGTTTGCGATACCGTTTGTCGCGGAACCTTTTGATCAGTTGCAGGGCAACCACGCGAGGCGATTTCTGGTCGAGCGGGACATGCACCGGCATCGGTTGGGTATCTGCCTTTTGCAACGCCAGACCGGAAGTTTCATTTGACAGCCGTATGGCCAGTTCGGTGTAGGTTTCGCCATCGACGAGGTAACGACGCGCATCGAAGCGCTTCTGAAACGTCTCGCTGATCTCGACGTGAGCATTGAAGTGATTGGCAAACCCCTTCGGATTGATCTCCTTGTGGTACCGCTCGACCGTTTCAGGCTTGTGGTGAAACAAGGTCGCCACGCGTTCGGGTGTCCCATCGATGCGAACGACGGGCATCAGATCGACGGTGACGCCGTCCGGATAGGTAACCGTGACACAGCGACTGTTTTTCTCAATCAGATAGTCGTAATACTTGCTGCCTTTTTCGCCCTTGATCGCTTTGTACAATTGCTCAAGCACCCATGCTGGCTCGGCACCAGGAGCGATCGCGATCTCGAGCACGGCATCAACGTCGTGCTGGTCGGTCTTCAGGCGTGACCGAGTCGCGGCGTGGATTGCAAAGCTGCCAGAAGGGTAGATCTCAAGGACCAAATCTTCGAGAGGGCTGCCAGGGCAGTCGACATGCTGAGCGAGCCCGCGAAAATGGCGGTCGGCTTCGTCGTGCATAGTGCTGGAGATCTGGATGGCACGTGCAACGTCCATCAGCGCAGCCTCTACAGGGTCGATCTCCAAGCTGCGGGCGAAATCTTCGAGGTTCGTCCTGATATTCATCTTCTTCTGCCCCTCTCAGGCTTGACGGGTTCACCGATCCGTCTTACAGTTTTTGACGTTTTCGTAGGATTGAAAGCGAAAAAAGAAGCCGCGAGCAAGCGGCGGGAATCCTACGGTATCGTCACAATAACACATGCGGGAGCGTCATGTCAAATTCTACGGATTCCAATGGTGGGTTCGGTGACAGGTTACGTCAAGCCAGAGAGGCGCGAGGGATCAACCAAACGGAACTTGCGGCGAAGACTGGGTTACAGCCATCAGCAATCGGCCATTTCGAGAAAGAGCGGCGCAAGCCTTCGTTTGCAAACATTCGCGCCCTCGCGAAGGCATTGAGCGTTACGTCAGACTACTTGCTCGGCAGGACCAGTGACATGGCCGGGGCAACAACGGTTTTTCGTGGTGAAGAAAATTTATCGGATGATGACCGAGAACATATCCAAATGATGATCGATCTCATGAACCAGAGAAAGTCAGGTCGTTGAGCAAATTCCGAATTCATATGGCACGGCGCCAAGGTGAACTCAAAGCAAAAGAAAAAGGCTACGATGCCTTCCCCGTTGATCCGTTTGCGATTGCGGACACCGAAGACATCTTTGTCGAGCCAAAGGATCCCGGCCGGGTTGGCGTGAGCGGCGGGATCATCTTCCATGATGAGAGCGTTGGCATCTTCTATGCGACCGATATCAAGAGCGAGGGGTTTCGCAGGTTCACCGTGGCTCACGAACTTGGCCACTATTTTCTTGAGGGGCATCCCGAGGAAATTCTCAAGACTGCTCCGATCCACATGTCCAGGGCCGGGTTTTCACAAGGGATGAGTTCGATAGAGCTTGAGGCCGATCATTTTGCGTCTGGGTGCTCATGCCGTCGAAACTCGTGGGCGAGGTCATCGGGGGAAGCCGTGTCGGTCTGGATGGGATCATTGCGCTAAGCCAGCTGGCCGAGTGCTCGCTCACGGCCTCTGCCATCAGAGCCGCCGAATGTTGCGACTATCCGATGGCGGTCGTCGTCAGTTCCGGCGACAAGGTCGCATATGCGTTCTTGTCTGAAAGCTTCAAAAAGCTCGATAAGCTCACATTCCTCAAAAAGGGTACTCCGCTGCCACGAACCCATACCCTGCGGTTCAACGCTGATACGCAAAACATCCGGTCCGCGCGCTCGATATGTGGTCAGACCAGTCTTGCTGAATGGTTCTCTTGCGGGCGACGGCTTGCGTTGGATGAAGAAGTCATCGGTCTCGGCGCTTACGGCTTCACCCTTACCGTCCTTTCCAGCGAAGAACTTGCCGACGACCCTGATGACGAAGCCTACGAAGAAGAAGCCTCATTGATTGAGAGCTGGACCCCCAAGTTCGCTCGAGGGCGGTAGCGGCGCAAAGTCTACTCGAATAGCCCTTCTTGATCTATGCCGAGTAGAAGTTGTCCTCATCAAAAGGGCATTCCTCCCGAAGCATGACCGCTCCGCGTTTCACCGAATTTTTTTCGGTGCCGAACACCTCCACGGAGTGCCGACACCGGGTACAGGTAATGATGAGCCCAGGAACCGCGCCATAGTCACCATCCAGTTCCTCTTCTGAGACATCGATTTTCACGCGCATGTGCCGACCCTATTACGATTCACGCCGGGAGAATGGGATCACCGACCCTCCTGCAGGTGATCGACCGCGCGCGAGAGGACGCGCTTCGGCTCGACCGCGGCTACCTTGCGGCTTTTCGGCGCCTGATTGACCGGGACCGCACGCAACCGGTCCGTGCCGTGTATATCATGAGCGTCGCCGGCAC
>Ga0310345_10006319_pt1 | contig 10374 bp, 9 predicted proteins | sample HC15DNA20500_MG_FD_204667 | JGI IMG/M metagenome (GOLD analysis project Ga0310345, IMG submission 204667) | Marine microbial communities from station ALOHA, North Pacific Subtropical Gyre - HC15-DNA-20-500_MG | ecosystem: Environmental > Aquatic > Marine > Oceanic | place: Pacific Ocean: North... | reverse complement strand
ACCGATTGGAGGATACTTTGGCCAGCGTAATTGATGGAAAAGCGATCGCAGCAGAAATTAGGAGTGAAGTACAAGTATCAGTGTCCGAGCTAACGCGAGATACAGGAATTGTGCCAGGACTAGCCGTTGTACTTGTAGGCGATAACCCCGCATCACAGGTGTACGTAAGAAATAAACAAAAATCGGCAAGCGAAATTGGCATGAATCCAATGGATATAAAATTTCATCAAGATGTAGACAGCGCCACCATTGAAGCTCAGTTGGATCAACTTAATGAAGATGAGTCTGTTCACGGGATATTAGTGCAGCTACCGTTACCAGACCACCTAGATGAAAAGTCAATTATCAGACGTATTAATCCAATGAAGGACGTTGATGGATTACATCCAGAAAATGTCGGTTTGTTGCTTGCGGGTACCTCCAGATTTGTTCCAGCGACCCCGGCAGGCATTCAAGAATTATTAATACGAACTAACAATAATCCGTCAGGGCAACATGTTGTTGTTTGTGGCAGATCCGATATTGTTGGAAAACCAATTTCAGCTTTATTACTACAAAAAAATCAGTCAGCTAATGCGACGGTTACTATATGCCATACTGGCACAAAAGATATGGGTGCAATCACTCGCCAAGCAGATATCCTAATAGCTGCCGTAGGAATACCTGAATTAATAACTGCAGACATGGTATCCGACGGAGTCGTAGTAATTGATGTTGGGATCAATCGAAAGCCTGACGCATCAAAAAAAACGGGTTATAAACTCGTTGGTGATGTGGAATATATCGGTGTTTCAGAAAAAGCTTCTGCTATAACTCCAGTACCAGGAGGTGTAGGCCCTATGACAATTGCTATGCTTTTGTATAACACCATGAAAGCTGCAAAGTTAACTTTTGAATAACAGGTAAACAACCGACAAATATCTCAACTTAAATGTTTTTATCTGTAAACTATTTAAATTTGAGGGCTTGGGCTGGATTATCTATTAACATTGCATCAATTTGCTGTTGAGATATTCCTCTTCTAAGCATTCTGGGAATTATGCTCTCTAGAATATGGGCAAATCCTCTGCCGCCATATTTCACTGTTTCCGGTTTAAGGCAAACATCATGAGCCATAGTTATTTGGTTACCCAGACCTTCAGAAATTAAATAGTCTAGCGATTCAAGACGTTGAGCATCACTAACAGAGGTTGTGCTTACTTCGCCACTCTCATATTCAAAACTTGAATCTTCAGCTCCAAAACGGTCATATTCCAAATAGCAACCAGAACTACCGAGCTCTTTTATGGCTGACATAGGCCGAATGTTATCAAGGTGCCCAAAAATTATGTTGTTCGCAGAAGCTCCGTTATCAGTTAAAACTTTCAAAATCTGAAGAGGAGAGTCAGGATGTATTCCCGGATGAATAAGTATAGGAGCTCCAGTTTCTGCTTGAGCGTGAGCAGAAGCTCGGAGGATTTTGGTCTCGTTTTCTCCTATTGGATAGTAATTGCCGATTTCTCCAATAACTCCAGTTTTTACTCCGGTGTCTCCAACCCCAATAGTGACGTCTTTTATGATTTGTTCAGTTATCGAATCCTCTGTTCTGTTTGACATATCCTTAGGGTGGGAGTCAATTACATAATAACTGCCGCCCATAATTATATTTAGGCCAGTTGCACGGGATATACGTGCAAGTGCGAGTGGATCTCGTGCTATACCGATAGAAGTGGTGTCAACAATGGATTGACCTCCAGCGTATTTATATTTAAGAATCTCTTCGATTGCAAGCTGCTCATCAAACATCGTTTGTGCATCTCTGCTATGGTAAAAATGTTGTCGTAGACTTCCTAACATTTCCATAGTTATTGGCTTATCTACTATTGCTTTTGCCGTTGCTTCTTCGGGCATTCGGAAATAGCATGTGAGGTCGATTAATAAATGTTCATGAGTTAACGTGATTCCAAGGTCAGAAGGGGGTATTAACCCTAAAACTGTTTGTACCATTCCCTTCACCTTGTTATCCATTATTAACTCCTTAATAAATAAAATCTTTCACGAAATCTTTCACGAAATCTGTTTCAAATTGTTTTAGAATTAGCAGATCAGGATTTCGTCGAGTAATACTATACGCAATATATTGAACTATGGGAACTAATAAGTTTTTAAGCCTACAAGATTATGATTACAATCTGCCAAAAGAGCTGATCGCACAGTCTCCAGTGGAACCAAGGGACCACTCTAAATTATTAGTGCTTGACATTGATACAGGACTGCTCGAGGATCGCCATTTTTATGACTTGCCTTATTATTTGACGAAAGGTGACGTGCTTGTTTTTAACGATACCAGAGTTATGCCTGCCCGAATATTTGGGAAAACGGATAAAGGGTCGAAAGTAGAATTGCTTTTATTAAAACAAATTCATAAATATACTTGGCGTGCGCTTGTTAAACCTGGCTCCAAAATGAAAAAAGGTACTCAATTTTTTGTTGGTAATAACGAATTTACTTGTAAAGTTGATTCAGTTGAAGTTGACGGCACAAGGTTGGTTGTTCTTTCTGAGGAGTTAAATTTAATGGATGAAGGAGTGGTTCCAGTTCCTCCTTATATAACTCAAGAATTGAACGATCCTGAGAGATATCAAACAATTTATTCATCTGTGCCAAAAAGCATAGCTGCTCCAACAGCGGGATTACATTTCACAGAACAGCTCATGGAAGACCTAAGGAAAACAGGAGTAGAAATCATTTTTGTAACGTTGGATATAGGGTGGGGTACTTTTCGACCAATTTCTGTAGAGAATATATATGATCATCAGATGGATTCGGAAGAGTTTTTTTTACCTGAATCAGCAGCAAAGACCATAAATAAAGCTAAAACTGAAGGCAGGAGAGTAATAAGTGTAGGTACTACATGTGTAAGGCTTTTGGAGTCCAATGTAGAAAAACACCGGATTGAATCCAACCATATTGTTAGTCACGGATTTGGCAACACTAATTTGTTTATAAAGCCACGACACGAATTCAAAATAGTCGACGGCTTAGTGTCAAATTTTCATTTACCAAAATCCACATTGCTTTTGCTAGTAAGTGCATTGGTGGGCAAAGAGAATCTGTTCAGAGCCTATAGCCATGCAGTCAAAAACGATTATCGGTTTTATTCTTTTGGAGATGCTATGCTTATGATTTAAGTTGATTTATTAGCGAAAATCTTGAGAACTTTATATTATTACTGGTGTTTGTCATAAATATAATTTAGGTTGTGACAAGTATTAGGCTCATTCCAAAAATTCAAATAGCGAGGTTTCCACAAATGGATCATGAAATTGACTCTGACAGTGTTTATCAAAATATTGGTGTAACACCTGTGATAAACGCAGCCGGTCCTATAACAATGTTCGGAGGCACTAAATTACGACAAGAAGTACATAGTGCAATGAATGCTGCGTCCCAAACCATGATTGATTTACACCAGTTAAATGACAAGGCTGGAGAAATTTTAGCTTCATATGCTGGAGCAGAGGCCGGTATGGTTACTTCAGGATCTGCAGGAGCACTGATATTACAGGCAGCAGCTGTGGTTGCTGGTAGCGACAAGAAAAAGATGCGGAAATTACCAAACACAGAGGGAATGCGGAATGAGATCATAATTCACAACATTCATAGATTTCCATATGATCAATGTTACACCGCTGTTGGAGCGAAACTAGTAGGAGTAGGAGATTTTCTAAGGTGTCTGCCTTGGGAGTTGGAGGGTGCAATAAATGAGAATACGGCTGCAATAGCTTATCTCGATGCACCCTTTGTATCAAGGAATGCAATGCCATTAAAAGAAGTAGTAGAAATAGCGCATGCACATGACTTACCAGTGATCGTTGATGCGGCCACAATGATTCCGCCAAGAAGTAATTTCACAAAATACATAGACGAAGGAGCCGATTTAGTCTTATATAGCGGCGGTAAAGGTATAAGAGGTCCGCAAGGCACTGGCATCATGGTGGGAAGGAAAGATTTAATTCAAGCCGCCAGGGATAATGCATCTCCTAACCAATTTATTGGAAGAGGCCTTAAAGTTAGTAAGGAAGAGATAATTGGCCTTCTGCAATCAGTAGAGTTATTAATGGCTACGAACGAGGATGAGGAAACAGCCATGTTTCGTAATTTATCTCAGATGGTTGTGGATGCTTTAATTGAGTTGCCAGGCCTTGACGTTTCAATCGAACATGATTACAAGAATTATCTTATTCCAACCGCCGTGTTCCATTTCACCAAAGAATGGGACGGTCCGTCTCGAGATGCTGTTTTAGAACGGATGAAGCAAGGGGAAAGACCAATATATTTATATTGGTTATGTGGGCCTGATACTCTTGCTGTAGACCCACTCAATGTTGATGAGGACGAGATGAGAACTGTCATATCTCGACTGTTAGAAGAGCTAACCAAGAAAAATTAAAAAGGCATATATATTTTTAAAGGATAACCAAAAATTTGTTAGAAAGATTTAAAGTTCCAGAAGGTGACCAGATCCGTATTGATCATAAAGACCTAAGAAATACGGTAGAAGCAATATTTTTAAAAATGGGCTGCTCTCAAGAACATGCTACCGCAGGTGCTGATACGCTTGTCTCGACTGATTTAAGAGGTGTGGAAACTCATGGGGTTTCCAATATGTTGCGCGCATATGTAAGCGAGTTTCAATCAGGAAAACTGAATTGCAATCCTGAGGTTAAGGTTATAAGAGAGACACCAGGAACCGTTTCATTGGATGGGGATCGAGGATTAGGAGTCATACTTGCTCCCGGTGCAATGAAAAGAGCAATTGATAAGGCGAAAAATGTTGGTATAGGCATTTGTGTTATGCAAAATAGTGGCCACATGGGGGCCATTGGTCATCATGCTATGCTAGCAGCAAAAGAGGGTATGGTTGGCATGACTACGACCTCAGGTGGATCTGGAACCAGGGTTTTTGTTTTACCTACTTTTGCAGCCGAACCAAGATTCGGTACAAATCCCATAGCAATAGCTGCCCCTGCTAGAAGTCAGCCGTACCTGCTTTTTGATGCAGCAACAAGTGCGATAGCCGGGAATAAAATTGGTTTGGCTGAAAGAGTAGGCTCAATGCTTGAGCCGGGCTGGATAGCAAAACTTGATGGGACTCCGATTGTTGATCCCGTGCATTCTCCAGGAAGTGGAAATTATTGGCAATTACCTTTAGGTGGAGTTAGAGAACAAGGTTCTCATAAAGGTTTCGGCTTATCGATGATACCTGAGATTTTAGGCACGATGCTATCGGGCGCTAGGCCAGGTATGTTACCAGGTGAGAGGTTAGCTCAGGATCATTACTTTGCCGCTTATAATATCGAGGCTTTCACTGATCCGGATTGGTTTTTAGATACTATGGATGAAATGCTTACCACTTTGCGTAATACAAAACCTGCTCCAGGACATGATCGAGTACTGTATCCAGGCCTTCCGGAATATGAGGAAGAACTTAATCGAATTGACAATGGTATACCTCTTCATAAGGAAGTGATCGAATGGTTTGATGGAATTACGGCAGAGCTTGATTTGCCCGCGCTATCTAGAAAACAATAGTTAATATTATTCAGGATATAGGAGCCCTGGCCGGTTTGCCGGGATATACATTTTCTATGAATGCCCCATCAAACACTAGTGGTATGCCGCCAACAATTACGTATTGAAAACCTGTTGAGGGAGCAGATGGATTTGAATAGGTTGCCTTGTCTATAACATTTACTGAGTCGAACACAACAATATCTGCATCAGCTCCAACTGTAAGTCTGCCCTTTCTTAGGAACTCAGGAGCTCTTTTCTCTAGTCGCTGAGCTGGCATTAGGCTTGATTTGCGAATTGCATCCATTAAGCTAATCGATTTCTGTTCCCTAACAAAGTGGCCTAGAATCTTGGCATAGGACCCAGCGGTCCTTGGATGGCCAGCAGAATTTTTTATCCATCCATCTGTAGCTATTGAAGTTAACGGGCTGGTCACTGAAGCAAGTACTGATTCTTCAGGGATAAAATTAATAACTACCATGCCTCCTTTTGATCTATATTTCCCAAAAGAATCTTTATTTAGTATTTCACCTGTACTCGGCCACAATAATTGCTCATAAGTGACCCCAAGGTTGTCTTGCCAGCCATCATCAAAGATAGCAGATTCAATTAACGTCATACCTGCAGAGTAAGGGTAACATTCTGTGGTTATATCCAATCCATTTGATTTAGCTGACTCGACAATGCTAAGCAGGTCTGGAGTTGCTGATAAACCAACACTTGATATGTGAACCACATGTAGCGAAGCTCCGGTTATAGCGGCATTTGCTATCACCTCTTGTAAGCTTTCAATTGAACCTAACGTTTTAGTATTATCGGGAGGGCTTCCCATGCCACGGATATGAACATGGCAAGGCGCCGAAAAACTTTTAGCTAAACCAAAGATCGCAAGAATCTCTTTTCGCGAAGCAGCAGGAGTGTATTGCAATCCAAAACCAACTGCCAATCCACCGCGACTTAATCCAGTAGATACAATGTTGAGTATCTTTGCTAGTTCTTGGTTTGTGGAGGCTCTATGTGCCGCATCTTTACTTGGAACTATGCCGGCTCCATCTTCCATAATCGATATTCGAGCAGGAATATGGCCCGCACTAACTCCATAGTTGATCGGTGTGGTGTTATTTCTGGCATCATACCAAGCATCAACATCGGCAGTCCCAACTTCAAGCTCAAGTGCAGTAGTTACACCATCCATTGCTTGAATTCTGTAATTTTCTATGTCTTGACCATGGGAATGTAAGTCTATAAATCCAGGAGATACTATTAATCCAGTTGCATCGATCTCTTGAGTTCCTTGTAGCTTGCTGCCCCAAATGTCTTCAATCGCACTAATTCTTCCGTTATTTATGGCGATATGCCTTTGTCTGTCTGTATCTGACTCTGGATCAATAACTCTGCCATTTTTTATTAACAGATCATGCTTATGCATAATGGGGTCCTTTCAAAAACTATATAAACCTATTTGAAGATTATGCTAATCGAAATATTCTAGCTACTTTTATAAAACATGTCGGCATAGGTTCCATCAGGTGCCTAAGCAGATATACCGGAATTATGGATAAAATTCCTATAATAGCTCCCATTACCACGTCACTAGGGTAGTGCACCCCAACATAAACTCTGCTAAATGCCAAAATTCCTACCAAGACAAATGAGGCCAGCCCAAGTTTTTTATTAAATGTACATACAACTGCCGCGATTGCGAAACAGGCAGCCACAGAGTTTGAGGGGAAAGAGAAATCTGTAGGCTTGTAAAAAAGCACTACTAGATCGTGTGTTACAAATGGGCGAGGACGTTCGATTAGCGCACTTATAAGCTGTGAAATACCACTCGAAATTGCCATTGCAGCTAAGGCGGAAAACACTCCTAGTTGATACCTATATCTTGTGGTTTTGTTATGTCCTACAAACCATATACAAATTAAAATAAGACATAAACAAACGGGAATTAAATAATCGCTTACGGTCCAGGCTATGATTGCGTCTAATGACCTGTATTTACCATTCAAGTCATTTAGTGCAAATAGAATTTTTTCATCTAAGTTTAACAATGATCGCTGTTACCAATTGATAGATTATGTTTTTGGGTAAGTCCATGAATTGTTTTGCTAGATAAGCTCTCCAATTTTCCCGAGATCGCGAATACTCATCTTTAATGGCCAGGAAGTAGTTTTGTACTCTTAATGAATCAAGCCCATCTATATTTTTATCGATATTACTAGCTTTAAGATCAAGATTAATTATGGAAGCGATTACTAGGGTTAATGTCGTTCCTATCAAAGCACCGAGAAAAAAACCGACGGCCTGGCTGTTTGCGTCGAGGCCTCCTGCTGTGTCGTTAATGTTGCGATTTTCTGAGAGAAAAAACCAAAAAATCGAACCTAGTAAAATGCCTATTCCAAACAGCAATGATGCAATACGTCGTCTTAAAATTAGCAACCCACGTAGATTACCAATATGTGCGGCGATTTGTATCGCCCCAATCGTACTACAGCACACAAAAACCATGTAGTCGACAAAGAAGGGGCTCATTTTATATTTATGAAGAAGTCCCCATTTTCACCGGATGACACCAGTGATCATATTTGGGATTATTGCCACGCACTGTTTTAGCATAGATACTTCTGAGTTTTTCAGTTATTGGCCCAACGGCCCCATCCCCTACAGAACGATTGTCAATTTTGCCTACTGGAGTAATATGGGCTGCAGTACCTGTAAGGAAAACTTCGTCTGACAAGTAGAGTTCGCTTCTTCTTATCCGTCTTTGTATAACCTCTAGTCCAAGCTCAGCGGCTGCAAGGGTAATCGCGCAGTCGCGGGTTATGCCTGTAAGGTTATTATCTGAGATTAACGGTGTATGAATCTCATTTCGTACGACCATAAATAGGTTTTCGCCAGTGCCTTCGGAGACTGCTCCATCTTGATTGAGCATTATTGCCTCATCAAATCCAGCTAATATAGCCTCTGTTTTTGCCAATATTCCATTTACATAAGTGCCAGTAATCTTGACTCTCGGCGGGATGATTGTGTCATCGATTCTTCGCCAAGAAGATGTGCAACAGCTGATAGCGCCGTCAGAGTCTATATAAGACCCGAAAGGAATCATGATTAATGTGAAATCACTACTTAACTCATGTAGCTTCAGGTTAGCAACAAGTTCCTCGCTTTTGTAAGCTAAAGGTCGAATATAAATATCCTCTTGATATCCACATTCTTTAATTAGATTTTCCGTGATTTCGCACAAGTCCGTTACAGAATAAGGTATGTCTAGCATCAGCATCTTACACCCTTGTATCAATCGCTCATAATGTTCTTTCATTCGAAACACATACATTGTGTTATGTTCAGAGTTCCAGTTGCCTCGGATGCCTTCAAAAACACCTGTGCCGTAATGTAAAGCATGTGTGCTTACACTTACGTTTGCTTCTTCGGAAGGTACAATCTTACCTCTGAAAAAAGCTAACGACTTAGACATAATTCACCTTAGAACCGCTATTGTTTTTAATAATCATAATTGGGTACGAACCTTATAAACTAATCTTGTATTGGCTTATTGAAATACAGGTAATTTCGATAAAAATTCTTATGTGTTTCAGCCAGATTCATTAGGAACAATCTTTAGGAACAATCCTTTTTATCGGATATTCAGTCATATTTTCTAACAATGATTGTATAACTTTAGGCGAAATATCTCTTGGGTATGTGTTTACCGGCCACGAATTTTTCAACTTCTGGCTTATTGCAACAGCAGAAATAGGTTTATTTTTATTTGCTATAACAGCTCGGAACACAGCCTCTTTTAATGGCATGTCAGGCAAAAGATATTCTGGCGAGTCAATAGCTTGGACAGATATGTCTTTAACCAGCTCCTTTAGATTTGAGCCAAGAACATTTTGCATGTCGGAGGACTGCTTAACGGCATAATCCCGTCGGTCCGCAATTATCAAAGCTACAGATCTATGTGAATCATCATTTAAATCGATAGCATATTTTATATTTTCAAGATCCTCATCAATTTCTAATTTGGTTTCTCGTAATTTTTTCATATTTATCAAACCTCCTGCATACTAGTTTATATTGAGTAAGGGATTAAAACACTTCCGAGGGCCAGTACAACATCATAACAGTAACAGCTTCGCCTGCTTTAACAAGTGTTTTATTTTCAGGGCATATTGCTAAACCATTTGCCTTTCCCATTGCGCTTAAAATGTTTGATGACTGAACTCCAATTAAAGACACATGATACACATCGTTTTTTTTATAAACTAATGAACGAGCGTAAATGCGACGCCCATCCGGATTATCTATGTCATTGTCTAAAATCGCTTTGATGGTGGCTCTAGGAATAAACTTATGCCCTAACATTAATCTAATCGCTGGCCTACAGAATTGTTCAAAAGCAACTAGTGCACTTACTGGGTTTCCCGGCAGGCCGACCAGTGGTATTAGTTTTTTATTTTGCCTTAGAACGCCGAATGCTAGAGGCTTACCTGGTTTCATGCGTACGGAGTGGAATTCGATGGTTCCATTTTGTGAAAGAACATTTTTTACCATATCAAAATCACCTTTTGAAACGCCCGCAGATGTGATTACTAGGTCCGAGTCTTTGCACTGATTTAGTTTTTTTTCTATCGAATCAAAATTGTCCTTAGCAATACCTACTATTAAAGGATTTCCCCCAGCTTCTGTAACAGCAGAAGCGATACCGTAAGAATTTGAGTCATATATCCGACCTTGTTCTAGCTTATTTCCAGGTTTGGTGATTTCATTCCCTGTGGCTAAAATAGCGACTTGAGGCCTTCGAATTACTTTTACGGTAGC
>Ga0310345_10006317_pt1 | contig 10376 bp, 7 predicted proteins | sample HC15DNA20500_MG_FD_204667 | JGI IMG/M metagenome (GOLD analysis project Ga0310345, IMG submission 204667) | Marine microbial communities from station ALOHA, North Pacific Subtropical Gyre - HC15-DNA-20-500_MG | ecosystem: Environmental > Aquatic > Marine > Oceanic | place: Pacific Ocean: North... | reverse complement strand
TCGTTTAACCGGATCGGGAAGGCGATCTTGTCCTTCGGGCTCTGATTCCTCACTTGATAGAGTTGGGCCTCGAGCCGGCCGATATCGCCTATGAAGCGCTCCGCCGATGTCCTCAACCGCTGGTCGTCGCTTCGCGCGACGCTCGCTTGGAGCTGTCCCCGCATGTCGCGGATCAGGAGCACGCTGCCGTTCGCTCTGCTCTCCGCGTCCCGGATTTCCAGCGCGAGTTCGAACTGCATGACGAGGTCCGCGTCAGTAACTCCGGTGAGCCTGGGGTCACGTCGCAGGTCGAACGACGCGACCTGCACCTCACCGTCGACCGTTAGACGGGCCTGGTACCGCCCCGGCGGCGACCACGGGCCTCTTGCCGGATTGCCGCCCTCTAGCACGATACCGTCGAAGGTCACCGCGCCCGGGTGGCGGAGATCCCACGTTTCCCGATGGGTCCCTTGGTCGCGGGTTCCCTCGAATAACGTGAGCACGATGTTTCCTTCCGCATCCAAGATCTCTAGGTGGACCATCCGGTCAGAGCCACGCAGGTGGTAGTCGATGACGGCTGGAACCGACCGCCGAATCGCGTCGGCCGGATCGAAGAGGTGGTCGCCGCTCTTGGCTACGTCGGCGTCGATCTGACGGAGTGTCTCGATGTCGTCCAGAACCCAGAACGAACGGCCGTGTGTGGATATCACTAGGTCACGATCCTGGACCGAGAGTCCGGTGACGGGTGTGTCCGGGAGGTCGTAGGAGAGGTCCGCCCAGTTCGCTCCGTCGTCGAACGAGACGTACACGCCGTTCTCCGTACCGGAGTAGAGAAGCCCCTTCCGGTATGGGTCCTCACGGATGACCCGCACGAAGTCGTCCGGCGGGATTCCGTCGACGATCTTCGTCCAGCTGGAACCGTAGTCGTTCGTCCTCCACGCGTACGGCGACCGGTCGTCCATCTCGTAGCGGATGCCGGCGACATAGGTCGTCGCTGCATCGTGCGGCGAGACGTCTATGATCGTGATCCGCGTGTGTGCGGGCATGTCCGGGGGGGTGACGTCGCTCCAACTGTTGCCCGAGTCCCGGGTCACGTGTAGCAGGCCGTCGTCCGACCCGGTCCATATCGTGGCCGCCTCGTGGGGTGACGGGGCGAGCGCATAGAGCGTCGCGTAGATCTCAGGGCCGTCCTGGTCCATCACGACGGGGCCACCAGAGTCGTCCAGCGTCGCCGTCTCAGCGCGTGTCAGATCGGGACTGATCTTCCGCCATGAGGACCCCTCATCGGTAGACCTCCACAGATATTGGGAGCCGACGTAGAGCGCGTCGGGCTCGGCCAACGAGACCGCAATCGGGTACGTCCAGTTCCAACGCTCCGGCATGCCTCTCGCCGGTTCGCCCATGACGATACGTGGGTACGGCTGAATGTCCCGAACGATGCCCGTGCGGCGATCGTACCGCGTGAGCGCGTTTGTCGCGCCTGCGTAGAAAATATCCGGATCGTCGGGTCGGGGCGTCACGTATCCGCTCTCCCCGCCTCCCACGGAGTACATCCACTCGGTACTGACACCGCGTGGGTTCTGCAGGTGCCCGGGTTCCGACGAGACGCAAACGGTAGAGTTGTCCTGCTGGGCGCCACACGCGTGGTAGGGAAAGTCCGTCGTCGTCGCGAGGCGGTAGATCTGCGCCGTGGGGTATTCCATCCCCGTCCATGTGCGCCCGCCGTTGACCGACACCACCCCCCCGCCGTCGTTGCCATCGATCATGCGGAGCGGATTCGCAGGGTCGATCCAGAGATCGTGGTGGTCGGCGTGCGTCTCACGCACGCTATCGAGAGTGCGGCCCGCGTCCGTCGATCTCATGAGCCTGAAATTGAGGATGTAGATCGTGTTACGGTCGGTGGGGTCGGCTTGGATACGCTGGAAGTAGAACGCGCGCTGCCAGATGTCCCGGTGCGCGTTCACGAGGGTCCACGAGGACCCTGCGTCGTCCGACATGTAGAGGCCGCCCACCTCCGCCTCGACGTTCGCCCACACCCTCTCGGAGTCGGCTCCGGACACCGTGACCGTCATCTTGCCCAAGATGCCGGACGGGTAGCCCGGACTGTTCGTCAGTTCGGACCAGGAGTCGCCGCCATCCGTCGTCTTGAAGATGCCCGATCCTGCTCCTCCACTCCACAGTTGCCAGGGTTTCCGATAGACCTCCCAGAGGGTCGCATACAACACGTCGGGATCGCTTGGGTCCATGACGAGATCCACGGCCCCCGTTCGATCGTTACGGAACAAGATCCTGTCCCACGTTCGACCGCCGTCCGTAGTGCGAAACACGCCGCGTTCCGGATTTGGGCCGTACGGATGGCCGAGCGCGGCTACGTACGCCACGTCCGGGTCGGTCGGGTGCACGCGAATGCGCCCGATCGCGTGTGTGTTCTCCAGCCCGAGGTGTCGCCAGTGCCTGCCGCCGTCGTCGGAGCGATACACCCCGTCCCCTTGAAGCACGTTCGCCCGCAGCTGCACCTCGCCCATTCCGATGTAGACGACGTCCGGGTTCGACTCCGCGACGGTGACCGCCCCAACCGAGGAACTCCCGATCTGCCCGTCCGTCACCGGGACCCAGGACGAGCCGCCGTCGGTCGTCTTGAAGAGTCCACCGCCGGTGGCGCCGAAGTAATACTCGAACGGGCGATCGCTATGCCCCGCCACCGCGATCGAGCGCCCGCCGCGGTCGGGCCCGATCGAACGCCACTCCAGCGGTGGCATCAACGCGGCAGCGTCCGGCGCGGATTGGGGCGCGGCGGGGGCCGGGAGAAGCGCGAAGAGGGCGGAGCAGAAAAGGCCGGTGCGGGGCATCGTCGCTCTGCCGAGTGCGGACCCAAGGCCAGTCGTGGAGTCGTTCATGCGGGCAAGATGCCGCGCGTGGCGGGATACCGCGAGCGTGTCGAGATCTTTAGAATCCGCCAACCCCTCAAACCTCATGGAGCGTCCTCATTGCGGTACCGCATGCCAAGGCTCGAGCTGCAACACTTTCTCGTTTTCCTGGGCCTGGCCGTGGCTCTCACCCCGAGTGCCTCCGCTGCTCAGATGGCTACCGTGACCGTGCGAACGGTCAGCCAGGCGGGGCCGGCGGAGGGCGTAGAGGTTGTAATCGGGACGTCCGGGCAACTGACGGATCAGGAAGGGCAGGTGCTGTTTCGTCTCCCGAGCGGGGTGTACCTGATCGATGCCAGGCGAATAGGGTTCGCCGATGCCCAGGTGACGCTCCAACTCGCGGTCCCTCGGGACACGGTGCTCGTGATCCAACTGCAGGAGGAGGCGTTGGCCACGGAGGGCATCGTCGTGTCCTCGACTAGGACGGATCGGCGCATCGAGGACGAACCCCTGCGGGTCGAGGTCGTCTCGCGAGAAGAGGTGGAGGAGAAGCTTCTCATGACTCCGGGCGATATCGCCATGCTGCTCAATGAGACGGCCGGCCTCCGCGTCCAACCCACGGCACCTTCCCTCGGCGGGGCAAGCGTAAGAATTCAGGGCCTGCGAGGGCGCTACACGCAGATCCTGTCCGACGGCCTGCCTCTCTATGGCGGCCAAGCCGGGGCCCTGGGCCCGCTACAGGTGCCGCCCATGGATCTCGCTCAGGTCGAGGTGATCAAGGGTGCCGCGTCGGCGCTCTACGGCTCCACCGCACTCGGAGGGGTGGTCAACCTCATCTCACGCCGTCCCGCACCAGAACGGGAGCTACTCCTGAACCGAAGTACGTTGGGCGGAAACGACGTTGTGGGCTGGATGGCCGACGAGATGGACGGTGGGTGGGGCTACACCTTGTTGGCGAGTGCACACGAGCAAGCCCGAGAGGATGTGGATTCCGACGGCTGGGCGGATCTCCCCCGGTTTCGTCGGGCCGTCGCTCGGCCGCGGTTGTTTTGGCAGGACGGCGAGGGTTCCTCGTGGATGTTCACGGTGGGCGGGATGATCGAGGACAGGGTGGGAGGGACGATGCCTGCCCGGACCACCCCCGCCGGAACCGAGTTCCACGAGGCGCTCAATACCAGGCGACTCGATGGCGGCTTCATCGGACAACTCCTGATTTCCGATACCCGCGTCCTCTCTGGCCGAGCGTCCGGCTCGGTCCAGGCCCACGAGCACACATACGGGCCCCGGCTGGAACGTGACCGACATACGACGGGGTTTGCCGAGCTGGTCCTCTCAGGCCAAGACCGAGCGCACTATTGGGTCCTCGGTGCAGCGTTTCAGTACGACGGCTACGATGCCCGAGACGTACCCGTGTTCGACTTCGACTACGCGGTGCCGGCACTGTTCGCTCAGGACGAGTACGCGCCGGTGGACTGGTTGACGCTGGCCGCGAGCGCCCGCCTCGACGGGCACAGTGAGTACGGAACGACGCTGAGCCCCAGACTCTCGATGCTTCTCCGTCCCGCCGAGTGGGTCCTGCGTGCTTCGGCGGGAACCGGGTATTTTGCCCCTACACCCTTTACCGAAGAGACCGATGCCGTTGGCCTCGGCCGCTTGCTCCCGAACTCGCAGTTGGTAAAAGAGGAGGTAAGAAGCGCCATGCTCGATGTTGGACGGGTGTTTGGCCCAATGGAGGTCAATGTGAGCACGTTCGCTTCCGAGGTCACCCAGCCGCTCGTCACCCGGCGCCAAGCAGACGGAAACCTGTTCATTGAGAACGCCATCGATCCGGTACGCACATGGGGTACCGAAGTCTTGGCTCGCTACCACGATGGGCCGTTGCACGTCACGGCATCGCACACCTTCCTCCGCTCCACCGAAGCGGACCCGTCGGGCGCCGGAAGACGGGAGGTGCCACTCACTCCTCTCCACGCCGTCGGCATGGTCGGCGCATGGGAAGAGGAGGGTCGGGGACGCGCAGGAGTCGAACTGTACTACACGGGGCGCCAAGAACTGGAGGACAATCCCTACCGGGGCGCCTCCGAGTCCCACTTCATTCTCGGCTTCCTCGTGGATCGGCGGTTGGGCCGGTTCCGTGTGTTCCTGAATGCGGAGAATATCTTGGATACCCGCCAAACCCACTTCGACCCGCTGCTGCGCCCCTCGCAGACCCCGGATGGTCGCTGGATCACGGATGTGTGGGCTCCGCTCGATGGAAGGTCGTTCAACGGAGGGGTGTGGATCACCTTCTGAGTGGGATCTTGGGGTAGTGGCCGGACCCTGGCATCTTGCTGATTGCGCGCAGAGCGTTGCGCCCGGTCGGTGACGCCCACGACAACGTGATGTGCGAGAGCTTCTTCGCCACCCTCGAGACCGAGCTGATCGAACGAAAGAGCTTCCGGAATCAGGCCGAGGCCAGAATGGCCGTGTTCGACTTCATCGAGGCCTGGTACAATCTCCACCGACGGCACTCAGCCCTCGGTCAGTTGCCCCCTCTCAACTACGAAAGGGAACACGCCCTGCAGCTTGAGTCTCTAGTCCACTACCGTGCACCGCGCGGGGCCAACTCCAGAGTAGCTTTCCGCTTCGCAGAGTCGGAAGCGGGAAGCGTATGACGCTCACCCACGTCGGTGAACAGTGGCTGGACGCTTGGATGCAGGAGAGCGCATGGATCTGCTGGATGGAACACCCAGACCCGGGCGCTATGGAAAAGGAAATCCTACAGGCCCTATCGCTACCTCTGAACCTTCAGGGCAATCAGGCCCATCCATTTGGGGCTGAGTTGAGCGACCTCTGAAAGGAAGCAAAGCGGAGCGCGAGGGGGGAGCCGATTGCAGATGAAACAGGCCAGCAGAGAAGCGGCAACTAGCCCCTAATTTCCCCTCCGTGGCACCCAGCCACACCTAGCTATCCAGCACTGTTTTGGGCGTCCGATCATGGTAGTACGTTGCGAAAGAACTTCTGGTGGAGGATGGTCCGACTAAGGGGGTAGAATGGGAATAGATTCGATCACGAAGCAGCGTGTCCAACAGGACCCTGACTACGCCAATATGGTCAACGCGGATCTTCGGACATTCGTCTACCTAGATGGCCAATATCTAGTGGACAAGGAAACCGCTAAGAATTCGGTCAGGATGATGACTTCCACCATTTTGTTCGGGCTAGCTTGGCCATTGTGCATCGCGCTAGCGTTCGTTGGACCTTGGCCGTTCGTGGCGGGGGTCCTCTTCCTTCTCTGGACCTACGCATTGAAGGTCATTTTCGACCTCAATGGGAGAGTGTCTTGGATCACTAGCTTCCTTGCCCGTGACGTCAACTATTTGTTGATGCATATCAAGCAGATCCACGATGCCTTCCCTGAGAAGCAGTGGTTGGATGCTCAAGATGGGATCGTGCAGGGTTACCCGTCAGTGCGAGACGGTGATGAGCTACTCTAGATAAAGGACTAACCGAATAAAGGGCTGAAGGTTTCGCGAGCGAAGCCGGCGGCTTGATGTGGACCCTGGTGCTCGCCCTTTCGATTGTGTCTCTGTGTGGTGCAGCGTTTCTGATCCACGACCCCATGATTCGAGCGGGGAGCTGTGTAGCACTGATCGCACCGATGGTCTGGGCCACTGTGCGACTGACCCAACTAGACGCCCAGGCCGTCACTCGATCCGCCCCCCGTCCTCCTCGGCGCTTCAGCCAACTCCGCACTCGCCTCGTTCGAATGCTGGAAGAGATCAAGCGCCTCAACTGGTTGGCCGTGGACGCCGACAGGGGCACCCGGGACCGAGACGAACTCCTACGGGAAATGGATGCCATTGAAGACCGACTGAACGGGATGATCAAAGGCATCCGCGAGGTTGCCGGCCAAGGCTAGCTAGCGCTGCGGTACCAGCCGGATCGTCCGCTCGGTCACGGACTCCACTTTCTCCCGCGAGAAGAAGAGGGGCGTGTGCTTCCCGGACACGTACTCATCGAACAGGTCCCGGTAGTGGGGGCTGTCGGGGTCTCCCGATTGGCCCGGTAGGTTCACCGTGGCGACCGAATTATCCCAGTTCGATGCGTCCGCGATAATCCGGTACGATGGTCCGCTGGTTTGGTTCGGGCCGTATCCTGCCGGATCTACGGTGTAGCCCGAACCCCCTCGTGGGGCGGGCCCCACGTCCAGCCGGGCTCGGATCCCCTCGGACACGACTTCGCTTAGCGCGTGCCTGATCCAAAGGTGTTTGTTCTTGACGTGCCCGTAGGCCCACTCGGTCATGTCGGGACCGAACTTCTCGGTGAGCTGCTGGACCGCTTCCGCCAGGCTTTGAATCAGGACACCGTCCCGCCCTCCGATCGGATCGTCACCGAAGTGACCATCCGGTGACGTGTACCAGTCGAGCACTCGCACGGTGGGGACGGTGACCATGTCTCGGGCGCCCGCCGGCACGAAGAGGTCCTCGGCGTGCTGTCGAAGGTTGATTTCCCACGCCATGTAGATCGCAGCGGGGGCAGATTCGGCATCTAGCTGGAGGTCCCAATCGTCCAAGACGGCCACGGCTTGCCGGAGGCTTGGGTCGTCCAGCTCCAGCCCCTCGAGAAGGGGCAACAAAACCCGCGCAGGGATCGAATACCGGTCTTGCTGGATCTGGTGAAGGTCCGCCACGGTGAGATAGCGCCAGCTGTCTCCCAAGAGCTCGTGGATCCGGGCCGAACGAAAGGGCTCCGAGTAGTTGTACGAGAACGTGTAGGGGTAGCCGGCGGGCACGTTGTCCTCGTTCGCACTCGCGAAGAAGCCGTCGTCCGGGTTCAACACGTGAGGAAGCTCCTTGATAGGCAAGGTGCCATCCCATTCAAAGCGGCCGTCACCTGAGACCGGCAAGAGACCGCTCCAATTGCGAAGCGGCGCAAGGCCGGTCACCTGCCATCCGATGTCTCCGTGGACATCGGCCCACACCACGTTGTGTGCGGGGCCCAAGTGGTACGCGGTCCCGTCCCGGAACTCGTCGTAGTTAGTTGCTCGCCCGTAGCGAAGGTCGGCGAGGTATGGAGACGCGCCGGGCCTCAGCCATGCGGCCCTCAGCGCGTAGGCTTTGTCATTCCTCTCGTCCTCGTAGAGGACCGGGCCGTGCCTCGTGAACTTTAGATCCACCTGCTCCGAGCTCTGCCCCCTGACCGGAATGGCCTCGGTGACGACCTGCATGTCCTCCCACTCGCCTTTGTACTGGTACTGGTTCGGGTTCTCTGGGTTGATGTCATAGACGTACAGGTCCTCCATGTCGCGGCCGTGGATCGTGAGGCCCCACGCGCCATGCTCGTTGTGGCCCATGGACACCCCGGGAACCGTCGGCTCACCGGAGCCGATTGCGTTCCAACCCGGTCCCACCAAGTGGGCCACGTACCGGAGCGCAGGCACCGAGACGTTCCGATGGGGATCGTTTGCCAACATCGGGGCACCCGACAGGGTTCGCTTGCCGCTAACGACCCAGTTGTTGCTGCCGTAGCCGGCCAGAACCCAGTCCTCGTAGGGGTATTCCTCGCGCTCGTCGCTTTCTGCGGAGGATGCGGACTCATCGCCAGGGCCAGTCGCCTGTGCCGAGACCACGATATCCGAACGAAGGAACCGAACCGGCGCGCGGGCCGCCAAGTAAAGACGCACGACATCGTCCGTGATGAGCGAAAGGTCGACTCCGTTGTCGGACAGGTCCGGGTTCTGGGGCCTGAAGTCCGAAATGCTCTTAAAGGTCTGACGGTCCATGTGCTGGAGCAGCTGGGCGTTTCGGACTTCCGTGGTGACGTTGCTATATAGCCCGTTGAGGCGGGACACCACGACGTCGGTAGTCCACTTGCCGGGCTGGGTGTTCAACAGGCGGAACTCCTCGGGGAGGAGTGAGGGTTCCTTCTCCGTCTCGGCGACGTAGGCATTCACGCCGCGGACGAACGCCTCGAAGATTTCCGTACCGCGCTCGTGGTAGTGGTTCAGCTCCTGATCCAGGTCCCCACGGTACTTGAGTAGTCGGGCGCCGATGTCCTTGTCCAAGGTTCGGGGGCCCAGAAGTTCGGATAGAGTCCCGGAGACTTGGCGCCGCCAGAGTTCGAGTTGGAAGAGCCGGTCACGGGCCGCGTTATACCCCTGGGCGAAGAACAGGTCTTCTTCGGTTTCCGCGTAGATGTGGGGAATGCCCCAGTGATCGACCAGAATCTCCACGGGCTGGCTGAGGCCGGCGACGCGGGTTTCTTCTTGGGCACTCGAGGGGACTGCAACGAGTCCAATGAGTGCGGTGGCGGCCAGAGTGGAGAGGAGGATCTGTCGCATGGCGGATTCCCCAGTGAACAGTGAAGTGGTCGGCTTCAGAAATCAGGCGCGAGGTGGGCCCGTGACGGACTGGGCAACGTAGGGCAGATTGGGGTTTCTTGCACAGCTGACGTGACCCCCTGAAACGAGACCAGCGCGAATGTTAGGTTGCTCTTCTCCAATGAACTGCAGAGGGTCCCGCTCGGCCACTAGAGCCGAACGCAGATTCTATGAGCGAGAAAGCTGACTCCGGTCCTCCGTCTGACATGCTCGCGGAGTATGACTTCAGCGGCGCCGTCCGCGGGAAGTACGCCAAGCGATTTGCAGAGGGCAGTAACGTCATCGTCCTCGATGCCGATGTCGCGGAAGTGTTCGACGACGTGGCCGCGGTCAACAGCGCGTTGCGCTTGCTCGCGGAGTCGGCTCGGTCGTCGGAGAAGGCCTCGTAGCCTCACGCTCGCGGGGGCGCCATCCAACAAGCGATTACTGCAGTCGCGGAAAGACGTAGTGGGTCCGAAGTACTCGCCTTGCGGCTCGCACTCCGGATCGGCATGCTGGCCGCGCAGTAGAATCGCGAGACGTTAGGCAGCGCCTGCACACCATGGGCCTGGCTGTCCGACGGGATCCGTTCGCGCTACTCGTCACCGCCCGGGCAGCGTGTGGATCGGCGGAAACGACGCCTCGCAACCTGACACGCGGAGTTACTCAGCGACGATCCGAGACGTCTTCTTCGACATCATCGACGTCAGAATCCTAGGCTTCCCCAATGCAGCCAGTACGGATCTATGCTGTCGTCATCGCTCCCTAGCTCCGTGTCTCCAGAAGGAAGCCCGTTCAACTGCAGGATGTAGGTGAGCACATCCGAAACCTGCTCGCGGGGAAGGGAGTAGGGCGGTGCATCGTCTGGCATCGTCTCGTAGATGAAGAACCAGAAGCGGTACACCGATTCGCCCTCCCAGCGGGCGAGAAACAGTTCGTCTTGCCAGTCCTCCGTGTTGTGACATACGGAGCAGGTGTTCTCGAAGACCCGGCGGCCGCGCTGGGCCTGGGCAGCGGTGTAGATGCCGTCCAGGGTGTTGGGTTCCCTGGGCTCCACCGTAGCCCCACTGGGAGTCGGAGAGTCCACGGGAGCCGGGGCCTCGATTGCGCCCGCGCCCGGTGGCGATCCGCTCTGGCACGCCACCAGGAGCAAGGCCATTGCGGTGAGGAGGCCGCGTGCGTTTCGGAGA
>Ga0310345_10006316_pt1 | contig 10376 bp, 7 predicted proteins | sample HC15DNA20500_MG_FD_204667 | JGI IMG/M metagenome (GOLD analysis project Ga0310345, IMG submission 204667) | Marine microbial communities from station ALOHA, North Pacific Subtropical Gyre - HC15-DNA-20-500_MG | ecosystem: Environmental > Aquatic > Marine > Oceanic | place: Pacific Ocean: North... | reverse complement strand
GAAATTTGCGGATATCACCCGCTGGGGCCGCCTGCCGCAGGTGCTGCGCGGGATCGACGCGGCGCAGCGGGCGGGGTTGAAGATCAAGATCAACGCCGTGGCGCTCAAGGGCTTCAACGAGCCGGAATTGCTGCATATCACCGAATGGTGCGCCGCGCGGGGCATAGATCTTACGTGGATCGAGGTCATGCCGATGGGCGATCTGGGCAACGAGGATCGCTTCGGCCAATACTGGTCGCTGCGCGACGTGCGCGCGCGATACGCCGAGCATTACACCGTCACCGATCTGGCCGAGCGCACGGGGGGCCCCGCGCGCTATGTGCGGCTGGAAGAGACCGGGCAGAAGATCGGCTTCATCACCCCGCTGAGCCATAACTTCTGCGAAAGCTGTAATCGCGTGCGGGTCACCTGCACCGGCGAGATTTTCATGTGTCTGGGCCAAGAAGACGTGGCCGACCTGCGCAAGCCTCTGCGCGACCACCCGGACACGGACCTGCCGTTGCAAGAGGCCATTCGCGCGGCCATCGACCGCAAGCCCAAGGGGCATGATTTCGACTATTCGCGGCAGCGTGTCGACGGGCAGATGCCCCGCCACATGAGCCACACGGGCGGCTGAACCTTTGGCTGTGCCGTTTCTCTACCGGGCATGGGTCGCGGCGAGCCGTGTGATCTTGCCCGTGGCCGGGCGGCGCTCCATGGCCAAACTGCGCCGCGCCGAGGTCACACCGGAACGCGCGCGCGAAAAGCTGGGCCATGCCAGCCATCCCCGCCCCGAGGGGCAGTTGATCTGGTTTCACGCAGCCTCCGTTGGGGAGAGCCTGTCGGTTCTGGCGCTGATCGACCGGATGGGGCACGCCCTGCCGCAGGCGCATTTCCTCATCACCTCCGGCACCGCCACCTCGGCCCGTTTGGTGGGCAGCCGCCTGCCCCCGCGCACACGGCATCAGTTCGCCCCGCTCGACGCTCCCGGCCCGCTGAAACGTTTCCTTGACCATTGGCGCCCCGATGCGGCGCTCTTCGTGGAAAGCGAGCTTTGGCCGCAGATGCTGCGGCGGACCCATGCGCGGGGCACGGCGATGGCGCTGATCAACGCCCGCCTCTCGCAACGCTCAATCGAAAGCTGGCAGAAACGGCCCGCGCTGGCGGGGTTCCTCTTTGGCGTGTTCGACCTGATCCTGACGCAGAATGACGCGATGGCCCGGGCCATGACCACGATCAACGCCCCGGCTAACCGGGTCACGCCGGGGATCAACCTCAAGTCCATGGCGGGCCCCCTGCCACAGGATGAGGAGACCATCGCCGAGGCGCGGGAGGCCTTGGAGGGCCGCCCTGTCTGGATCGCCTCATCAACCCACCCGGGCGAGGAGAAAGCGGTGTTAGAGGCGCATCGCCAACTGCTGGAGCGCATCCCCGAGCTGTGCTTGATCCTTGTCCCCCGCCACCCCGAGCGCGGTGACGAGGTCGCCGGTCTCATCGCCAGCTACGGTCTGACGCATGGGCGTCGAACACGGGGCGACATGCCGCGCGAACAGGTCTATCTGGCCGACACTCTGGGTGAGTTGGGCACATGGTACGCGCTATCCGACATCGTCTTTCTGGGCGGGTCGCTGCACCCGATCGGGGGGCACAATCCCTATGAGGTCGCGCAGGCCGGGGCGATGGTGCTCTCGGGCACCCATGTCGCCAATTTTGCCGAGACCTATGCCGAGATGGAAGCCGCAGGTGCAGCGCGGCTCGTCGCCGGCACGCAGGACTTGGCGGACCGTGTGGGGGATCTGCTGCGCAACGACATCGCTCGCGCCTCCGGGGTGGCGGCGGCCAAGGCCTATGCCGCAGGGCAGACCGACAAGCTCGACAGTATTGCCGAGCGGCTGATCACGGCCCTGCACCTGCGAGGGGACAGCGATGCCTGAGCTTTTCGTCACCAACTACAACCGTAATTTCACCGGGGTCTCGGCCACGGCGGCCAATGTGATCCGGCAACAGGTCGACCGGCATGACTTGACGCTGGTGGGCCAGCCCCTGCCCGGCTGTCCGGTGCCGCTGACCCGCGTCGCGGCGGGGCGGATCACCCGCAAGCATCCCCCCCAAGACCGCCCCTTCGCCATTTGGCATGTGCGCCGCAACACGGAAATGCGCAGCGCGCTTTGGCTGCGCGATGTGCGTGGCGCAAATATCCGGATCGTCTTTACCTCTGCCGCGCAGCGGCTGCATTCGGCCTATCCGCGTTGGTTGATCCGGCAGATGGACGCGGTAATCGCTACGACCGAACGCGCGGCGGAGTTTGTGCCCCATGTCCGCGCCGTGGTGCCGCATGGGGTGGACACCGATGTCTTTTCCCCCGCCACCAACCGGGCGAACGCTTGGGAGCAGTTGGGCTTTGGCGGTACCTATGGCATCGCCACCGTGGGGCGCATCCGGCCTGAGAAAGGCACCGACCTTTTCGTCGAGGCCATGCTGCGCCTGCTGCCCCAACGCCCCGGCGCGGTGGCGCTGGTGATTGGCCGGGCGGGCGGCAAACATGAGGCGTTTTCGAACAAGCTCAAGGCGCAGGTCGAGGCCGCGGGCCTTGCCAACCGGCTGCTTTTCATCGGCGAATACCCCGCTGCCGACCTGCCGAAACTGATGCGCGCCCTGTCGCTGGTGGTGCAACTGCCGCGCTACGAGGGCTATGGCATGGTCCCGCTCGAAGCGCTGGCCTCAGGCGTGCCTTTCGTGGGCAGCGATGCGGGCTATTACGGCGCTTTCTCGAACGGGGGCCGCGTGGGCAAGGTCGTGCCATTGGGTGCGGCAGAGGCTGCGGCCCAAGCCGCGCTCTCCTTGCTAGAGCGCGAGGATCAAGCCGCCCTCTCCGAGGCCGCGCGCCACTGGGCTGAACAGCGTTTCAGCGCCCGGGCCGAGGCTGATGGGATCGAAGCCGTCTACAACGCGCTTTGGGAGCGCGGCTAGCCCCCAAAGCAAAACGCGCCCCCCCCAAGGGAGGCGCGCTCTAGGCATTACCGATGGTAAGATCAGGCCGCGGGCATCCGCTGTTCGACGATGCCTGCCCACCAGCTACAACCCGCCGGAATGGCTTCGTCGTTGAAGTTATACTCCGGGTGGTGCACCGCCGCCGTGTCGCCGTTGCCGACGAGGATATAGGCGCCCGGGCGCTCCTCCAGCATGAAGGCAAAGTCTTCGCCCCCCATCACCAGCGGCGCTTCCTCGCATTGGCCGGAAATCGAGCGCGCCACGTCGGCAGCAAACTCGGTCTGCTCCTCGTGGTTCACCATGACCGGATAGCCGCGATGGTAGGTCACATCGGCGCTGCCGCCGAAGGTGCCTGCGATGCCGTTGCAGATCTCGTTGATGCGCTTTTCGGCCAGTTCCCGCATCTCGGCGGACATGGTGCGCACGGTGCCTTTGATCTGCACCTTCTGCGGGATCACGTTGAAGGCTTTCGAGGAGGTCTCGAAAGAAGTGACGGAGACCACGATCTGCTCCACCGGGTCGGCGTTGCGCGCGGTGATGGTCTGCAGCGCCAGCACGGCCTGCGCCGACATGACGGTGGTATCGACGGTCTCATGCGGCTTGGCAGCATGGCCGCCGCGGCCTTCGAAGGTGATGTCGAACTGGTCGGTGGCGGCGAAGAACGAGCCTGCGCGGATGCCGAAGGAGCCCGTGGGCATGCCCGGCCAGTTGTGCATGCCGTAGACTTCTTGGATGCCCCAACGCTCCATCATGCCGTCTTCGCACATCTCGCGACCGCCGCCGCCGCCCTCTTCGGCGGGCTGGAAGATCACCACAACGGTGCCGTCGAAGTTGCGGGTCTCGGCGAGGTATTGCGCTGCACCGAGCAGCATGGCGGTGTGGCCGTCATGGCCGCAGGCATGCATCGCGCCATCGGTCTTGGAGGCATAGTCCAGCCCGGTCTGTTCGTGGATCGGCAGCGCGTCCATGTCGGCGCGCAACCCGATGACCTTGCCCGAGCCGGTCTCCTTACCCTTGATCACGCCGACGACACCGGTGCGGCCGATGCCCTCGACCACCTCGTCGCAGCCGAAGCTGCGGAGCTTCTCGGCCACGGTGGCCGAGGTGCGATGGGTCTCGAACAGGATCTCGGGGTTCTCATGCAGGTCGCGGCGCCATGCGGTAATGTCGTCATGCAGCTCGGCAAATCGGTTCTTAACGGGCATTTAGGAAGTATCCTCCGGAGTTGGGTTGGGCGCTGATTTTCATGCAGTCGCATTTATCTGCGACATGCTTACGCCCTTGCCAGCCGGTCCTCAACCACCTGCGCGAACCATGAGCAGCCCGCCGGGATCGCGGCGTCGTCAAAGTCATATTCCGGGTGATGGACCGTCGCCCCTTCCCCGTTGCCGATCATAATATAGGCACCCGGTCGCGCATTGAGCATATAGGAAAAATCCTCTCCGGCCATGATCGGCGGGGTGTCGCGATCGGTGCCGGGGGTGACCTTATCGGCGGCCTCGGCGGCAAAGCGGGTTTGATCGGCATGGTTGCGGGTGACCGGGTAACCGCGCTGGTAGTCGATCTCGGCCCGGCATTGATGTGCCTCCGCCGTCAGGCGTGTGAGGTCGTGCAGCCGACGCTCGGCCAAATCCTGAACCTCCGGATCCAGCGTGCGCACCGTCCCGCGCAGAAGCACCTGATGCGGCAGGACGTTGTGGCTGTCGGTGTCGCTGCGCAGGGTGCAGACCGAGACGACGACCTGTTTCAGCGGATCGGTGTTGCGGCTGGCGATGGATTGCAGCGCGATCATCACATGGGCGGCGGCGAGGTTCGTGTCCACCGCCTCATGCGGGGCCGCGGCATGGCCGCCTTGGCCCGTCAGCGTGATGGCAAACTCGTCGGCCGCGGCCAGCAGCGCGCCTTCGCGGATCGCGAATTGCCCCGTGGGGTGGCCGGGCATGTTGTGCATGCCGTAGACCTCATCGATGCCCCAGCGGTCCATCAGCCCCTCCTGCACCATGACATTGCCGCCACCGCCGCCCTCCTCGGCGGGTTGGAAGATCAGCACCACGCGCCCGTCGAAATTGCGCGTCTCGGCGAGGTATTGCGCCGCCCCCAGCAGCATCGCCGTATGGCCGTCATGGCCGCAGGCATGCATCTTGCCGGGGTGTTTCGAGGCGTGCGGCAGCCCCGTCGCCTCGGTGATCGGCAGCGCGTCCATGTCCGCCCGCAGGCCGATGGTGCGGCCCGAGCTGTTGCTCTGCCCTTCGATCACCGCGACCACGCCGGTCTGGGCGATACCGGTGGTGATGTCGGTGATGCCGAAGCTGCGCAGCTTCTCCTCGACGAAGCGCGAGGTCTCGGGCAGGTCGAACATCAGCTCCGGGTGCTGGTGCAGATGACGTCGCCAGGCGGTGATCTCGGCGTGGGTCTCGGCGAAGCGGTTCTTGATCGGCATGGAATGTCCTTTTCCAATAATCTCAGAGCGTCGGGCCGAGGCGAATGGCACTGCCATCGCTGAACCGGTCGGCGCGGAATCTGCCCAGATCATGGCCCGGCGCGTCGCCCATGACCAGAGCCGAGAGCACCCGCCCCATGGCCGGCCCGATGCCGAAGCCGTGGCCCGACATGCCAGTGCCGATGACGAGGCCGGGGATCTGCGCGCAGGTGTCCACCACCGGCACGATATCGGGCATGGTGTCGATCATCCCGGCCCATAAGGCGCGGGCGGTGATGGGCGGCAGATCGGGATAAAGCGCGGCAAAACGTTTGCGCGCCCGGCGCAGGGCGCGGTGGTCCGGCATGGGGTCGAGGATGCGCATCGCCTCAAAGGGGCTGTGCGCGTCAGCCGCCCAGTTGCGCGGCGTGCGCCAGGCATCGGGAAAGCCGCGCGGGGCTGCGGCGCGCAGACGCTGACCCAAGGGGTTTTGGCGCAGTTGCGGCAGGTAGTGCCGCAGGGCGCGGAAGGCATCGGGGCCGACATAGAGATCGGGCCGCCCGCCGGGGGCGAGCGTATAGCCGCCACCGGCGCGGCGGCGGAAGGCTAGCCCCGCCTCGGCGGCGGCCCCGGCGTGAACCTCGGGCAGCACATTGGTGGCCAGCACGCTCTCGCGCACCGAAAGCTGCGGCAGGCTGACGCCATGGGCGCGCAGGAACAGCGCCGACCACGCCCCGCCCGCCAGCACGACCGAGGAACAGCGGATCGCGCCCGCCTCGCTCACCACGCCCGCCACGCGACCGGCGGCGAGGTCGAGGCGGCGCACCGCGCAATTCTCGATGATCTTCACACCCTCGCGCGCCGCCAGCGCCGCCAGAGCAGGCACAGCGACCCAAGGCTCTGCGCGCATGTCCGAGGGGGTGGTGAGCGCCCCGGCATAGGTTCCGGCCAGCCCCGGGAAAGCCTTGGCAACTTCGCCCGCGTCCATCAACCGGCTGTCGACGCCATGGGTCTTGGCATGGGGCAGCCAGTCGGCATAGCCCTGCATCTTGGCTTCGGTCCCCGCCAGATAGGTGCCGCCGGTCTGATGCAAGCCGATGTCGCGGTCGAGTTCAGGCGCCAGCTCACGCCAAAGCCGCGCGGCCTCGACCATGATCGGCAATTCGTCCGGGTCGCGCCCCTGTTGGCGGATCCAGCCCCAGTTGCGGCTGGATTGCTCCGCGGCGATGCGGCCCTTTTCCAAGAGCGTCACCTGTTTGCCTGCGCGGGCCAGAAACAAGGCGGTGCAGACGCCGATCACCCCGCCGCCGATGACGACGACCTCGCTCTCGCGCGGCGGGGTGCGCGGGTAGCTGGCGGGGGTGGCAAGGGTGATAGGAAAGGCGGACATGCGGACCCCGGTGGCTGACGCCGCGCGGCTGCACCGGGCGGCCGTGGAAAGGACTGGCCCCGCGCGGGGCCAGCCACAGGTCTGTCAGGGATGGCTCAGCCCTGCAAGCGGATCAGCAGACGGCGCATGAAGTCGTGACCGGCCTCGAATTGCGCGACCTTGATGAACTCGTTGGGCTGATGCGCCTGTGCGATGTCGCCGGGCCCGCAGATCACGGCGGAATAGCCCGCCTCTTGGAACTGCCCGGCCTCGGTGCCGTAGCTGACTTTGTGGCTGGCGTTGTCGCCGGTGATCTGGCGCACGATCTGCTCGGCCTCGCCGTCCTTCTCGGGCTGGAGCGCGGGCACGTCGAAGCGTGTCGAGGTCTCGATATAGGTCTCGGGCACCACGTCCTGCATCTGCTTTTCGACCTCGCGCACCTTCTTGAGGTAGGCGGTGCCCCATTTGTCCTTGTCCTCGCCGGGGACGACGCGAAAATCCATCGCGAACTTGCAGTCCTTGGCGGTGATATTGTGGGCCGTGCCGCCCTCGATCACGCCGACATGGGCGGTGGTGAAAGGCGGGTCGAACATCGCCGCCGTCTCGGTCGGCTTGGCGGCCATGTTGTCGCTGTTCACGTCATTGGCCCATTCGATGAGCTTCGCGCCCGCCATGATCGCATTGACCCCAGTGTGCAGCAGCGAGGAATGCACCTCGAAGCCCACCAGATGGGTGTTGAATCCGATACCCCCCTTGTGGCCGGTCACCGCCTGCATGGTCGAGGGCTCGCCCACGATCACCGCCGAGCCCTTGGGCACCACGCCCTGCATCGCCTGGATCATCGGCGGCGCGCCGGTGCAGCCGATCTCCTCGTCGAAGCTGAGCGCGATCTGCAGCGGGCGATTGACTTCTGCATAATGCGCCTCGACCAGCGCCCAGATCGCCAACGCGTCGAAGCCCTTCATGTCGCAGGTGCCGCGGCCGTAGTAGCGGCCGTCCTTCTCGGTCACGGTAAATGGATCGGTGTCCCAAGCCTGACCGTCGACCGGCACCACATCCGTGTGACCGGAAAGGACCACGGCCCCCTCCTCCCACGGGCCCGCATGGGCAAAAAGCGCGTGTTTTGGCTGCTCGGGATCGATGTAGCGGTGGCTCTCGATCCCGTGCGAGGCGAGGTAGTCGGCCACCCAGTCGATCAGCGGGATATTGGTGTCGCGCGACACGGTGGGAAAGCTGATGAGCTTGGTCATCAACTCGAGCGGGGTCAGGCGTTCGGTCATGGGTCTTCTTTCAATAGCCGCTGTCGGTGGTCAGCACATGGTGCCCAGGCTCCACCTCGCGGTAGACCGAAGGCTCGGGCCGGTAACTGACCGGATGGATTGGCGAGGGGATCGGCTTGAAGTTCAGGTCCTTCTCGGACTTGCGGCGGCGCGGATCGGCGATCGGCACGGCCTTCATCAGCGCCTGCGTATAGGGGTGCTGCGGGTTCTCGAAGACCCGCTGGCGCGAACCCATCTCGACGATGCGGCCCAGATACATGACGCCGACGTAGTGGCTGACGCGTTCGACCACGGCCATGTCGTGGCTGATGAACAAGAACGACAGTTCCATCTCGGCCTGAAGCTCCATCATCAGGTTCAGCACCTGCGCCTGCACAGACACGTCCAGCGCCGAGACAGCTTCGTCCGCGATGATGAGTTTGGGGTTCAGCGCAAGCGCGCGGGCGATGGCAACGCGCTGTCGCTGGCCGCCCGACAGCTCATGCGGGAAGCGGCGCATGAAGCTGCGCGGCAGTTCTACGCGGTCAAACAGCATCTCGATCCGCTTGTTGATCTCCCCGCCCTTGAGGGTGCCGAAATTGTGGATCGGTTCGGCCACCTGATCGGCCAACTGCATCTGTGGGTTGAGCGAGGCAAAGGGGTCCTGAAAGATCATCTGCATGTCGAGCCGCGCGGTGCGCAGCGCAGATTGGTCCAGCGACATGATGTCGACGCCGTCGAGCTTCACCTCCCCCGACATCGGCTCCACCAGCCGCAGGATCGAGCGTCCGGCGGTGGATTTGCCGCAGCCCGATTCGCCGACGAGGCTGAGCGTCTGGCCCTTGTTGAGCGAGAACGACAGGTCCTCGACCGCATGCACATTGGCCACGGTGCGGCGCAGGAAACCGCCCTGTACCGGGAAGCGGGTGGTCAGGTTCTTGACCGACAGTAGCGTCTCTTCGCGGCCCTTGATCGGCACGATCTCCTTGTCGGGTGTGCCCAAGAGTTTCATCGGCTCGGGGTATGGCTTGCCCGTCATTTCGCCGAGTTTCGGCACGGCGGCCAGAAGCGCCTTGGTATAGGGGTGCTGCGGGTTCTCGAAGATCTCCTCGACGGTGCCTTCCTCGACCTTCTTGCCGCGGAACATCACGACCACGCGGTCGGCCATCTGCGCCACCACGGCCATGTCGTGGGTGATGAACATCACCGCGGTGCCGGTCTCGCGCTTCAGCCGGTCCATCAGCGCGAGGATCTCGGCCTGGATGGTCACGTCGAGCGCGGTGGTGGGCTCATCGGCGATCAAGAGGCGCGGCTCGCAGGCCAGCGCCATGGCGATCACCACGCGCTGCCGCATGCCGCCTGAAAGTTCGTGGGGGTACTGCTTGAGACGCCGCTCCGGCTCAGGGATGCGGACCTGTTTCATCAGCTCCAGCGCGCGGGCCTCGGCCTCTTTGCGGGTCATGTTCAGATGCAGGCGCAGACCTTCGGTCATCTGCTTGCCGATGGTGAACACGGGGTTCAGCGCGGTCATCGGCTCTTGGAAGATCATGCCGATCTCATTGCCGCGAATCTTGCGCATCAGATTGCCGCCGCTGGCCGCGAGATCGACTTGGCCTTCTTCACCGCGCTCAAAAAGCAGGCGACCGCCTGCAATTTCACCGCCGCCATACTCAACCAGTCGCATCAGCGACAGGGAGGACACCGATTTGCCTGATCCTGATTCTCCGACCACGCAAACCGTCTCACCGGGATTGATGTCGAAACTGACATCCTCAACACCGACCACGGGGCCATCTTTGGTTTGAAATTCGACGCGCAGGCCCTGAATTTGGGCGATTGGCGCCCCATTGGTGTGATCCAGCATCTGTTTCCCTGTTGTTTTTATTGGCGCAGATTTTGCCCGACGCTACGGCGAATGTCACGAGACTGTCAAACCTGACGCGCAGACTTCGAGCTTTGTCATAATTGCGCCACGTCCGCCCTTGCAATTTCCGGCAAACCTGTTTCGATATAGCCCATGCGGTTTGGAAAGAGCGCTTCGATCACAGGTTGAATATTGCTTGTTTTGTTATGTTTAGCTGGCGAAGCTCATGTTCTTTCCGGGGCGACAACAACAAGGCGGGGAACATCCCGTCGACAATAAGCGGCACGCCCACGTGTCCAACATGGAGTAAGATATGAAATTGAAGACCCTATTGATGGGGGCTGTCGCATCGACGGCGCTTGCCCCTATGGCCTTTGCCGAAGCCCATGAGGGCGAGCGGGGCCGCGACGGCGAAGTCAAGATCATCTATTGGCAGGCGCCTTCGATCCTGAACCCCTATTTGTCGAGCGGCACGAAGGACGTCGAAGCGTCCTC
>Ga0310345_10006313_pt1 | contig 10378 bp, 7 predicted proteins | sample HC15DNA20500_MG_FD_204667 | JGI IMG/M metagenome (GOLD analysis project Ga0310345, IMG submission 204667) | Marine microbial communities from station ALOHA, North Pacific Subtropical Gyre - HC15-DNA-20-500_MG | ecosystem: Environmental > Aquatic > Marine > Oceanic | place: Pacific Ocean: North... | reverse complement strand
GCGAGGAGGGCGGGCCGATCCCGGAGGCGGGCTGGCTCGGCCGCGCCATCGACCGGGTCGGCATCGTCTTTGCCGTGGGCATCATCATCGCCATGCTGATCCTGATCCAGGAGGTGGTGCTGCGCTACTTCTTCAACCGGCCCACGATCTGGGCGCACGAGACCACCGTGTTCCTCTCGGGCGTGGCCTTCGTCTATGGCGGGCTCTACTGCACCGCGCGCGACAGCCATATCCGGGTCGTGCTGATCTACGACCAGCTCGGGCCGAAGCTGCGCCGCGCCTTCGACGTGGTGATCTCGATCATCTGCGGCCTGTCGGCGGCAATGTTCACCTGGGCCGCCTGGATCATGGTGTCACGCGCCGCCTTCGCGCCCTCGGGCGAGATCCGCATCGAGCGATCCGGCAGCGCCTGGAACCCGGTCTATCCGGGCCTGATCAAGATCTTTCTCATGCTCGTTCTGGGCGTCATGACGGTCCAGTTCGCGATCCTGGCCGTGAACTACGCGCGGGGACGGCGGTGATGGAATTCTTCGGACTGCTGCAGGGCCTCGGCATCGAGGGGGCCACCGGGCTGATGTTCGCGATGCTGCTGGTGCTTCTCGTCACCGGCATCCCGCTGGCCTATGTCACGCTGCTCGTGGCGCTGATCTTCGCGCTCGGCTGGTTCGGCCCGATGGCGGTGCCGCTGATCACCTCCCGGGTCTATTCCTTCGTCTCGAGCTTCGTCTTCGTCTCGGTGCCGATGTTCGTGCTGATGGCGGCGATCCTCGACCGGTCCGGCATCGCCCGCGACCTGTTCGACGCGATGCGCCTGTTCGGCGGGCGGCTCAGGGGCGGCATCGCGATCCAGACGATCCTGGTGGCCGTCATCCTCGCCGCGATGTCGGGCATCATCGGCGGCGAGGTGGTGCTTCTGGGGCTGATCGCGCTGCCGCAGATGCTGCGGCTGGGCTACGACAAGAACCTCGCCATCGGCGTGGTCTGCGCCGGCGGCGCGCTCGGCACCATGGTGCCGCCCTCGATCGTGCTGATCATCTACGGGCTGACCGCCAACGTCTCGATCGGCGACCTGTTCACCGCCGCCTTCATCCCCGGGCTGATGCTGGCGGGCTTCTACGTGGCCTATGTGCTGATCCGCGCCTATCTCAACCCGGCGATGGCGCCGGTGGTCGAGGGGCCGCGCGCCTCCACCGCCGAGAAGCTGCGGCTGGCCAAGGGGCTGTTCCTGCCGATCCTCGTGGTGATCGGCGTGCTGGGCTCGATCTATGGCGGCATCGCCAGCGTCACCGAGGCCTCGGCCGTCGGCGTGCTGGGGGTGACGCTCTCGACGATGATCCGCGGCGAGTTCACGATCGGGCTGATGAAGGCCGCGGCGCTGCAGACCCTGCAGACCGTCGGCATGATCGTCTGGATCGGCATCGGCGCCACGGCGCTGGTGGGCGTGTTCAACCTGATGGGCGGCATCAAGTTCGTCTCGGCGCTGATCACAGGCATCTCGGACGAGCCGGTGATCGTGCTGCTGTTCATGATGGCGCTGCTGTTCGTGCTGGGCATGTTCCTCGACTGGGTCGGGATCGCGCTTCTGACCATGCCGATCTTCGTGCCGATCATCACCTCGATGGGCTACGACCCGGTCTGGTTCGGGGTGGTGTTCTGCATGAACATGCAGATGAGCTTTCTCAGCCCGCCCTTCGGGCCGGCGGCGTTCTACCTCAAATCGGTGGCGCCGCCGGATATCAGCCTCGGCGACATCTTCCGCTCGCTGCTGCCCTTCATCGGCCTGCAGGCGCTCGCGGTCGCGGTGCTGATCCTGTTCCCGGCGATCGCCATCTACTGAGACGCGCCCATCGCCCATGACCGGCCCGCCCCCCGTATCAAGAGGGCAACTGTGTAGTTTTTCAAAGGCGAATGGGCTGTCTGTTCCGGATCATGGCATTGAGGATGACGAGGAGCTGACGGGCAACGGCAATGAGGACTGTTTTGGGGGCTTTGCCGGCAGCCTTCATTCGATCTCGCATGGCGATCAAGGGCGGCACGCGGCGAGAGGCGCTCAGGGCCGCGATGTAGAGGGCTTCACGGACCTTGCGCCGTCCTCCCCATATGCGTCGCGTGCCGCGCCATGTGCCGCTCTCGCGGGCATGCGGAGCGAGCCCGGCGAGAGAGGCGATCCGACGCCGGCAGAGCGTGCCGAGTTCGGGCAGTTCGCCGAGAAGCGTCGCCAGCACCGTCGGTCCGATCCCGGGCACGGCGCGAAGCAACTCCGCCTGCTCGATAAGTTCGGGGCTGTCTTCGATCAGAGCGGCGATCTTGCGATCCATGGTGACAATGCGGCGGTCGAGCAGCGCGATCATCGTTTCGATCTCGCGCAGGATCGCTGGCTGGCCGGCGCTGTGGCGACGCACCTTTTCGGCTTTCCGCATTTCGACCAACTGCCTGCGGCGACGAAGGAAATCAGAAAGGCGCGCCCGGTCCGGATGAGGCGGCGCGGTAACCTCAAGAGGCAAGAGGCGACCCATATCAGCCAGTATGCGCGCATCGACCCGGTCTGTTTTGGCCAACACGCCTGTCGCGCGGGCGAACTCCCGGGCTTGCCGCGGATTGACCCGTGCGAAGCGAAGGCCCCGGTCGCAGAGTGCCGTGATCAGAAAAGTATCGCAGCCACTGGTGGCCTCGAAGACGACCAGAGAGTTTGTAGGCAAGGACGCGGCCCAGCGAGCAATGCTGTCCGGATTGTTATTGACCCTCACGGCCACCTTGGTCGGCAGGGCATGCGTATCGATCCAGCCGCGGGCAAGGTCGCAGCCGATGACGGTCTGTGGCATGGTAAAAGCTCCTGTCCATGTCATGCGGGATCGGAGTCAGCCGTCCCAAGCAACTGTTCAGGTTAATCGCGACGCGGAAGGGACCCTTGCTCCCACACGGGCTCTCTACCCTGGGGGGGACGGGCTCCCTTCCGCACCGCCACTTTACTCCATTCGCAACAGACAGGGCGGGCCTTTTTCGTGGGGCAAGGGGGGGGCTTGGCCGCGCCCGGGTTCGCGCCGGGATCAGCGCGGATCGCCCGAGGTCTCGCGGATGAACAGGGCGGGCGGGATCTCGATCCGCCGGGGCGGCCCGGACCGGTCGCCGTTCAGGAGCGCGCCGACCAGCTGCGCCGCTTCGGCGCCGATCCGCTTGGCATGGGCGTCGACCGTCGTCAGCCGCGGCGCGCAGACCGCGCCGATCTCGTAATTGCCGAAGCCCGCGAGCGCCAGCGCGCCCGGCACCGCGATCCGCCGCCGCTGGCACTCGGCCAGCGCGCCGAAGGCCACGAGGTCGGAGACGCCGATCACCGCGTCGGTGTCGGGATACCGCGCGAGCAGCGCGTCGAGCGCCGTCGCGCCGGCGGCCATGCTGATCGGCGGCTCGCCGAGCGGGGCCAGCCTGCAGGTTTCGAGGCCGTGCCGCGCCATCGCCGCGACGAAGCCGGCCCGGCGCTGCCGGCCGCGCGGATCGCGGTCGGAATCGCCGCCCAGAAAGCCGATGCACCGACGGCCCCGCGACACGAGGTGATCGACGAGCAGGCCGATCGAGGCGGCGTTGGAAAACCCCACGACGTGATCCAGCGGATCGTCCGGCAGGTCCCAGAGCTGCACGATCGGCAGCTTCGAGGCGCGCAGCAACTGCCGGGTGCGGGGCGTGTGCTGCCCGCCGGTCAGCACCACCGCCTCGGGCTTGCGGCGCAACAGCTGCGCGATGACGGCCTCTTCCTGCGCGGGATCGTACTCGGTGTTGGCAAGCAGGATCTGCAGACCTTCCCGCGCCAGCCCCTGGGTCAGCGCCCGCACCGTCTGGGCGAAGTTCGCGCTGTCGATGGTGGGCACGGTGACGGCGACGAAGCCGGTCCGGTTCTGGCGCAAATTCGCGGCCGTGGCGTCGAAGACGTAGCCCAGCTCCTCCGCCTTTCGCAGGATCTTGTCCCGGGTCTCGGGCCTGACGCTGTCGTCGCCCTTGAAGGCGCGCGAGACGGTCATCGCCGAGACGCCCACGGCCCGGGCGACATCGGACATCCGGATCGCCGCGCCGCGCGCGCCCGGGCTCATGCGCCGCCCCTCGGTCAGGCCGAGACGCCGCGGGGGCAAAGACCCGCGCGCGGCGCCGATGCGGGATCAGAGCGAGACACTGATCGCACCGTCGACATAGAGAACGTGGCCGTTGACGAAGCTCGACGCTTCGGACGAGAGGAAGACGCAGGCGCCGACCAACTCATCGACCTTGCCCCAGCGCCCCGCCGGGGTGCGCTTTTCGAGCCAGGCCGAGAAGTCCGGATCGGCGACCAGCGCGGCGTTGAGCGGCGTGTCGAAATAGCCGGGCGCGATGGCGTTGCATTGCAGCCCGTGCCGGGCCCAGTCGGTCGCCATGCCCTTGGTCAGGTTGCCGACCGCGCCCTTGGTGGCGGTGTAGGGGGCGATCCCGGGGCGGGCGAGGGCGGTCTGCACCGAGCAGATGTTGATGATCTTGCCGTGGCCGCGCGCGATCATGTGCCGCGCCGCCGCCTGCCCGACATGGAACACCGAGGCGATGTTGGTCTGCAGCAGCGCCTCGAAGCGGTCGGCGGGAAAATCCTCGAGCGGCGTGCGGTGCTGCATCCCGGCGTTGTTCACGAGGATGTCGATGGCGCCCGTCTGCGCCTCGAAGCCGTCGATCGCGGCGCGCACCTCGTCATGGCGCGTCGCGTCGAAGGCAAGGGTGGCGATCTCGGCCTGCGGCAGCTCGGCGGCGAGCGTCTCGCGCGCCTGCTCCAAGCGGGCCGGGTCGCGGCCATTGAGCACGAGATGGGCCCCGGCTTGCGCCAGACCGCGGGCCAGAGCGAGGCCGATCCCCTGCGAGGAGCCGGTGATCAGGGCACGCCGACCGGACAGGCCGAACATGGTTTCCAGATACGCGTTGCCTAGGGTCATCCAGCTCTCCCGACGGTGTAGACATGTCCTCTGCCTCCACCTATGTTATCGATAACAAAACGAGTCAAGCGGGGTCTGGCGCGGCTGCGCCGTTTCGGCCCGAAGGAGAGGGAACATGGGCCAGCCACTCGATCATCAATCGCCTCTCGGGCTGGGCGCATGCGCCCGCCGCGCCCATGGGGCTTGCGCTCGATGAAGGCCGTCGTCATCCATGCCGCCCATGATTTGCGGGTCGAGGAGCGCCCCTCCGAGGCGGTCGGGCCCGGGCAGCTGCGCATCGCGATCGAGCGGGGCGGGATCTGCGGCTCGGACCTGCACTACTATTCGCATGGCGGTTTCGGCGCGGTGCGGCTGCGCGAGCCGATGATCCTCGGCCACGAGGTGTCGGGCCGGGTCGTCGAATGCGGCCCCGGCGTGACCGGGCTCGAGGCCGGCGATCTCGTCGCCGTCTCGCCCTCGCGGCCCTGCGGCGGCTGCCCACAATGCCATGCCGGGCGACCGAACCATTGCGAGAACATGCGTTTCTACGGCTCGGCCATGCCGTTCCCGCATATCCAGGGGGCGTTCCGGCAGGAGCTGGTGGCCGATGCGGCGCAATGCGCTCTGGCCAACGGGCTGAGCCCGGGCGAGGCGGCGATGGCCGAGCCGCTGGCGGTGACGCTGCACGCGGCCCGCCGGGCGGGCGAGCTTTTGGGCAAGCGGGTGCTGGTGACCGGCTGCGGCCCGATCGGCCTGCTCTCGATCATCGCCGCGCGTCACGCGGGCGCGGCCGAGATCGTGGCCACCGACCTGACCGATTTCACGCTCGGCGTGGCACGGCAGGTCGGGGCCGACGTCACGATCAACACCGGGCGGGATGCCGAAACGCTCGCGGGCTACGCGGCGGGCAAGGGCAGCTTCGACGTGCTGTTCGAATGCACCGGCGTGGCGGCCGCGATCGCGCCGGCGCTGGCGGCGATGCGCCCGCGCGGCGTGGTGGTGCAGCTGGGGCTGGGCGGCGACATGTCGCTGCCGATGATGCTGGTCACCGCCAAGGAACTGGACCTGCGCGGGTCGTTCCGGTTCCACGAGGAGTTCGCCCAAGGGGTCGCCGCGATGCGCGCGGGACGGATCGACGTCAAGCCGCTGCTCACCCATGCGGTCGGCCTCGACGAGGCGGAGCGGGGCTTCCGGCTGGCCAGCGACCGCAACAGCGCGATCAAGGTGCAGATCCGGTTCGACGCGTGACAGGCGCACCGGCCCCGGGACAGCGACGGGCTGTCCCGGGGCCGGCCGCTCGCGGACAGGGGGGCGACGCCTCGGCCGGGACGCGGTCGGGCGTCCGTCCCGCATCGGTGACTTTGCGCAGGGCGCGAACGGGCGTATCCTGCGCCGGTCAGAGGAGATCTATCGACATGGACCACGTGCGCGCCGCCTTCCGCCCTTCGGTATCGCCGCGAGAAGCCCTGTCCCATGTCCAGCTCCGTCACCCTTTCCCATCTTTCATGGTCCGCTCCTGACGGCACCCCCGTCCTGTCCGATCTCGACGCCGTCTTCGGCGCCGAGCGCAGCGGCCTCGTCGGTCGGAACGGCAGCGGCAAGACCACGCTGCTGCGGCTGATCGCCGGGGAACTTCGGCCGCGTTCGGGGCAGGTCGGCTGCGACGGGCGCGTGGCGATGCTGCGCCAGGACGTCCGGTTCGGGCAAGGCGAGACCATCGCGGAGCTGTTCGGGGCGCGCGAGGCGCTGGCGCTGCTCGACCGGGCCGAGGCGGGGCGGGCCGGGATCGACGAGCTGGCCGAGGCCGACTGGACGCTGCCCGCGCGCATGGCGGCGGCGCTGGATCGCTGCGGCCTCGCCCTCGACCCGAAGGCGCCGCTCTCCGGCCTTTCGGGCGGCGAGCGGACGCGCGCCAGTCTCGCGGCGCTGCTCTTCGCCGAACCGGACCTGCTGCTGCTCGACGAGCCGACCAACAATCTCGACCGGGCGGGGCGGGCCTTGGTGGCGGCGGTGCTGCGCGATTGGCGGCGCGCGGCCATCGTGGTCAGCCATGACCGCGACCTGCTCGAGGAGATGGATGCGATCGTCGAGTTGTCGGAGCTGGGGGCGCGGCGCTATGGCGGCGGCTACAGCGCCTACCGCGCGTGGAAGGCGCGCGAGATCGAGGCGGCGCGGCACGATCTGGCCGATGCCGAGAAGGCCCGCGCCGCGCAGAAGCGCCGGGCGCAGCAGGCGGCCGAGCGCAAGGCGCGCAAGGATGGCCGCGGCCGCAAGGGGCGGGCGAAGGGCGGCCAGGCGAAGGTCCTACTGGATGCGGCGAAGGAGCGGGCCGAGGGCTCCGGCGGTGCCGGGGCGCGGCTGCGCGAGGAACGGCGCGCCGCAACGGAGGCGAGGGTCGCGGCGGCGCGCGAGGCGATCGAGATCGTCGCGCCCTTGGCGATGGAGATCGCGCCCACCGGCCTCGCGCGGTCGCGGGTGGTGCTGCGGCTCGACCGGGTCAGCGCCGGTCCCGCCCCGGACCGCCCGGTCATTCGCGACCTGTCGCTGGTGATGACCGGGCCCGAGCGCATCGCGGTCACCGGCCCGAACGGCAGCGGCAAGACCACGCTTCTCGACCTCGTGGCCGGGCGGCGCGCGCCCTGCGCCGGGACGGCGCGGCTGGAGGTCGGCTGCGCCTATCTCGACCAGCATGTCGGCCTGCTGGCGCCGGGGATGTCCTTGCGCGATGCCTACAAGCGGCTGAACCCGGCGGCGCCGGAGATGGAATGCCGCGCGGCGCTGGCGCGGTTCCGGTTTCGCGCCGAGGACGGGTTGCGGCAGACCGGGTCGCTCAGCGGCGGCGAGCGGCTGCGGGCGGGGCTTGCCTGCACCATCGGCCGCCCGGTGCCGCCGGCCCTGCTGATCCTCGACGAGCCGACGAACCATCTCGATCTCGACGGGATCGAGGCGCTGGAGGTGGCGCTCGTCGGCTATGACGGCGCGCTGCTGGTGGTGAGCCACGACGAGGCGTTCCTGGACCGGCTGCGGCTGGATGGACGGGTTGAGCTGGGCGGGAGCCGGGACGGGTTCGGCCTTCGATGAGGTGGTCCCGCGTCGGTTCACCGGAGAGGCTGTCCGTCGCGGGCGGGGCAGGGGCCCAAGCCTCTGGCGGCCCGCTACCGGTGGAGCGCCGATTTGACCCGCCAAATGCGTCCTGTTCTCGGCCGAGCCGGGACCGTTCGGTCGTTTCCGCCGGGGTCGTCGAGTTGGACCGACCGATCGCTGCATGGCACGGGTCTGTTACCAGCCCGCGCTACTGTCTCACCAGGCGTTGTAGCCGAGGTATTTGCCGGACATCTCGATCTTCACGCGGTCACCCTTCGGGTTCTCGATCCGTTCGATCTTCATGTCGAAATCGATCGCCGACATGATGCCATCCCCGAACTTCTCGTGGATCAGCGCCTTGATGGTCGGGCCATAGACGCCGACGATCTCGTAGAGGCGGTAGATGCAGGGATCGGTCGGCACCGTCTGCTCCCAGATCTTGGTCGGGCTGTCCTGCAGCACCGCGACCGCCTCGGTGGGCAACTCCAGAAGGGTGGCCAGCGCTTCGGCCTTTTCCGCCGGCATGGCGTTCATCCCCATCGCCGCGGAATGGGTCCAGACCGGGGACATGCCGATCTTTTCGGCGATCCCCTCCCAGCTCAGCCCGGCGCGTTTCTTGGCCCGGACGATCAGAACGGTCACGTCCTCCTTGGTCAGGTCGTCGGATAATGCGAGGTCTTTCATGTGGTCCTCCTGTGGGACGGTTCAGCCGCCCATCCGGACGGCCATGACGAGGCAGAGCAGGGCGAGTATCGCCGAGACCGACTGCCAGAATTGGACGGGGTTGCGCTGCACCAGCGGCACGTGCCGCGCCGCGCGCCAGTCGGCGCCGGGGCGGCGCAGATCGGCCACGAATTCCGACAGGGCGTCGTAGCGGCGCAGCGGGTCGGGATGGGTCGCGCGGCGCAGCGTCATGTCGATCCAGGCGGGCAGGGTGCTGTCGTCGTCGCGGGCGGAGCGATAGGTCAGGCGGGCCTGATCGCGGCGCGACCGCACCTGTGCGACCTGCGTGCCATAGGGCAGCCTGCCGCAGAGCATCTCGTAGAGGATTACGCCCAGGGCGTATTGGTCCGAGCGCCAGCTGATCGCGTCGCCCGCGAAGTATTCCGGCGCGGTGTACTGGTAGGTGCCGGGAAGCTGGCCCAGCAGGCCGGGCCGGGCTTCCTCGACCCCCGCCACTGCGGCCGAGCCGAGATCGATGATCGTCACCGTGCCGCTCGCGTCGATCATGATGTTCTCGGGGCGCAGGTCCTGATGCACCATCTCGCGGCGGTGAAGGGCGCGCAGCCCCGCGGCGATCTGGGCGGCGATGTCCCGGACCCGGTCGAGCGGCGGCGCGGGGTTGTCGGTCATCCACTGGCGCAGGGTGACGCCCCGGACCAGTTCGGTCACGGCGTAGAGCGCGGTTGGCCGCCCGGCGCGCGCGGCCGCGCGCAGCACATGCGGGGAACGGATCCGCCGCGCGATCCAGTCCTCGAGCACGAAGTGGCGCAGGTAATCCTCATCCTGCGCCATCTCGGTCGCGGGGATCTTCAGCGCGACATCGCGCCCCTGCGCGTCGGTGGCGAGATAGACATGGCTGCGCGCGGTGGCATGGATTTGGCGATGGATGCAAAAGCCATCGATGCTGTCGCCGGGTCTCGGCAGCGGCGGCACCGGAAGCCGGGCGGCATCGGTGCCAAGCGCGTCCGCACCGTCGGGCAGGGCGTCGACGCGCAGGATCTGGACCGTCAGGTTGTCGCGGCTTCCGGCCCGCAGCGCGGCGTCCGCGAGCTGCCGCGCCGCTTGGTCCAGATCACCGGTCGCGGCCGCATCGCGGACCATCGTTCCGGTGATGAAGTCGTGCACCCCGTCGGTGCTCAGCAGGAAGATATCGCCTACCGAAAGCGGCACGCGCCGGTAGTCGATCTCGACCGTGGCGTCGATGCCGAGAGCCCGGCCGAGATAGCATTCCTCGGCCGAGAGGGTGAGGCGGTGGTCGGTGGTCAGGGGCTCGAGGCTGGCGCCGGTCAGGCGGCTGACCCGGCTGTCGCCGATATGCAGGACATGTGCCTCGTGGCCTTTGGCGATCAGGGCCGAGAGGGTGCAGACGCGGCCTTGGTTGATGTCCCCGACCGAGTTGTTCTGCCCGTGCAGCCAGGCATTGGTGGCGGCGATTACCCGGGTCGCCGCGGTCCTTGCGGTCCAGCTGTCCGGCGTCGCGTAATAGTCGGCGAGCAGGGCCTTCACCGCGGTTTCGGCGGCCTCGGCGCTCACGCGCGAGGAGGAGATGCCGTCGGCCACGGCCAGCGTGATGCCCTTGAGCGCCAGCGCCTCGCCCTCGGGGATCAGCGCGCCATGGAAATCCTGGTTCTCCGGCTTGCGCCCGGCCGAGG
>Ga0310345_10006312_pt1 | contig 10379 bp, 12 predicted proteins | sample HC15DNA20500_MG_FD_204667 | JGI IMG/M metagenome (GOLD analysis project Ga0310345, IMG submission 204667) | Marine microbial communities from station ALOHA, North Pacific Subtropical Gyre - HC15-DNA-20-500_MG | ecosystem: Environmental > Aquatic > Marine > Oceanic | place: Pacific Ocean: North... | reverse complement strand
CCTTTTGCTTTGGCGGAAGACCAACAAGGACAATCCGTTTGAATACAAGGAAATGATAAGAAATTTGGAAGCACCAACCCCAACATCACTTCCAAGAGAGATTTTAAAGAAGCTTGCGAATAAAAAACTTCCAATCGATGCAACTCTTGATTTGCATGGCTATGATAGGATAAGTGCAAGAGAACAGGTAATAAAGTTCATTAAAGGCTCCGTTAATTCTCGATGCAAATATGTTTGTATCATTACAGGGAAGGGCAAAGGGCTTGTCAGAGACTCTGTTTTGAGTTATTTGAAGGAAAAAGATTCATTTCTCTTTGTTGTGGGGTACTCTTCAGCACATAGATTACAGGGGGGAGATGGAGCAATAATCATTCACTTAAGAAAAAAGAAACATTAGGGTGAGATTAATGAATAAAACGAAATCAGAAAGAATTGGAAAGATTCTAAGAGAGACCAAAGAAACACAAATAGAGGTTGAAATCAATATTGATGGATCGGGCATTTCTGAAGTTGATACAGGCATAGGATTTTTGAATCATATGTTGGAAAGTTTTTCACGTCACTCGCTTATAGATTTGAAGCTTGCCGCAAAAGGGGACTTGCATGTTGATCAGCATCATACTGTTGAAGATACAGCAATTGTCATTGGTTCTGCTATTGCTGAAGCTTTAGGTAATTTTTCCGGCATTACGCGCTTTGGTAGCTCATTACTTCCCATGGATGAAACTCTTACAAGGGTTTCTATAGATGTTTCAAAAAGGCCACATTTAATATGGAAGGTATCTTTTTCTAAGCCACTTCTTGGAGAAATGGATACCGAGCTTTTTCAGGAATGGTTTGGCGCTTTTTCACAAAACCTTGGAGCAACCCTCCATATCGAAAACATTTATGGCGAAAATAACCACCATATTGCAGAGTCTTGTTACAAAGGTCTTGCTAGATCCTTAAGAGAAGCCTTAACTATCGATCCAAGAGAGCTAGGCAGGATTCCTTCGAGTAAAGGAAAGCTGGGAAGTTAAGTTATATGAAAAATATAGCGATAGCTATAATTGATTATGAATGTGGCAACCTGCATTCTGCATTAAAATCGATAGAGCTTGCGAAGGATAAATCTAGTATTTCAGGTGACGTAGTGATTACTAATGATCCCGACACTATCTTAAAATCAGATAGAATAGTATTGCCAGGGGTTGGCGCTTTTGCTGCATGTAATGAAAAATTTAACAACATTGGAGGTCTAAGAGAAGCTATAGAAGAGAAGGTGCTAAAACTTTCTACGCCCATTCTAGGTATTTGTGTAGGATTGCAATTAATGGCCGATAAAAGCTTCGAAGATGGTGAGCACATAGGGTTGGGTTGGATTCCAGGAGAAGTTCGTGTGCTTTCTCCCAACGACAAAGAACTCAAAATACCACATATTGGCTGGAACAATATTCTAGTAAAGAGAGAAAAAAGTTTTTTAAGCAACATAAGTGGTGCGGATTTTTATTTCGTACACTCTTATTGTTTTGAAGCGAAAGAAAGTGAAAATATAATAGCAGAAACTAAATACGGTATTCCTTTTGCCTCAATTTTATCCAACGGCAATATAATTGGCACGCAATTTCATCCCGAGAAGAGCCAAGGTGTTGGGGTACAATTTTTACAAAATTTTATGGAATGGCGACCATGATTCTTTATCCCGCAATAGATATATATGAAAAAGAATGTGTCAGGTTAGAAAAGGGGAATTTTGATAAAAAAACAGTTTTTAATCAAAACCCATTAGAGCAAGCACAATTTTTTAAGGAAACAGGATGTTCTTGGATTCACATTGTAGATCTCAACGCGGCAAGATATGGGAACTCTGAAAATTTTGAGATCATTGATCTGATAACCAAAGAAACTTCGATGAATATACAATTTGGAGGCGGAGTCAGATCAATAGGGGCTATAGAAAAATATTTAAATATTGGAGTAAAAAAGATTGTTATAGGCACAGAGGCAATAAGAAATAATGACTTTATGACGGAAGCAGTAAGCTCCTTTCCTGAAAATATTTTAATAGCCATAGATGCTCGGCGGGGAAAAATTTCTATAGAAGGATGGACCAAAGATATAGAGGTTAGCCCGTTAGAGTTTGCTAAGATTGCTGAGGATAAGGGAGCAAAGGGTATTATATTTACTGACATAGAAAGAGACGGAATGATGAAGGGCCCAAACATATCGTCAACCATTAAATTAGCCAACTTTCTTAATATCCCTGTAATTGCGTCGGGAGGTATTAAGGATATTGGTGACATTAAAGAATTAAAAAGTAACGAAGACAAAGGAATAAGCGGCGTAATATGTGGAAAATCAATTTACACTGGAAATATAAAAATTTCCGAGGTTCTAAAAATATCAGGAATTCAATAAATGCTTAAAACAAGAATAATACCGTGTTTAGATGTTAAAGATGGGCGTGTTGTCAAAGGAGTGAAATTTATTAATTTAGTTGATGCGGGGGATCCGGTAGAATGTGCAAAAGCATATGATGCAGCTGGAGCAGATGAGCTATGCTTCTTGGATATAACCGCTAGTCATGAGAAACGACCGATTTTATTAGATGTAGTTCGAAGCACTGCAGAGAAATGCTTTATGCCCTTAACGGTAGGGGGCGGCATTAGTAACGTAAATGACATTAAGGCGCTTTTATCCTCAGGCGCTGATAAGGTTTCCATTAATACTGCCGCGGTAACAAACCCAACAATTATTGGTGATGCAAGAAAGATTTTTGGAAGTCAATGTATTGTTGTAGCAATAGATGCAAAAAAAACAAGTGACAATAATTGGGAAATATTTACTCACGGTGGTAGAAAGCCAACGGGTATAAATGCCGTTCAATTCGCAATAAAAGCAACAAAATTAGGCGCAGGAGAGTTGTTGCTAACCTCAATGGATAGAGACGGCACAAAAATGGGGTATGATATAGAGTTATTAAGGGCTATTAGTACTAGTGTTTCGATACCCATTATTGCATCAGGGGGTGTGGGAAAAGTGGAACACATGATTGAGGGAGTTTTAGAGGGAAATGCGAATGCTGTTTTGGCGGCTTCAATTTTTCACTTTGGAGAAATAAGCATAGAAGATGCTAAAATAAAAATGGCTAAATCAGGTATAAATGTAAGGATCTAAGAGTAAAGATAATGACTAAAGATAGTAAAATATTAGACGAACTTTGGAAGGTCATAAATGAAAGAGAACTATCTAGTGGGGTATCTTCCTATACAAAGGACATGCTTGAACAAGGAATAAATAAAGTTGCCAAAAAGCTTGGAGAAGAGGCCTCAGAGTTAATAATAGCCACATTGGCGGAAACAAAAAAAGAAGTTGTTGGTGAAAGTGCTGATTTATTATATCACTGGCTTTTACTTCTCAAGGCGTCGGGAGTTGAACCCTCTGAAGTTTATCAAGAACTTGCAAATAGAAGAAAATAAAAAAGGATTAAACTGTGGTTAACACGAATAAAAAAGATCCTTACGACAGAATATATAAATTTTTCCCCCCTACTCGTTGGACAGAATTAAAACACGTCAATAACTCATTGATGTCTGAAAGAGAACTTGACGACCTTTTAGGTATAGGTGTTTCTGTGGATCTAGAGGAAGTCAGGGATATTTATTTACCCATAGCGGAATTGATTATTATTAACATAAAAAGTTCGCAAGAGCTGAACAAAGAGATTCACGCTTTTTTTAAATCAGAAAAAAGCAACTTGCCCTATATAATTGGAGTTGCTGGATCCGTGGCAGTTGGAAAGTCTACTTTTTCAAGAATCCTTCAGGTCTTAATATCAAGATTGTCGGACTTTGGAGCAGTAGATTTAGTAACAACTGATGGTTTTTTGTACCCCAACAAAACGCTAGAAGAAAAAGGCCTAATGGAAAAAAAGGGTTTCCCGGAAAGTTTTGATGTAAGAGCGCTCTTTGATTTTTTGTCAGAAATTAAATCAGGAAAAGATCAAATAAGGGCACCAGTATATTCACATCTCACCTATGATATTGTAGAGAATGAAGAAATAGTTATCAATAACCCGGATATTCTTATATTAGAGGGCATAAACGTACTCCAACCCCCCCGAATTAAAGATAATATTATTGAGCCAATAATTTCAGACTTTTTTGATTTCTCAATCTATCTTGACGCAGAGGAACCACATATACGCAAATGGTACATTGAAAGATTTCTTGAATTACGTTCTACAGCCTTTAATCAGGAGGGAGCCTTTTTTAATCGATTCGCAAACCTAAATGATGAAGAAGCTGTAGATATTGCCAACGTTATATGGGAAGAAATAAATTTAAAAAACCTAGAAGAAAATATTTTACCCACAAGGAACAGAGCATCCCTAATTGCAAAAAAAGGGAGCGACCACAATATTAACGAATTATGGATCAGAAAGATTTAAGTGTGTTACTTTAAAATATGATAAATAAAATAAAAACAACTGTTATTGGCGCTGCGGGGAAAATGGGAAGGGAGATAATTTCTTTAATTTCTACCTCGAAAACTTTAGAACTAGTGGGTGCATTGGAATCTAAAGACTCTGCTTTCTTGGGAAAAGATGCCTGCGAACTTGCTGGTAATAATTCTAACGGCGTCACTATAACTGATAATGTGATCGACGAGTTACTTAAATCGGAAGCTGTCATAGATTTTAGCTCTCCGGTTTCTACCATTTTTGCTTCCGAAATTTCTGCACAAGGTAGATTAGTTCATGTTATTGGGACTACAGGTTTTAATGCTGATCAATTGGAGTTGATTAATTCAGCGGCAAGACATGCTACCATAATAAAATCTGGAAATATGAGTTTGGGTGTAAATGCCCTTTTAGGGCTTGTAGAAAGAATTTCCGGATTATTAGACGATGATTGGGATGCGGAAATTAATGAGCTACACCACAAAGATAAAGCAGACTCTCCATCAGGTACCGCCCTGGCTCTAGGAGAGGCAATAGCGAAGGGAAGAGACCAAGACCTAAAAAAAGTTAAAGAACAAGCCAGAGATGGCATAAATTTAAAAAGAAAAAAAGGCAGCATTGGTTTTTCATCTGTTAGAGGTGGTAGCATCATTGGCGAGCACTCGGTTATTTTTGCGGGTAGTGGTGAGAGAATAAGATTAGAACACATTGCTGAGACTAGAGATATTTTTGCAAAAGGTGCAATCAAAGCCGTCCAATGGGGCATAGGAAAATCACCAGGACTTTACACCATGCAAGATGTTTTGGGAATTTAGTATATAAGGGAAAATCTGAGATGTCATACCTTGCTCTTGTGAGACACGGACAAAGTGATTGGAATAAGAAGAATCTTTTCACAGGATGGCGAGATCGACCTCTCACAGAACAAGGAAAAAAAGAAGCTAAAGAAGCCGCGAAATTTTTGAAGACAATGGGGATTGAATATAATTACTTATATACTTCGGTTCTTAATAGGGCCATTCACACAGGGGAACTTATTGTAGAGATTCTGGGATTAAAGGACATAATTGTTATAAAAAACCAAGCCTTGAACGAAAGAGATTATGGATCTCTTACCGGTTTAAACAAAGATGATGCTAGAGAAAAATGGGGTGAAGAACAAGTCCATATCTGGAGACGATCTTATGATATTGCCCCCCCTTCTGGTGAAAGCTTAAAAGATACAGCTGAAAGAGTGTTACCGTATTTTCAAAAAGAAATATTACCAAGACTATATGATGATAAAAATATATTAATAAGCGCGCATGGTAATTCGTTAAGGTCACTGATTATGTATATTGAAAATCTCAAACCTGAAGAAATTATTAAGAAAGAAATTGCCACGGGCGAGCCTAAAATTTATTCATTTAACCGGGGGAATTTTCAACCGAAAAGGTAGACCTTCCTTGGCAAAGTTACTTTTAATTAAAATGAATAAATCACAAAGAGCACGAACAATATCAAGAATTTTAAACAAGAACTACAAATCCCTACCTATTCCTCTAGATCATTCTGATCCCTATACTTTGCTGATTGCCGTTTTGTTATCAGCACAATGTACTGATGAAAGAGTCAATAAAGTGACGCCTAAATTATTTAGAATTGCTGATACACCAATTGAAATGGTAAAGCTCACCCATGCTAAAATATATGATATTATCAAACCATGTGGTCTAGGGCCAAAAAAGTCACGTGCTATTCTAGGTCTTTCCAATATTTTAATTGCGCAACATTTTGGACAGGTTCCAAACGATATTAATAAACTGGAGGAACTACCTGGCGTTGGTCATAAGACGGCCTCGGTAGTTATTAATCAAGCTTTTGGCGTTCCCACTTTTCCTGTAGACACCCATATACATCGTTTGGCACAAAGGTGGGGTCTCACAAAAGGAAAAAATGTTAGTGAAACTGAGGAAGACCTAAAGATGATTTTCCCATCATCGCAATGGGGAAAATTACACCTTCAAATGATCTATTGGGGCCGCGAATTTTGTGGTGCGCGTAAGTGTTGGGGGCTTGAATGTGAGGTTTGTAAAACTTGTTATCCCAAAAGAACAAGAAGAGTGGCACATAAGAAGCCCAGCTAAAATTTTTTATTTGAAAAGACTACTTAACTTTTTTAAATAGCTTGTTGTTTCAGGGTTTGTGTCTTTAGAGTGAAGAGTTGAGAAATTTTTTAATACTGTTTTCTGTTTGCTGTTGAGATTTTTCGGGACTTCTACATGTATCTGGACATATAAATCCCCAAATCGTTTAGATTGCAAAACAGGCATGCCCTTTCCTTTCAATCTAAACTGTCTACCATTTTGACAGCTCTCTGGTATCGATATTCTTAACTTTTTACCATCAGGTGAAGGCACTTCCATTTCACCACCTAAAGTTGCAGTAATAAAATCTATAGGAATTTCGCATAGGACATCCGATTCATTTCTTTTAAAGAAATTATCAGGCCTGATTGACAAAAAGACGTATAAGTCGCCATTTGGACCTCCATTTTCTCCGGCCTCACCTTCTCCTGACAATCTTATTCTTGTACCATCTCCGACGCCGGTTGGTATATTAACGGATAGCTTTCTATTTTTTCTTACTCTTCCAGATCCCCCACAACTTCGACATGGGTTTTGTATTACTGATCCATTACCAGAGCACACAGAACAAGTTCTTTCTAAGGTAAAGAACCCTTGCTGAGCTCTAACTGTTCCAGATCCGCCACAATTTTGACACTGGACTCTATCTGATCCTTTAGACGCACCCGAACTATTGCAATCATCACACCCAACATTTCCATTTATGTTAAGCTGTCCCGAAGTGCCAAAATATGCATCTTTAAGATCAATTTCCATTTCTGCTCTTAAGTCTGCACCACGTTTTTGTGTGTTTGATCGAGACCTTTGACCTGATCGTCTACCAGTAAACTCACCAAAAATGTCTTCGAATATGTCTGACATTGATCCAGTGAAATTGGCATTAAATCCACCAAAACCAGATCCCCCCATCCCCCCCTGAGAAGCTGCGTGCCCGAACTGATCATAGGCAGATCTGCTTTGAGAATCTTTTAAGGTTTCATAGGCTTCACTGATTTCTTTAAAGCGTTTTTCAGCTTGCTGATCCCCAGGATTTTTATCAGGGTGGTTTTCTTTTGCAAGATTACGGAATGCTTTTTTTATATCATCCTCTGACGAGTTTTTTTGAACTCCCAACACATCATAGTAATCTCTTTTTGACATTTAATTTTTAACTAAAAATTAATTAGATGCTTCTTTATCATCTTTAACTTCTTCATAATCAGCATCGACCACATCTTCATTCGAGTCTTCTTTAGAAGAGTTAGAATCATTATCCTGTACATCAGATTGTTCTTGTTGGTAGAGTTTTTCGCCTATTTTCATAGCAGCTTGTGATAGTGTCGCACTTTTTTCTTGAATAGCCGTGAGATCATCTCCATCCATTACATCTTTAAGTGCCGTAATTGCTTCTTCTACAGGTGTTTTTTCATCTTCAGTTATTTTTTCACCCGCATCCTGAATACCTTTTTCGGCAGTGTGAATTAACGCCTCAGCCTGGTTCTTAGCTTCAACTAATTCCCTTTTCTTTTTGTCATCTTCCGCATTAGATTCCGCCTCTTTGATCATATTTTCTATTTCTTCATCACTTAATCCACCAGATGCTTCAATCGTGATTTTTTGCTCTTTCTCGGTTGCCTTATCAGTAGCTGAAACGGCTACTATTCCATTTGCATCAATGTCAAAAGCTACATCGATTTGAGGAATGCCCCGCGGCGCTGGAGCAATTCCCTCAAGGTTAAATTGTCCAAGTAATTTATTATCATTGGCCATTTCTCTTTCACCTTGAAAGACACGTATAGTGACTGCTGACTGATTATCTTCAGCAGTAGAAAACACCTGAGACTTTTTAGTTGGAATTGTTGTGTTTTTGTCGATTAAGCGAGTAAATACACCACCAAGAGTTTCGATTCCCAGAGATAAAGGTGTTACATCCAAAAGCAATACATCTTTGACATCCCCCTGTAAGACCCCCGCTTGAATAGCCGCCCCCATAGCAACAACTTCATCAGGGTTAACAGACATGTTTGGTTCTTTATTAAAAAATTCTTTAACGGTTTCCCTTATCTTTGGCATGCGTGTTTGGCCACCCACAAGAACCACTTCATCAATATCAGATGCTTTTAATTCAGCATCTTTAAGTGCGGCTTTACAAGGAGCAATGGTTTTTTGTATTAGATCTTCTACTAAACTCTCCAACGTTGCTCTTGTTAGCTTCAGGGTTAAATGTTTCGGGCCACTTTGATCAGCCGTAATAAAAGGAAGGTTAACTTCTGTTTGTGCCGCAGAGGATAATTCAATTTTAGCTTTCTCAGCGGCTTCCTTTAGTCTTTGTAAGGCAAGTTTATCTCCTCTGAGATCGACACTATTCTCCTTTTTAAACTCATCAGCAAGATAATTCACTAGAGTTTGATCGAAGTCTTCACCACCTAGGAAAGTATCCCCATTTGTCGATTTTACTTCAAAAACACCATCTCCTATTTCTAAGATAGAAACATCAAATGTACCGCCCCCTAGATCGTATACAGCAATTAGTTTCCCTTCTTTCTTTTCTAACCCATAAGAAAGAGCTGCAGCAGTTGGTTCATTTATGATTCTAAGAACCTCAAGACCAGCTATTTTCCCCGCATCTTTTGTTGCTTGTCTTTGGGCATCATTGAAATATGCAGGCACTGTAATAACAGCTTGATCAACTTTTTGTCCCAGATAATCCTCTGCAGTTTCTTTCATCTTTTGGAGAATGAAGGCTGAAATTTGCGCAGGAGAATATTGTTCTCCCTCTGCCTCTACGTACGCATCATTGTTTTTGCCCTTTACGATAGAATAGGGCACCATTTCCATATCTTTTTTCGTGGCAGGATCGTCAAATGATCTACCTATCAATCTTTTGATTGCAAATAAGGTGTTTTGCGGATTTGTTACTGCTTGTCTTTTTGCAGGTTGACCTATAAGGCGTGACTTTTCTTCATCAAAAGAGACCATAGAAGGTGTAGTTCTAGCTCCTTCTGAGTTTTCAATAACTTTTGGTTGCGTCCCTTCCATTATGGAAACACAGCTGTTTGTTGTTCCTAGGTCTATTCCAATTACTCTTCCCATATTCAATCCTCCATAAGGGCAATAAAATTCCGATAAAATCTATATGGGTTGTTTTTTTTAATTTTCAAGGTTTTGAAAAGAAAATTTGAACATTAACCTCATTTTTTTACTTGATTTCTTTTCTTGCAGAAACTCCTACTTTTGCAGGTCTTAAAAGTCTTTTTTCCATTATATAACCTGTCTCTATTACCTCAATAATAGTACCTGGTTTGGCAGTATCCGAAGGTGCTTCAAATACTGCTTCATGAACGTTGGGATCAAATTTCTCACCAACTGGGTTAATTGTTTCTACATTATTTTTTTCTAAAAGAGATGAAAATTCTCGTGTTATGGCGCTAATACCATCTTTAAAAGCTTCTGGATTAGAATTATCTTCTTCGGAAAATGAAACCAAAGCCCGTTGCAAATTGTCAATAATAGGCAACATATCTCTTATAAATAGTGATGCCCCTATCTTATATGCTTCCGCTCTTTCTTTATCTGATCGTTTTCTTATATTATCCATTTCTGCCATGGATCTAAGTAACTGATCCTCTAACTCCTTAATTTTTTCCTCAGGAGATACGTCTTCTGATTCTGGTAGAGATGTTTCTTCTTCCTTAGTCGTAGAAGGATTTAACTCATCGTTTTCCTCAATGCCGTTTCCTTCGCTTTTATTTTTATCTATCATCATTAATACTACCCCCAAATATAAATATGGATAATTGAAATTTTATTTTATAATAACTTCATATGTTATG
>Ga0310345_10006311_pt1 | contig 10379 bp, 10 predicted proteins | sample HC15DNA20500_MG_FD_204667 | JGI IMG/M metagenome (GOLD analysis project Ga0310345, IMG submission 204667) | Marine microbial communities from station ALOHA, North Pacific Subtropical Gyre - HC15-DNA-20-500_MG | ecosystem: Environmental > Aquatic > Marine > Oceanic | place: Pacific Ocean: North... | reverse complement strand
AGGACGTCAACAGCTGGGAAGGCAACCTGCAAATCAACATCAAGGGAGTACGTTATCTTTTAGAAAACACGCGCCTATATAAACCACGCGTCGAAAACGTATTTAGACCCTCGTAAATTGTTGACGAGGGTATTTTTTGCCCAGTCGCATAATGGTATAAAGTAGCACTATGAACCATATAAAGAACTTATTCAGCTTTCCTAACCCGGTAAACGAGATCTCGTCCAGGCTGGTCGCGTCGATGGTCGTGGTTCTATCAGTAGCCGCGATAATAACAGGGGAACCCCTGCTATTCGCGGCCCTCGCCTACGGATTCGTGGCAAGGGTGGCCACCGGCCCGACCCTGAGTCCAATGGGGCTACTGGCGACTCACGTCATCGTGCCTGCCCTGGGCAACCCTAGCCGACCAGTGCCTGGACCGCCCAAGCGCTTCTCTCAAACGGTCGGGCTGGTTTTCTCGGTAACAGCTCTGCTACTGCTAATGCTAATGGAGTCCGCTGGCCCCGCGAAGGCGGTGGTGGCAGTCCTAACGGTATTCGCGACCCTTGAGGCATTCGTGGGGTTCTGCGCAGGCTGCTTCGTCTTCACTCAGATGATTCGATTCGGGTTGGTGCCGGAGTCCGTCTGCCGTGAGTGCGTAGTCAGTCCAACGGCGGCAGTCAACTAAGGGGTGCTGCGTACACTGGGTGGGCCAGGGCTAGATACACCCGGGTCGGGTCTCACTAGGCTAAGCATTACACCGTACGGGCGTGTCTGCTGCTGAATGGGGGTATACAGGGGGGGCGAATGCCCCTCTGCCGGGCGTGTGAGGGTGTCCCTCAAATACATTTTCTCTTTTCTTGAACACTTGGGCCGTCGTCGAGTCTAGCTCAACCTCCTCAGACCCTTCTCATCCACTCAGAATGACGGGCGTCGTAACACCACAGTGCCTCTAGGACACCAGCGGGCGTCGGTCGTCCCAGGGTCGTGCCTCCTCGAATGCCGCCGATGCCGCTAGCACGGTCTCTTCTTCTCCAGGGCGACCAACAATGTGCAGACCTATGGGGAGCCCCTTGGAGTCAAATCCGCACGGGACGCTGGCTGCGCAGTAGCCAATCAGGTTGATGACGCTGCTGAACTGCACGTATCCCCAAAACGGGTTGACCTCGCGCCCACCTATGATGCTTGGAGGATCACCGACGGGGAATGCCGTAGTCGCCACGCTGGGTGTCACAATGATGTCGTACTTTTCAAACGCATCTGCGAAAGAGGCAATGAACCTGTCCCGTTCGCCCAGGGCGCCGAGATAGTCGGAGCCCGTAACCTTATCCCCATCCGCAAACCAGCGTCGCGTATAGTCTGTGAGCAGCTCAGTCCGACCCTCCGCCGCATCCTTGTATCGGGATCCCGCCAGAGCCCCGAACATTGTCATGAATGGATCGTATGACGACTCTAGGGCTAGGCCGGCATCCTCTACATCTGCGCCCAACTCTTCGAACACCTTGACCGCGTCGAGGGTTGATCTCTGTACGTCCAGATCGACCGCGGCATAGCCGAAGTCTGGGCTCCATCCTACCCGCAGGCACTTTACACCCCTGTCCGCTGCTGCGACGTAGTCGCCGGGTACACTCCGAAGCGAGGACGCGTCCCTGGGATCATGACCGGCCAGCACCTGCAGCAGCAAAGCCGTGTCACGAACTGTCCTGGACATGGGCCCCGACTGGCTGAACAGGTTGGCGAAGGCCGGACCGGGCGAACCGGCGTAGAACGGAACGCGTCCCTGGGACGGCTTGATGCCGTAGACGCCGCAGAAGCTCGCCGGGATGCGTATCGATCCCCCCCCGTCACTCCCAGTCGCCAGCGAGCACAGCCCCGCGACCAATGACGCGCCCGCACCGCCGCTCGACCCGCCAGTGGTCATGTCTGGGTTCCAGGGATTGCGGCAGTGGTCACCGAGCTTGTTCTCCGTGTGACCCAGCAACCCCCACTCTGGTGTGTTTGTCTTGCCTAGAATCGTTGCGCCGGCAGCCCTGACGCGCTCGACCACGGTCGAATCCACTTCAGGTACCCTGTCCTTAAACAGCAGCGACCCTCCCGTAGTCCGGATTCCTGCGGTCATCTCCAGGTCCTTGATGGAGATCGGTATCCCGTGGAGCGGCCCAAGGTCATCGCCTCTTACTACGGCCTCCTCGGCCTTCCGGGCAGTGGCGATCGCCTGGTCAGATGCCACGGTCAGGAACGAATTCAACTGGTCATCGAGAGAGTCGATGCGGCGCAGGAATAATTCAGTAAGCTCAACTGGCGACAACTCCCGGTCCCCTATGAGTCGCCGAACCTTGGTCGCCGAAGAAAATGCAAGATCGTTGCCCACGCTCAACCTCCTGATACCTACATCATCACGTGCTGGGACATCACTGTTTGACCCGTCTATTTCCGACACTTACAATACAGGGACACTGACCCTACGGAGCCCTACACAAGATGCCCCTGTACGAGTACACCTGCACCGTCTGCAAGAACACCTTCGAGCGGCTCCGCACGATTAGCAGGATGGACGACGACGCCAACTGCCCCGACTGCGGTAGTGCGTCGGCGCGCCGCCTCTCGGTGTTCATGTCGTTCTCGACAGGCTCCAACGGCGAAACATCGGCCGTACCCGGCGGCGGAGGGTGCTGCGGAGGCGGAGGCGCAGGTTGCGCCTGCGCAGCCAGCGCGTAGCTAGCCACCCTGCGGCCCTGATTACCCTCACCTCAATCCTCTCCCCCCTAGGGAGAGGAGGCCCGTTCGGTCTAGTACCTTCTCCCCCAGGGGGAGAAGGTTAGGATGAGTGGGGTCCCAGGACACCATACCCTACCGCCAGTAGCTAAGTCTCGGACAGTACCTGCCCCAGCGCCTCCACCAGTCCGTCAATGTGCTCTGTGCCCATGGGCTGCGAGATCGTGAACTGTATGCCGCCCCTGAGCGAGTACCCCTTCAACAGCAATCCCATGTTGATCCGGCTCGCCAACTCGTGATCCGGTCCTTCCAGCATGCTACGGTGGTCTCGGACGGGCTTGTCCGACAGGTAGAACGCCGCGGCAGCGCCCTCACTCAAGATCTGGGCGGGCACACCGGCACCGTCGAAAGCCTTCTCCATCCCCGCGTGAAGCCTGCCCCGCAACCCATCCAACTGATCGAATAGCTCGGGAGTCAGCGCCCGCAGATTCGCCAGGCCCGCAGCCAGCGTAAAACTGTTACCGGAGAACGTACCGCTCTGGTTCAACCCGGTCGGCTCCCCCGAGTTGTCGATGATTTCCATAAACCGATCTTTGCCGCCGATTGCGCCGACGGGGAAGCCCCCGCCGAAAGCCTTGCCAAAGTAGGTGATGTCCGGCTCCACGCCTGCGAGCCCTTGGGCCCCAGCGTAGCCGGTTCGGAAGGTCACTACTTCGTCCATTACCATCGGGATGTCCAACTCTTCTGTTATCTCCCTGATGAAGCGAGTGAAATCGTGAGGCACGTCCAGCAAGCCGCCCTTGGCGTCGTAGAACACACCGGCGATCTCATTCTTCTGCTCCCTCAAGATCAGCTCGACCGACTCCCTGTCGTTGTAGGGCAGTATTACGGCATCCTCCTCGGCAGATCGAGACATCCCATCCCATGCGGCCACGGAGTTGGGCGAGTCGGATGGGCCAGCCCGGTCCAAAGGTGTTGACGTACTGACCTCGAGTGCATCGTGGCTGCCGTGATACGCCCCCTCGAACTTGGCGATCTTAGGCCGGCCAGTGATGGCGCGCACCATCCTCGTGGCGTGCAGGGACGACTCCGTACCCGAGTTGGTGAAGCGCACCTTGTCTATGGACGGGAAACGCCCGGTGATCTCCTCGGCGATCTCCGCCTCAAGGGTCGTAGGCCCACCCAGACCAAATCCACGCTCTACCTCCTGCTTGATAGCGGCCACCACGTCGGGGTGACTATGGCCAAGAAGCATCGCAGAGTGGTGATTACCAAAATCAACATATCGGTTGCCGTCGATGTCCCAGACATAGCAGCCCTCGGCACGCTCCACGTAGTGCGGGTAGGGCGAATCCAAATATGCTCCCTTGATGACGCCGCCGGGCATGCTCGATTTGCCTCTCTCCCATTGTGCGCGAGACTTCGATGTCTTCTCGCGGTACTCTGCTTCCAACGACTGCATAGACCTGGTCATATTCGCATCCTCCGCACCGTATCGAGATTGGGCATGGACATCCGAGTCATGAGAGTCTAGCAGCGCTGTGACGCCCCGACAACCAGCACCGAGCAGGGCCTACTCGGTCGTCGTCGACCCAGCAAACCGCCAACAACGCCAGGCAGCCCCAACCCAACGTGGCGCTACCAACACCGTCGACTGCACAATAATCAGCACCGCGATCAGGATGGTCGCGTCGAAGAAAAATCCCTCTGGGAACATGGCAATCAGGTAGTCCGTCCGAGGATTGAGCTGCCACAGGTCATTGCTAAAGCTCACCTCGTGAAACGCGAGGAACAGCCGCTCGAACCCGGCCAAGGCGCCAAGACCCACCAGCACCACCAGTCCCAGGGTGACCGCGCCGCCCATGGCCATATGCCAGGCCGTGCGGTGCAAGGACCGCCGCCACGGCTCGAAGAACATTCCAGCCACAGCGAACGCGAACAGATAGAGGGCCGATAGCTCTCCAAGACGATATACTCCACGGACGAGGTCCTTCACATCGCTCATGTGAAGGACCTCCCTTTCACTGTAGATACTGCGCAGTATTCCACCCACGACGACCCGGACATCGAGTTCCTCGGCGTCGTTGTTGAAGTAGTCGCGTATCTGGCGACCGCCGTCGATATAATCATCACGCTCGATATTCATATATCGGGTGATCTCATCTTCGTATCGGTCGTAGCCGTAGCTATAGAGCGCAGGCAGGTTGATAACCAGCCGGACGTTGGCGGTGATCAAAAAGACGGGGACGAGCACAATGAAGAGCGCGATGGCCACGGGCCTGAGGGGTTTTAGATAGGTCATGGGTCCAAAAATGATAGGACCGCCATCTGCAGATTGTCAATCGATGCCGACCGTTCGTATAATCGGCCCAACCCGCCCTGGTACTCGATCGCGGGGGTGGCCACCCACTACACAAAATAAGACACACGAGGGCGACTTGTGGATAGCGAAACCAATCACAATTTTCCGTCAACCTTTGACGGCCTACTTCAACTCGTAAAAAGGCTCCGAGCGCCCGGCGGCTGCCCTTGGGACCGGGAGCAGACGCGCCAAACGATGAAGCGGTACGTCATGGAGGAGTGCTTCGAGTTGATCGATGCAATGGAGTCCGACGAGCCGCGGGAGATCGCCGAGGAGATCGGTGACGTCGCGTTCAACCTCGCATTCCAGATACAGATGGCCAAGGAAAACGGCGAATTCGAGGAGAACGCGGTGTTCGGCACAGTCGTCGAAAAGCTCACGAGACGGCACCCGCATGTCTTCGGCGACGTGGAGGCGAGCACTTCCGACGAAGTGCTCGCCAACTGGCGCCAGATCAAAAAGGCCGAACGCGGCGGAAACAAGGGCGCCCTCGCAGGCGTTCCAATGTCGATGCCTGCCCTAGCCCACGCACAGACCATACAGGATCGAGCGGCTGGCGTGGGCTTCGACTGGGAGGACCCGGAGGGCGTGCTGCTAAAGGTAACCGAGGAGTTGGGGGAGCTGGCCAAGGCCGAGACGCCGCAGGATCGCGAAGCAGAGTTCGGTGACCTGCTCTTCTCCATGGTCAACGCCGCCCGCTGGATGGGTATAGACGCCGAGTCCGCGCTCCGGGGGACGGGCAAGCGCTTCCGACAACGTTTCGGGTCAATGGAGCAAATGTCGGACGAAGACGGCACAACGCTAGCCGAGCTCGACCTGGAGGAGAAAGAGGCGCTATGGCAGCGAGCCAAGGGCGCTGCGCGCGGTGAATGAGGCGGGTGGGTGCGCTCACTTTGGTGGCTGGGCCATGCACGCTCGTATCCTGTCATGCTGAAGAGGCCCCGACGAAGTATCTGGGGTAGGAGACACGCAGCTCTTCGAGGGTCGAGACAGAACCCCACATCCCCAGACCCTTCGCATTCGCTCAGGGTAACATGCACCAGGTTGGTCGGCTGAGGATCAGAGCCCCTAGCGACTCTAGACTGACCGCTCTACATCTCCGCCCATTTTCAGTATCTGGGGAACCTTGAGCAGGACCGCTCCCGCGAGCGCGAAAAGTGCGGCTGCTGCAAGCAGCGTGGCGTCCTGCACTCCCATGAGCTGTGCCAGCAACCCTGCCACGACACTCCCTAATGGGAAAATGCCAAATGTCATCGTCGAGATAGAAGCCACTCGCCCCCTCAGCGAGTCCGGCACGATCGAATTCACCGACGCCGACACGATCGAGAAGAACGTCATCAATGCCCCATTCGCGAGCATCAATAGGAGCACGGCAGGCGCAAATCCCGACACCCGAGAGAAAGCAGCCATTGCGACCGCCACAACTCCCAGCGCCACCGCAATGAACACGCCTTTTCTTCGAACATTCCCCACGGACGCGGCAACGACTGTGCCGGTGATATTCCCTAAACCAATAAGTGACATCAGGAGGCCCAGGCCAGCCGCATCCATTCCATATACGTCCGACGCGTAGACCGGCAGAAGACCGTGTACGAAGGGGAAGAAAAACAGGGCGGTCACACCAAGCAGCAGTATCAGGCCCAGGATCAGCCGAGTGTCTCTGACGTAGTCCGCCCCTTCCAGGAATCGCCGGAGAGGCGGTAGCCCGCCGTCGACGCGTTCACGGGGAGCCGCAGGACCAACAGCCCGGGTCGCCACGAATGTCAGAGCGTACATCGCACTGCCCACCAGGAGGGTGGGTCCCGGCCCGACGGCGACCACCAGTATGCCTCCAATCACGGGCATGACGAGTCGTGACGCACCAAAGGCCAAAGTGTTCAGGGCAAAGGCGTTTACAAGACTGCTCGTGGGCACAAGGTTGGGTATCAGTGCAGCCTTCGCCGGTTCGATCAGCGCCAAGGAGAGCCCCATCGCGAAAACGAAAACGAACATGTGCCACGTCTGCCCGCGACCCAGGATCAACACCGTGGCAAATCCGATCGTCACCAGGGTTTGGTACACCGTCCCAGCCATGAGGAGCCTGCGACGGTCCCACGTATCGGCTAGAACCCCGCCGACGGGGCCCGCGATCAGGAACGGCAGCGCATCCAGGCCAAGGATCAGGCTGGTCAGCAGGGGAGAACCGGTGCGCTCGTATGCGAGCCAGCCAACCACCAACATCTGAGTCCAAAATCCGCCGGAGACACTCAGAGTCGAGAGCCACAAGAATCTGAAGTCCCGGTAGCGCAACGACTCGAGCGTATGGAAACGTGCCGCAACCCTCGGCGGCCTCAGGCGTCCCCTCGCACTCGACCATCTCGCGAGGCTAGTTGATCCGGTTGCCGATCGACAGCTTCATATTGGGCGGGTGTCTCATCCACCATAAACTGCGACTCCTGTGCTGTGTCGAACTCTCCGTTGGAATCCGTCATTTCTTTTTAATTCCTGAAGTATGCGTCGCCTATTCTTGCCATTTGTGTTAGGTGTTCCACCTGTTCGGTAGTAAAGGTGCCGCCTCAGTCATGCTAATGGTGTCACAATTATGGAGTCAATGAATCTGACACCCATCTCCCGGCACTTCGCACAGCAACTCCTATGATCCACAGACACACATAGGCAATGAGGTCCTGCTGGCTATGCGCGTGGGATATACTCCGGGGTGCTGCGGCCATCCGCACGCTGCACATGACAGGTCCAGGCGTCTGCCTATCCACAGGCTGATGCTTGGTCCGAGAGTGTGTGGTGCAGCGGCACGACATATTGCGAACGCGAGGAGCGAACACAGGTGGTAGACGCTGGTGCAACACTAGAGACGAGTCTCCTCGAGGAGATCGAAGGCCTCGCGGCGGAGATCGCCCGTGGCGGCGGCGCCATCCTGGCAAAGTACTTCGGCGCAAAGATCGAAGCCGAGTACAAGGATAAGGCACGCACCGACCCGGTCACCATCGCGGACCGTGAGTGCCAGCAGTACCTCGTAGAGGCCATTTCCAACCGCTTCCCCCTCCACGGCATCGTCGGCGAGGAAGACGATGAGGACAAGGAAAGTGCGAACGCCGTCGCGCCGGACACAGTTTGGATACTCGACCCCCTGGACGGCACAACAAACTTCGTAAACGGCCTACCCGTATTCGCGTGCTCCGTCGGGGTCATCCACCGTGGCATGCCCGTCGCCGGCGCCATCTACCTCCCCTGGCCCGCAAAGCCGGAAGGAAGCGTATTACACGCACGTAGTGGCAACGGGACGTTTCAGGACGGCCAAAAGTTGGAGATACCGCCGGCGGACACCCCTATAGGAAGTCGCCTCGTGGGACTTCCCGGCTCCTTCGGAGCCTCATTTCGGTTCAAGTCCACGATGCAAAAAGGGCCCGGCGAACTCAGGGTGAGCGGCAGCATCGCTTCCGAAATGGCGATGGCGGCGCGTGGGACGCTTCAATACGCAATATTTGGCAGCCCACGGCTGTGGGATGTCGCCGCAGGGGTTACGCTGGTCATCGAGGCGGGCGGCGCCGTCATGCTAGGCAATCGCAGCGCCGGGGCCACACCACTGCAGCGCCCCTCCCTGAGCTGGACGCCAGCGAGCCCACTGGTGAACTGGACACCCGGCAAGACCACCATCGGTGAACTCAGGCGTTGGTCACCGCCCCTGTTGGCGGGCAGCCCCGGCATCGTACACCATGTGACCGACAACCTAATGTTGGCGTCGAGCCTGCGCCGAAGGGTCAGCCGCACTCTGCGTCAGAAGAGGTCTGGGTCTGGCCAATAGGAACCTACTCTAGGGGCCAGGGGACGTTGCGGCGCGGGTCGAGTTGCGGGACCATCGGAGACTCCAGAATCGCGTCAAGGCGCTTAACCAGCCGGTCCACCTCATCTTCGGTGAGCAACTCGGCCAGGGCGCTCGGCAGCCCCTCGTCGGCGCTCAGTCGGTCCTTAAAGGACTTCAGATCCGCGACGATGTCCGGAGGAATGGGTTCGCCCCAGAACTCCAGCATGACGGTCCGGACCTTGAAATCCGGGTGGAACGTCAGCCCATGATCGATACTCCAGATGGTGCCGTCCCCGCCAAGGAGGCAATGACCACCCTTTCGATCAGCGTTGTTGGACAGCAGGTCGAAAACCATGAACCGCCATAGCTTGTCCCGGTTGTCGGTAATCATATCGAAGTAGGTGACACGGGGATCCGTCTCGACATAGAGCTGCATCGACCCGACCCCATATGGCCCGTCCCTTACCAGGATCAGCGGCACTGGAGGCCAGCCGAGGGCCTGGCTCAAAAGGAACGCAGCGCGCTCCCTCTTGTACAGGGACCCTCTGGGGAAGTCGGACAGAGGCATCTCACCGTCACGGGGTTTGTACACCGCCCTCAGGAACTTGCCAGGGCCAGCGTCGATCCGCACCAGGAACGTGTAGTTGGAACTCCACGGAATCCTCTGGCCCCCTAGTACCTCGCCCTCCAACAGAATGGGAGCAGCTTCGTCGTCGGCCAACTCAACCACCTCGGCGCCTTCCGTCTGACTCTCCGGTGAAGGGGACTGTTCCATGTGCTCTCACTAAGTTAGACTGGCAATGCGAATTTGCGCCCTCAACACCCCAAATGTCTCGCTTAGAAGCAACTGGCGACAGGGCGGACCAAGCTCGGCCCAACTCAACGCGCGCAGCGCCGCCTGCACCGGCCTAGAGGTCGCTTATGTGCTGGAGTGCGTGGCCATTGGACCTTGGACACGTGTGGCCCTCCGGATCCATCGGGCTGCCGCACAGGGGACACAATGGCCTGCCCGCGGCACAAAGTTCCAGAGAGTCCGCCGCAAACCTGGCCAGCTGCTGCCTTTCAGCCCATATCCGCACCGTAGGCTCCCCCTCTTCCTCGTCTGATTCAGCGTCGTGAGCATCTATGATGAGCCGTTCGCGACTACCTTCGTGGCCGAGAACAAGGCGACCGACCTTGAATTCCAACCGGCCCCCCAACCCATCCGTGCCTTCTGATATCGGACGTGAGCGATCCAACTCGGGGAGGGACGAATGAAGTTGGTTGATGGCCACCGCCAGCTGAAAGAGCTGTTCCTTCTCCAGCCACATCATCGCAGAGCCCGCGTCGCCGTCTACGAGGATGCGAAACGTACGATGACCAGGCTCTCCCAGGGCCTCGGCCCTGATGTTCTCGACACGCATGAACTCGCTCTTTTCGTCAGCCATATAGACCGTCCAATCCTTGAGGATGCATCATATCCTAGCATGCCGGGTAGGACATGGCGCTAGCAACAGCCGCTCTTTTTGGCGCATTGTTTTG
>Ga0310345_10006308_pt1 | contig 10380 bp, 10 predicted proteins | sample HC15DNA20500_MG_FD_204667 | JGI IMG/M metagenome (GOLD analysis project Ga0310345, IMG submission 204667) | Marine microbial communities from station ALOHA, North Pacific Subtropical Gyre - HC15-DNA-20-500_MG | ecosystem: Environmental > Aquatic > Marine > Oceanic | place: Pacific Ocean: North... | reverse complement strand
TTTTTATAGTAGAAAACAAATTTGAATCTTCTAATTGTCTTATTCAGATTGTTCTTCGTTCTCTTTAGTTTCTGTAGCAGTTGTTTCTGGACTTTCTTCTACAGTTGTTTCTAGAATTTCTTCTGCAATTGCTTCTGAATCGTCTGCTACGGTATCGTCAATAACACCAATTGCCGCTGCTGCGGACTCTTCTTCAACCTTCTTCTTGATGGCCATGGCTAATTCGTATTTTTCGTCAGCTTTTTCATGATAACCAATATACTCCTCTATACGATCAGGCGCATGCCTCTTAACCAAAGGAACCAACGAAGTTATATCCTGACCCGCCAAAATAAATGAATCTTCCGTTCTTGGCTTCTCTGCAATAATTTCGTCGATAACAACTCTGGCTTTTTCTCGCAGCAGCAAATTGATATAGAAATAGGCATTAAAATAGTTCTCATCGATTGCTAGAGCCTTTTCTAGGTGTTCCAGCCCTTGCGCGATAAGATCCAAACGCTCCACTGGGGATTTAGGTTCAAGCTTGTCAAAGGTGATCGTCCAATTCACATTACCAACACTATAAAATGCATCTGGATTCTCTGGTTCCAATTCACAATTTCTTAGGTAGAATTCCTTGGCCTTTTCAAATTTTGCCATTTGCAGATAGATACCTGCAACACCTTTGATCGAGGGTAAATCATTTGGATCTTCATTCAAAACTGATTGAAAAGCTGAGATAGCATTGTTCCCAATTTCGACATTTTCAGCTGATCTACCATTAGGTACGTACAAAGAAGCATAGGACGTAGCTAGGTAAATTTTGGCGTTTCTTAATTCTGGATCCAATTCGCTAGATTCTTTAAAATAATCTATAGCAATTTCAAACTCAGCATCTCGAAAAGCTTTAACGCCCTTATTGAGTCTGTCCCGGGCTTTCAAATAATCCATCGTTCCACAACCTAAAGTCCCAAGGACCAGAGGTAAACACACCAGTAAAGCTATCGTTTTACATCTAAACTTCATAGGGTCCCTCCACACACCAGTATGACCTGGTAAAAAAAAATTCCGAGTTCTTCAAAAATCCTGTGGCTCCAAAGCCTGAAGAACTACAACACTATTCAGTCCCCTCAGCAGCGCCCTGAATCTTTGCTGTCATCAATCCAACTTTATCCACACCAGCACTATGTGCTATATCGATAATATTAATCACACTATTAAAGAACAGATCTGTGTGACCCTGAACAAACATGGTTCTATTTTGTCGGGTCTTAAAAATATCGGTGAGTCTCTGTTCCAATTCACGGATATCTATGCTGTCTTGGTTAATCTTCACCCGACGTTGTGCATCAATGGATACCACAATCGTTCTGTTTGACACCTCCTGAGGAGGAGGATCTCCTGGTGGTGGTGGCTGGGGTATCTGAGCATCCAAACCCTTGGGAATCAAAGGTGTAATAACCATAAAAATAATCAGTAACACTAGCAGCACATCAATTAGAGGCGTGACGTTAATGTTTCCCACGGGACCCTTTTGACCGGCTTCCATTGACATTATGTATCTCCTTTAAGGATCTGACGGATCTGACGGAACTAACGGAACCGACGGAACCGACGGAACCGACGGAGATGATCCTCTTCTTGCTAATTTATCCGACAATAATCCAAGGCTCTCCACTCCAGCAGTTCGGACAGTATCAACTACGTCAACTACCTTTCCGTACTTTGCCCGTCGGTCACTTTTGACGTAAACTGTTTTATCTACCTTCTCAGCTAGAAGAGCCTGTATCTGTTCAAGCAGCCGGTCTTTATTTAATTGTTCAGACTCCAAGTAGATCTTACCATCTCGGGTTACAGCAACCACTATTGCATCATCCTGATCAGCTTCTCGCATCTCTCGAGGATTTGTAGTCCTGGACATATCTACACTGATACCTTTTTGCAACATGGGAGTAATCACCATAAAAATAATGAGTAAAACTAACATAATGTCTACCATGGGCGTGACATTGATATCGGCCACCACATCACTTTTCTCACCTTTCGCTCTCATACTATCTCCTGAATGTTGCATTGCCATTATGAATCGCTCCGTTTCAGGAAGTAATCAACTAATTCGGACGATGAGTTATCCATCTCGACACTAAATGCTTCCATCCTACCGTTAAAGTAATTAAACACCCAGATAGCCGGAATAGCGACGAAAAGTCCCAGGGCCGTAGCAATTAAAGCTTCAGAAATACCACCTGCAACAGCAGAAAGCCCTGTCGTCTTAGCAGTGGACATACCTTGGAAAGCATTAATGATTCCGATCACAGTTCCAAATAATCCTACAAAGGGAGCTGTACTTCCAATTGTGGCTAAACCAGCTACTCCTCGTTTCAACTCTGCAGTAGTAATGGCTGTGGAGCGATCCAGTGCTCGTTTGCAGGATTCAATGGTATCTCCACCGCCGCCGGAATTATATTCCTTTAACCCAGCTCCAACTACTTTCGCCAAGTGACTCTTTTCATTTTGTTCAACTACTTCAAGGGCCTCATCGATTTTTCCTTCTTGTAAACAACCGGCCACCAATGGAGCAAATTCACGAGATTGTTTACGAGCTGCAGAAAAGGCTAGTAAACGATCAATCATAACTCCAATTGACCAAGCAGACATAATTATCAGTGTAATTAAAGTTAATTTGGCAATGACACCAGAGGCTTCCCACATTTCCATCAATGAGAAACCTACTGACTCGCCTTGTAACATAGATACTGCTAACAAATTTAAATTATCTAACATCATTGAATTCTTACCTCCTCAGGTCTTTAGCTATTGCAGGTTTGGAACATTACTAAAAGTTAAAATTTCTTATTTTTTTACCTTAAATTAAAGTTAACCGTAATTCGTGTGATTACCTCAACCTTAATTCCATTAAGAACAGTGGGTTTATAGCGCCACTGTTTCACAGCCAACAAGGCAGACTTAATCAGGAGCGGATGACCTTTAAGTACTTTAAGATTTTCAATCGTACCATCCTTACTAATAACTGCTTCTAAAATTACCGATCCCTGAATACGAGCTTGCTTGGCTAATACTGGATAACGAGGTCTGACTTGCTTAATCAGGTTAGCCCGTTGAACATTACCACCTATCCGAACTCTACTCGGAGGTTTAGGTTTTGCCTTTGGTGGAGGTGGGGGTGGGGGTGCTAATCTTAATGAACCGAGAGAACCACCAATAACTCCTCCAATAACTCCTCCAATAGTTCCTCCTTGGATGCCTCCCACAACACCTCCAACTACACCTCCAACTGCCACATCAGGAACATTTTCAACAACCATTAAGACGTCCTTAGGAATCTCAGTTGGAGCTCTAAAGGAATCATCAACTACTGTCGCAACTCTTCTGGTTGTTGCTGCAGGTGGTGGTGGTGGTGGTGGTGGCGGCGGCGGCGGTGGCGGTGCCACCAAAAAAGTTAGTTGCTGCATGGATCCCGACAGAGTATCCGGAAAAAGAAGTGGAAGGATCACAGCAATCACAAGTATAACCGCATGAATGATAATTGATACTGTCAGAAGGCCCATTTTTTTCTTTGTTTGGCCTGGATCTTGAGAATCTAGTAGCTCGTCAAACATAGTTAATCCCCCCTTCTCGAAACAATGCGACTCTAAAAGTGTAACTTCGATTTTGTCATTGGCTTAAATGTTTTTAGTTCCAGCTTTCAACTTATATATTTATAGCAAAAATAAAAAAACAGGGGAAGAAATTTTTACCCCTGAAATTTTTAATATTTGAATGGAATAAGAAGATAAGACTTTAACATGAATCTCGAATAAAGTATAAAAAAAATAGCTTTTAAATACTAACGACTTTAAATTTTATTCACATCCACCTATTTCTTTTTTCCTGACTGGTAATCGTGCCACAGTAGTAATAATGGACTTGCAACTCCAATCGAAGAATAAGTCCCAATAGCTACTCCAAACACTAATGCAAACGCAAACCCATTAATTACCTGTCCTCCCAAAAAGTAAAGTGACAGTGCAGTTAAAAAAGTGGATCCCGAGGTTAAAAGAGTTCTGCTCAAAGTTTGATTAATACTTCTATTTATAATCTCTGAAAGAGGAATTCGTCTACTAAGCCTTAAATTTTCCCTAATTCTATCAAAAACAACAATCGTGTCGTTCATAGAATAGCCAACAAGCGTCAGCAATGCTGCGATAACTGTTAAGGAAATTTCACGATCTGCAAAAGAAAAAAACCCTAAAGTGATTATAACATCATGAAAAACAGCAATCACTGCGGCAGCACCATAAACTGTACCTTTAAATCTAATTGCAATATAAATCAATACACCCAGCAATGCATAACAGGTTGCGGAAACTGCTTGTCGCTGAAGATTTCGACCTACCTTTGGCCCTACAAACTCTGTTTGGAATACTGAAAACTCCCCTAAAAAGGAACTCTCTTGGAGAATAGCAAGGATGGACTTGGTCACTCCATTAATAGTTGTTATTTCATCATACGAAATAATAATCCCACCATGGCTATCTCTATAGTTAGTGATGGCAAATGCCAATGACTCTGGAGATTTTAGAACAGGACTTTCTTCTGATTTTAACAACGAGGTAAGGTCACCTATTTTCATCAAGTAATTAGTAAGATCCGTTGTGCTGATATTATTAAGATCAATTTTATCTCTTTGAATCTGATTTGAATTAAAAACAGTTTTTAGAGCCTGTAGTATCTGCACACGCCCTGCATCTAACTCTCCTTTAGAATCATCCTCAAGCTGATCTAGACTAATGATAACTTGATTTTGCTCTGGCAAGTCATAACGTTGAATGGTGCTATTTCCTAGCCCTTTTTGAGATAGGGCAGTACGAATAGCTGTCAGATTAGGAGAACTTTTGAATTTGACATAGACAAGGGTTCCTCCCCTAAAATCAATACCATAGCGTGGACCTCCTTTCCAATATAAGGAGGACAAACTAACAATAGTCATCACTAAGGAAATGCCTATGAAAAGCCACTTGCGACCAACCCAATTCACATTAACGTTTCTAAGCAACTGCATAGGTTTCTATCTACTTTCTAAAAAAACTAGAGGAAATACTAAAACTATTAAATTCACCAAATTACTAGCAGATTTTTTTAATATTTTTATGTGATTCCTAAATCTAAAACCCTATAAAAGCTTTCTTCACAAATGACTATATGCTCAAACTCTCTCGACGGCGTGATCGACCAACGATAACCTCAAAAATAAAACGAGAGACAAAGATCGCAGTAAACAAGTTTGCAAGAAGACCCCAAAAAAGCACAACTGCAAAACCCTTTACGGGGCCTGTCCCAAATAGAAACAAAAATAAGACGGCGACAACCGTAGTTACATTGGCATCGACAATTGTAATTATAGCTTTGCCAAAACCAGTACTGACTGATGAACTAATATTTTTCCCGGACCAAATTTCTTCTTTAATACGTTCAAAAATTAAAACATTGGAATCCACAGCCATACCAATTAAAAGTACAACACCTGCAATACCTGGCAGGGTTAAAGTTGCTCCAATATAAACCATTGCTGCAAGGAGAATAATTAGATTCAAGACTAGTGCAGTAATAGCAATTATTCCTGAAAGCTTATAATAAATAACCATAAACAATGCCACACCTACCAAAGCAATAAGAGAAGCAATCACTCCTTGGCGAATAGAATCAACACCTAGAGAAGCTCCTACTGTCCGTTCTTCTAGATAGTCCATCGACGCTGGAAGTGCACCAGATCTCAAAACTAAAGCCAAATCATTGGCTTCTTGATCAGAAAAACTGCCCGTAATCTGTCCTGAAGAACGTATGGATTCTTGAATATTAGGAGCTGATTGAACACGACCATCTAGAACAATAGCCAAACGTTTACCAACATTATCAGCAGTAATTCGCCCAAAACGAGTGGCACCATCATTAGTTAAATCAAAACCTACTGCAGGCCTCCCAAATTCGTCTGCTTGAGCTCGGGCCATTCTTAGATCTTTTCCAGTAATGGCGGCAGACTGATTAACAATATACCAAGCTTGACTGGATTGGGAGGAATCAGAAAACTGAGAAATACCTTGAATCAATTGTTTTCCCACTGGAATCACTCCATTGTATCGTTTTAATGCTTCAGCTCTGGAAATAAAAACGTCTGTTGGCTCAACAATTTTTAATTCAAGAAGAGCAGTCGATTTAATAATTTCTCGGACTCTTGCAGAATCATCGACGCCAGGTAATTGGACAAGAATTTGATATTCATCGACAGGACCATGATTCTGAATAACTGGTTCAGTCACTCCTAACTCGTCAACCCTATTCCGAATTCTCTGAATAGCTTCCCGAACTGAGCTTTCCCTGATTTGACTTACAACGGTCGGTCTTAAAGTTAAAAGGAAAGAATTAGAAGGGTTGAGAAGATTAACTATTTCCCAAGCATTGTAACGGTCAGTTATCAATGCACGTACATCCCTAAGCTTTGTCGATTCAACATCCAGAATTTCAACGTGAGTGATATCCCTACGACGAATATCTTCAAAAGAAATTTCTTCGTCTTGTAGAGCTCTCTTAATCCTTTCTACGAGTTGATCAGTTTCAATATTAAGAGCATCCTCGGTATTGACTTGAAGGATGAGATGCATTCCTCCTCGCAGATCAAGCCCAAGACGAATTCGGTCTCTCAAATTTTCTTTCAGTTGATTAAAGCTCCCCGGCAGACCAATGATACCAAAGACACAAATCAAAGGGACTGCTACAATTGTAAAGAACTTCAATCTAAGTTTTTTGGGCATGAAGTACTACCTTCTAGGACAGATTACTAATCAGGCTCGCCAAACCCATCATTAACCTTCTTCCTGTTTAGCAACTATTGCATTTCTTGATATTTCTACTTTGACTTGATCAGCTATGCGGAGGTGAACTGTATCATTTTTCATTCCAGCGATAATTCCATGAATTCCACCAGAGGTTATGACTTTATCACCATTCTTTAGGTCCTTTAACATCTCCTGAAGAGCCTGTTGTCTTCTTCTTTGAGGCCGAAAAACAATAAAATAGAAGATGAGAAAAATTGCAACAATAGGTAAAAGAGGAAGGAAAGAATTACTTTGCCCATTGGCGGCGAGGAGAGTCAAAATTAACATTTAACCAACTCCAAATAGTCGAGAAATTTTCTTTGAGAAATATTGGAAGTATTTGTTAAAGCTTACTGACTAATGCTCAACCACTCAGCCCTAACCATCCTCTTGGTTGATAAATTCTCTAATGAAATCACGTAGCCTACAAGAGGCGATAGCATCCCTAATTTGCCTAATGGTGTCAAGGTAAAAGTACAGATTATGATAGGTATTAAGAGTAGCTGATAAAATTTCGTTTGATTGATACAAATGCCTCAAATAAGCTCTACTATATTTACGGCAAACTATGCATCTGCATTCCAAATCAATTGGACGTTCATCTTCCGCATAACAAGCGTTCTTAATGACTATGTGACCACCCCTTATGAATAAATAACCATTTCTGGCATTTCGAGTAGGTAGAACGCAGTCGAACATGTCAACACCCATTGCAACATATCTTAATAACTCATCAGGCGAACCCACTCCCATCAAATAGCGTGGTTTTGTAGTTGGTAAATCCTCAAGACTCTGCTGAACAACCTCAAACATCAAGTTTCGTGGCTCACCTACAGAAAGACCTCCAATAGCATAACCAGGAAAATCAAGATCAACTAATCTTTTGATACATTCACTTCTCATCTTTAGGTCCGTACCTCCTTGTCCAATACCAAACAACCATTGTTCATGAGGACAATTTAGACCTTGGTGATGGCAGTTGCTAACAGCCTCTTTAGAACGCTTTGCCCAACGTAGAGTTCGCTCCATAGCCTCCCTAACCAAATTAGATTCCTGCACATAGGCTGGACAATGATCAAAAGCCATCATGATATCTGAACCAAGAGCTACTTGGATCTCGATAGACTTTTCAGGAGACAGGAAGTGTGACGATCCATCTAAATGAGAACGAAATAATACACCTTCTTCCCGCACTGTCCTTAGGCCTGACTGGCTAAAGACCTGAAACCCTCCACTATCTGTAAGTAGTGGTCGTGGCCAAGACATAAAACGGTGTAGCCCTCCCAGTTGGTGAATCACCCTATAACCTGGTCTAAGATAAAGATGATAAGTGTTGCCCAAAATTATTTCAGCCCCAAGTTCCTCCAAGTGCTCTTGTGTAAGGGCTTTAACAGTTCCAGCAGTTCCCACTGGCATAAAGACAGGGGTAGTAATGTCACCATGATCAGTATTAATTTTCCCTAACCGTGCTGCAGTTGTTGAATCCTGACTGACTAATTGAAATTTCACCAGATCTCCCTCAACAATGGCAAAATCATCTTCAATAAATTTTATGATGTTAGGAATACAACCAGACTATTTAAACTGAAAAAAGAAGGAAATTAAGTGTAGATCAGAAATGATTTGATAAGTGCTGCTTATCATTAATATCTGCACCCCTATTTATGAGTAATTTAAATTCTTAGATTCAGTAAGTATTTCTATCTATATTGTAGGGCTTTCCTTGTGTTCTCCAAAAACCAGCTTTAATCGATCAGAAATTTCTCCAAGAGTAGCATGACTCTCTACCGCATCTATTATTGGTGGAAGAAGATTATCATCAGTACGCGCAATTTCTTCAATTAGGGCCAAAGATTTATCTACTTTTTTCTGGTTTCTGGTTGATCTGATTTTAGCGAGTTTCTGGCATTGTTCCTTTTCAATCTGTGGGTTAACCTTGTGAATTCTAACAGTTGGCTTCTGTGAAGAAATGAACTTGTTCATTCCTACAATAGTAGTTTCCCCACTTTCTATTGAACGTTGATAATCATAAGCAGCTTTTTGAATTTCTCCTTGAACATAGCCTTTAGAAATTGCTAGTGGCATGCCACCTATATTTTGAATCCGATCTAGATAGTTTTTTGCTTTAACCTCAAGAGTACCAGTCAAAGATTCAATGGTGTACGAACCAGCAAATGGATCAGCAGTCTCAGGTACACCAGTTTCATAAGCAATCACCTGTTGCGTTTGTAAGGCGAGGAGGGCAGCTTCAGTAGTAGGTAGAGCCAGTGCTTCATCACAAGAGTTTGTATGCAGAGACTGGGTGCCACCTAAAACAGCTGCAAGAGCTTGCAAAGTAACTCTGACACAATTTACCTCTGGGTTTTGAGCAGTTAAAGTACTCCCCGCAGTTTGCGCATGGAATCGCAAAACCCACGACTTAGGGTTCTTTGCACCAAAACGTTTCCGCATGATCCCTGACCACAACCGGCGTGCAGCTCGGAATTTCGCTATTTCTTCTAAAAAATTATTGTGTACATTAAAGAAAAAAGAAAACCGAGGAGCAAAGTCATCAATTGCTAAACCGGTTTCTAAACAAGCTTCTACATATGCTATGGCATTGGCTAACGTAAAAGCTAATTCCTGTACGGCGGTAGATCCTGCTTCGCGAATATGGTAACCACTAATTGAAATAGGATTCCATCGAGGCAGGTTTTTGGTACAAAAATTAATCACATCAGTTGCTAATCGAATAGAAGGCAAAGGTGGATATATATAGGTACCACGAGCAATATATTCTTTAAGAATATCATTTTGAATTGTACCTGACAGACACCCCATTGGAATCTTCTGAGCCCGAGCTTCAGCCACTATAAGTGCAAGTAAAATAGGTGCTGTTGCATTAATAGTCATAGAGAATGAGACCTGATCAAGAGGAATTCCCTTTAAAAGATCCCTCATATCAGTCAGGCTATCAATAGCGACACCAGTCCGACCAACTTCTCCTGCAGACAATACTGCATCAGAATCCATACCCATTTGAGTTGGAAGGTCAAACGCCACTGACAAACCTGTTTGTCCTCGTTTCAACAAATACCTATAGCGTTGATTTGACTCCTTTGCGGATCCATATCCTGCATACTGCCTCATAGTCCAAAGTTTTTTTCTATACATTTCAGAGTGAATTCCACGTGTAAATGGAAATTCACCTGGATCCCCTAAATCACGAAAATAGTCAAAACCCACGAGATGTTCAGGGTTAAAACATTTGTCTAATGGAATTCCTGAACTAGTTGTGATCCTTCTTTTTTCAGACATCACAATTGGTAACACTATAGAATAGAGAAATGTTGGGCTGGGCAGAACTTAATCAAATTAAAGCTAAACTGGAACCAACTATTAGATAGTAACTAGTTCACTTCATGGATCGCAAACGATATAAGGATTGAATTCCAAAACCAAGCATTAGAACCCCAAAAAGGAGAAACGCAGCTATTATAAAATAATATTTAAATCCAGATTCTTCAGAATCCCCGAGGTGCTGGTACCC
>Ga0310345_10006307_pt1 | contig 10381 bp, 5 predicted proteins | sample HC15DNA20500_MG_FD_204667 | JGI IMG/M metagenome (GOLD analysis project Ga0310345, IMG submission 204667) | Marine microbial communities from station ALOHA, North Pacific Subtropical Gyre - HC15-DNA-20-500_MG | ecosystem: Environmental > Aquatic > Marine > Oceanic | place: Pacific Ocean: North... | reverse complement strand
TCTGTGCATAGGCGATTTTCAGCGCGCGAACTACGCAGATATACGGACTGGAAAATGCCCGGCATCGCGTAGACTTGACCGCGCTATAGATGGTTGGGGGGTGCCATGTACCCAAGGCGAACTGGCCTGCGGTAAGGAGTGCACCGGTAGACATGCTGGATGAGAATACGCTGCGGGATATCATTCATTCCGCGCACGACGGTATTGTCGTGACCGAAACGCAGGGCACCGACAACCCGATCATTTTTGCCAACCCCGCGTTCGAGGCCCTGACCGGCTACGCCGAATACGAGATCATCGGACAGGATTGCCGTTTCCTGCAGGGCCCCGACGCCGACCAGCCCGGCGTAGCGGAATTGTCGGCCGCCATTCGCCAGCGCCGCAGCACCCAGGTCATTCTCAAGAACTACCGCAAGGACGGCAGCCCGTTCTGGAACGAGCTGTCGGTGTCACCGGTCACGTCCAGCGCCGGGGAACAGACGCTGTTCGTGGGTATTCAGAAGGATGTGACCGAACGCGTCGAGCTGGCCAATCGGCTGGGCTCGGCCAACACGCGGCTCAAGCAGATCAACGATCGGCTGGAGAAGGAAAACAAGGTTGACGCGCTCACCGGCATCTACAACCGCAAGGTGCTGGACGAGGAGGTCTCCATGCTCTGGCGCACGGCGCAGCGGGTGGGCGGCAATTTCGCGCTGCTCTATATCGACCTGGACGATTTCAAGCACATCAACGATGAACACGGCCACGACGCCGGCGATCACTGCCTGGCGCATGTCGCGAAGCTGCTGTCCATGCAGTTCCGGCGCGAATCCGACGTGGTGCTGAGGCTCGGCGGCGAGGAATTTCTGATCGCCTCGTTTGGCGCCGATGTGTACAAGGCCATGCGCCTGGCCCAGCAGGTGGCCGACCGGGTCGCGGCCCATCCCTGCCAGGTATCGGGTCTGCGAACCCCGCTGCCCCTGCAGGTCAGCGTCGGGGTGGCGGTGATGCGCCCTCAGCCCGACAGCGAGCTGCAGGATCTCATCAACGAGGCCGACGAGGCCATGTTCCGGGCCAAGAGCGCCGGCAAGAACCGCGCCTGCCTGGCGGGGTCGGTCAAGCTGGTCTGGACCGACTGAACAGCGCCATCAGGCCGCGCGCTTGCGGCTTTCCTGGTCTTTCAGGCGGCGCGTGCTGGGCGGCCGGCCGGTGATGAGCCGATCGCCCGTGCGGTGTGAAAAATACTTCCACATCCACTGCAGCATGACGCGGCTGCGCCGCTCGTTGCCGATCAGCGACCAGATGTGCACGCCAATCCACAGCAGCCAGGCCCAGAAGCCGGCCACGCGTGCCCAGCCGAGGTCACCCACCGCGCGGTTGCGGCCGATGACCGCCATCGAGCCCTTGTCCTTGTACACGAACGGCTTGCCGGCCCGGGCCTTCAGGCGCTTCTTCAGCAGGCCGGCCACATATTCGCCCTGCTGAATCGCGGCCGGCGCCAGGCCCGGCACGATCACGCCCCGGGCATCGGTAATGTCCGCCAGATCGCCAATGACAAAGATTTCGGGATGCCCCGGCAGCGACAGATCGGGCTGAACCCGCAGCCGGCCGCCCTTTTCACGGGGCGTGCGGGTGCGCTTGGCCAGCGTTTCCGCAAAGGCCGAAGCGCGCACGCCGGCGGCCCAGAGAATGGTTTCGGTGGGCACGTTCGACTGCTGCTGCTGGTCGCCTTTCATGGTGACCAGTCCGTCCTCGATGTCCTCGACCAGAGTGCGGGTGCGCACCGTGACGCCGAGCTGGCCCAGCATTTTTTCGGCTTCGCGCGACAAGGCCTCGGGGTAGCCGGGCAGAATGCGATCGGCCCCCTCGACGAGCAGAATCCGCGCGTTGCGGGGGTCGATGCGGCGAAAGTCTCCCGGCATGGTCCGGTTGGCCAGTTCGCCGATCGCGCCCGCCAGCTCCACCCCGGTGGGGCCCGCGCCCACCACGACAAAGGTCAGCCAGCGCTCGCGCGCCACCGGGTCACTTTCCTGCTCGGCCATCTCGAAGGCGTAGAAAATCTTGCGTCGCATGCGCAGCGCGTGTTCGACGGTCTTCAGGCCCGGCGCATGGTCTTGCCAGTCGTCGTGGCCGAAATAGTCGTGTTTCACGCCGGTCGCTACGATCAGCGTGTCGTAGGGCAGCTCGCCGTACTGATGCGTGACCACGCGCGTATCGGGATCGATGTCATACGCCGCCCCCATGACGGTTTTCACATTCTTGTACCGGCGCATGGCCACCCGGTGCGGCACGCAGACATCGCCCGGCGTCAGCATGCCGGAGGCCACCTGGTAGAGCAGCGGCTGGAAGGTGTGGAAGTTCCGCTTGTCGAGCAGCGTGACGTCGTAGCCGCTGTTGCCCAGCTCGCGCGCGGCGAACAGGCCGCCGAAACCGCCGCCGATGATGACGACGCGATGTAGCTGATGATCTTCGCTCATGTTGACTCCGCTGGCGGCATGATGTCCGCCTGACATATATGTCAGTGCTGAATCTACGCCTAAATGTTGCGTTGCACAATAGTGGACAACCCGCATGGGCTGGCCACGCAGCCGCCCGGCCCCCTAAGCTTGTCCCATGTGCCTGATTGCCTTTGCCTGGCGTGCCCATCCGCGCTACGAACTCGTGGTGGCCGCCAACCGAGATGAATTCCATGCGCGTCCGGCCGAGCCGGCCGGCTTCTGGTCCGACGCGCCCCAGGTCTATGCCGGGCGGGATCTGCAGGCGGGTGGCGCGTGGTGCGGCATGCACAGCGATGGCCGCTTCGCCGCGGTGACCAACTACCGCGACGCTCGTCCGGACCGCGGAGAGCGCTCCCGCGGTGATCTGGTCGCCGGATTTCTGAAGGCCCCGGCCACCACCCGCGATTTCGCCGAGGCGGTCCAGGCCGGCCGTGATCGCTACGGCGGCTTCAACCTGCTGCTGGCCGATGCAGACGACATGTTCTATCTGAGCAACCGGCACCCCGGCGGCATTACGGGCGTGAAGCCCGGCATCCACGCCCTGTCCAACGGCGTGCTGGGGGACCGCTGGCCCAAGACCGAGCGCGCCATCAGCGGGCTGCAATCGGCGCTGGCCGGCGACCAGGCGGATACACAGGAATTGCTGACCCTGCTGGCCGACCGGCGCCCTGCCCCGGACGAGGCGCTGCCAGACACTGGCGTGGGCCTGCCGGCGGAGCAGGTCCTCAGCCCCATCTTCGTCAAGACACCGGACTACGGCACGCGGGCGTCCACGGTCATTCTGAAGGACATCGACGGCGGCGTGCGCTTCATAGAAGTGCGCTACAACGCCCAGGCCGAAGTCGTTGGGCGCCAGGACGAGCAATGGCAGATCACGCAGTAGCCGACTACGGCGGCTGGCCGTCGCCGATCAGCGCGGCCGACGTCGCCCGGGCCGGCACGCGGCTGGGCCAGGCTGCCTGGCACGCGGGCCGCGTCTGGTGGGTGGAGGGTCGCCCGGAGGAACAGGGCCGCAGCGTGGTCGTGAGCATGGCCCGCGACGGCGCGCCGCGTGACGAGCTTCCCGAAGGCTTCGACGCCCGCAGCGCCGTGCACGAATACGGCGGCGGCGCCTTCTGCGTGGGCGAGCCCGGGCTGGCTTTCGTGAATGCAGCCGATCAGTGCGTCTATCTGCTCTCCGGGCGTGACGCTGCGCCGCGACGGCTGACCCCGGCGCAGGCCGCCGCGAGCTATGCCGATCTTCAGTTTGATGTTCGCCGCCGCCGCATCATCGCCGTACGCGAAGACCATGCCGCCACGCCCGAACCGGCCGCCAGCCTGGTCAGCATCGCTCTTGACCCACCCGCCGCCGTGCAGACCCTGACAGACGGCGAGGATTTCTTCGCCAGCCCGCGACTGTCGCCGGACGGTCAGTCGCTGGTGTGGTTGACCTGGCGTCATCCCGACATGCCCTGGGACGGCACTCGGCTGTGGCGGGCGGACTGGGATACGGCAGGTCGGCTGCAATCCCCTTGCCCCCTGGCCGGCGGCCCCGGGGAGTCGCTGTTCAATCCGCTATTCGCCCCGGACGGCCGGCTGTACGTGGTCAGCGACGCGAGCGGCTGGTGGAATATCGGCCGGCTCGACGCGGCGGGCGGCTTCACCCCGGTCCTGTCTCGGCAGGCCGATTTTGGTCAGCCCCAGTGGATGTTCGGTCAAAGCACGCTGAGCTTCGACGATGACGGCCAGCTATATGCGCTGTTCAGCGAATCCGGCTTCTGGCAAATGGCGCGGATCGACGTGGATGGCGGCCGGCTGGACATATTCGATCTGCCCTTTACACATCTGGAGCAACTGCGCGCCCGGGGCGGCGAGCTGGCCTTCATTGGCGGTAGCCCGAGCGAAGCGCCCACGCTGTGCGTGATGAGCGCCTCGGGTGCGGGATTGCAGCGGCTGCGCTCGGCGAGCGAGTCGGTCTGGGACGAAACCCTGATTTCCACGCCGCAGGCCACCGTCTTCCCCACGGCCGATGACGATCAGGCCCATGCATTGTTCTATCCGCCGCGCAATCCGCAGATGCAGGCGCCGGCGGAGCGGCGTCCGCCGCTGCTGATCAAGTGCCATGGCGGGCCGACCGGCGCGACCAGCACGGCGCTGGACCCGCGTATCCAGTTCTGGACGTCGCGGGGATTCGCGGTCCTTGACGTCAATTACCGCGGCAGCACGGGCTACGGCCGTGAATATCGCCGCAAGCTCTACGGCCGCTGGGGGATCGCCGATGTACAGGACTGTGAAGCCGGCGTGCGCCACCTGATCCGCGAAGATCTGATCGACCCGGCGCGGGTTGTTATCAGCGGCGCCAGCGCGGGCGGCTACACGGTGCTCTGCGTGCTGACCTGGAGCAACATCGCGGCTGCCGGAACGAGCTATTACGGTATCGGTGATCTCAAGCGGCTGCTGGCCGGTACCCACAAGTTCGAATCGCGCTATCTGGGCCGTCTGATCGGCCCCGACGACAGCGAATACGACGCCCGCTCACCGCTGCAGCACGCCCACCGGATCAGCTGTCCCGTGCTGTTTTTGCAGGGCGGCAAGGATCGCGTGGTGCCGCCCGACCAGGCCGACACCATGGCCGCCGCGCTGCGCGAACGCGGGCTGGCCGTCGCGCAGGTCACCTTTCCCGAGGAACGCCACGGCTTCCGCGATGCCGCCAATCTGACGCGCGCGCTGGAAAGCGAGCTGACATTCTATGCGCGCGTGCTCGGTCTCGACGCCCCGCTGCCGGCGACCCCGCTCATCATCGACAACCTGGACTGACGCGAAGCGACCGGCTCGCAATTGACCGGCGTAGTGGTTAGTCTGCCGGGCCGCGCCACGGGCCTGACCGCCCGGACCGAGTAGCGCGGCCCGGGGCGAAGAACGTCCTGCAGAATCTGCGGTCTGATTCGATATATGGCTTTTCGATTGTTTCCCTCCGGGCGCGGCTTGGCTGTCGGCCTGGCGCTGGCTGCCTTGGCTGTTTCGCTCGCGGCGCGGGCGGACAGCGTCGCCGTGGACGTCGACGGTCTGGGCGGTGAGATCGAGGACAATGTCCTCAAGTTCCTGTCCATCAACAACCTGGTGGGCGACGAGCTGACCGAGCGACAGATCCAGCGCGCGCATCGCCGCGCGCTTGGCGAAATCCGCTCTGCCCTCCAGCCATTCGGCTACTACCAACCGGTGGTGAAGACGGATCTGCAGAAACAGCCGGCCGAAGGCGAGGAGCCGGCGCAATGGCGGGCGGAGTACGAGATCCGTCCCGGTCCGGAAACCCGTATCACCTCGCTGGTCGTCGAGGCCAGCGGCGAGGGCCGCCAGGTCGAAGCCGTGCAGCAGGCCATTGCCGAAAGCGAGCTCAAGCGCGGCGAGCGCATTGTCCACAGCCGCTACGATGCCACCAAGACCGCCCTGCTTGACGCCGCCTACGCATCGGGCTATCTCGACGCAGAATTCACGGCCTCGCAGCTGCGCATCATCAGCGGGCAGAACCGGGCCGAGGTCGAGCTGCGGTTGGAGACCGGGCCCCGGTTCCACTTCGGGCCCATCAGCTTCGAGCAGAGCGTGCTCAACGACGACTTCCTGCGCCGGTACCTGAATTTCGAGCAGGGTGAAGTCTTTGATACCGACAAGCTCACCGACCTGCAGCTCGCGCTGACCGATGCCGACTACTTCAGCCAGATCGAGATCGAGGCCGACCGCGACAAGGCGCTGCTGCCGCCGGACGGCGCTGCGGCGAACGAAGCTGACCGGCTGCCCCAGTTGCCTGTCGTGGTGCGCGCCACCCCGCGTGCACCGCAGAAATACAGCTTCAGCGCCGGCTACGGCACCGACACCGGCCCGCGGATCGGCGCCGGCATGGAGCTGCGGCGCATCAACCGGCGGGGTCACAAGTTCCGCGCCGACGCGCGGCTTTCCGTGGTGCGTCAGGCGCTCTCGGCGCGCTACATCATTCCCATCGACGACGTGGCCCGCGACAGCCTGAGCTTCGGCGCGGCCATCAAGTCGGAGGAATTCGGCGACGCCGACACCACCAATTACGGAATCAACGTGATCCGGGAGGATGGCTGGCGCTATGGCCGCCGGCAGTTCTACCTGAATCTCGAGCGCGAGAACTACACCTTTGGTGACGGTCTCACCGAGGAGGCCGAGCCTCGCAGCGCCGACCTGCTATACCCCGGCATCACGATCAGCAGCCAGATTGCCGACAACAATCTGCGCACCCGCAAGGGCTTCAGCGTGACGGCCGACCTGCGCGGCGGCAGCGAGGCGGCGCTGTCGTCCACCGACTTCCTTCGCTTCACGCTGCGCGGGGCTTCCGTGCTGCCCCTGGGCCGCAAGGGTCGCCTGCTCACGCGCGGGGAATTCGGCACCATTGAAACCGACAATTTTGACGCCCTGCCGCCATCGCAGCGCTTCTTCACCGGCGGTGATCGCAGCGTGCGCGGTTACGATTATCAGGACATCAGCCCCGAAGATGCCGATGGCAACGACATCGGCGGGCAGTATCTTTTCGTGGGCAGCATCGAGGCGGAGTACCTGGTTTACAGGGATTTCGGCGCTGCGGTATTTTTCGATGCCGGTGACGCCACCAATGACACCAGCGCCGACCTGAAACGCGGCGCGGGTATCGGCTTTCGCTGGCTGTCACCCGTGGGCACCGTTCGGCTGGACGTGGCCCACCCCTTCGATGACCCGGACAGCGACTACCGGATTCACTTCAGTCTCGGACCGGATCTGTGAGCAAGCCGAGCACGCCTGAGCCGACAGGAAAACCACGGGGCCGCGGCCGCCACCTCGCGCGCCGGGCCGGCCGCCGGATGTCGCGGCTGCTGCTCTGGAGCGGCGCCGCCGTGCTGCTGCTTGTGCTGGTGCTCACGGCGGGTCTGCTGTTTCTGGTCAGTTCCGAAACCGCGCTGCGCTGGGCCTGGCAGACCGCCGAGCCCATGCTGCCGGAAGGCATCGAAGTGGCCTCCGTGGAGGGTCGCCTGATCGGGCCGCTCGAGGTGAGCGGTGTACGCGTGGACATGGAAGGCATGCGCCTGCGGCTGGATTCGGCCTATGTGGACTGGCGGCCCGGCGATCTGGTTGATCTGCTGCTCAATATTCACAGCGTTCGTCTCAGCGGTCTGGACTACACCGCCCTGCCCGTGGAAAAGACCGAGCCGGACCCGCCGGCCGAACCGTTTGAAATACCCGACGCCGTCGATTTGCCGATCGACATTCGCCTGGGTGAGTTCCTGCTGACGGACGCCCGCATTCACAGCGCCCCTGACGCCGAGCCCTTCGTGGTGGACCGGGCGGAACTGGTGGCCAGCCTGGCCGGCGACAACTGGCGCATCTCGCGCCTGTCGGCCCGCGGGCCGCTGTTCGAGATTGATGGCGGCGCGCGGCTCAGGCCCTCCGGCCGCTATGCCAATCAGGCGCAGTTCCGCTGGCGTTTCAATGCGCCGGACCTGGCGCCGCTGCAGGGCGACACGCGTCTGGAAGGCGACCTTGACCGGCTGCGGCTGAATCAGGTCATCGCGGCGCCCTACAACCTGAAGGCCAGCGCCGTGGTCAGCGACCCGCTCGACGCGTTGACGCTGCAGGCCAGCCTGGCGCTGGAGGCCACGCAAACCCGCGCCATCCGGGCCGATCTGCCGCCGGCCACGCTGAACGTCAACGCCCAGGCCGAAGGCAGTCTGGACGACCTGGGCGTCCAGCTTGACCTGCGCGCCACCGAAACCGACTACGGCGCGGCGCTGATTGACCTGGCCGCCCGCTACACCGGGGAGGCCGTACGCATCGAGCAGCTTCTGCTCACCAGCCCGGACACGCCCGCCCGCCTGCAGGCGCGTGGCGACGTGGCGCTGGCGCAGGGTAACCGCATGGACCTGGTCATCGACTGGGAAAAGCTGCAGTGGCCGTTGTCCGGCAGCGCCGACTACGCCAGCCCGGCCGGGCGCTTCCAGCTGACCGGTCAGCTGGACGATTACCGCCTCGAGGGCGGGCTGGACTGGCTGCTGGCGGCTGCGGCCGGCGCCGGCGCTGACGGCGGGCCTCCTGCCGGTCGTCTGGATATTGCCGGCGAAGGCAACCTGTCGGCCTTTTCTCTTGAATCCCTGGCGCTCACGGGCGCCCCCGGCACCCTCACCGGCCAGGCCGACGTGACCTGGGCGCCGGCGCTGGATCTGTCGGCCACGCTCACCGGCGAAAACCTCAATCCCGGCGTATTCGCGCCCGAGTGGCCCGGCGACATTGCGCTGGATCTCAAGGCAACCGCCCGCCAGCAAGCCGATGGTCTGCATGCCCGGCTGGAGCGGCTGACCGCCGAGGGAGAGCTGCGCAATCAGCCGTTGTCGCTGGAGGCTCGCGCCCGGCACGCACCGGACAGCACGGTGCTCGAAACGCTCGCGCTGACCGCCGGCACCACCGTGCTGACCGCCAGCGGCCAGGTCCTCGACCGGCTGGATCTGCGTTTCGATCTCGACGCACCCGACCTCGCCACAACGGTGCCGGGCGCCGAGGGCCGTCTGCAGGCCAGCGGGCAGGTCAGCGGTCGCCCGGAACGGCCCCGCCTGTCGCTGCAGGCCAGCGGTGACGAGCTGCTGTTTCAGGGCAACCTGCTGGAAACGCTGCGGCTGCAGGCGAACCTGGACGCTACCGGCGAGACGCCCTCCGACGTCGCGCTGACCCTCGGCAACGGCCAGATGGGGGCCACCCAGCTGGACAGCCTGTCGCTGGAACTGCAGGGCACGCCGGCAGACCACGCCCTGTCGCTGGACGTCAGCGCCATGCAGAGCGAGCTGCGGCTGGCGCTGACCGGCGGCCTGCCGGACAGCTTCGAGCGCTGGCGCTTTACGCTCAACGAGCTGTACGCGCGCTACGACGAACTGGCGCCCTGGGATTTGCAGGCGCCCGCCGAAGGGCTGCTCAGCGCCGAGACGCAGCAGCTCGAGCAGGTCTGCCTGGGCAGCGGCGCCGCGCGGCTGTGTCTGCAGGGGAGCAACGACGGCGACGGCGCCAATGCGCGCTTCACGCTGGATGACCTGGACTACGCCTACGCCAAGCCGCTGCTGCCCTCCGACCCGGTCATCACGGGTTCGCTGTCGGCCAATGGCCGGGTGAGCCTGCCCGCCAACGGCAGCCTGGACGCGCAGGTGGAGTTGAACACCAGCGCGGGGACGGTGACCACGCAGACGCAGGACGGCGAAACCGTGCAGGTTCTCGCGCTGGAGCCGGGCCTGATTGCCCTGCGCATGGAGAACGACGGGCTCGATGCAAGCATGTCGCTGCCGCTGAGCCAGGGCGGGGGCATCCAGGCCACCGCGGCGGTGGCCCCGGGCGAGGGCGCACTGACCGGGCGACCGCTAACGGGCGGACTGGACATCGAGGTCCAGGCGCTGGATTTCATTTCGGAAATTACCGCCGAGGTAGAAAGCATACGCGGCGCGTTGACTGGCCGGATGGACCTGGGCGGCACTCTCGAGTCGCCGCGCGTCACCGGGCGGACCGATCTGAAGACCAGCCAGCTGGCGCTCACCACGCCGGGACTGGATATCAAGGACCTGCACCTGGCATTGGTCGGGCGTGGTGAAACCCTGGACGTGACGCTCGACGCCAAATCCGGCGGCGGCACGCTCGACGTGGACGGCAGCGTGAACGTGGCAGACCGCGCGCAGACGGTCGATCTGGCCATCCGCGGCAATCGCTTCAAGGTGATCGACAACAACGAGGCCCGCGCCTTCGCCACGCCGGACCTGACCGTGGTCATGCGGCCCGAGCGAATCGACGTCACGGGCAGCGTGGCCGTGCCGGTGGCCGAGATCACGCCGCGCAACCTGCCCGAGTCGGGCGCGGTGACGGTGTCGTCCGACCAGGTCATGATCACCCCCGGCGTTGAGGCG
>Ga0310345_10006306_pt1 | contig 10382 bp, 11 predicted proteins | sample HC15DNA20500_MG_FD_204667 | JGI IMG/M metagenome (GOLD analysis project Ga0310345, IMG submission 204667) | Marine microbial communities from station ALOHA, North Pacific Subtropical Gyre - HC15-DNA-20-500_MG | ecosystem: Environmental > Aquatic > Marine > Oceanic | place: Pacific Ocean: North... | reverse complement strand
TTGCCGAAGGCGGGAGCGTGGCCGCCCTATACCTCCGCAGAGCCTCGCCCTCACATTGCTCTGCTGCGGAGGGCGTCGAACTGGACTATTGTTAAGGTATGAAAACGGTATCCCCAGACCTGTTTGGCATTTCACCTTGGGCTTGGCTCCTCGTGCCGGTCCTGTGCTTCCTGCTGGTCCATTACGCGGAGCAAACCGGATCGTGGCGCGATGCGGTGATGCGCATTGCAAGCAGCACGCTGATAGCCGCGGGCTGTCTGGTGCTGTTGCTTCTGGCCGTCGTTACGACAACCTAGGAGCGGCGTCCGGTTGCCGCAGCCGTTTTCTCAGTCTCCACGAGCCGACGGCATCTGTCGTGACAAGGCCCTGATGTTGTCGGCATGGTGCCATGACCGCAGGCCAAGTTCCTCCAATGGGTCGGCACGTCTGCCGAAGCCAGAGCAAAAAAGAGGATGGACATGGCACTATACGATCTCGTTCGCTGCAAGATGGCTCTGCCGGCCGAAATCACCGCTGTCACCGAGTGGCGGACCAGAAGTTTCGGACGTGGCTTTCAGACCTTCGAGATAGATGGCGACGGTGCCCTGCGCCTGTTTCGCCTCGAGCGGCAGCTGCACGATGATCACCCGCCTCGGCCAGCTTTGCTGGATCCCGGTTATACCGATTGGCTTCGGACCTGGACAAGGCTCGAGACCGGCCTTTCGGCCATGCAGGACTTCAACGGTGTTCTGACGCTAGAAGGACGCGACACCGATGGGGAGGAGTGGATGATCGAGACCAAGGTTGTCTCCGGTCAATGCGAACCTTTCCGTATCAGCCGCGGCCGGGTGGAACTGCCCGCAGTGGCCGCCTGAGGGTCGTGCCAGCGTTCGAATAACGCAAGCTTCGGGCTGCACTGGTTGTCGACGCATTCATGCGCCCACCTCTCATGCCGCTGATTGCCGAGCGCCGATCAGATGTGTTGGCGGGGCAATGGTGAAGCCAGGTCCATGGGGCCTGTCTGGCCGCAAGCCTCTGCGAGGTGGACAAGTACTCGGGTATCTGTCCAGTCTGGCGGGCGCGGCACCGGGGCGGATGAGGGCGATGCATGGCCAAGACGAGCAGGAGCGGTGGGCCGAGCGCGCTCGACCTGCTGCGGGTCGAAGTGCTTGCTGCGCGGATCGAAGCCTTCGGCCGGGCCGATCCCGATGCCGGCAATCTATGGCGCTCGGAGCTGGCGGTGGCCGAGGCAGTGGCCTCGGTGGCACTCGAAGGGCGCCGGCTGTCCGAGACCGAGCTGTTGCCGCGGATCGCGGGCGGTGGTTCCGGCCAAGGCGACCCGGTCGCGGGTGAACTGGCACTGGGGTTGATCCGTGCCCTCAAGATGCCCGGCGACCTGATCGCGCATCCCGACAAGACGATCGCCCGGCTCGAACGTCTGGCAGGAGGGCTCGCGGAAGACGAACGGGCGGCGAATTCGGAGGGGGCCTCCGCCGACCCGGCGGCGCTTGCCGCGAGTCTCTCGGCCATACATCTCGACGATCCACCGATTCTCGCAGCGCTGAGGGTCAGCGCGGCCTATGGCCTTGCGACGGAGCGGGCCCACCCGATGGTCGAGCGAGCCTTGTTCATGGCGGTCGAGAGCGCCCGGCGGCGCCTCACGCCGGGGCCCAGCGGTGTTCTAGCCTTCGAGGAGGACCCGATGCGCGGCCTGTCGGGGCGGGTCAACGCCGACTGGGTAGCGACCCCTGCGCTGGCGCTCTCTGTCGGACGCTACCGGCCCTGGTCCCCGGGCAGCGTCGCGGGGATGACCGAGCTACTCGATGGGCTGGGCACGGTACTGGGCATGGAAATCGGGCGGATCGGCCGGGCGCGTGACTGGTTGCGCCGGGCCCGCGCCTGCGGCGAGGGGCGGCACGGCCGGTCGCGGCTGGGAGATGCGGCGCAGGCATTCGCCTCGGCGCCCTGCCTGACCTCGAACCTTTTAGCGGAGCGCATCGGCGTGACGCCGCGTGGCGCGACCAACCTGATCGACGAGCTGGTGAGCCTCGGCCTGCTGCGCGAGATCACCCGTAGACGGACGGCCCGGATCTGGTCGGTGCCGGGCCTGGCTGAGCGCTTGGCGGCGCGACCGCGACGCGCAGGGCCGGCGCCTACGCCTGCGCCGCAATCGGATCCCGAGGCGATGACGCGCGCTTTTGCCGAGCTCGACGCGGCGCTGGGCAGGGCCGATGCGCTGCTGGGACGCCGCCGCAAAGGCTGAGCCACCGTACCGCGCCGCCGGGCCAGTTCCCGCCAAGTGAAGCCGTACAAGCCTTTCCTTCCCTGTCGTCGCACCATATCCGTATGTCGCCGTGACCAGTTAGGACCGATGATGACCGTTGCGCCGACCACCGAAGTGAGCCGCCTCCTGCGGGAAGAATTCGACAGCGTTCTCGACGCTTGGTTCGCCACCCAGAAGCGCGAGGGCGTGCGACGCCCCGACCTGTTCTCCGACCGCGAGAGCCGGCGCCAGCTGTCCGATCTGCTGCGGGCCTTCTCCGAGGCGCTGTCGCGCATCGACATCACCGAGGCCGTCGACATTGATGCCGACAACTGGTCCGAACTTCGCATGGCGCTGTCGGAGATCACGCTGGTGCGCACCGAGCGCGGCGTCGCGCCATGGGAGATGACGGCCTTCATGCTGGCGCTGAAGCAGCCCGTCTTCGAGATGCTGAGCAAGAACCTCGCGGATCGGACCGACCGTCTGCTCGCTGAGGCTGCCGATTTCGGCCGCGTGGTCGATGCGCTTGCAATGCATATCAACGAATACTTCATCGCCGAGCGCGACGAGATCATAGAACGCCAGCGGGCCGAGATGATGGAGCTCTCCACCCCGGTGGTGCAGCTGTGGGAACGGGTGCTGACCATCCCGCTGATCGGTACGCTCGATTCGATGCGGGCGCAGGAGGTGATGGAGAACCTGCTGAATTCCATCGTCGAGCACAGCGCCGAGGTAGTGATCGTCGATATCACCGGCGTGCGGGTGGTCGACACGCAGGTCGCGCAGCACCTACTGCGGACCGCCGCGGCGGTCCGACTGATGGGGGCCGAGGCGATCATCTCGGGCATCTCGCCCAAGATCGCCCAGACAATGGTCGAGCTTGGCGTCGACGTGGGCGAGGTGACGACCCGCCCCTCGATCCGTGCCGCGCTCGCCGAGGCGTTCCGCCGCGTCGGCTTCCAGATCAGCCGCATCGAGGACACCCGTGTCTGAAGCGGCCTCGATCTACACCGTCGACAAGGTCCTGCTCGTCGCGATCCGCGACAACATCACCGACACCGACATCATCAACCTGCAGGAGGATCTTTCCGAGCGGATCGTGAGTGAGGCGGCGCGTGGCGTGGTGATCGATATCGCCGCGCTCGAGATCGTCGATACCTTCGTCGGCCGCATCCTCGCGCAGCTTTCCTCGATTTCGCGGCTGTTGGCGGCCGAGACCTACATCGTGGGCATGCGCCCGGCGGTGGCGATGACGCTGGTCGAACTTGGCATGGATCTCCCGGGCTCGAAAACGGCGCTGTCGCTGAGCCACGCGCTGCGCGCGCTGAAGGCCAAGGGTCTGGCGTGAGCGGCCCGCCGGCGCAGCCGGCGGGGCGGGTGGAGTTGCGGCAGGAGCGCGATGTCGCGGCGGCCCGTATCGCGGTGTCGAAGGCGATGGACGCGCTGGGCGCGCGGGCGCTGCGCAAGACCCGCTTCGTCACTGCCGTGAGCGAGATCGCCCGCAACGCGCTCGACCATGGGGGCGGCGGCGTGCTCGAGATTTATCGCCTTGATCGCCCGCGCCGCATCATGATCCGCTGCAGCGATCAGGGGCCCGGCATCGCCGATATCGATCAGGCGATGACGGACGGCTTCTCGACCGCGCGGAGCATGGGCAAGGGGCTCGGTGGTGCGCGGCGGCTGGTCGATGCCTTTCGTATCGAAAGCCGTGTCGGGGCGGGCACCACGATCGAGATGGAGGCCAATCCATGAGACATGTCGTCGATATATCCGATCCCAGCGCCGTGGCCGAGGCACGGCGGCTGGCGCGCGCTCTAGCCGACGAGTGCGGGCTTTCGGTCGAGCGCACCGAGGCGATGGCGATTGTGGTCACGGAAATGGCCACCAACCTCCTGCGCCATGCCCGCGGCGGGCAACTCCTGCTGCAGCGCCAACCCGGTACTAGGTCCCGCGTCTGTATCGCCTCCATCGATGCCGGACCCGGTATCGCCGATATCGGCCTCGCCCTGTCCGACGGATTTTCCACCGGTTCGAGCGCCGGTGGCGGGCTCGGTGCGATGCGCCGCTTGGCCGATAGCTTCGAGATCCGCTCGACGCCGGGGCAGGGCACCGTGACCGTCTGCGGCTTTGGCGCGGCGCCGGTGCTGGCGGGGGTCGAGATCGGTGCCTTTCTGATGAACTATCCCGGCGACCGCGCCTGTGGCGACGCGGTCTTCGCGCGCGATGTCGCCGGTCGTGTCGACCTACTCGCCGTCGACGGGCTGGGCCACGGCCCGCGCGCCGAAGTGGCGGCGGCCGAAGCGGTGGCGGGAATCGAACCCTTGCGCGGTGAGGACCCGGCGCGGTTGTTGTCCGAGTTGTCCGCCCGTCTTGCCGGCAGCCGCGGGTCCGTGGCGGCGCTGGCGCAGATCGAGGCGGCGGATGGGCGGCTGCGACTGGCTGGAATAGGGAACATTGCGGCGCTCCTGGTGAAGGCCGATGGGCAGGTGCGACGTCTGATCAGCCGCGAGGGGCGGCTAGGCGGCGCGGTGCGCCTGCCGCCGGTCGAGAGCGCGGAGATGGGCCGGAGCGACGTGCTCATCCTGCATAGCGACGGCCTTTCAACGCTGCGCAGCCACGTGGAACTGCCCCCGCTTGCAGGAATGAGCTGCGCGATGATCGCGGCACATCTGATGCGCGACCGTAACAAGGGACGCGACGACTGTTGCGTGCTGGTGGCGCGGCTCGCTTCGGAGGACGCCGAATGAGACTGACCACGCTGAAGATCGAGGCCGACGAGGACATCGTGCGGCTGCGCATGGTCGGTCAGGAGGTGGCGCGGCATTGCGGTTTTGCCAAATTCGCCGAAACCCGGATCGTCACCGCACTCCTCGAACTGGGGCGCAACATCATCCAGCATGGCGGCGGCGGGCGGATGACCCTGTCGCTGGAGCCGCTGGCGGGCAACCTCGAGCTTGCGGTGGAGGCGATCGATCAGGGGCCGGGCATCCCCGATCTGGAAGCCCGCCTCGCCGGGGGCGACCCTCTGCCCGGCGCCGGCCGCCAGCCGGGCCTCGGCCTCGGGCTGCGCGGCGTGCAGCGCATCGCCGATCGGATGGAGGTCGACAGCGGCCTTGAGGGGACCCGGATCAAGGTCGGCTTCGATACCCGTCTTGCCGCGAGCGAGGCGGCGCGCATTGGCGCCGTGATCGGCGAGGCCCTGGCGGCGCTTCGTCGCGCCGATCCCGCTGCGATGCTGGCGCAGCAGAACCGCGACTTGCTCGACGCCATCGAGGAACGGGACCTGCTCATGGCCGAGGTGCATCACCGCACCAAGAACAACCTAGCTCTCGTCACCGGGTTGATGCGGCTCAGCCGCAACGCGGCCCAGAGCGAGGAGACCAAGCGGGTGCTGCGCGATCTGGAGCTTCGGGTGCGGGCGATCACCACGATCCACGATCAGCTGCAACGCGCCGCCGCCGCCGATCACGCGCCGCTGCTGCCGCTCTTGCGCGACGTGGCCGAGCACACGCGTCAGGCGTTCTCGACGCCCGACCAAGAGGTCACGGTGGTCGTCACCGGCGAGGCGCTGAGCCTGTCGGGCAATGCCGCGACCGATCTCGCCCTCGCGGCGGGCGAGCTGATGACCAATGCCTGCAAGCACGCCTTCGCGGATCGCGAACGCGGTCGCCTCCATGTCTCGCTCACGCGGGAGGAGGGGATGCTGAAGCTGGTGGTCTCCGACGATGGCTGCGGTCTCGCGCCGGGGATGGAACGGCCGGAACGCTCGGATTCGCTCGGATGGCGGATGATCCGGACCATGGTGCAGAAGCATGGCGGCTTCGTGCGCACCTCCGGCGGCAGCGAGGGGCTGACGGTGGAATTGGGCTTCGACGAGGCGCAGCTCGGCCTGCATCAGGCTTGAGCGCAAAAGAAAGGCGGCGGTTCCCGGGAGGAAGGAAGCCGCCGCCGCTATTTCGAGACTTGCTGGGGAGGATCAGCGCCGTCTCGAAAGGTAAACACCAAGGCGCTGGAAAAGGTCCGCACCTTGGCCAAAAGGTCAGGCGCGCCGCGCCGCCTGGGTCGCGATGTCCTCGATCATGGCGCGGTGGATGCCCAGATCGGCCAGCTCGCGCTCGCTGAGCGCCGAGAGTTCGCGACGGGTGATGCGATAGGCCTGCGATTGGGCGCGGCGCTCGGCGATGCCGGCGAAGAGGCGAGCGAGCAGGGAGGCAGGGCGGGCGGTCTGGTTGGTGCTGAAGGTCGTCATGTCTCTTGATCCTTGGGCGTCGAAGGCAGCCTCTTGGCCGCGATATGAGGTAGGCGTCGTCATCGGCGCCGATGAGCCCCATCTGGACCTTCGGACCCGCCGCTACCACATCCAAGCACGCCGCAGCGCCCTGCAGACACTGCATGGCCCGTCACCCCTTCGATGCCCCTTGGAACAAGAATTTCCGAACCGTTTCGGGGTGCTAACTGTTCGGCGGCGCTATCGATCCCGCTTCGACGATTTCGAACCCGCCCAACTGCTGCAACTCGGCCAGCGGCTTGCCCTCGATCGCGCCGATGAGCCCCTGCGCTAGCGGCTCCCAACTCAGAGCCAGCGCCGAGCGCGTGCCGGAACTGGCCGGCAGGGACATCAGGTCCTCACCCGGCAGCATGTCGTCATGCACCACCACCGACACGTCGCCCGGCACCTTCAGCCCGAGCATTGACAGCGCGTTGTAGATGCCCTTGGCGATCAGCATGTTGCCTGCGATCAGGGCGGTCGGCGCTGCCTCGCCATTCATCATCCGCAACGTGGCAAGGGCTCCGACGCTTTCGGTCATCTGCCCGTGTTCGTGCAGATCGGGGTCGACTTCGAGGCCGGCCTCGCGCAGCGCCATTTCCCAGCCGGTCCGGCGATGCGCCGCGTAGCAGGTGGCGGCGATGCCGTTGACGAAGCCGATCCGCCGATGCCCGGCGCGCAGGAGCATCGCCGTCAATTCGCGCCCGACGGCGATGTTGTCGATGTCGTAGAACGGGTAATCGGGCTTCGCTGCGCCGCGTCCATGCATCACCATCGGCACGCCGCGGCGGCGCAGATAGGCGACCCGCGGGTCGTTCTCCTCGGGTTCGATCAGCACGAACCCGTCGAGCGAGCCGCCGTCGATCAGCCGACGATGCACCGCGACCACGTCCTCGCCCTCTTCGGCGGCATGCAGCACGAACAGCCGGCCGCGCCGCGAGAACGCGCCCGACAGCCCGCGCACCATCTGCACGAACATGCTGTCGCGCGGGGTCCGGTCCTGCGGCGGCAGCACCAGACCGACGATGCCGGAGCGCCCGGAGGCAAGCTTGCGGGCCGAAAGGTTCGGCCGGTAATTCAGGGCGTTGGCCGCTTCGCGCACGCGGATCTTGGTCTCGGCGCTGACATCGTCATGATCGTTGAGCGCGCGGCTCACCTGCGTGACCGACAGCCCGGTGCTGGCCGCGATGTCCTTGAGCGTTGCCGACATGTCTTCCCCTCGATGCGCGGTTGCAACTTGCCAATCCGAAACGCTTCGGGCAAGCCTGATCGAAACCCCCGGCTCCCAAGGGATGAAAGGATTCGAGATGAGCAAGGCGAATTGGTGGAAGGGCGCGGTGATCTACCAGATCTACCCGCGCTCCTATCAGGACGGCAATGACGACGGCATCGGCGATCTCAAGGGGATCACCGCGCGGTTGCCGCATATCGCCGATCTCGGCGCCGACGCGATCTGGCTGTCGCCGATCTTCACCTCGCCGATGGCCGACATGGGCTACGACGTGTCGAACTACACCGACATCGACCCCACCTTCGGCACTCTCGCGGATTTCGACGAGATGGTCGCCTGCGCGCACGAGCTCGGGCTCAAGGTGATGATCGACCAGGTGCTGTCGCACAGCTCGAGCCAGCACCCCTTCTTCGAGGAGAGCCGTTCGAGCCGCGACAACCCCAAGGCCGACTGGTACGTCTGGGCCGATCCCAAGCATGACGGCTCGGCACCGAACAACTGGCAGGCCATCTTCGGCGGCATCGCATGGGAGTGGGAGCCGCGTCGTCGGCAGTATTACTTCCACAACTTCCTGAAGGAGCAGCCGGACTTCAACTTCCACAATCCGGAAGTGCAGGAATGGCTGCTGGGCACCATGCGCTTCTGGCTCGAACGCGGCGTCGACGGCTTTCGCCTCGACACGGTGAACTTCTACTTCCACGACAAGCATCTGCGCGACGACCCGGCTGATTTCCGTCTGAACGGCACCCAGGCGGTCAAGCCTTACGACATGCAGTATCACATCTTCTCGAAGAACCAGCCCGACAATATCGCCTTCCTCGAAAAGATGCGGAAGCTGATGGACGAGTACGAGGACCGCACGCTGGTCGGCGAGGTCGGCGAGAGCCACCACCCGATCGAGATCATGGGCGAGTACACTTCGGCCAACCGGCTGCACATGGCCTACAGCTTCGAGATGCTGGGCCCGAAATTCACCGCCGAGCATTTCCGCCACCAGATCGACCAGTTCTTCAAGCTGGCGCCGAAGGGCTGGCCCTGCTGGGCGATGTCGAACCATGACGTGCCGCGCCACGTGACGCGCTGGGCCGAGTATGGCGATCAGGACGCGGTGGCCAAACTCGCCGCGGCGATGCTGCTGACGATGGAGGGCTCGATCTGCCTCTACCAGGGCGAGGAGCTGGGCCAGACCGAGACCGAACTGGAGTTTCATGAGCTGACCGACCCGCAGGGCATCAACTTCTGGCCTGCCGACAAGGGCCGCGACGGCTGCCGCACGCCGATGGTCTGGGAAAAGGACGCCCCCCATGCAGGCTTTGGCCGGGTCGAGCCTTGGCTGCCGGTGAAGGCGCCGCAGGCGGCGCGCGCGGTCGACACGCAAAAGGGCGTCGAGGGCTCCGTGCTCGAAACCTACCGGGCGCTTCTGAAGCTGCGCCGCGAGATGCCCGACCTGCGCGAGGGCCGCACCATGTTCGCCGAGACCGAGGAGCCGGTGCTGGCCTTCCATCGCGGCGAGAAGACGGTCTGCGCCTTCAACCTGTCGAACCAGCCCCAAGAGATCGAGATCGATGGCATCGACGAGACGCTCTTCGCGCTCGAGGCCCAGACCGACAACGGCAAGGTCTGGCTCGGCGCCAACGGCGCGCTGATCGCCCGGCTGAAGTGACGCCCATGCGGCGCGGCCCGACCGGGGCCGCGCCGTGCCTCCTCCAAGCCGTCTTTTGACCCTCCGGCAAAACTGCTAGGAGGGCACAACCGGCTAAAGGATCGGACCGATGACCCCCAAGACCCATGCCCGGACCGGCGTTCCGGGGCTCGATGACGTTCTCTCCGGAGGGCTCACGCGCAACCATGTCTTTCTTCTCGAAGGGGCGCCCGGCACGGGCAAGACCACGACAGCAATGCGGTTCCTGCTCGAGGGGGCGGAGCGAGGCGAGGCCTGCCTCTACGTGACGCTGTCCGAGACCGAGGAGGAACTGCACGACAGCGCTGCCTCGCATGGCTGGACGCTGGACAACCGGATCTCGATCTTCGAGGTGGTTCCCGCCGAAAGCCTGCTCGACGCCGACCAGCAGCAGAGCCTGCTCTATTCGTCCGATCTCGAATTGGGCGAGGCGACGCGGCAGATCTTCGCCGCCTTCGAACGAGTCCGGCCGCAGCGCGTGGTGATCGACAGCCTCTCGGAAATCCGGCTGCTGGCGCAGGGCTCCTTGCGCTACCGCCGCCAGATCCTTGCCATGAAGCATTACTTCGCCCGTCAGGACGCCACGGTGCTGATGCTCGACGACCTGACGGCCGAGGCGCATGACCGCACGGTGCATAGCGTCGTGCATGGCGTAATCCAACTCGAGGAACTGGCGCCCGATTACGGCGCCGAACGACGGCGGCTGCGGGTCACCAAATATCGCGGCCAGCGCTATCGCGGCGGCTATCACGATTTCGCCATCAAGACCGGCGGGATCGAGGTGTTTCCGCGCCTCGTGGCTCTCGAACATCGCACTGACTTCGACCGCCGCCCCAACGGCAGCGGCATCCCGGCGCTCGACCAGCTGCTTGGCGGCGGTATCGAGCAGGGCTCGAGTACGCTGGTGCTGGGTCCGTCCGGCACCGGCAAAAGCTTGTTCTCGCTGCAATTCGCCTTGGCC
>Ga0310345_10006303_pt1 | contig 10384 bp, 11 predicted proteins | sample HC15DNA20500_MG_FD_204667 | JGI IMG/M metagenome (GOLD analysis project Ga0310345, IMG submission 204667) | Marine microbial communities from station ALOHA, North Pacific Subtropical Gyre - HC15-DNA-20-500_MG | ecosystem: Environmental > Aquatic > Marine > Oceanic | place: Pacific Ocean: North... | reverse complement strand
CATCGAGACCGTCGCGGAACGGGAAGAAGTCGTCGCTGGCACAGGCGCCGCCGACGGCCCTCCCGGCGGCCTTCTCGGCGGCGATCCGGCCGGCGTCGCGGCGGTTCTGCTGGCCGGCGCCGATGCCGACCGCCTGGCCGTCCTTGGCCAGCACGATCGTGTTGCTCGTGACCCGGGCCGCGATGCGCCACGCGAACTGCAGATCGACCATTTCGGCCGCCGTCGGCTCCCGATCGGTCACCGTGCGCCACTCGGTGGTGTCGGCCTGGAGTGAATCGTCGTGCTGCACGAGCATTCCGCCGGCGACGGTACGCATGGCGAGCGGCAGCGGCGACCAGGCGGTGTCGGCGACCTCGACGACCCGCAGGTTCTTCTTCGCGGCGAGGATCTCGAGCGCCTCGGGCTCGAAACCGGGTGCGACGACGACCTCGGTGAAGACCGAGGCGAGTTCGGTCGCCATGGCGGCGGTCACGGTTCGGTTCGTGGCGACGATGCCGCCGAACGCCGAAACCGGGTCACAGGCGTGGGCCCGGGTGTACGCCTCGGCGATCGAGTCGCCCAGTGCGGCGCCGCACGGGTTGGCGTGTTTCATCACGACCGCCGCGGGACCGTCGGCCTGCAGGCTGTTGACGAGATTCCAGGCCGCCTCGGTGTCGTACACGTTGAGATACGACATCTCCTTGCCCTGATGGATCGTGGCGGTGTCCCACCATCCGCTCCCGTGGGTGAAGCGGTAGCGTGCGCCCTGCTGGTGCGGGTTCTCGCCATAGCGCAGGTCGTGGACGCGGTCGAGGCTGAGATGGATCGAATCCGGCAGCGTTCCCTCGTCCCGAGTCGGGTCGGTTTCGTCGAGCCAGGTCGTGATCGCAGCGTCGTACGCCGCCGTGTGGGCGAACGCCTTGCGGGCGAGCGCGCGTCGCTGCTCGGGTCCGAGCGAACCGGACCGCAGGTCGGCGAGCACCGAGTCGTAGTCGGCCGGGTCGACGACGATCGCGACCGCATCGAAGTTCTTGGCTGCCGCTCGAACCATGGTCGGACCGCCGATGTCGATGTTCTCGATCCCGGGTGCGGCAACGAATGGATAGAGGTTCGACACGACCAGGTCGATCGGGGCGATCCCCCGATCGGCGAGCTGCTCCATGTGGCTCGGCTCGCTGCGGTTCGCCAGGATGCCGCCGTGGATCACCGGGTGGAGCGTCTTGACCCGGCCGTCGAGCATCTCGTCGGCGCCGGTGACCTCGCTCACCTGGCGGGCATCGAGCCCGGCCTCGGTGAGCGCGGCGTGGGTTCCCCCACTGCTCACGAGTTCGTAGCCCAGCTCGACGAGCCCTCGGGCGAACTCGACCAGACCGGATTTGTCGCTCACGGATAGCAGGGCGCGCACGCTCACCTCGGGATTCGTCGACGGTGCGATGAACCTAGTGGTTCGCCGACGGAATCGGCGGATTTCGCACGGTCTCGCCGAGGCGAGGCGGCGGCTCCGTCAGCGCTTGGTGATTCGGTGGTCCGTGACGACTTCGTCGGCGGTCAGGTCGACGAGCGTGTCCGCCGGCTCCGCCGGCTCGACCGGCGCCGCCTGCTCCACCGGGGATGCGGCGTCGGCTCGGAGATCGATCAGCGGGGCGTCGGTCGTCGCGTGCTCGGGCGACGCCGCCTCGGCCCGAACCTCGGCCCGCAGCTTGCGGGTCTTGGCGAACACGCCGGCGCCGGCAGCGATCAGCAGCACCGACACGCAGATCACCATGCCGACCCGCACGCCACCGGGCATCTCGCCGGCGGCGAACCACAGATACGCGTACGGGGCGAAGAACGTTGCGACCGCCACCACGAGGGGCAGCGGAAGTGCCTTCCACTCGCTGCGGGCGGCCCGCTTGCAGACCTCGGCGACCGACTTGGCGTAGGGCCAGGCGGTTCCGACGTCGATGATCCCGAAAACCCAGACGTTGGCGCCGTGTTCGGAGAACGCGCCCCAGGCCACCACGAAGCGCAGCAACGAGTAGCCCACGATCGACCAGATCCACGTGAGTTCCGCGATTCGGGCGTAGTTGCGACGACGTGGTTCTGCCGACGTCGAGGCGGGCGCCGTCACGGAGGCCATGGGCTGCACCCTACACACACCTAGCGTGGTTGGAAAGCCACTTCGCGCGGGCCGATCATTACCATCGGTGGTCGCGCCGCCACTGTGATGCCCTTTTTGGGAGAACCACAACGACCTCGATGAGTTTCGTCAATTTTCACATCGTCGACGGGCTGCCGTCGACGATCGTGGGTCGCACGACCGAACAGGCCATTCGGCCTACGAGCCGTCCGGCCTACAGACCGGCGACGATCTCGGCCATGAGCTCGCCCGCCTCGGTCGGGTTCAGCCCGACCTTGACCCCGGCGTCGCGCAATGCCTCCATCTTGGCGTCGGCGGTGCCCTTGCCACCGGACACGATGGCGCCGGCATGGCCCATCTTCTTGCCCGGGGGTGCGGTCACACCGGCCACGTAGCTGGACACCGGCTTGGTCACGTTGTTCTTGATGAACTCGGCGGCTTCCTCCTCGGCCGATCCACCGATCTCGCCGATCATCATGATCGCCTTGGTCTCGGGGTCGGCCTCGAACGCGGCGAGGCAGTCGATGAAGCTCGTGCCCGGGACCGGATCGCCACCGATGCCCACGCAGGTCGTGACGCCGATGTCCTTCTGCTGCAATTCATAGAGCGCCTGGTAGGTGAGCGTGCCGGAGCGGCTCACGATGCCGACCGGACCGCCGGGCTTGGCGATGTGGCCGGCCGTGATGCCGATGTTGCACTTGCCGGGGCTGATGATGCCGGGGCAGTTCGGGCCGAGCAGGCGCACATCGGGGAAGTCACGCTTCAGCTTGTTGTAGAACCACGCCTCGTCGTGAGCCGGTACGCCCTCGGTGATGGCCACGATGAACTCGATGCCGCCCTCGGCGGCCTCCATCACGGCGTCCTTCACACCCGGCGCGGGAATGAAGATGCAGCTCGCGGTCGCGCCGGTCGCCTCGACGGCGTCGGCGACCGTGGCGAAGATCGGTACACCGTCGACCTCGGTGCCGGCCTTGGCGGGATGTGTACCGGCGACTACCTGGGTGCCGTAGTCCTTGTTCAAGCCGCCGTAGTAGCTGCCCTGGCGGCCGGTCAGTCCCTGGTAGACGACCTTGGTGTTCTCGTCGACGAAAATTGCCATTGTTCCGTTCCTCTTCCCTCAGCCTGCGGCCAGCTCGGTCGCCTTGCGGGCGGCGTCGAGCATGGTCGGTTCCATCATCAACATGTCGTTCAACTTCGGCTCGAGGATCGCCCGGCCCTCCTCGGCATTGGTGCCGTCGAGGCGGATCACGATCGGCGAGTCGATCGAGACCCGCTCCATTGCCTCGAGGATGCCGTTCGCGACCTCCTCGCCGCGGGTGATGCCACCGAAGATGTTGATGAAGATGGCCTTGACGTTCTCGTCGTCGTTGATGACCTCGAGCGCGCCCGACATGACGTCGGCGTTCGCACCACCGCCGATGTCGAGGAAGTTGGCCGGCTTGCCGCCGACCTGGTTGATGACGTCGAGCGTGCTCATGGCCAGCCCGGCACCGTTGGCGATCACGCCGACGCTGCCGTCGAGCCCCACGTACTGGAGCCCCTTGGCGTGGGCGGCTTCCTCGCGTTCGTCGCGGGTCTGGGTCTCGTCGTACTGGGCGTAGTCGGGATGACGGAACTCGGCGTTGCCGTCGAGGGTGACCTTCGAGTCGAGCACGTGGACCTTGCCCTCGGGGGTCAGGATCAGCGGGTTGATCTCGACGAGGTCGGCATCGCCCTCGACATAACTCGTGTAGAGCTGCTTGGCGATCTCGATGGCGCCGTCGCGTGCGTCGGGGTTCAGGTTCGCACCGTCGACCCACTCGGCGGCGAGTTCGTCGGTCAGACCGTCGACCGGGTCGACCCAGATCTTGCTGATCTTGTCGGGGGTCGACGCAGCGACCTCTTCGATGTCCATGCCGCCCTCGGCACTGAGCATGCCGAGGTGCTTCTTCTTGGCGCGGTCGAGCGTGAAGCTCATGTAGTACTCCTCGGCGATGTCCGAGGCCTTCTCGATCCACAGCCGCTCGACGATGTGGCCCTTGATGTCGAGTCCGAGGATGTTCCCGGCGTGCTCGCGGACCGCGTCGATGTCGGCGGCGAACTTGATGCCACCGAGCTTGCCTCGACCTCCGGTCAGCACCTGGGACTTCACCATGACCGGCGTGCCGAGCCGCTCGGCCGCGGCGACGGCCTCGTCGACGGTGAAGGCGACCTCGCCCTCGGAAATCGGCATGCCGTACTGGGCAAAGAATTGTTTGCCCTGATACTCGAACAGATCCACCACAGCTCCTTTGGCATGGGGGTTGGGGACGCGCGCTCGCAGGGGGTGTGGGTGGCGAGGCGCCGTAGCGATCCTAGTTTCGCCCGAGGCCGCTCGTTCAACCCCGGCGTCGACCGCGCCGACGCCCACGCCGGGGCCGATACCTTGACCTCCCGTGCCCGTCGAACAACGAGATCCCCGGCAGACCGTAAAGGCCGTCACGCTCGGCCTGGCCGCGGTAGGCGCCGCCGTCGGATTCCTGCTCCTCGTGCTCTGGTTCACCGACCGGGGAGCAGTCGAGATCGCACTCGGCGACGAGACGGTCGACGTCGGTCGAATCGACGTGATCGCCGACGAGATCAGCGAGAACGGCCCGATCCAGTACCCCGATCTGCTCGGCGGTCGCCAGAACATCATCCTGCAGCACCTCGGCGACGACGACGAGGTCGGCTGGTACGCGTTCGACCTGATCCGCCCGGGCCAGCCCGACGACTGCCCGCTCGAGTGGAACGCCGACGCCCAGGTGTTCCGCGACGCCTGCGACGGCACCGAGATCCCGGCGACCGGCTTCGGTCAACCCAGCTACCCCGTCGAGATCGCCGACGGTCGCATCTCCGTCGACTTCCGCGGCGCCGGCGCAGAGGACTCCGGGGATTCCTCGGAGTCTTGAGGCGAGTTGTTGTCGTAGAGCAACAACGACTCGACTCGAGAAGTCTCAGAGGCGCACGTCTGCCGTCGCTCCTCAGGGCTCGTACGGCTCGAACACCGTCGCGTGATCCTCGACGAAGTGGTGGTGCACGACGTGAAACGCCTCAGCGATCTGGTCGAAATACAGAGGCTTGTCGGGATGGTGGATTGCCCGATTTCTTAGCTTCACGGCTCGACGAATCGGCGACTCGAGGTCTTCGTAGCCCAGCTTCTCACAGAGCTTCCCGAGCGTCAGCGACTTCTTCTTCACGGCCTCTCGCTTCCCGAAGCGCTTCCAGAGCAGTACCTCGAGTGCCATTCCGAGCCGGATTACGGCCTCGCGTTCTTGCCTCGCCCCGCAAATTTGGGCCGGACGCGGCCGCGGACGCGTGGGTGGGACGTATTTCTCGGGATTTCTTTGCTGGCGGGGCCGGAATCGGCTCTTCGATGTCACACCCCGCGAATAGGCTCAGTCGAGCGGAGCTCGACCGACACACTCCGCGGGAATGCACCGGGAAACGAGCCTGGAATACGGTCCGAAACAACAGCGTCGGCTCGACCTCGACGGTCCTCATAACCTGCCCGCTTCCGCCGCTATTGCTGCGACGCGGGCGTGACCGAACGAGGCAACCCATGGCCGTACCGAGCGCCACTGCCCTCCCGTCCGATTCTCCTGTCTCAGACACGCGTCCGTTGACGCGTCGGCTCGAGGTCGTGATCGAAACCTGGGCCCGAACCCATCACGAACTCGTCACACTGGCGGCCGAGTTCGCGGATTCGCCCGAGTGGATCGTGACCGGCGCCCCGACGCCGGCGCACTGGCTCGCCTCGATCGCCGACGTCAGACGTGCACGGCACGGGAATGGATCCGGATCGGGCGCCTGCTCCGCGAGCTGCCGGCAATCGCCGAAGCGTTCGCCGACCGTGCCATCTCCTACTCCAAGGTCCGCACGCTCACCCGACTCGCCACACCCGACAACGAGGCCGAACTCCTGGCCATCGCCCGAACGACCACGGCCGCCGACCTCGGGCGGGCGCTCGCCGCATGGCTGCACCGCAACGCCGACCCGGCCGATCTCGACGCGCACCACCAACGGCATCGGTCGGTCAAGTGGCGTACCGAACCCGACGGGATGGTCACGTTCAGCTTGCGCCTTCCGCCGCTACTCGCCGGCGTTCTGATCGCATTCCTCACGACATGGGTGATGCGCACCAGACCCGGCGCTGCACCCGGCGAGCCCTGGCCATCGACGGCCCAGCAGTACGCGGACGCGCTGGATGATCTTCTCCACAGCGGTAACGGCGGCGTCGCGACCGAAGTCGTCGTGCACGTCCGAGGCGACGGCAACACGCTCGACGACGGCACACCACTCGCTGACAGCGTCGTGGCCGACCTGATCCCGGGCTCGTTCATCCGTGCACTCATCCACGATTCGGCCGGGAATCCGATCGACGCGACCAATCGACGGCGTCGTCCCACCCCGCGGCAACAGCGTCTCGTCAAGGAACGGGACCACACCTGCCGCGACTGCGGGCGCAACGAGCTGCTCGAGTACGACCATGAGCCGCCGTACGAAGAAACTCACCACACCATCACCAACGAACTCGAACTTCGCTGCGCGCCATGCCACCACAAACGTCACCGGGCCTGAGCCACATCGAGGGCTCGGGGCCAGTGGGGGCTAGGGCTTGGCGTAGAGCACGTTGACCAGGTCGTCGAGCGGGTCGACGAGGATCACGCCGGCGATCGGGCCGAGCACGAACAGCGCGAGCACATTGACCAGCACGAAGGCATCGAGGTAGCGGCGGAAGTCGAACCACGCGAGGGACAGCCCGAGGACGGCCGCCACCCCGCCGACGACGGGCCAGAGGACCTTGCCGGTCGCCGCCCGATCGGCGCCGAGTTCGGGGATGGCCACCAGGCCGCCGGTCCGTTCGGAGTACTGCACCGTGACCGGCATCCGTCGACCGCTGCGCAGCGAGCTCTGGAGACCACCCGAGAAGGTGTGCGGACGTCCGCTCGTGTAGAACGTGCCGGCCTCGCTCGAGATCTCGATCCGGATCACCTCCCTCCCCAGGCGCCCCGAGCCCACCCGGGTCTCGGTCACGGTGCCCGTGACGACATCGGGCGTCGGGTAGAGCGTGACGACGTTGTGGCCCGCGATCCCGAGCGCCACACCGAGCATCAGCAGCGGCCACGCCCGAAAGGCGATGCGGTCCGGTACGTGTCGAATGCGCCGCATCCTCAGCGTGGCCTCACGGTCCAAAGGGTACCGGTGGTGGCGGAGCCTAGAGTGCACGGATGGCTCCTCTGCTCCGAGATCGCGCCAACACGCCTGCCCGTCTCCGCGCCCTGATCGACACCGCCCGATCGTTCGCACGTCCCCTCGTTCTCCCCGGGTGCTACGACGCGCTGAGTGGCCGGCTCGTCGAGCAGGCGGGCTTCGACGCGACATACATGACCGGCTTCGGCACGACGGCCTCGCTGCTCGGTCGTCCCGACGTCGGCCTGCTCGGCATGACCGAGATGGTCGACAACGCCCGTCGGATCGCCGCCGCCGTCGACGTCCCACTGATCGCCGACGCCGACACGGGCTATGGCAATCCGATCAACGTGATCCGCACCGTCCAGTCGTACGAGGGAGCCGGGGTGGCCGGGATCCACATCGAGGACCAGGTGATGCCGAAGAAGTGCGGCCACATGGAGAACAAGCAGGTCATCGACACCGACGTCATGATGGCGAAGATCGCCGCCGCCGTCGCCGCTCGTACCGACGCCGACTTCCAGATCATCGCCCGCACCGATGCCCGGGCGGTGCACGGTCTCGACGATGCGATGCGACGGGCGGCAGCGTGTGTCGAAGCCGGCGCCGACGTCCTCTTCGTCGAGGCGCTGCAGGGCGAGAAGGAAATCGAGAAGGTCGCAGCCGAGTTCAGTGACACCCCGCTGCTGTTCAACTGGGTCGAGGGCGGCAAGACGCCGCCGCTCAGCTACGACGACATCGCCGAGCTCGGCTTCGCCATGATCCTGCTTCCGATCACCACCCTGCTCGCCGCAACCCAGGCGATGCAGCAGACGCTCGCCCGGCTTCGAGCCGACGGCACGCCGACGGCGTTCCACGAGGACCTGCTTCCGTTCGCCGACTTCACCTCGATGATCGGCCTGCCCGAGATCACCGAACTCGAACACCGTTTCTCCTGACCGGTGTCGAGCCGTCGGCGGACGTGCACGGCATCACTCGTCGTCGACCCAGACCTCACGGAGTTCGGCGATCGCCCTGTCCAGGCCGACGCCGAGTTGCCGGGCGGTCACGGCCAGACTCGTGGCCGAGGCGCTCAACGCCGAGAGGTCCGTCGGCGCGGTCACAGTACGGGGAGCGATGAAGGTTCCCTTCCTGCCCTTGCTCTCGACGATCGCCGAGTCCTCGAGCAGCGCATAGGCCTTGGCCACCGTGCCCTTCGCGAGCTTCAGGTCGGTCGCGAGCTGCCGAATGGTCGGCAGGCGTGTGCCTTCGCGCAAGGTGCCCGACACGACCATTCGTGTGACCTGCTCCCGGATCTGCTCGTACACGGGCAACGGAAGCGCCGCGTCGACCCGGATGATCATCGCGATCGGGTGCGGGCGAGCGCTGGAATGCGTCCGTGGCGCGCTCGATACCACCAGAAGAGTCCCGTGACCGTCGCCAGTAGCGACACGCCGGCCAACACCCCCTCCGGGTCTCCGCCGGCAAACGCACTGCCGAGGAGCAGGAAACAGAGCGCAATCGCGGGCCGGGCGAAGCCGTGGGTGGAGGCGAGGAACCGCAGCAGGTCGTCGGCCTCACGCAGTTCCCTGCGCACCGCCGGCCGCCGCCTGGATGCAACGAAGAACTGCATCGACGCTGCCCCGACGATCACGGCCACCGCGGTCAGGGCGTGCGGTGCCGACAGCGATGAGCCATGGCCCAGGCCCACCACGATCAGTACGGCGAACGCGCCGAGAACCACCACGGCCATCGCCGCTGCGTCCACGACGTCCGCGTAGTCGCGCAGTCGCCTCACCCGCAGGGCAGCGATGGCAGTCGTCGACCGGCGACGGCGCAGGAAGTGGATTTCGGCCACCGCGCCGCCTGCAGCGATGCCGGCGAGCGTCGCGGTCAAGATGCTCCCCATCGGCAGGCCAACCAGCAGACCGAGGAAACCCCCCATGAACCGGTAGTAGCGGGATCTCCGCAGCCATCGGTCCAGCAGCGCTTCGGCGAGCGGATCGTCGCTGCTGATCTCACGGGCCAGGTCCGGCGAGTCGACGTCGATGCCTGCAAGACGCAGGACGAGTGCCAGGACGGCGTAGATTCCGAGAACGATCGCCAGAGTCAGTAACACCACGGTCGTCCAGTTCCGGTCCGCCGAGGTGGGCGTGAAGAACACCGCCCCCAAGACGAACAGTGCGATGCTGATCAGCATGAGGGACGTCGCAGCTCGCAGCCAGAACGGGAAACGCTTCATCGTGCCACCTCACACGCCAGGGACAACGGGCCTTCTCCCCGGATGGAAGTCGAGCCGTCATACACGGTCATGAGCTCCCCTGGTGACCACGCCTCCCACTCACCGCGGTAGGTCTTCGACAGCGGCGGGAATGCGCCCTCGCCGAAGTCGAGCGTGATGCTCACCTTCCCCCATGGGACGCTCGGATCGACGCAGCTCGTCGGCCGCAACCAGATGATCACATGTGCGTCTTCGTCCCGATCCGACGTGTCGGTGGCCGGTAGGTCGACCGGGAACGGCACGGCGGGCTCCGTTGCGTAATACGCATCGAGATCGACCGGCTGCACTGCTCGAGGGGTCCCATCCTGCACCGGTTCCGCGACCGGGTCGGGCCGAGGAATGTCGATCACCTCCACTCGTACCACCTCCACCCCGGGAGCGTCGAACTCGACATCGGTGAGGCGGAGATCGCGTCGGCCATGGTTGGGCACCGTCAGACGGAGCCCCAACAGGCCCTCCTCTCGGTCGGCAACGTGGAACTGTGCTCCGTAGTACCCGTCGGAGGGGTTCCGTGGCACCACCCAACCGCCGATGTACAACACCATCCAGCCGATGCCGAGCCCGATCAGGACAAGTGCGATCAGGAGCTTCTGCCACGGTCGCATCGGGGGTGGGATGAGTTCGTCGAGCTCACGAAGCTCGGCCGGGCGCAGCGAATCGGACATGGCCTGCGCCCTCGGTTGTGGCGGTGCGAATGACATCATCGCCCTGTCCCTTTGTCCCAGCCGACTATGACAAAACGATTTGTCCCAGTCAAGTAGGACAAAAGGCTGCGGCCAGTGCTACCCCCGGCCGCCTAGGCTCGGGGCCATGTCGGACGTGTTCCATCTCGACCT
>Ga0310345_10006302_pt1 | contig 10384 bp, 8 predicted proteins | sample HC15DNA20500_MG_FD_204667 | JGI IMG/M metagenome (GOLD analysis project Ga0310345, IMG submission 204667) | Marine microbial communities from station ALOHA, North Pacific Subtropical Gyre - HC15-DNA-20-500_MG | ecosystem: Environmental > Aquatic > Marine > Oceanic | place: Pacific Ocean: North... | reverse complement strand
CACACCAACATCCACCCGACCTCCGCTCATGATGTCCAGGGTTGAAGCTTTAACAGCCACGTGCAAGGGATGGTGCACCGGCAGCAATACCACTCCGAACCCCAGGCGCATCTTGGTGGTGTGTTGGCTCAACACCGACAGCATGACCTCCGAGGCGCTGGAATGGGCCCATTCCGTCAGAAAGTGGTGCTCAACGAACCATACTTCGTCGAAGCCCATCTCCTCGGCCAGAACCACCTGGTCGACGACCTCCCGAAGCCTCTCATGCTCCGCTTCCGGCGATGCGGGCCGAGGCACCTGAATCTCATAAAACATGCCAAATTCCATGCTGATTCCCCTCCTAAGGATTGGCCCCTGGCCGCATCGCTACTTTAGCGGTGGTTCTGGAGCTATCGATCGTTCGCATTCTACATATGCCGCATTCTAGATTCAGGCTCATTTAACGTCAACTTGATGACCACATGCCACCTTGGCATGATAAAACAACTTGGTAAACTAGGCATATGCGAAATGACCAAAATGGCACCCTTGATCAAAATAGCGTTGGGGATAGCCGGTCCATTACCTACCGGACGGTAGTGGACCTGAGCCACCCCATCCACCCGGGCATACCGCTCTGGCCCGGAGACCCGCCCGTCAAATTCACCACGGCCGCATCATTGGATTCTGAGGGTTTCCGTCTGAGCAGCTTTACAATGGGTGAACACAGCGGAACCCATATGAACGCTCCAAAAAGCTTCCATGCCAACGGTCGGGGAATCGACGAATACCCACCAGAATCTTTGATTGCCCCTGCCGTAGTGTTGGACGTCCGAAAGCAGGCCTCGGCCGAGGCCGACCTTCGTCTGACCGTCGACCATCTGGTTGATTGGGAGAAGAGATGGGGACCAGTCCCCCAAGGGAGCTTTGTCCTTCTGTCGACTGGCTGGTGCGACAAGTGGGGAAATCCTCGGGAATACTTAGGTTACGACTTCGGCGGCCAAATGCACTTTCCCGGATTCGGGTTGGCTGCTGCCCAAATGTTGTTCAACGAACGAGGGGTCGCCGGTTTGGGAATCGACACCCACGGCTTAGACGGCGGCTATATTCGCGACCAAGACCAGGCATTCGCCATCAACCAACTGGCGATGCAGCAGCCGCGCATAGCCCTGGAAAACCTGGCCAACCTGCACCCGCTTCCTCCAGTTGGGTGCACGTTAGTCATAGGAATACTCCGCCTAAAGGACGGTGCGGGATCACCCGCATCTGTGACCGCATTCGTTCCTTGAGAAAACACTTGTTTTGTTCTAGTGGGTGTCACGTCAGCAGGGAAGCATCACGGACTTTCAGGATGAAGTATGGAATCCTACCCTAGAGCTTGGCCACTCCAGCCTTGGCACAGTCCTCATCCTGCTGGCTGGTGCCGCCACCCACTCCACATGCGCCTTCCACCGAGCCGTTGCGGATTATGGGCACCGCACCTTGGCCCATGATCATGTGGCCGCCCTCGGCTACGGCGATTCCCCGGGGGGTCGGCTGGTCGGCCCGCTCTTGCAGTTCGCCGCTGGGGCGTCCAAACCCAGCTGAAGCTACCGCCTTGCCCTGGGAGCCATAAACTCCGGCCCAGATTGCGCCATCCATCCGATTAAAGGCGATGAGGCGTCCGCCGGCGTCGCAGACGGCAACGTTGACCTTAATGTTTAGTTCAGTAGCTTGGGCTATGGTTCCGGCAACGATTCTGTTGGCTTCTTCTAACGACAGAGCCATGGTGCACCTCCGGTATAGTCGATATGCGTAGGGTCCCTAGAGTGGGCCAATTCTACTCTAAGGAAGGGTCAACGCAAAGGGGCAGTCCTTTTCACGCGACCACTTGAATCTATCAACCCAGTGTTATACTGACCGAACCACCACGAGCCAATGATCAATTCCATCACACTGGACTTCCATGCTAACTAAACGCATCATCCCATGCCTGGATGTTGACGCGGGTCGGGTTGTCAAAGGCACAAGCTTCGTCAACCTCCGGGACGCCGGCGACCCTGCTGAACTGGCCGCCCTGTACAATTTTGAGGGCGGCGACGAGCTAGTATTCCTAGACATCACCGCCAGCTCAGACTCACGCAGCACTATGGTGGAAGTGATGGAGCGAGTGTCGGAACAAGTGTTCATTCCTCTGACAGTAGGGGGCGGCATTCGCAGTGTGGACGATGTCCGTCGCATGCTCCACGCCGGAGCGGACAAGGTGTCAGTGAACACCGCGGCGGTGAAGAACCCCGATCTCATCGTCAAGGGCGCCCACGGGTTCGGCAACCAATGCATCGTCGTTGCCATAGACGCCAAACGGGTAACGGTGGACGGGAAACCTGAAAATCCATCAACAGACCCCCAATTAGCCTTGAAAGCAAATTCACGATGGGAGGTATACACCCATGGGGGCAGGACCCCCACCGGTCTGGATGCCGTCAAGTGGGCTGTCCACGCAGTGGAACTGGGAGCGGGTGAGATTTTATTGACGAGCATGGACGCCGACGGACAATTAGCAGGTTATGACCTAGAATTGACCAGGACCATTTCCCAAGCGGTCACCGTGCCAGTCATCGCAAGCGGCGGCGCTGGCAACCTTGAACATTTGCATGAAGCCTTTGATCAGGGACAGGCCGACGCAGTCTTGGCCGCCAGCATATTCCATTTCGGGAGCTACTCAATAAAGCAAGCCAAGGAATACCTAGAAGGCCGCGGAGTGCCCGTGCGCCTATAGCCGCCAGTTCCTACTCGATTCCAATAGGAGCCGATTACTCCAGCCCATGACCCAAATCACCACTGTAATCTTCGACATGTACGAAACCCTGGTCGAGGAAGGCCGCCATCATTGGCGAAAAACCTTTAACGAAATAACCCGCCAGCAAGATTTAAACGTAGACCCTGAATTGTTGTGGGATACCTGGTGGGAAGCGATAAGAGCTTTTCGCGCCAACCGGACCAGCCCCGGAATACCTTTCGAAAGCTACTACCACGCCTGGCGCAATGGATTTTCCAGTGCCTTCAGGACTCTGAGATTGCCGGGAGACCCCAGCGCCGCCATAGATAAATCCATGCAAGACCTCTCCAAAAGACAACCGTATGTGGAAACTATGCAAACATTGCGTATTATCCAATCCCAATACAGAACAGCGATACTCTCCAACGCCGATGAAGTCTATTTCCGAGCCAACCTGAGACTGTTGGACGGCGACATCGTGGCCGGCCTGTCTTTAGCGCTCACTTCAGAAGAAGCTCAGTGTTACAAGCCCCAGCGCGCTTTTTTTCAGGAGATGTTGCGGCGCTTAAAAGTGACACCGCAGGAATGCCTCTACGTCGGCGATCGTCAATTGGAAGACGTTAAGGGTGCAGACAGCGTGGGAATCGGAACAGTGTGGCTAAACCGGTCCGGAATAAGGCTAGATCGGGAATTGCCCACTCCGCATTACCAGATCAAAAGCCTCTCAGAGATCCCACAAATCCTAGAGATTATCGCTGATACAAAGGACGGTAGCCAGTGAAAGTCAAACTAAACGAACAGGGCCTTCTGCCAGCCATCGCTCAAGACGCCAACACCGGTCAGGTATTAATGATGGGGTATATGAATCCCGGTTCGCTGAAACGCACCGTGGAAGGGATCCAGGTCTGGTTCTATAGCCGCAGCCGCGAGGATTTGTGGCATAAAGGAGAGGTTTCTGGGAATTACCTCAATCTCAAAGAAGCTTGGCTCGACTGCGACAGCGATACGATTTTGCTCAAGGTCGACCCCGACGGCCCCGCCTGCCACACTGGGGAGACTTCTTGTTTTTACAATCTGATGGAGGGCCTGCCTGAGGAATACGAGACCACCGAGTCCGGACCTTCAGTGCTGGGAGAACTATTCGCCGTCATCCAGGACCGGCAAATGGAGATGCCCCAGGGAAGCTACACCGCCAAGCTGTTGGAAGAAGGGGTAGCCCGCATCGCCCAGAAAGTTATAGAGGAGGCAGGAGAGACCGCCATCGCCGGAGTCCAAGGAGATCTGGAGGGCCTACCCAACGAAGTGGCCGACCTGATGTACCACACCTTGGTCTTGATGGCCGCCACCGGCGTGAAGCCCCAGGAAGTGTGGGATGTACTTCGGGAGCGCAAAGGATAGCTTTCTTCAGAATATACCAGGTGAAAGTGGCGGCAATCCAACTAAGTGCATTTGCCCACGACTTCTCATTAAGATTGGAGCGATTGGATTATAAACACCCTCAGGCATTTAATGTCAGATTCCATCCACAGTGTCAACCGGGTGTGGACCTCACACAGGCGCGTACGGTTGATTTGGCAATGCGGAACCCAGAACCCACTCTGGCAGATACATAGGTAAAGGATGGGCCATTGGTACAACGTACCAGGACGGTTCAAGGCAAAAGTGCGATCTTCACTTGGGGAACGCGACCGACGGGGATCGAAAATCCACGTTAAACTTATGCCATTCCTTGGTGCAACCAGGAACAATCAACGACAACACCCTGATTCCTATCTACTCTGTCCCTCTAGACATCCCCAGGCAAGAACTGGCCACTCTGGTAGACGTCCCAATCAGAGCCCCGGTAGACGGTTACATTACCGAAGCCTATAGCTTTCCAGTTTCCAGGGCTTCCCAGACAACCGGAACGGGCGTCAACTCCCAAGACAGTGAGGTCGGAAGGCACCTGCCCTTGCAATTCTTTGGAGGTTTCTACAGGATTTCGGTTCTCGTGGTGGGGCATTACAGCGATTCCCGGCACCAGGCCTAGGGCTTCGATCCATCCTCCGGTTCTGGGGCGGCGCATCATAGCCCCCATCACCATGGCCCCGGCGCTGGAACCTGCCAACACAGCACCACTCTCTACCGCATCCCGAATCGCCTGGAGGAGTTGGGAATCTTTGATAGTTGACAACAAGTGGTCTGGGCTGCCGCCAGTGAAGTAAATCACGCCAGCATTCCGGCTGGATTGGATCAATTTGAGATCTTGGGCATGTTCCCTTTCCAGGACCATCAACTGACTACAATCTCCACCCAGTTTTGCGAAATGGGTCACCCCATCGTTGGCGGCTTTGGCCGGTCCCGTCACTGCTGCGGTAGGTATGACCACCACTCGGGCAGGGTTCTGACCCGAGGCGCTCATGATCTCTTGATCCATCTCCTCGCAACCAACTCGAAACTCCTCACCGCCTACAAGACACATCTGACCTGGCATGGAGACACCTCTCATTTTGCTAATGCTGGGGTATATTTCCGGTATTTTAGCAGAGGAATCTGGACAGGCTGTCCTATGTCGCTCCGTGCGTAACACAATTGCCTGGTGACGTGCCTGAACTCCAACTATTTAAAAGGCATCGTGTGTTAACATATGGTGACAGGCCTCCCCTAGGACGAAAGCGTCCGGGAGGCTTGCCCGATTTTCTGGTCCGTCACTTTCGAGCGATTCTATGCAAATTATGCCGATACTAAGGAAAAGGCTCAGGTTATGGCCACTCCACTGATTCTGGATTCCATTACCGACTTGGTCGCCCAGGCGGTGGACCAAGCCCGCCAGGACGGGTTCCTCCAATTGGATTCGATACCGGCCATTGAAGTGGAGCGCCCATCCAATCCCGAACATGGCGATTTTGCCTCCAGCCTGCCCCTTAGGCTAGCTAGGGCAACTCGCATCAACCCCTTGGAACTGGCCGAAGCGTTAATCAAATACATTCCTCCCAGCGATGAGGTTGAGGAAGTGCACGCAGCTGCGCCCGGTTTCATAAACTTTAAGCTCCGGGACAGCTGGGTGCAGCAACAAGTGGAAACAGTGCGGCGATTGGGCAGCGTTTTCGGCGATGTCAGCATCGGCGACAGCAAGCGCATGATGATCGAGTTTGTCAGCGTCAATCCCACAGGCCCGGTCCACGTAGGTCACACCCGAGGTGCCGTGCTGGGTAGTTCCCTGGCAAAAATCTTGGAAGCGGCCGGGTTCGACGTAACCCGAGAATATTATGTAAACGATGCCGGCAGCCAAATGGAAGCGTTTTACGGGTCGGTGCTGGCCCGCTACCGGCAGGCTCTCGGTCTGGCCAGCGAACTGCCCGCAAACGGGTATGTGGGAGAATACGTCTTAGACCTAGCCCAAGAAATCATCGAAGCCGAGGGGAACCGGTTCACCGAAATGGATGAATCATCAGCTTTGAAAGAAATCGGAGACCTGGGGCGCGAAAAGATGGTAGCTGTGATCCGGGAAGACCTGGAAGGCGTGGGAGTCACTTTCGACAATTGGTTCAGCGAGCGCACTTTGTTCGCCAATGGAGACTATGAACGAGGCATGCAACAACTCCGAGACCAGGGGTACTTGGAAGAGAAGGAGAACGCCACCTGGTTCACCTCCAGCGTACTGGGAGACGACAAAGACAACGTGGTCATTCGGTCCAGTGGCGAGCCCACCTATTTCGCTTCGGACATAGCCTACCACTACAATAAGTTCGTACAGCGACAGTTCGATGGCGTTATCGACATTTGGGGCGCCGACCATCAAGGCCACGTGCCGCGCATGAAATCAGCCGTTCAGGCCCTGGGAGTCGACTCGGATAGACTGACTGTGCTGATCTCCCAGATGGTCACCTTAAAGCGTGGAAATGAAGTGGTGCGAGCATCCAAACGTACCGGCGAGTTTGTGACCCTGCGTGAACTGTCGAACGAGGTGGGCCGCGATGCCTGCCGATTCTTCTTCCTGGCCCGTACACCATCAACCCAAATGGAATTCGACCTGGAGTTGGCTAAGGAAGAGTCGAACGAAAACCCTGTTTATTACATACAATACGCCCACGCCCGAATAGCCAGCATCTTGAGCCTGGCCAGCGGTCATGGCAAAGATTGGAGCCACGGCGACGTTTCGTTGCTAACCCATCCTAGCGAGTTGGCCCTTATCCGGGCCATGCTACGACTGCCGGAGTTGGTAGGACAGATGGCCCGGGCATTGGAACCCCACCACCTACCCCACTACACCGTTGAACTGGCCACGGCGTTTCACGGATTCTATGAGAACTGCCGAGTGGTTTCGGCCAACCCAGAGGACGATGAAATCTCCTTGGCCCGGTTGAAGTTGGTGGATTCGGCCCAGATCGTCTTCCGTCGGGCCCTAGACCTCATGGGCATGGACGCCCCGGACCATATGTAGTGTTCTCAGGCACCCGCTTTTCAGATTGACAATCCGAGCATCCTCGCCTCTTTGATGATAGCCGGCGATGCTTATCACCTTTCGGCACGGGGAGATACGGGGTTTTTTCCATGGTCTCACAGATTCCGCCCGGCGTATTTGTGCAACCATACATGCAAGCGAACAGGCTCTCCGCAAAAATCCCAACTAATCCGGCAAGATGCCAATGTCCCATTCGCCCATGCTTTCCTATCTGATGCTGGCATTTTCATAAGCCACCAACCAGACATGTGGGCATTATGCCCGCAGCGCCCACGGACGTGTTCGGTCAAATCATCAAAAGAGTATTGCCCCAACCGGAAGCCTCATATTATATTAGGGACATTGAATTGACCGACATTTAGGATTATGATACTCTGGCCGGGAGTTCTTCTCATAATCGGATACTGAACCGTCGTTCAGATGTAATTACCATTCCCCAAGCGAAAGCAAATGTCCGAGTTGTCATCGAGCTAACATCCGACAGGAAACGGCCCGAGGACGAAAATCTAATGGCAGCCCTCAAGACTGCCACCACAGGTTGAAAGCGTAAACATCTAGATGCAAATCCTCATCCGACTCGTACGAATCGCATGGCGCCATAAGATGCGCGTCATCCTATCCTACGTCACAATCGGCATAGCAGTATGCCTCTCCCTGGGCATCCCTTTCCTGCTCGGACACGCCATTAACTCATTGGTCCGCTTCGAAGGCGGAACCATGACCGCAACGGGAGATGTCGACAAGAATGCCTTGATTATCATCGCCTTGGGTCTATTGGGCGTCAGTCTGTTCCGCGGGTTTTTCGACTTCGGTCGAACTTACCTCACGGACTCCCTCTCCCAAAAGGTGTCCTACGACTTGCGCAATCTCATGTACGACAAGTTGCAGCACCTAAGCTTCGCATATCACGACAAGGAACACACCGGAAACCTGTACTCCAAGGTTACTTCTGACGTGGAGGCGATCAGGCGCTTCGTCAATATGGGGATGGTTCGCGGGGTCGAGGTGCCACTCAGGGTGCTAGCCATCGTGATCTTTATGGTCAACCTGCATCCACAGTTGACTTTGGTCACCCTGTGCTTGGTGCCATTCCTCGTTTTCCAATCTTCGATTGTAGTGATTCGGCTTCGAGGCATGTGGCTTCACGTCCAGATGATTATGGGACAGCTTTCGACCATCATGCAAGAGAACCTGGTCGGCATCCATGTGGTTAAAGCATTTGCATCGGAAGAATACGAGAAGAAGAAATTTGCGAATAAAGCAGAGGAGCTGAGGCAAGAATATTTCAAAAACGAACGACTGCAGGGCACTAACGTTGCTTGGATGACCCTGTATTTCACACTGACGCTAGGCGTTGTGTTGTGGCTCGGAGGACGGGAGATTATCGACGGCAACCTATCCCCCGGAGCTTTCGCCACATTCATGTTACTGATGAACCAGCTAACTTTCCCTATTCGTATGACTCCTCAGATCGCGGGGAGCTACGCCAGAGCAATCTCCTCGGGACGCCGACTCTTCGAGGTGTTAGACGCCCAATCGCCGGTGGTTGAAAAGGCAGACGCAAGAGACATGGCGAGGGCAGAAGGACACGTGCGATTCGAAGACATCTCCTTCTCCTACGACCCTCGAATACCTGCTCTGCAGCACGTCGAAGCTAATGCCAAACCTGGCCAAATCACCGCTATCCTCGGAGCTCCCGGCAGCGGTAAAACCACCATCGTCAACCTTCTGCCTCGATTCTACGACGTGACCGAGGGGCAGATCACCATCGACGGTATAGACATCCGAGAATTTACTCTATCTTCCCTACGACGGAACGTGGGCATCGTCCAACAAGATATATTCCTGTTCAGTGCTACCATCCACGACAATATAGCCTATGGATTGCCCAATACAACCAGGGAAGAGGTGATACAAGCCGCCAAGGTAGCTCAACTCCATGACCACATAGCGAGCCTCCCCCATGGCTACGACACATGGGTCGGGGAGCGAGGCGCCACCCTCTCCGGGGGCCAGCGGCAGCGCCTGTCCATCGCACGTACTGTGCTTATAGACCCGCCCGTCTTGATCTTGGACGATTCCACCTCCAGCGTGGACGTGGAGACGGAAAGGCAGATCCACCAGGCCATGACCGAGGTGATGAAAGGCAGGACGACCTTTATCATCGCTCACCGCCTCAGTTCGGTAAGGGAAGCTGATCTTATCCTGGTCCTGAAAGACGGTGAGGTGGTGGAGCAAGGTGACCATGGGACGTTGATGGCCAAAGCCGGGACCTATCGCGAAATATTCGATCTCCAGTTGCGTCCTCAGGAAGAGATATTGTTAGACGCCACCATTGTTGGGGACGACGGAGGTAACAGCTAGATGAGAGCCGGAGGAGGAATGGGAGGTGGCTTCGGCGGAATGATGGGCGGCATGCGCGGCCTTCAATCCGGTGGAATGAACTCCCCCAACCTGGACCAACTAACAGATGAAGGCATAGTCGGCAGCGCATACGACAACAAAGTCGTGATGCGCTTACTCACATATCTAAAGCCGCACAAGCTACGGGTGGTTGCTGCCATCTCTGCCATATCCATATACACGATAGGAAATGTCAGCGTTCCGTTGTTCATACTCCTAGGTATAGATTGGGCCATCAACCAGGGTGACAAGAACGCCCTCAACGTCGTGGGAGCTGTATTTCTTGGTATAACACTGCTCTACTGCGGAGCTATGTACCTGCAATACGTGATGATGCCCATGCTGGGACAGAGCATCTTGTTCGCATTGCGGACTCAGATGTTCAACCACCTTCAAGCGTTGTCCCCGTCTTTCTTTCACCGTACACCGGTGGGACGCATCATGTCCCGAAGTCAGAGCGATGTTCTGCAGTTGACGGAAACTTTCGAACTGATGGTTCAAAGCATCGCTGACCTTCTGAGCCTGGTGGGCATCCTGTTGGTCATGCTGGTCATACTGCCGGCCGTGGGACTGGCTGACTGGCGATTGTCTGTGATCTGCCTGAGCGTCATCCCGGTGTTATTCTTCGTGCTCGGTTACTGGCAGAAGTTCGCTCGCCGCTCATTCATGAGGATTCGCCGGGCCATCGCCATGGTCAACGGAGAATACAATCAGAACATCACCGGCGTCAGGGTTGTTGAGAGCCTTAACCGTCAGGGAGAGAACCTCAAACATTTCAACGACCTCAACTACGAACACCT
>Ga0310345_10006300_pt1 | contig 10387 bp, 9 predicted proteins | sample HC15DNA20500_MG_FD_204667 | JGI IMG/M metagenome (GOLD analysis project Ga0310345, IMG submission 204667) | Marine microbial communities from station ALOHA, North Pacific Subtropical Gyre - HC15-DNA-20-500_MG | ecosystem: Environmental > Aquatic > Marine > Oceanic | place: Pacific Ocean: North... | reverse complement strand
GGACTTTTCGATCGGTTCGCCGACTTCGGTGTGCTGAAGCCCGGAGGCCATGTTGAGCAGCTGGCGCAGCGTGATCTTCGCGCGGGGGTCGCCCGGCTTCCGCCATTCGGCGATCGGCGCGGGCGCGTCGAGCTGGAGCTTGCCGTCGCTCACCAGTTCGCCGACCAGCATCGCGGTCATCGTCTTGGCGGTGGACCAGCTGATGAAGCGGTTGGCGTCCGAATAGCCGGGCGCATAGCGCTTGGCGATCACCTTGCCGTCCTCCACCAGGATCGCGGCGCGCGCATCGCCCTGATCGGCGGCGAACAGCGGGGCGAGGATGTCGGGCGCCTGGCCTGGCGCGGCGCTGCCCAGCGCGAGCGCGGCCAAGGGGGCGAGCAGGAGCGGCTTGCGCGTCATCCCCCCGACGATAGAGTGGCGCCCGATGATGGCAAGACGGATCGCATTGGGGGCGGCCGTGCTGCTGATCGCGGGCGCGGTCGCGGCGTGGCTCTATATCGAGCAGCGCCGCGCGCAGCTGGAGCTCGGCGTCGGCTATGCCGCCCGCGTCGCCTGCGCGTGCCGCTATATCGGCGGTCGCCCGCTGGGGCAGTGCTACAAGGATTTCGAGCCGGGGATGGAAGTGATCCGGCTGAGCGAGGATGCGGCGACGAAGAGCGTCACCGCCTCGGTGCCGCTCATCGCCAGCCGGCGGGCGACGTTCGATCCGCTGCTGGGGTGCCAGGCGGAGGGTTTTCGGGGGACGGCGCTGAAGGTGCATTGAGGGGCGGCCCCTCCACCATTTGCTGCGCAAATGGTCCCCCTCCCCAAGCACAGCTTGGGGAGGATTTGAGGAGGTCTGCCTAGTTCCTCCCCAAGCTTTGCTTGGGGAGGGGGACCAGCCGAAGGCTGGTGGAGGGGCCCCGGCCAGCCACGTCTACCGCACCACCAGCCCCCGCTCGGGCGGCGCTTCCGCCAGCCAATCGAGCACCCCGTCCGCATCCCGCGCCCCCGCCGCCCAGCGGCGGCGCAGCGCCTCGGGCGAGCAATCGAAGATCTTCTCGGTGCCCCCCGCCTCGCCGGCGCCGTCATAGGCGATGTGCGCCAGCCGCTGCCCCGGACATTCCGGATGGAGCGCCGCCTCCAGCGCCCGCTCGCGAACCAGCCCGGCCAGGCGCAGCCGGCTCTGGCTGGCATATTTCACATCGTTCGATCGCTCGGCGGCGTCGGTCAGCGTCACCGGCGCGCCGGGGCGGGGCGCGAACAGCTCGATCGCGAGCAGCCGATCGGGCGCCGCCCGGCGATCGGCGGCGAGCAGCGGTTCATAGGGCAGGTTCGCCGAAAGCCCGCCATCGCCCAGCCAGCGCCCGCCCAGCTTCACCGCCGGGAAGTTGGGGAGCAGGCCACCGCTCGCCGCGATATGGCGCGGCTCGATCGCGCCCTCCGCGCTGTCGAAGAAGCAAGCGTCGGCGGTCGCCAGATCGGTGGCGGCGACGATGAAGCGCGCGCCGCTCAGCCGCTCGAAATCGACGATTTCGGCGAGCGTCTCGAGCAAGGGTTCGCTGCCGTAAAGGCTTGATCCGCCCAGCATCAGCGCCGCCGGGCGCGGCCGCGCGAGGCCCGGGATGCCGCTCAGCCGGGTCGTCGCGATGCTCGCCCAGCTCGCCGCCCGGCGTGAGACGAGCCCCAGGCCGAACGGATCGGCCGATCCGGTCGACACGCGCTCCCAAAAGGCGTGGAGCCGCGCGGGCGCCGCTTCTGGCGGATTGCCGAGGATGATCGCGCCGTTCACCGCGCCGATCGAACTGCCCGCGATCGCGACCACCTCGAAACGCCCATCCTCGGCGAGCGCCGCATAGGCCCCGGCCTGATAGGCCCCGAGCGCGAGCCCGCCGGCGAGAATGAGCCCCAGAGCGAGCATGATCGTGCCTTTCGCTGATGGTGCTGCAACGCATCATCGCGGCGCTGGTGCCACCCCACCCCATCCAGCCGTCGTGCCGGGATCATACCGGGCGTTGTCGAACGGCCCGCCGCGCGGCTAAGAGCGTTGGCGGACCATGCAAGCATTTCCCTGGATCGATCTCGCGATCATCGTCGCGCTGGTGCTGCTGAACGGCGTGTTCGCGGCGTCCGAACTGGCGATCGTCTCCGCGCGGCGGGCGCGGCTGGAGGCGATGCAGCGCGCGGGGCGGCGTGGCGCCGCGTCCGCGCTGCGGCTCGCCGCCGATCCGGGCAAATTGCTCTCGACGGTACAGATCGGCATCACGCTGATCGCGGTGATCTCCGGCGCTTATTCGGGCGCGAGCCTGGGCGGGCCGGTGACCGACCGGCTGCGCCTGTTGGGGATGAGCGGGCGGGTGGCCGAAACGCTCGCGATCGTGCTGGTGATCGGCCTCACGACATTCCTGTCGCTGGTGATCGGCGAGCTGGTGCCCAAGCGGCTCGCGCTGCGCCGGCCGGAGCCGATCGCGGTGGTCGTCGCCGCGCCGATGATCTGGCTGTCGCGCGCCGCCGCGCCGTTCGTCTGGCTGCTCGACGGCGCGAGCGGCGCGCTGTTCTGGCTGCTGCGCCTGCCGGGCCATGCCGAGGATCACGTCACCGCCGAGGAATTGCAGCTGATCGTCGCCGAGGCGAGCAAATCGGGGGTGATCGAGGAGCATGAGCGCACGATCATCGCCGGCGTCGTCCGCCTCGCCGATCGGCCGGTGCGCGAGGTGATGACGCCGCGCACCGATGTCGAATGGCTCGACGCCGATCTCGACGAGGCCGGCGTGCGCCAGGCGCTGCTGGCGAGCGCGCACAGCCGGCTGCCGGTGGCGGAGGGCTCGGTCGACGCGGTGATCGGCGTGGTGCAGGCGCGCGACGTGGCGCAGGCGCTGTTCCGCGGAGAAGCGCTCAACCTGCGCGCGCTGATGCGCCCCGCGCCGGTGGTGCTCGATCAGATCGACGCGATGGACGCGCTCGACACGATGCGCGCCGCCGAAGTGCCGATGGCGCTGATCCATGACGAATATGGCCATTTCGAAGGCATCGTGACGCCGGCCAACCTGCTCGCCGCGATCGCCGGCGAGTTTGCCTCCGACGCCGACCCCGATGACGCGCCGGCGATCGTCGAGCGCGACGACGGCTCGCTGCTGGTGGCGGGGCAGACGGCGGCCGACCTGCTCGCCGAGCGGCTGGGGATCACCCTGCCCGAGGACCGCGATTACGCGACCGTCGCGGGCTTGGCGCTCGCGGTGTTCCGCCATCTGCCGGGCGAGGGCGAAAGCTTCACCTTGCAGGGCTGGCGGTTCGAGGTGGTCGATCTCGATGGCCGGCGGATCGATAAGCTGCTGGTGAGCGGCGCGTGATACCGGCGGCCGCCGCGCTGCTGCTCATGCTCTGGTCCAGCGACGGTGACCTTGCCGCCCTGCGCTTCGACAGCGCCGATGATGCGACCTTCCGGATCAGCATTTCGGAGACGGCTGGAGCCGCCCGCCAAATTCGTTTCATCTGCAACGCCGGCTGCCCGACGCCGATCGATCGGAGCGAACCCTTCGACGATGAACCGCTCGGATTGTTCAGCCGCGATCAGAACGATCTGGTCTTTGCCCTTGCGGCGGGCGGATCGGCTTATCGTGTCCATGCGTGGCGCGTCAGCCGTGACGGCGCCGTCAAGGTCACCCAGCTCTCCAGCCGAGGCCGCCCCGAGATATTGAGCGACGAGCACGGCAACGCTGTCATCCGCACTTATATCGCGGAAAGCGGCGTCGCACCGCGTCGTATCGTCGACTGGACATACCGTCGCGGCCAGTTCGTTCGGCGATAAGGCGGGATTACTCCCCCGCCGCGCCTTTGGCCGGGCGGAGCGCGTCGGCCTTGCCGACCATCGCCACGAAACCCCGGCGCCATTCATCGCCCGAGTCCCCGGCGAGTGCGGCGATCTGTTGATAGCCATAGCCGCCCAGCAGCGTATCGCCGCGCAGCTTCTGGCCGAACGCCGCCACCGCCACCGCGAAGGCCATGTCGCCGCGCGGCGCCACGGCGCTCCGGGCGAGCGCGGCGGGGACATTGTGCGTGATCTCCCGCGACACCGCCCCGTCGGGCGCCTTGAAGCGCAGCCGCACCTGGCACAGCTCGCTACCACGCCCGCGCGGCTCGGGCGGGCGGTTGGCGGCGTAGCGGCGGGGCGGCAGCCAGCCCTCGGCGCCCGCCGGCACGATCTCGTAGAGCGCGGTCACCTGATGCCCCGCGCCCATATCGCCCGCATCGACCGCGTCGTTCTTGAAATCCTGCTCGGCGAGCGCGCGATTCTCATAGCCGATCAGGCGATATTGGCTCACCTGCGCGGGATTGAACTCGACCTGGACTTTCACGTCCTTGGCGATCGTCACCAAGGTCGCCGAGAGTTCCTGGTCGAGCACTTTGCGCGCTTCGTCTGCGCTATCGATATAGGCGTAATTGCCGTTGCCGACATCGGCGATGCGCTCCATCATCGCTTCATTGTAATTGCCACGGCCGAAGCCGAGCGTGGTGAGCGTGATGCCGTCCTCGCGCTGCGCCTTCACCAACGCCTCGATCGCCTTGTTGTCGCTCAAGCCCACGTTGAAATCGCCATCGGTCGCCAGGAAGATGCGGTTGATGCCGCCCTTCACGAAATTCGCCCGCGCGGTCTGATAAGCGAGCTTCAACCCCGCCCCGCCCGCGGTCGAGCCGCCGGCTTCCAGGCACGATAGCGCCGCCTTCACCGCCTGTTTGTCGGCGGTCGGCTCCAGCACCAGCCCTTCCTGGCTGGCGTAAACCACGATCGAGACGCGGTCGCGCGGGGTGAGCCGGTCGGCGAGCGTCGCCAGCGCCTGCTTCACCAGCGGCAATTTGTCCGCCGTCATCATCGATCCCGAGACGTCGACCAGGAAGACGAGGTTCGCCGGCGGTCGCGTCGCGTCGCTGGTGTCGTAACCGCGCAGGCCGATGCGCAGCAGCCGCGTCGCCGGGTTCCACGGCGTGCGCGCGACATCGGTCGTCACGCTGAACGGCGTCGCGGCGCTCTTCGGGCGGGGATAGTCGTAGCGGAAATAGTTGATGAACTCTTCGGTCCGCACCGCCTCGGCGGGCGGCACCTGACCCTGGTTCAGGAAGCGGCGGGCATTGGCATAGGCGCCAGTATCGACATCGATCGCGAAGGTGGAGACGGGCGCCTCCGCCACCTGCTGGATCGCGGCGACGGGGGCGCCGGCATAGCGCTCACGATTGCCGGCGGCGCCATAGGGCGGGGCGTAGTTGGAGACGATACCGTTCGTCCGCGTGCCGCTGACCGTTACGGATGCCGGCGGGGGCGGCGGCGGAGCCGGGGGTGGCGGCGGGGGCGGCACGGCCCCGTTCGGCGCGGGTGCGACCTTGCGCCCCGTCACGACGATCTGGTCGGTCGCCACGCCCGCCTGGGGCACGGGCGGATGATAGACCGGGCGCAGCGGCGCGTCGTCACGGCAACGCACCGCCGAGGATCGCTCCGACGGCGGTGATTGCGGCGCGGCACCGGGCGCGGGCGGTGGCGCGGCGCCGATCAGGCTGAGGGCGGATAGGGCGGCGATACCACGCTTCATCGGCGACTCTCCTCGCGCCCCCGCAAGACCGAGGGGAAAGTCGCCTAAGCCCAAGCCCCTGTCAACGCGGCGAAATGACTTTCGCCGGCGATGATCCGCTTATTGGTTGTTCTGCCGGTGCAGGAAGCGCGGGATGTCGAGCGGATCGCGCTCGGCCTCGTCCCGGGCAGCACCGCGCGTTACATTGCTCATCCGCTCGAACAGCGTGCCGCCCAGCTTGGGCTTGGGCGCCGGTGCTTCGGGTTCGGGCGCGGGCTCGGCATCGACCGCCGGCGCGCCGGCGGCGAGCCAGCGGCGGCGCACGGCATGGCCATCCTCGGCGGCGGGCGGCGCGGCGGGGGTGAATACCGGCGTGATCGGCACGGCATTCTCCTCACCCAGCACCAGCTCGTCCTCCGCGGCGGCGATGGGCTCGGGCTCCGCCGGTGCCTCGATGGTCGGCGCCTCGACGGGCGGCAGTTCCTCTGCCGCGACCGCTTCCGACTCGGCTTCCGCGCGGCGCGGCGGGGCGAAGCTGAAGCTGCGCGCGGGCTCGGCCGGCGCCGGTGCCGCTTCGGAGCGCGCCTGCGCCTCGATCCCGGTCGCGACCACCGAAACGCGGATCTTGCCTTCCAGCCCGGGGTTGAACGCCGAGCCCCAGATGATGTTCGCCTCGGGATCGACCAGCTCGCGGATATGGTTCGCCGCCTCGTCCACCTCGAGCAGGCGCATATCCTCGCCGCCGGTGATGGAGATGATCACGCCCTTCGCGCCCTGCATCGAAACACCGTCGAGCAGCGGGTTGTTGATCGCCTGTTGCGCGGCGATCAGCGCGCGGTCGTCGCCTTCCGCCTCGCCGGTGCCCATCATCGCCTTGCCCATCTCCTGCATCACCGAACGGACATCGGCGAAATCCAGGTTGATCAGGCCGGGCATCACCATCAGATCGGTGATCCCGCGCACGCCCTGCTGCAGCACCTCGTCCGCCATCTCGAACGCCTGTTTGAACGTGGTGTTGGCGTTGGCGATCAGGAACAGATTCTGGTTCGGGATGACGATCAGCGTATCGACGTACTTCTGCAGCTCCTCGATCCCCGCGTCCGCCGCCTTCGATCGGCGCGAGCCTTCGAAGGCGAAGGGCTTGGTGACGACGCCCACCGTCAGGATGCCCATGTCGCGCGCCGCCTTGGCGATCACCGGCGCCGCGCCCGTGCCGGTGCCGCCGCCCATACCGGCGGCGATGAAGCACATATGCACCCCGTCGAGCAGCTGCGCGATCGACTCGATCGTCTCTTCCGCCGCCGCGCGGCCGATCTCGGGCCGCGCCCCCGCGCCGAGCCCCTGGGTGATCTTCGCGCCAAGCTGGACGCGCTGCGCCGCCGCCGATTGCTTCAGCGCCTGCGCATCGGTATTGGCGACAAGGAAATCGACCCCCTGCACGCCCGCGCGCATCATGTTGGCGATCGCGTTGCCGCCGGCGCCGCCCACGCCGATCACCGCGATGCGCGGCGTCAGTTCGTCGACATCGGGTGGAAGAAAATCGATGCTCATTGCCCCTACTCCGTCTCGCCCCCGCCTAACCCGGGCCTCTGCCAATCAGTCTGCACCAAGCCCCACCGCTTCTCTAGGGTAAATCGGCGGACCTGCCACATTTCCTTAATAATTCGTCCGGAACGCGCGAATCATCCGCGCCAACCATCCCGCCTGGGGCCGGTGAACCAATTGGCCCGTGGGCGCGATCGCCCGCAAATCCACGGGGTTGGCCGCGGCGTAATGCGCCAGCCCCGCTAACGTGGCGAAGCCCGGGCCGCTATGCGCCTCGGGCAAAGCGGTCAGCCCGCGCGGCCGGCCGATGCGCACCGAGCGGCCGAGCGCGACCTGCGCATAATCGGCGATGCCCTTCAGCTCCGCGCCGCCGCCGGTGAGCACCACCTGCCGCCCCACTGGCCCTTCGAAGCCCAAGTCTTTCAGCGCCTTGCGGATCTCGTTCATCAGATGATCCAGCCGCTGGCGGATCACCGCGATCAGCTGCGCCTTGGTGATCCGGCTCCCCTCGCCGCCTTCCTCCTCGGCGGAGATCGGCGCGACCTCGATCATGTCATGATTGTCGCGCGGGCTGGCATTGGCCGATCCGTGGAAGCACTTCATCCGCTCCGCCTGGCTGCGGCGGGTGCCGAAGCTGCTGGCGATATCGTCGGTGATGTCCGCCGCGCCCATCGGGATCGAGGCGAGCCCCACCAGCATCCCGCCGGCGAACAGCGAAACATTGGTGATCCCGGCGCCCAGTTCGACCAGCGCGACGCCCAGCTCGCGCTCCTCGTCGGACAGGCAGGCCATGCCGGTCGCGAGCGGCGCGGCGATGATCGACTTCACGTTCAGATGCGCCGAGCGAACGCACAGATCGAGATTGCGCACCGGCGAGCCATCGGCGGCGACGACATGGATATGCACGCCGAGCGTATCGGCATGGAGCCCCAGCGGGTTCTTCACCTCGGTCCGGCGATCGAGCATGTAAAGCGTCGGCTGCGCGTGGAGCACCATCCGCCCGGCGGGATCGATCGATTCACGCCCGGCCTGGAGCAAGGCGTCGATATCGCCCTGCTCCACCCGGTGCCCGCCCAGCTCGACCTCGACCGAGGCGACGTCGGACACCAGCCCGCCGGCCGAGAAGGCGACCCACACATTCTCGATATTCATGCCGGCGATGCGTTCGGCCTGCTCCACGGCCTCACGTACCGCCGCTTCGGTCGCGCCCATATCGGCGATATAGCCGCGCTTCACCCCCCGGCTCTCGCGCTGGCCGGTGCCGAGCACGATCAGCTCGCCGCCATCGGCCTTTTGCGCGATCATCGCCGACACTTTGGACGAGCCGATATCGAGCGCGGTAATCAGTCCTTCGGGAGCGACTTTGGCCATTTGGTCGGGTCCTTAGCCTGTCTCGCCGCTGAGTGCGGCGGTTTCGATCGCGGAGGTATCGGGAATTGCCCTAGGCGCGGCCTCGCTCGATTTGCGCGCGACCAGTTTGTTCGGATCGCGCAGATCGAAACGCGACCAGCCGCGCCCGAGCAGACGATCCTTGCCTTCGAGCTCGGCGAACTTCACGAGCGCGCTCGCCGGGTTCTCCTCGGGCAGTTGCAGCGTCTCGCCGCTGTCGAACAGCAGGTCCCAGCGGCGATTGCCGACCCAGGTCGCGGCCTTCACCACGGGTTTGAGCGCCGGCGCGCTATCGAGCAGCCGGCGATAGAGCGCGATCTGCTCATTCGCGCCGGGGCCGATCAGCAGCGGCAGCACCGGCGCCTTTTCGGGCGCGACGGCCTCGAGCGGCACGCCCGCGTCATCGATCAGCATCAGCCGGCCTTCATATTGCCACAGCGCGGTTTCCTTGCGCTCGACCAGGTTGATCACCAGCCGATCGGGCAACCGGCGCGAGACCTGGGCGTCGGCTATCCAGCCATAGCGCAGCAGCTTGGCGCGGACCGCGCCCAGATCGACGAGCGGCATCGCGCGCGATTTCTGATCGAGCACCGCGGCATAAACCGTCATCGCGTTCATCCGCGCGGCGCCCTTCACCTCGATCGAGCGGACGCGGAAGCCCGCCTCGCCCACCGCCTCGGCCATCGCCAGCCCCGCCGCTTGCGGCACGCCGAACAGCGTGGAGAGCGCGAAGAGCGCCGCCAGCACGCCGCCGGTGAAGATCAGCGTGGCGCCGCGCTTCAGCGTCGCTTCCGAAACGGGCAGCATCAGCAGCGCGCGATCGATGATCGATTGCTTGCGCACCACCGGCAGCTTGCGGTTGCCGTTCGCGACCACTTTGCGCGGCGGCGTGCCCCGGCGGATGGTCTTGCTCATTTCAGCGCCTCATCGACGATGCGTTGGCAGAGCTCGGGATAGTCGATGCCGCGATGCCGCGCCTGTTCGGGCACGAGGCTCAAGGGCGTCATGCCCGGCTGGGTGTTGACCTCCAGCAGGAACAGCCCCTCCTCGCTTTGGCTGTCGTCCCAGCGGAAATCGGCGCGGCTGCACCCCTTGCAGCCGAGCAGCCGGTGCGCCTGCAGCGCGATCCGCTCGCACGCTTGGGCGATCTCCGGCGGGATCGGCGCTGGATAGAGATGATCGGTCATCCCCTCGGTATATTTGGCGTCGTAATCGTAGAAGCCCGATTTCGGGCGCAGTTCGGTGACGCCGAGCGCTTGGTCGCCAAGGACCGCGGTGGTCAGTTCGCGCCCGCGGATGAAGGGTTCGGCGAGCAGCTCGTCGAACTCGGCCCAGGGTCCGCGCGTGTCGCGGCCGATCGGCTGGCCGTAATTGCCCTCCGCCGTCACGATCGCGACGCCGACCGAGGAGCCTTCGTTGATCGGCTTGACGACATAGGGGCGCGGCAGCGGATCGCGTTCGAACAATTCCGACGATTTCACGATCCGCCCGCCGGGCATCGGCACGCCGTGCGGGATCAGCAGCAGCTTGGTGAGCTGCTTGTCGATCGCGATCACCGAGGCGACGCGGCCCGAATGGGTGTATTTCAGCCCCATCAGATCGAGCATCCCCTGCACCGTGCCGTCCTCACCCGGCGAGCCGTGCAGCGCGTTGAACACCACGTCGGGCTTCGCCTCGGCGAGGCGCGCGGCGACGTCGCGGTCCATATCGATCCGGGTGACGCGGTGGCCGAGGCTTTCGAGCGCGTCCGCCACGCCCTTGCCCGAGGCGAGCGACACTTCGCGCTCGGCCGACCAGCCGCCCATCAGGACGGCGATGTGGCGGGGGGCGGTCACCTAAATCCTCCCCATTCCATGGGGAGGGGGACCGTTTGCGCAGCAAATGGTGGAGGGGCGGCCGCCGGGCGCGATCGT
>Ga0310345_10006298_pt1 | contig 10388 bp, 7 predicted proteins | sample HC15DNA20500_MG_FD_204667 | JGI IMG/M metagenome (GOLD analysis project Ga0310345, IMG submission 204667) | Marine microbial communities from station ALOHA, North Pacific Subtropical Gyre - HC15-DNA-20-500_MG | ecosystem: Environmental > Aquatic > Marine > Oceanic | place: Pacific Ocean: North... | reverse complement strand
GCGGGGCGATGCGGGCGATTTCGGCGGCGACCTTGGCCCAGTGATAGAATTCGGCTTTCGCGCCACGAACGCGTGCCCGGACCGCACGGCACTGCGCCTCATAGTAGGTGTTGGCCTCATGTTCCCGCGGGTATACCGATGAAAACCACGGCCAAGTCTTGCCGCGACCTGGGGTTGTCCCGGGTAGGGTGAAATGACACCCTCTAGGTGTTCTGCCGCTATCGTTGAATGGGCTACTCAACCGATGGTCCCAGCTACGCCGACAGCAACGTAGGGCAGCGACACTTGCCGTCATGCGGCGAGCGCATCGAGGATCGGGCATTCCGGCACGTCTTCGCCCGAGCATTGCGCTATGAACCGGGCCAAGAGCCGCTCGATGCGCCGGAGGTCGGAGATCTTGGCCCTGATTTCCGCCAGATGCGGTTTTGTCCGTTCCTGGATCTCGGCGCAGGTCTGGCACTTACGATCGACGAGGTCCAGCAAGAGGACCACGACCTCGAGGAGGAGCTGCGGTATGTAGATCAGTTGCTACGTGTCGACCCGGACGGGACACGCTTCATCGACTATCTTGGGGCAAGCGAGTCCGAGTTCGACGACCCGGCCGACTTTTTCCTTTTCCTCGAAAGCCACGCAGAGCTCGTCCGCCGTAAGCTGGCTGCAACGACCGGCCGCGTGCGGGAGAAGTTTGAGTGGCTAGCCGCCTATCACAATTCGGTCGTCAAGGATGTTGTCACCCAGTTCGCGGACGGGCGCCGGTCGGCCGGAGAGTTCATTGCCGAATACGATCTCGATCCCGAACCATTTCTCAGCACGATGATCATCAACCCTGCGCCATAGGCCAAGAGGACTTGGGATTGCGCGATCATGACCATTGTTCAATGCCACCGGCAACAAGCACCGGCCCCGTGATCTTCCTGCGTCGCTTGGCTGACTCCACCGCAAGGTCGATGAAGTCCGAGATCTCCGAGCCAGGCGATCGGACAACGTCATCGATGAAGGAAGGTTGCCCCCCAACAATCTTGACTTCCTTCTCATCGCGGGTTGCCGAGACGATGGGGACGTCGATGAGAGCGGAGTATTGGAGACCTGCGAGCTCGACCGATATCGGGGTCAGAATCGTGACCTGTTCATCGACGATGTTGTCGTCCGACCATCTTGGGAAAAACAGGTTGACACCAGGGGTCGAGCCCAGGGCCAGAAGCTCGGCATGCCTTTCCACCCAATCGTAGAACGTCGCCAGTCGCAGAGGACCTTGTGGGCGGCGTCCAGACCGGATGATGGCCGAACAGATTCTGCGTAGGACCGACGCTAAAAGGATCCAGTGCTTGAAGGGCCCCTCCTCGTCGGTTGCCGGAAGCACCATTCGAGCGTCCCTGAAATGAATCGTCAGCTTCTTCTGGGGTCGTGCCAGGATCGCGCCGACCTCCACTATTGAGACCGCCTCCTCCAGATCAACATCGCGATCGCCAGCATAGTCGAAAGTGATCCCCGCCCATTCCTTCTCGAAATCGAGTATGACCTCGAAGAATCGATTGGCGAACCGGATCTTGGTCTGGTCTTGATTTACCACGAAGGGCGGAACGACGAATGCGTCGACGGGAAGCGCGATCCAATCGCCGGCGTCCGACTCGAGTTCGATAGAGGCTGAGAATAGTGCCGGCGCGTCCATCTCAAGGATCGCGTCACGGAAGTAGAAGTGGTCATTGCTCAACGGGATGCCAAAGCGTCGGCGATCGATCGTCAGGTGACTGATCTCGATTTCTCTCTTGCCCCCGAGAAAGAGCTCCCCGATCTTGTCGCGGGCATCCGCCCCAGGCACGAAGAACCGTCCGACGACCGGCTCCTCGTCGAACCCGCAGGTTTCCCGGTAGTGGATCTTCCTGATCGCATAATCGCTGGGCGAAGTGCCTATTATGCTGTGTAGGGCATCAGCCAACCCTTCACCTTCGCGGCCGATCTCTGTCGCACAATCAGTCGGGATCGGCACTTTGACGGTGTGAATATCTCGATTGCCCTGAGCCTCCAGCGCACGGACCCGACGCAAGGTATCCGCGATGAGAGTTTCATCGACAGGTACGATCAAGCGCCGCACCGAGCGCCTACCACCCTTCGCGTAGAAAAGGATCGCAATCGCCGCCGGCAGGTCGGCGTCGACCAGGTGCTTCAACGCCGAGAGCTTGATCCGAGGGATCGCGGTCGCATGTTCGGTTGCTTTGACCTGGACGAGAAACTTCGGAAGATCATTCTGCTGATCCAGGGGGCCCTCCACCGATCGCTGCGGATCGGCCTCGAGCATAAAGTCCCACCCGAGCCGGTCTGGATCAGACCGCTGAACGTGAAACCCCTCAGGTTCGCACCAGCTTGCAAATTCGTTCTGCCCCCTGCTTCCAGCCTCACGTTTCATACAAAGTACTTTCAATCTCGCGAGAGAGGCGCGGACATGCGCGACGTTACGGGTGTGCTGGCCATGCTAACGTTCGAGGGTTACCCGCAAACGCCGGGCGCGTTCTTTGAATGCCGCCTCGCCACCTTCCAAAATGTCACAGACGAGCTTTCGTATTTCCGCATCTTCAAGGCCGCCGGATTGGTAGGTAATGGGCGGCAGTTCACCTGGGCTGTGCGGTCCAGCGGTTGCCACAAGGATCTGGTCGGCGTCCGTATTGATGACGAGATTGGCGTTGTGAGTGACCATGATGACCTGTCGCTTGCTCTTGGCTGTCACAAATAGACCGACGAGTTCATCGAAAATCGACTTCGGATCGAGATTCTCCTCCGGCTGGTCAATGATCAAGGGGCTGTGATCGGCCTCATCGAGCGCGAGGTAAAGGAGAAGGAGGACAATCCCTCGTGAGCCTGGCGAGAGTTTCGTGATATCCGTTCCCTCGTAGTCAATGCTGTAAGAGATCTGGATATGGTCGGTGCTGAAGAGCCATTTGGCGAAGCGCATCAGCCAGTTCCGATAGCCGCTCTGGTCATTTGCCCCGACATTGGCGACGGCGAGAAGCTCATCCTGCCAAGCATCTGTGAAGTGCTGTATGGCCTGATCAATTGCCTCCACGCCGCCGGTCTCCCAGGCTTTGCGCAGGTTGGCGTTCGCCCATTGTTCGAGAGAACCTTTCCCCTTGAAGTCACCCGCGCGCCGCAGGTCAAAGAGTTTCTCCCCCAGCGACGCCCACTGTTTAATGTCGGCATGTCGACTTGCCGAGAACGAGAGCTTGCGTAACGTGCCTTCAGCTACCCGAAGGCGATCCACCAAGGGCTTGTACAAATCTCGAAGGACCTGCTCCTCGGCAATGATTGACTCGAATACGCGAAGATAGGTCTCCCGCCGGCGCTGGCTGAGCTCCGCCATGCGCGCCGCGGCCCCCTCGCAATCAGCGAGCGTCACACGCGTCGCCTCGATCTGGGTGTTCTCTTCGGCGATGCGCTTGACTAGGCCGGCAAACTTCTTGGCTGTCTCGGTGTCGATGTTGATCAACGCCTGGAGCCGCGTCGCCTCCGCGTCGAGGATTGCCAGCGATGTCTTCTCCGGATCGGCATTGTCAGCTAGATACGACCGGTTGGGATCGGTCAAAGGCTCCGGTACGGTCCCGCGCCAGCCTGCGGCATTGTTCCGTGCTGTCTCGAGTTTTGCAGACAGTGCAGCGTCGACGTCACCGTGATACTCGAGCAGAAACGCCTGCCAGTCCGCATCCTCCAAGCGTGCGGCCACAAAGTTCGACTTGGTCTGGCGGAGAGCCTCTGGTGCCTTATTCTCACGAAAGGCTCTGACCTCGTCCTGAAGGGACAAAAGCGAACTCTCCTGATTGGCAAAGTGCCTGACATAGGAGCGGACCTTTTCTGCTGCATTGGCGATAACGCTCAGTTGGTCGGCCCGGGCTTCGGCGCCTTTAACGATCAGCTTGTCGCGGTCTGCTTCCAAGCCTTTGACAGCTTGCTCCTTCTGGGCGAGTTGCTGTTTGAGCCCAGCGATCTGTCGCCGCTTTTCCCGCTCCTGCCCGATATTGTCGGACAGCGTGCCAATCGCCTCTTCCTCACGCTGACGCGCGAGCCGGTGTTGGGTTGCCCGCAAGTCCAGCAGTTGATCGAACTGGAACGTCCCGTCCTTTTCGGGATGGGCTTCGAAAATCACCCTTTCGATTTCACGTATCAGGGCGTCGGTCATGCCGTCGGCCGAACAGAGCTCTTCCACGAATTTTTGGGAGAGATAGCGCGCACGGGGAAACCGGCCGTCGAGTTCGGCATCGTACTCGTAGTCGAGCAACTCACGCTCGGAAGGAGCGCCAGTGCCCCAATCCAGCCGGACGCCAGTTCCGGCGAGAAGATCGCCTGCCCGTATCAAAAATGAGGCGGAACTGAGATGTTCCGAGGCCGCATCACAGCCGGCCGCGATTGCGTCAGCAAGCGCCGTCTTTCCTGAGCCTCTCGCGCCGATGATGGCGACGAGTCCGGGGTTGAGGTCGACGCAGGGCGTCGCTGCCCAGGACGCATTTTGGATCGTCACACGGGAGATGACCTGAGACGGGGTGGCACGGATCGGAGGCGCATCACCGACAAACACCCGCCCAGCGGGATCGATGACCGCCTGACGCAGCGAGTCGAAATGGGCGCCACCCTTGACCCAGGAATAGCGATTGCCGTCGGGAACTCCGACTGTTGCTGAGTCATGGGCGTCGCTGCCATGCAAGCACGGCTTCAGCGCGCCGTAGCGAGCGCGAATCTCCTGCGGAGGCGTGCTATGCTTGCGTCCCAGCCAGAAATCACGCTGGCTGACGCCGCTGGCGAAAATGATGTGCGCAAATCGCTCGACTTCCTGGCGCTGCGCGCCTTCGGATTCTCCGCGCATGCCCGAGGTGCCGTCATGCTCGCTGCCAGCGACAGCGACGAGTATGTTGGCTTTGGCCCAATCGATCGCACGGTAAAGCTCTGCCAACTGCTCAAAACTGACCTTGAACTGCGTTGCGCCCCGTGCGAGCGCGGCACGGCCAGATAGGTTCGGATCGATCTTCGAGCCGAGCCGCGTTAGCTCGTCTGGAGTACACGCGAACCGGTCTCCGGAATATTCGAAGGTCAGCTGCGCCAGAAAGCGCTGCGTGGCGCCCACATGGTCAGCATCCTCCGGGCTAACCAAGAGATGACAGTTCACCCAGTTGCCCTTGACGGTCCCGAAGGCCAGGCGCAGCTCGACGTTCGGAAAGATGAGTTCGACGCCCGCGAGCCGCCGATCGCAAAGCTTCGCGTCGCGGACACGCTCATAAGTGTCGAGCAGATAGTAGTCGGTCACACCCAGCGCACGAATGGCAGGCGTGGCAGCCTCGATCCTGCCGAGATATTGTTCAAAGCTGTCCGTGCCTTTGAACTGATCGTTGAGGACCGTCCCTGGCGCATGGATATGTGGCTCCCACCGAAGCCACCGTGAACCCGAGTTCCCCAACCTTCCCCCCAAATCTCTTGGTGCTTCGATGAAGACGTGGCATCCGCGCGATTATCGCAGACCGAGAGCCCGCAGCCAGGCATCGACTTGCCCGAAGGCGTCCTGCTGCCACTGCTCGGGCGTCCGCCCGTCAAGGACATGTGTTTCGGCCACGAATTTGCGGACGCTGGTCGGGCCATACCCTTCAGGAGTATCGAACTTTTCGGCGATGAATTTGTAGCCTTGGGCGCCGCTTTGGTGCTCAAGCAGCTGTTTGCAGACTTCTGCGAGTGCCTCGATCCCGTCGGGATAATTGCGGATGCAGTAGTAGATGTCGTAGGCGTCCTTCTGCTTGTGCCGACCGTTGAGTGCGTGGCCCTTCATAGCCAACAGAGCCGGTATCGAGCACACTGCAACTTCGACACGATTGGTGCCGCCATCCGGCATGTCGCCGGAGACAGCGACGAGCTGATAAAAGCGGAGAGCCAGATCCGCCCCATCGGCTCTTTGAACTGCGAAGTCACTCAGGATCGGCGGAGTGTTCTTCACGATCTCCGCGTCCCGGGGCATGAGGAAGTCGACCACAATATCTATTGGCGAGCCCCCGTCATCGACGGGAACCTCCCTGACGAGTTGGAAGCGACGTAGTTCCTCGCGCTGCTTATATCCCTGGCCCATAAGGGCTTCGACCAGCGTCACATACTCGCCGTCGCTCAATGCCTCGGCATCGAGACCGAGGTCGACATCCAGGGTGCCGATATGCGGCATGTCTTCATTGTCGAGAAGGAGCCATGGTACGGCGCCTCCGATGACGGCGAACTTGCCCTTAAAGCTACCGAGAATCTGACCGATCTCGATCAGAACGCCTTTGACGGCCTTTGTGGTCCGGTCCTCGTAATCCGATGCGGATTGGGGATCAGGCGGCACTATTTTCGCCATGGGAGAAGTTCCTGTCGTAGGTGTTCCGCCGCTTCAGTCCCACGTTCTCCAGAAATTGAAAGGTCGAGATAGGTTTGAACCGGGCTTGTGCAGATGACGCCGGTCGCAGGTTCGACCGTGTCGAGGAAGATTCCGGGATCTTTCAGCACCGTAATGATGACATTTGCGCCAGATCCGGTAGGCGAAAGCTTCAGGGCGTCGCGCAAGAGTGCGGCCCCGTCAGTGTCGGCATAGATGTGTTGTGTTGGAACACGACCATAGGGAGCCAGCCAATGCGCTGCGGAGAAGGACGACAGGACGGATTTCGGTCCGTCTTCCGTTGCCCGCAGCATCGGGCGCACGGCAGCGTCCCAGGATTGCCCATGGAGCGTCGTGTAAAATTCCATGCGCTTGCCTCGCGGGAGCTCGTATGCATCCCGCCAAGCGTCAAGCAGATCATCTGGTCGAGACAATCGGAGACCATCATCGGTAATCTCGGCCCATTCGCGGTCCACCAGCTCGGCGCGAACGTTACTGACGTGTCCAAGGCTAACGTCAGACGCGCGCGCCAGGTCGGTGACCCTCCACCCTTGATCGGGATCACGCAGAAGGACCCGCAATACCTGCGCCGATTTGGGTTTGAAGATGGATTTCAGACCACGTTGAACTGCAGCGGGCTTTGAATCGACGTGCCGCTCCACGAACACGGTGTCGAAGGTGATCCGCACATTGCCCACAAAGTCGAGGAACCCCACGTCAAACTCGCGGCAAAGTGCCTGCGCTGCCGGCGAAAGGTAAGGCGCTATAAAGATAGGGGTCGCGGGTGGGTGAAAGTCTTTCGCAGCCTTCTGTAGCTGAAGCAAAGCCGCGCGAACGTACCGCGGCTGCCCACTTGATTTGACCTCACAGACGAGAACACGCTTCTGGCCACCACGGTTCAGGACGGCCACCAGGTCATAATTCAATCCGGGGGGTGCGTGTTCGACCTTGTCAACTTTGATGATCGGGACATCCTGCAGAAGCGTTCGGACCGCCTCCACTGCCTGGCATTCGAGTTCCCTCGCATTTTCAGCCGATTTCAACATTTGCTGAAAATGGACGTTTCAGTGAAATAAGTCAAGGGGCTTTTCATTGAATTGCCGCCTTTCAGCAAATGCTGAAACCGCTTTCTCCGATATAATATCGATTGGCACAAGCGCCTTCCATCCGCCAACATGCAATTAGAACACGCCCCAAGCCCGATAACGTCTCCTCCCCGTCACCTCACGGGCACCTAGCTCACCCGCCAAGTTAAGCGCCCCTCGAGGCGTGATCCTGGCCGCCTTTGCTATCATATGCGCGGATACGATCGGCCGCGAGAGGAGCAGATCTATGGCAACCGGCAGGCTGCTCGTCGAACGCTTGCCGACTACGCGCCGCTCGAGCTGGCGCTTTGCGAGTGTCAGCCGATCGATATCTTTCGTCGCCGCGCCAGCCGCCGCACTCATCGCATCGAGATAGGCAACCAACCTCGTGGTCTGATCCCGCGCACGCCGCCGCTCGCGCGGTATTTCCCGCAATCCCACTGAATAGGCCAGCAAGTGCGATCGGACCTTTCCGCGCGCTCTGAGGAAATCCGAAACCAGAACCTGCCCAAGCCAGTGCTGGCGCTGCAGCGGTTCGAGTGTTTCCCAGGAATCCCATAAAATGACCGCGGCCAACGTCGCGGGAAGCCGCTCGACCTTTTTGACTAGATCGGTCCATTCCGAGATACGTTCGGCTTCATCCCAGTCCGGGTCGCGAATGACCAGCTCGCCCACACTGACCTCGGGCGCGCGCGTGTTCTGCGCGTCAGGTGGAACGCCGTCGACCAGCCAACTCGTGCGAGCGAGGACCTCATCGATCTCGGCCAGCTCGGGCGACAGCTCATCTTCGTCATTCAGTTCGAGTTCGGGCGCCTCCCCTCCCCCGGCAATCTGTTCGGCCTCCTCGTCGATGCCGGCGAGCGCCATGATCCCCATCCGCGAAACCGCCCAGCCGGGATTGTTCCTCGCTATACGACGCCTCGCCCGCACAATCCGGTGCGCAACGACGAGCTCGTGGGTCGGTGCCCGGATGTCCATTCGTGCATCATGGAGAACCAGATCCTCCAAGTGTACGAGCTCGCCGGCAATCCACATGCTGGAGACGGAATCGAAGAAGTCGGCCCGTTCTGCAAAGCCGGGCCCCACCTCAGACCGCGCCACTTTCTCATCGAGCCGCGCAAGCGCGTCCTCCGCGGTCGATATCGGCCCCAGAAGGGCCTCATGGTTCAGTTTTCCGATTTCATAAGCCATTGATGTCATTTGCCTTCGTTCATCCTACGGATGCTATCATGCTTTTCACTTCCGTCACACCGGCGTTTTTCTAGGCCCTCATTATTGTGATGAGCGCTGCGGTCTTCAGGATTGAACAGAGACCCGTCAATCCGTGCTCAGATCGACGAGAGAGCTGTTTCTCCGCGGTTTTTCCCGCAATCGGGTTTCAAACAAGCGCTCAAGAGACGTTTACAAACGATCGGTTATCCGTATCTTCTATGTTTGTAAACTCGCCTTCAACACTGCAATCAGGCGCTCCAAATGGCCAAAACACCGCCCAATCCCTCTTCCCGTCGGCCACAGGGCCGGCTTATCGGCTATGCGCGCGTCTCCACGGACGAGCAGGCGACGGAAGCGCAGGAGATGGAGCTGAGGTCGGCCGGATGCGATACTATCATCCAGGAGCATGGGTCTGGCGCCTCGCGGACCCGCCCCGCCCTCGCCCGGCTTGTTCGCGAGATCGGCGCCGGCGACACCCTTGTTGTGGTTCGCCTCGACCGCCTGGCGCGCTCGGTGAGCCACCTGCTCAATGTCATCGAGGAGCTGACGTCCAAAGGCGCCTATTTCCGCTCGTTGAGCGATCCCATCGATACCACGACGCCGCAGGGCATGTTTTCGCTGCAGGTCCTTGGCGCCGTCGCCCAGCTGGAACGGGCTCTCAACTCGGAGCGGACGAAGGCAGGCGTCAAAGCTGCCAAGGCAAAAGGCCGACTACCAGGCAATCCCGGTATTCGCGAACGCAGGCCGGAGGCACTGGCCAGGATGACGGCTGCTCAGAAGGCGGCCTACGGCGCGCGCATCCAGTCCACTGCCAATCAATGGCTTCCGATCGTTCGGCGCATGCGCCCGGACCACACCTGGGACGATATCTCGCGCGTGCTGAAGCAACGCGGCTTCGATTGGACCCCGGAGCGCCTGCGGCGTGCGGTAAGATGGATGGTCAGCGAAGGCATGGCCGACAAGTCGCTCCTGAGGAAGTCACCGCCTCGACCGCCCGAGGATCGCCTGATGACGCTTGTGGCGGGCATCCATTCCTCCAATCCGGAGCTCACCTTGCGAGAAATCGCAAACCAGCTCGAGCGCCTTCATGAGCGCACGCCGCGGGGTGGTACGAGATGGGCGCCCTCCTCCGTCAAGAATCTTCTCGACCGGGCAAAGCGCAGCGGCCTGCTCGAGGCAGCCTGAGCACGGAAGCCGGAATGACGTTGGGGCGCGAACGCGGTACAGATCGCGGGTGCCCACCGTCGCCAGCATACGCCAACAAACCCGGAGAGCGCTGCAATGGAAACGATGACTGTCAACAGCCGGGACGACTTCGCGCAATGGGCGATCGCGCGGGCCTGATCGATCCTAGAGGACCAAGGTTCGGAACTCGCTACAGCGGTCCGGAACGAAGGCGAACGACGGATCGGTGAAACCGCAAACGCTCTTGGCCAAGCGATCGTCGACGCACTGCTCGAGGCATTCGACGAGCTTGTCGACGGCGACTGAGCACAATGTTTCCGCCAAAAGGTGGCCGGGGGAAACGAGGCAGTTCGGCTCATCGAGGTACCCTCACCGTCTCGGGCGTTCCAGCGATCGCAGCAGCGCGTCCGAGACTTCCAAACGCTCGCCCGCCTTGTGGTTGTGTTGCAACGTTTTGAATACCGTTTTTGTGGCAAGGAGAGCTTCTGATCTTTCGGAGGATTGAATGTTCAAGGGCCGCCAGTTTGACCAGTCAG
>Ga0310345_10006297_pt1 | contig 10388 bp, 10 predicted proteins | sample HC15DNA20500_MG_FD_204667 | JGI IMG/M metagenome (GOLD analysis project Ga0310345, IMG submission 204667) | Marine microbial communities from station ALOHA, North Pacific Subtropical Gyre - HC15-DNA-20-500_MG | ecosystem: Environmental > Aquatic > Marine > Oceanic | place: Pacific Ocean: North... | reverse complement strand
AAGCCGGCCGGCAGGATCCCAGAGGTCTTGATGGAGGGTTTGGGATAGCGCCCTGGCATCCCGCCGGCAAGCACAGCTTGCCTTTCGCGGGCAGGGCCCGCTCCCACAAGCCACCAGCCAGCACAAGCGCCGGGGTTGGGTACCGCCATCCAGAACCGTATGAGCGCAGGGATGCGCGAATCGAGCCCCCAGGGATGGGTTCACGGCGTGTTCTGGATGGCGGTACCCAATCCCGGCGCGTCTTTCTGGAGGGTGAGGCCTCCCTGGAGGGTCACACCGGGCGGTCTACCGACCCTCCGCCCGACGCTCCTCCTCGATGACTTGGACCAGTTCCTCGACCGGCAACGCCCGACTGCGATGCGCCCCGGTCCCGGCCCAGAGGCTCTTCCATTCCACGCCGGCGGCCTTGCGCAACGGCGAGGTGAGCCGGTGCTGGTCCGGGTAGGGCGCCACCTCGGTGGGCGCCCGCCCGTCCATCCAGGCGTTGGCGATGCCCCGCGCCCAGCGCCCGGACACCGCCCGGGTCACCGCGGTGGCGTCCGGCCCCGCGTCGGCCAATGCCTGGCGCCAGCCCTCGGCGGTGCCGGCCTCCGGGCAGCGCAAAAACGCCGTGCCCAGCTGGCCGGTGGCCGCGCCGGCGGCCATCACCCGCGCCACGTCGGCGCCGTCCATCAGGCCGCCGGCGGCGATCAGCGGCGTCGCGATGTCCTGGCAGGCGCTCAGCAGCGCGTCCAGCGGCTGGCCTTCGCCCTGCGGGTCGGCCCCGCCACGGTGGCCGCCGGCTTCCTCGCCCTGCAGCACGATGCCGTCGACGCCGTCGCCGGCCAGCGCCAGCGCCTCGTCACGGTGCGTGGCGGTGCCCACCAGGGCGATGCCGCGCGCCCGGCAGGCCGCCATCATCGATTTGGGCAGGCGCCCGAAGGTCCAGGAAAACACCGCCGGGCGCGCCTCCAGCATGGCCTCGAACTGCTCACGGAAATCCGGCAGCGGCGGAAAATCATCCGGCAGCGGCACGCCGGCCTGCCGGTAGCAGGGCGACAGCGCCTTCAGGGCCGCCCGCCATTCCGCGTCGGTGGCGTCCCGTTCGGCGGGAATAAACAGATTGATGGCGAAGGCGTCGCCGCCCGCCGCCCGCACGCCCTCGGCGGCGGCCATGATGGCGTCGCCGCTCAAATAGCCGGCGCCCACCGAGCCGAGCGCGCCGGCGCGGCTGGCGCCCGCCACGACGTCAGCGGTGGACAGGCCGCCGGCCATCGGCGCCTGGATCAAGGAGTAGTCTTGGAACGCCATGGCGCCTCCGGTGTGCTAACGGTTCAGGATTTCGGTTGCGGCAGCGAGTAGGGCAGGTCCAGCGGCTCGGCGTGCAGCGGCTGGTCACCGTGGTAGAGCTCGCCCTCGTGGGTCACGCGCAGCGCCGCCAGTGCCACCGGGGCCGGCGCGCCCGGGGCGCTGTCGACCACTTCGCCCACCGCCTTGCCGTCGGCGTTACGCAGGCTTTCCCCGGCCTGCAGCGGCGGCCCCTGGTACTGAAAGGCGCGCATCCGCTGCTTGAGCTTGCCCTTGAAGTGCATCCGCGCCACCACTTCCTGGCCGGTGTAGCAGCCTTTCTTGAAGCTGACGCCGCCGAGCACGTCGTAATTCAGCACCTGGGGCAGGAACAGGTCCTCGCCGCCGGAGAACACCTGGGCCTCGCCCGCCAGAATGTCCTGGAAGCGGGCGCCGTTGCTGTCCACCAGGGCGCGCTCGGCGCTCAGCGCCTGCCAGTGGGCGCCCAGCAGGCCCGGCGCCGCCACCAGCAGCGCCACGTCCGCGTGGGCGTAGCGCAGCACGGTGATGCCGTCGCGGTGCGCGCTCTGCCCGGCGCCGGGCACCGGCAGGCCGGCCTCGGCGAGGGTGCCGTCGACGCCGCCGCTGAGCTGCGCCACCGCCAGTTCCGGGTCAGGCTGGAAATCGGCCTTGGCGCGCAGTTTGTATTTCTCGAAGCAGCGCAGGGTGTCGTCCACCCGGGCCTGGGGCACCACCAGCAGGTAGCCGCCGGGCATCGCCGCCACCCGGGCGCTGACCAGCCCCCGGCCCTTCAGGGAAAGGTGCATGGCCAGCCGCTGGGCGCCTTCGTCGATGTGCTTGAGGTCGGCGGTGATCTGCCCCTGCAGATAGTCGCCGGCTTCGTCGCCGGTCACGCGGATAACCGCCAGGTGGTCGCAAAGCGCCAGCGCCGGTTGCCGCACGCCGCCCGCGCTGGGTTGCTGATCGCCGAGAATGGCTTGCCAGGTGCTCATAATGCCCCTTTCCTTAGAATATCGAGCTTGGAAATAGCGAGTGCCGCGCCAGAGTTTGGGGCGCATGGCTGTAAACCAAGGCCCATGATGATAGATAATCCACCCCTGATCTGTCAGTCCATCAGCCAAAGAGGCGCCATCAATGACACCCCCGGAATCCCTTGATATCGCCGAACAGAAGCGACGTTTCCACTGGCAATGCCGGCGCGGCGCCTCCGAGGTGGAAGTGGTGCTCAACGCCTATCTGGAGCGTTTTTTCGAGGTCGACGACGATGAGCGCCGCGCCCGCTTCGCCCGCCTGCTGGAATGCGAGGACGTGGACCTGCTGGAATGGTTCACCCGGCGCTCCCAGCCCGAGGACCCGGAATTGCGCGCCTTCGTCGCCGAGTTGCTCGACCGTGTGGCCCAGAAGGGTTGAGCTGGCCGGCTCCCGCTACCCGCGGCGGTTGCGGTGCGCCGCGCTCGGCCTGGGCGCGGCGGCGATCCTGCTCAGTGGCCTGCCGCTGAGCCTGGCGGCGCTCACCGGGCTGGCCGCGCTGGTGGCGGCGCGCCGCTGGCGCCCGGCCACGCCGCGCAGCGTGGACGTCACCCCCGGCGCCGTGCGGCTGAGCCTGCGCGACGGCCGCCGGGTGACCCTGACGCCGCCGTTCCGGGTGATGCTGCGCGAGCACTGGCTGGCCCTGCACTGCCCGCGCCGGGGCTGGGTGTGGGTGTTCCCGGACCAGGCCGGCCCGGCGGCGCTGACGCCGCTGCGCCAGGTGCTCTACCTGCAGCGCCGCTGATCAGGGCCGTCCCGGCACCAGCACCGAATCCTTGCCGACCGGGTCCGCGTCCGGGAATTCACGCATGAAGTGCAGGCCCCGGCTTTCCTTGCGCTGCAGCGCCGAGCGGATAATCAGATCGGCGATCACCACCAGATTACGCAGCTCCAGCAGGTCGTTGCTGATGTGGTAATTGCTGTAATACTCGGTGATTTCCTTTTTCAGCATCTCCACCCGGTGCTGGGCCCGCTCCAGGCGCTTGGTGGTGCGCACGATGCCCACGTAGTCCCACATGAAGCGGCGCAGCTCGTCCCAGTTGTGGCTGATCACCACGTCTTCGTCGGAGTCGGTCACCTTGGAATCGTCCCAGGGCGCCGCCTCGCGGGGCTCGGGCAGGTCGTGCAGATGCTCGCCGATATGCTCCGCCACGGCGCGGCCGTAGACGAAGCACTCCAGCAGGGAATTGCTGGCCATGCGGTTGGCGCCGTGCAGGCCGGTGAAGCCGGTTTCGCCGAGCGCGTACAGCCCGGGCACGTCGGTGCGCCCGTCGCGGTCGATGATCACGCCGCCGCAGGTGTAGTGCGCCGCCGGCACCACCGGAATCGGATCGCGGGTGATGTCCAGCCCCAGCTGCAGGCACTTGGCGTACACGGTGGGGAAGTGCTCGATGATGAAATCCGCCGGCTTGTGGCTGATGTCCAGATACAGGCAGTCCGCGCCCAGACGCTTCATTTCATGGTCGATGGCGCGCGCCACCACGTCCCGGGGCGCCAGCTCGGCGCGCTCGTCGAAGCGCGGCATGAAACGCTCGCCGTTGGGCAGCAGCAGGCGGCCGCCTTCGCCGCGGATCGCCTCGGTGATCAGAAAGCTCTTCGCCTTGGGGTGGTACAGGCAGGTGGGGTGGAACTGCATGAATTCCATGTTCGCCACCCGGCAGCCGGCGCGCCACGCCATGGCGATGCCGTCGCCGGTGGCCACGTCCGGGTTGGAGGTATACAGGTACACCTTGGAGGCGCCGCCGGTGGCCAGCACCACCGAGCGCGCCAGAATCACGTCGGTTTCGCCGGTTTTGATGTTGTGCACATAGGCCCCGCAGCAACGACGTTCGCTGTTGTGCTCCTGCAGAATCAGGTCCACGGCGACCCGGTGCTCAAAAAGCTGTACATTGTCGCGCTCCTTGACGCGGTCGATCAGCGTGCTGGAGATCGCCACCCCGGTGGCGTCGGCGGCGTGGATGATGCGCCGGTGGCTGTGGCCGCCCTCGCGGGTCAGGTGGTAGGGCAGGGGATTGGCCTCCGAGCCCTCCAGGCGGGTAAAGTCCACCCCCTGGTCGATCAGCCAGCGAATCGCGCGCGGCCCGTTTTCCACCGTGTAGCGCACCGCGTCGTCATGGCACAGGCCGCCGCCGGCCAGGTGGGTGTCGCGCACGTGGCTCTCCAGGGAGTCGTCGCTGTCGAGCACCGCGGCCACGCCGCCCTGGGCGTAGTAAGTGCTTGCATGGGTGAGTTCACCCTTGGACAGCAGCGCCGCCTGCACGCCGTCGGGCAGGCCCAGGGCCACGGTAAGGCCGGCGGCGCCGGAGCCGATGATCAGAACGTCGTAGCGGAAGGTGGCCATGAAGCCTCTTTAGCTGGGGAAATGTTGAACCAATGTGAAAACCGGTGCTTCCGGAGGCGCTAGTATAGCCGCCCGTGGAACACCTGATACAATACCGCGTTTTACCCTCCAGCCAGGCTGGGAACAGTGATACCTTGACGGGAGCCCCGGTGTCAGACGAACAGTTGGTCAAGAAAGCCAAGAGCGGCGATCAGCGCGCCTTCGAGGTGCTGGTGCTCAAGTACCAGCAGCGTATCTTCGCGCTGATCAGCCGCTATGTGCGTGACCACGACGAGGTCCAGGACGTCGCCCAGGAAGCCTTTATCAAAGCCTGGCGCGCGCTGCCCCGTTTCCGTGGCGACAGTGCCTTTTACACCTGGCTCTATCGGATCGCCGTGAACACCGCCAAGAACCATCTGGTGTCGTTGAGCCGCCGTCCGCCGGGCTCCGACCTGGATGCCGCCGAGGCGGAACAGTACAGTGGCGCGGAGATGCTCCATGAAATTGGAACCCCGGAGTCGCATCTGTTGTCCGATGAGTTGGAGGCAGTTATCCACAAGTCCATCGAGGAGCTGCCCCAGGAGCTGAGGACCGCCGTCACCTTGCGTGAATTCGAAGGTCTCAGCTATGAGGATATCGCGGCGGTCATGGAGTGCCCGGTGGGAACCGTTCGTTCCCGCATTTTCCGGGCCCGTGAAGCCATCGATGAAGCGGTGCGTCCCCTGCTCGGGTCGCAGCGCGGCGACAGAGGGTGAGGACATGAACAGGGACTACGAAGCGCTTTCCGCCTTCCTGGACGGCGAAACCAACGAACTGGAAACCCGGCGCGTACTGCGCGACCTGGACCAGGCCGATATCGCGACCCTGGGCCGCTGGCAACTGGCCAGCGATACCCTGCGCGGGCACGCCAGCCGGGAAGTGCCGCCGGCGTTCAACGCACGGCTCTCCGCCGCCCTGGCGGCGGAATCGAAGCCCGCCAAGCGGGCCGGCATGATGGGCGGCTTTGCCCGGGTGGCGGTGGCCGCCTCCGTGGCCGCCGCCACCGTGATCGGCTGGCAGTACTGGAGCGTGCCCGCCGGCAACGGCGCGGCGGCGCCCACCATCGCCGCCAATGACGGCGCCGCGCCGTCCGCGCCCACCGGCAGCGCCACCATCGGCGCCACCCCGGTGGCCGCCGAGCAGCGCCTGACGCGGCCGTTCGGCGAGACCTCCTTGGTGGCGCAGGGCGCCCGTCAGGGCGAGCGCGCCACCGGCACCGTCAACACCGCCCAGCCGCGGGTGAACGCCATGCTGCTGCGCCACAGTGAATTCACCGCTCGCCACAGCAGCCAGGGCATGATGCCCTACGCCCGCTTGGTGAGCATGGACGCCCGCAACGGAGCACGCTAACGAAATGATGCGGACCCTCGCCCTCGGCCTCGCCCTGGCCGCCCCCCTCGCCGCACCCGTCGCGATTGCCGACCCCACGCCCGCTCAGGCGCTGCTGGAGGAGATGACCGAAGCCTCCCAGCAGCTGCAGTACCGGGGTCGCTTTCTGTATCAGCTGGGCGGCGAGGTGAGCACCATGGAACTGAGCCACGCGGTGATCGACGGCAAGCAGTACCAGCGCCTCACCCACCTCGACGGCCGCCTGGTGGAAGTGCTGCAGCTGGGCGATGAAGTGGTGTGCCTGCACCCCAACGGCACCCTGACCCGCATCAACGACAACGACACCGGCCTGCTGGCGTTCCGCGACCGGCTGTCCTCATCGATTCCCGAACAATACAACGTGCTGGTGGACGGCGACGGCCGCGTGGCCGGCCGCGTCACTACCCGCATGCGCGTGGCGCCCCTGGACAACCACCGCTACGGCTACCGGCTGTGGGTAGACCGCGACAGCAGCCTGCTGCTGAAATCCGAAATGGTGGACGCCAGCGGCCTGGCCGTGGAGCGCGTCGAGTTCGTGTCCCTGGACCTGGAGCCGGGCCTGGAGCGTGCCGATTTCCAGCTGCCCAAGGTGATCGCCGAGCGCTCCCTGGAGAACGTGGCCGCGGCCAGCCCCGAGCGCGTACACGTGGAAGCCGGCTGGCTGCCGTCCGGCTTTGAAGCCGCCGACCGCGACTGGCGGCGGGTGGCGGATCTGCGCCAGCCGGTCACCGCGCAAAGCTACACCGACGGCCTGGCCACCTTTACCCTGTTCGTGGAGAGCGTGGCCAACGATCAGGTGGAAGAGGGCGTCAGCCGCGTCGGCCCCACCGTGGCGATCAGCCGGGTGCAGAACCTGGACGAGCGCGTCTACCTGATGACCCTGGTGGGCGAAATTCCGCAGCCCACCGCCGAACGCATCATGGAAGCGGTGGCGATTCGCGCCACGGACAAACGGCCATGATAGAAGAGCAGGGGCGCGTGGTGGCCCGTGAGCCCGGAGCGATCTGGGTGGAAACGGTGCGCGCCGGCACCTGCTCGTCGTGCCAGGCCCGCCAGGGCTGCGGGCACAGCGTGATCAACCGCCAGGCCGCCGGCCAGCGCGCCCGCCTGCGGGTGGTCACCGATCTCAGTTTTCGCGACGGCGACCCGGTGGTGATCGGGGTGCCGGAAAAAGCAGTGCTCTACGGCGCCCTCTGGGTGTACGCCCTGCCGCTGGCGCTGCTGTTCGGCGGCGCCCTGCTGGGCGACGCGCTGTCGCTGACGCTGGCCGGGCGCGCCGTGGACGGCGCCGCGCTGTTCGGCGTCGGCGGCCTGCTTCTGGGCTTCCTGATCACCCGCCTGCACGGTCGCCGTGTCGCCGGCGCCGGGCGCTATCAGCCGCGCGTGCTGAGCCGCCCGGGCGGCGCCGACGCTGAAACCACGATCCGGGTGCGGCCCGCGCGCTGACCCGGCCTGAACCTAGAACAGGGTAGAAGGGAGCCTTTCCATGGGGATAACGCATCGTATTGTGTTGATGCTGGCCTTGGCCGGCGTGCTCGCCGCCTGCGGCCAGGACACCGACAACACCACCAAGCAGGACACCAGTGACAGCCGCGACGCGGCGCCGGCCCGCGCCGACGCCGGTGACGGCGAGCCGCTGGTCACCGGTCTGCCGGACTTCACCGCCCTGGTGAAGAAAGAAGCGCCGGCGGTGGTCAACATCAGCACCGTCACCCGCCGCGAGCGCAGCCAGCAGTCGCAGCTGGACCAGCTTCCCGAAATGTTCCGCCGCTTTTTCGACGAGTTCGGCGGCCCGGGCGGCCCCGGTGGCGGCCCGGCGCCGCGCTCCGAAACGGAGTCGCTGGGCTCCGGCTTCATTATCTCCAGCGACGGCTATGTGCTGACCAACTACCACGTGGTCGGCGAAGCGGACGAGATCGTGGTGCGCCTGCAGGACCGCCGCGAACTGGACGCCGAGTTGATCGGCTCCGATCCGCAGAGCGACCTGGCGCTGATCAAGGTGGACGCCAGCGACCTGCCGGTGGTGGACATCGGCTCCTCCGACGACCTGCAGGTGGGCGAATGGGTGCTGGCCATCGGCGCGCCGTTCGGCTTCGACAGCTCGGTGACCGCCGGCATCGTCAGCGCCAAGGGCCGCAGCCTGCCCACCGACAACTACGTGCCCTTCATTCAAACCGACGTGGCCATCAACCCGGGCAACAGCGGCGGCCCGCTGTTCAACCTCAACGGCCAGGTGGTCGGCATCAACTCGCAGATCGTCAGCCGCTCCGGCGGCTACATGGGCCTGAGCTTCGCCATTCCCATCGACCTGGCCATGGACGTGGCCGACCAGCTCAAGGAAACCGGCGAAGTCAGCCGCGGCTGGCTGGGCGTGCTGATCCAGGAAGTGGACCGCGATCTGGCCGAATCCTTCGGCCTCGACAAGCCCATGGGCGCCCTGGTGGCCCAGGTGCAGAGCGGCTCGCCGGCGGCGGAAGCCGGCCTGCAGCCCGGCGACGTGATCATCGCCTTCAACGGCCGTGAAATTCAGCGCTCCGCGCAGCTGCCCAAGTGGGTGGGCGCGCTCAAGGCCGGCACCGAGGCGGAAATGACCGTGGTGCGCGACGGCGACGAAAAGACCCTGGAAGTGACCGTCGGCGAGCTGCCGGACAACCCCCAGGCGGGCATGGCCGGCCAGCCGGACCAGGACCAGGGCGAGTCCGACAAGCTGGGCCTGGAAGTGCGCGCCGCCAGCGCCGCCGAGCTGGCCCGGGTCAAGGCCGACCACGGCGTGGTGATCACCGGCGTCCAGGACGGCCCCGCCGCCCGCGCCGGGCTGAGCAGCGGCGACCTGCTGGTGAGCCTCAACGGCAAGCCGGTGGACAGCCTGGACGCCTACCGGGAGATCGCCGCCGACCTGCCCGACGAGGGCACCGTGCCGGCGCTGGTCAACCGCGACGGCAACGCCCGTTTCGTCGCCATCAAGCTCTGACCCGGCATCATCGGGGCTGTGGGAGCGGGCCCGCTCCCACAGGCCGCTCGCACAGGATTATCCACTGGCGCCCTAATCCGCTAGAATCGCGCTCCATTGTGTCTTCTTTCATTTCCGGCTCTGGCGGGTATACGTGACCGACATTACGCACATTCGCAATTTCTCCATCATCGCGCACATTGATCACGGCAAATCCACCCTGGCGGACCGCTTCATTCAGGTTTGCGGCGGGCTGTCCGACCGCGAGCTCAAGGAGCAGGTGCTGGATTCCATGGATCTGGAGCGCGAACGCGGCATCACCATCAAGGCGCAGAGCGTGACGCTCTACTACACCGCCCGTAACGGTGAGACCTACCAGCTCAACTTCATCGACACGCCCGGCCACGTGGACTTCTCCTACGAGGTGTCCCGCTCCCTGGCCGCCTGCGAGGGCGCGCTGCTGGTGGTGGACGCCGCCCAGGGCGTGGAAGCGCAGTCGGTGGGCAACTGCTACACCGCCATCGAGCAGGACCTGGAGGTGCTGCCGGTGCTCAACAAGGTGGATCTGCCGCAGGCGGAACCGGACCGGGTCGCCGAGGAGATCGAGGAGATCATCGGCCTGGACGCCACCGACGCCTGCCATGTGTCGGCCAAGACCGGCCTGGGCGTGGACGACCTGCTCGAGCAGCTGGTGGAGCGTATCCCGGCGCCGGCGGGCGAGCGCGACGCGCGGCTGCAGGCGCTGATCATCGATTCCTGGTTCGACAACTACATGGGCGTGATCTCGCTGGTGCGGATCCGCTACGGCCGCCTCAAGAAAGGCGACAAGATCCACGTCAAATCCACCGGCCAGAACCACGTGGTCGACAGCCTGGGCGTGTTCACCCCCAAGCGCAAAGAGACCGACATCCTGGAAGCCGGCGAGGTGGGCTGGGTGAGCGCCACCATCAAGGACATCCACGGCGCGCCGGTGGGCGACACCCTGACCCACGCCAAGACGCCGGACGTGGAAATGCTGCCCGGCTTCAAGAAGGTCAAGCCGCAGGTCTACGCCGGCATGTTCCCGGTCAACGCCGACGACTACGAGGACTTCCGCGACGCGCTCTCCAAGCTGGCGCTCAACGACGCCTCGCTGTTTTACGAGCCGGAAAGCTCCGACGCCCTGGGCTTCGGCTTCCGGGTCGGCTTCCTGGGCATGCTGCACATGGAGATCATCCATGAGCGCCTGGAACGGGAATACGACCTGGACCTGATCACCACCGCGCCCACCGTGGTCTACGAGCTGATCCTCAACGACGGCTCCACCCTGTACGTGGACAACCCGTCGTCGCTGCCGGACAGCAACCTGATCGAGGAATTCCGCGAACCCATCGCGCGGGTCAATATCCTGGTGCC
>Ga0310345_10006296_pt1 | contig 10392 bp, 11 predicted proteins | sample HC15DNA20500_MG_FD_204667 | JGI IMG/M metagenome (GOLD analysis project Ga0310345, IMG submission 204667) | Marine microbial communities from station ALOHA, North Pacific Subtropical Gyre - HC15-DNA-20-500_MG | ecosystem: Environmental > Aquatic > Marine > Oceanic | place: Pacific Ocean: North... | reverse complement strand
GATAAATAAGTGAAGAATGGAGACTGTTTCGGAGCGAGTTCAGCAACTTTTTCGCCAAAATTGTACATTCGTCTTGAATGATCAATCGAGCTTGACTGCATACCTGCACCTGAACTGATGCTATATACGTTTGCCATAGTTAACTCCTATTAGTTTTTAACTCCAAGGGTTCTGTTTATCATAGTCAGCAATCATGCTGTCTATAATCTTATCTTCCATAGAACCCTCATTCTGTCTACTTTGAGAAGGCATAACCCCCATTGATGCAGGTATTTGCTGTGCCCTCTTCACTTGCTGAAAATCTCCCGAAGGAGCTGCTTGTGTTTGAGGGGAGCCATAACCCTTATCAGTGGCATATAATTTCCAAAGATTATCAATACTGATAGAAGAAGGATCAGACATAACTCGAATAAAGTCATCTGCAACATTCTGGTCAACTTTAAATTGACTCATAACTTGCTTTCTGACTCCATCAAGTTGTTCTACCTGCTTCTGTTCAGCTTCACGACGCTGGATATCATCTGTGCGTTCTTTCCTCAACTGATCACGCTCATCTTGCATCATAGCCATTTGGTACTCAAACTGTAAGTTTTTGTACTCATCCATGTCATCACGCCAAGCCTGCTCCTGTTGAGCAAATTTAGCACTATCAGAAGATGGATCAGCCATCGCTTCATCCATTGAAAAATTATAAGGTTTCTGCGGTTTCTCGGGTGGAGCTGGAAATTCTTGTTCAGGTTCAACTTCAGGTTCTTCCTGCGGTTGCTGAGGTGTCTGTTGAGTAGCTATTGTATTAAATTGCTGCTGCAACTGATCACGCTCATTACGCATCTTATCAGCCTGAGATTGCCAATACTGATACCGAACTTCATCATTGCCCATTTCTGGTGGGCTTGAAGGTTCTTCTTGGGGTTGAGCTACTTCCTCACTTGGAGTCTGTGCACCAACGTCCTCAAAGGCTTCCGAGACACTACCTTGTTCTCCACCGAATATGACATCATCAACTAAAGAACCCTCTTGTTCTTGTAGATCAACTGAATGAGTTTCTACTAGAGGGGTATCTACTATCTGTTGTTCTTCAGCCATAGTATTCTCCTATTTTTAAGACTGCTTCTTCTTAGGGCTCGAAGAAGGTGAGCCTGCTTTTGAAGCAGCATCCGCTACTTCTTTTTTAGTTTGCCCTAAAGCGTCATCTAGGCGTTTCTCAAATAGAGTGCCAGACATTTTAGCCCGATTAGAAGTTGCCTTCAGATCAGACTTCGTCTTTTCGATTTCGGCTTTCATCTTGGCGTGATATACTTCACGCTCTCTCGTCTGCAGGTCACCCTGCATTTGGTTGATTGTTTCAGTTGCCTGCTCTAATTGCGATTGCAACTGCTGTATCAAATCTGTTCTTTGCAAGACGCCTTCCATATCAAAGACTTCCGTCTTCTTTAAGACTTCTTGCTTATCAATAATACCTTTTTCGTAAGCATCCATGTACATTTCAAGCTGTGCCATCCTATTTGTAGGCATGGTAGAACCTGTAACTACTACTACATCGTACTTTCCGACAGTTATATCATTTAAAACTTTAATCTCCCCAGACTTATCATCGAATAATTTCTTATTTATAGCATACTCAGTCATTGAGTTATTCGGTTGCAATAACCTAATGATCTTCTGAGTCGTGTATAATTGTTGCATCATAGGGATAGCTACCTGTCCTATTCTATTTAGACCAGCTTCTATATCAGCAAGCTTACTTTTCATCTTCCTCTGACCAAATTCATCAAGACTTACCGTAGCTTTGTAAGTATGAGGAGCAACTTGAGAGTTACCCATAGTCATTTCATAAAGGCCAAGCTGATGATCAATATCATTCTTAGCTGTATTTTCATTAGAATACAATTCATTCGGTAGGGGAGTTGGCTGAACTGGGGTTGGTTGGCCCTGATCAAAGTCTACTTCGATGGCTACTCCGGGCTGGGCCCACTTCTGCTCAAACTCCCTCATATCTACCGAACCTGATGGTATCAAAATCTTTGTATTCGTACTCGTGGTCGCATGGGCAATAATCAAACTTCTCGTTTTATTGATATACTCTTGCATACCTTTTACCATGCGAACATCCGACATAGGGTAGGGGGTACGAGTATGCTGATTCATAAAGAATATAAGAGGATATTGATCAATAGGAAGGATACGAGAATATAGATGCTTATCGCCCATTATGACACATTGTTTAATTCTTTTCGTTGGAACTTTTACTACCTCTATTTGGCCCTGATCTACTAAGTCTTTGAAAGTAATCTCCTGCACATCGGGTTCCTGAGGCAATTCTAGATTCCCCTGAGCCCTGCCCTCTTCTACTTTCTGAGCATACATCTGCTGAAGTTGCTGTATAATTTGCTTTGCCTGTTCTGGTTCAACTATCACTTGTCCCTGAACAATCCAAGCAGGTTGCTGTAGGTATTCAGTATATTCTTTTTCATCTAATAAATCTTCATCCCCAGTCATACTCTCAAATACACGATAGTGATCTATTAATAATGGATAATATCTTTCATATCCTCTAATATATTCATCACTATCACCGAAACTAACTAATGTTTGAGTTTGTGGAGTCTCGGGCCAAGTCGTTTCACCATCATCTTCCCTACTAGTTGTAGGTCTGTCTGTCATAAAATTATCTGTAGTCGCATTACTAATAGCCTTAGCATACATTGGATACAATGCTTTTGCCTGATCCTTTGTATAGAGTCTCGATATAATTATATTTTCTGCATCACCTGCAAATGGGTCACGAGAATTAGGATCAATATAAACATCTAATGGGTCTATATCATGTATACATACTTCTCCCTTACCCATATCCATCATAGGATCAACATAGACAAGTGCACACCCCATACCAGTTACATAGTAATCATCGACTACCCGTCTTAACATGGTATTACCTTCAGAAACTGACCACATATATTCAAGTAGCCCATTTATTGCTTGAGCTACTTTATTATCACTATCTTCTCTTGGGGAGACTCTAAATGAAGGCTTATTAGCAGTAATAAGTGCTTTCGCAGCTTCAACTGCTGGATGGATACGATTTACTACTATAGCAGCTTGTCCACGCTCCTCTAGTATACGTTTTTGGTCAGAAGTCCATTGTTTTCCAAGTCTAAACTCCTTATCTTCTTGAGCATGAGCTGCCCATGTTTCCCGCTTTTGTGAGTATGTTTTCCACAGTTGCTGGGTTTCATCAACGAGTTTTTTACCTGATTTTGCAGATTTTGAGTTGTAAGCCATCATTAAATATTACAACCTACATAGTCAACCAGTCAAGTATTTTATTTCTTTTTACTTCAAGTTCTGCTTTAGGGTCAAATTCATCAGATTTTACCCTACATGGCCTTGATCCCTCCAAAGCTGTCCAAATAGCATCCATTATATCATCATTCTTACCTTTTGGATAAGATAAGAACTCTTGCTGAGCAGTTAAATCCTGAGGTCTAAAGAAAAACTCACCCTTCGCAAGAGCAGGAACCAAGGATAAGAGCCTCTCACTTTTCCTAGTCCTAGGTTTTACACCCTTCTCTAGACCGGGAATGTATAGATTCTTTTCTAGCATAATTGCCCTTGTCGCACTTCTTAACGCTTCTTGGTATGCAACGGTTTCAATTTTCATTCTCTTTGGATGGTATCTTTCATAAATGTCAATAATCTTTTGAGGTTGTTCCGCAGGATCGAGTCTTTTCCTAAAAATGTCGACAATGTACTTATTATTATCAGCATCAATAGCAACGGTAGCAATAACAAAAAAGTCAGCACGGGCACTAAGACTAGATGCAGGGTCAACTCCCGTATAGAGTTCAACGGGTATAATTTTCTTCTCATCACTTATACTCCTTACCAAACACGATTGGTCATTTATCATTTCGTAGTCGTAATGATGAAGTTTTATGTAATCTGGCTTAAAAGGAGCATCATCTGGAGACTGAGCAATATTCATGTATTCCTGATAGAATCCATTAATATTCCCCACACTCTCAAATTCACTCTTTATCTGAAGGATTCTCTTCTTAGGGAACCTCTCAGGCCAGATACTCTTCTCATCATCGTCCCAGATACTATACCATAAAACATTCCAAGCGGGACTATCTTTAGCCCAATATAAGAAACAATCCTCAGAAATAACAGTACCAATCATAACAATCCTTCCATCATCAGAGAGAGAAGGTATAACTGCTTCTGTCATCCATTTCCTATTCTTTGTCCGAGCTTCAGCGGTAAGTGCATTTAATTCAGATTCGAAATCGTCTACAATAATAACATTAGGTCTCGTATCTCCCTCAATGAATCCACGAACTCTTTGACCAGTCCCCACAGCAACAATACGAGCACCATTCTTTAATATAATGTCAGAACCAGTCCATCTTCGGGCAGTGCTTGAACCAAAATCACCAAATATATCAATAAAGTTCTCACTATGATCCAAATGATATTTTATACGACTCAGAAAGTTTATAGACTGAGCCTGCGATTCTGATATTATTACAATAAATAAATCTTCTTCTGGCTTCTTATAAGCCAATTTATACATAGGATAGATAAGACTACACACAGTGCTCTTAGCTGTTCCTCGAGGTGCAGCAATCAAAACACGTGCCATATCATAGTCTTTTAGATATTTATATATATTACGATGAAAAGGTGGCGTGTCCTTAGCAAGAGCTTTTGGGAAGCAATATTTACCAAACCATCCTATATCTCGCTGGAATTCTTTCTTCTCCTTAGCGAGAGCATAGACTGCTTCGTAATCAGTATTTGGGCTTTGAAGCCCGTTTTGACTTATAGCTTCCACGTTTTTTCCTTTTAACTACTTTCTTCTTCTTCTTCTGCATGCGGTTCCACCCCATGAGTTTCCTCCGTTTGAGTTGCTTTAAACAATTTCTTCTGCTCCTGAATATCTGCCAAGGTATTCTGAACAGTAGATGCTTCTATCTGTTTAGTAGTAATTACCTTGTTCTTATTTTTCATACTATTCATATCCATAAGTCTATCAAGTACAGATATAGCTATCTTGGGATCACCCTCTGGGCCCATTTTTTCATCGGCATCCCAATCCATTACTTTATCTAATACTGCAGCTAATGCTTTTGCAGTATCCATTTTACCTATAGGAAACTTATCTAGAATCTGATCTAGTTCTTCCTTTACCATATCTCCAAACTCCTTTGTTCTTATCGTTCTTGTTATATGATGTTTTTTACTTCTCCTTATAGGGCCATATACTAAACTAATAGCCCTCTCTTTAGTCATACCCGGCTGTGCCATATAGTATGCTAACTTCTGAAAATGATACTTTCCCTTTATATACTTACCACGATTATCTTTTCCAGACAATGTATAGTTATTTAGACGCCCCGTAGATTTAACAGAGGCATCTTTATTGGTCATAATAGCCAATCCCCAAGGATATTTGACCTTTATCCTACCAGTTTTCAATGTGCTCTTCTTGAGGCATAAGGATACTTCTCCCTCTTCAGTTACACCATACTCACCCTCTTCTGCTAAGAAAGGGTGCTTATAAGACAAACCCAGCTCATCAGCTTCTTCCGCTGTATAAACTGGGTATTCTTTACCTGAGGTTATCTCTATTCGCACAAAGTACGATTAAGACTTACCCTTACCACGCTGGGTATAGGTGCCCCGAGTTATAACTGGGGTCTTCTTTTCTGCCTTCTTAGCAGGTTTTTTAGCCGTCTTTTTCTTATCGTCAGCCATTACTTACTCCTTAATATTCCCTAACTTTAGGGTCTTTTTTAACTTTAAAACCTAATCTTTTCATCTTCTGCCTCTTACTTTCAGCCTTATTAGCTAATCTGACCTGAGGCTTCGGATTATTTTTAGCAGCTTGTTTCACTGCCATACCAGCTTCTTGAATCTTAACTTTTGGCATTACATTCTTTACTCTATTCAAAGCATGTGATTTATTTATTTCCTGTAAAAACGCCTTTGGTGCCAATTGAGTCCATCCTTTTTTTCGAACTGACTTCTCTAAGAGTCCTTGTGCTACAGAAGAAATACCTCTTTTTCCCAAATGTGTTTTCCATAAAGCTGCTAATGCCTTTGAAGTCGAAATTATATTTACTAACGACATATCTACTCCCTTATCTCAAAATGTACGAGATCGTCAAACTTATTGTCCTTTGTTTTGGTATCTTGATCCCAGTCACCGCCCCAACGGATATTCAAACCCATTGATTTAGCGACTCCTTGGACATATCCTGCAAAATAATGCATCCTCTCCCTATCTTCCCAATCTATAGGATAAGGAATCACATCAACAGCGACACTAGGAGTCTGATTATGCTTACCCTTTGGGTAACGTAATTTACTATTACCCTTATCATAAGCAGCATTTTGCTTCTCTTTACCCCTATGTCCTTCTAAAACTGTGCAATCAAACCCCGCCACAACTCTTTCGAACAATGTCTGGAGCTTTCTATCGCAAGTAATTAGCCTACGCATACTTCTATTACTAAATCTAGGCATTATTTTACCTTTCCTTTTAAGAAATTAAGATCATCTGTCACGTCATTCATTTCCTTTATCATGTCTTCGTGCCTTCTATCCCTAGTTTCGTCTGATCTATTCCATCTATCGATTAATTTTATGCAAATATCCTCGATATCATCGAGCTTCGTCATTAGTCTCTTCTGTAAGAACATTACCTGTCCACCAAAGAGTACCATCATGACTCCAATTGCACCGTATTCTGCAAATACCTCTATCATAACCGCTTATCCTTCTGTTACTACTCGTACTAATTGCCCATTCCACAATTGGAAAGTAAAGAGGGGCCCCTCTAAAACGGAACTTCATCGTTTCCAGCGTTATCGCTCGCATTGTGCGAGATTTCGCCATTATTAAGACTCTCAAAGAGCCCGACGACGTAGTGATAGTGTTGTTCTTTTCTGGCTTTCGCCTGAAATCCCGTTATATCTTCCATATCTCTATAAATCTTCTGGTAATCCAGTGATTCATCACCCTTAATATAACTATTTATATTGAATCCTGCCACTCATTTCTCCTTATCTTCCTTGTCCCCTATATCTCTTAATATAACGCTTCTTAGAGCCGCTATGGCTATACTTCGTGAGGGTAGAAGAACCCTGTGAGGTCTTCTTCCCCCTTTTCTGGGGTTTGTATTCTGATCTGTTTCCTACCATGTTACCAAAAGCTTATCGTAAAAGCGTCATACTTCCTTTTTAATCAAAATTAAATAAGAAATACTATATGATGCAATAGTAAAGTATCACTTTAACGCTTCTTAGATAAGTACTGTAATAACAAGGGACTAAGGAATTACCAGAAAAATTATAAAAATATATTTTAAAATAAAGCAAGGAATCCTAGGAAATTACTCTAGAATGGGAGTACGAGATATACAGGTTGCTACTCCCCCTTGAATTTCACGGCGTGGGGTGCCTCGCCCGTTCAATTCTAGCGTGGGAGTGATCGCAATCGCAGCCCCCTGCCAACATCTAGGGATGTTTAGATGTGTCTTATTTGTGGATACTATGGCATCCATCCTATATAACCCATAACCACGGAGTACGTGATATGGCTGATAATAAGACTGATAACTTCGTCGATGACGCAGTATTCAGCAACACATCAGCAGGTCGTACCTTCCGAGGAGAGTTCGAACCAGAACGAGATAGAGATGGTAGAATCATCTACACCTCTAATCTCAAGGTTCGCACACTCCAAGTAACCAAGCAGTTCAGACTGGTAATACCAGCTGCATCTGTTGCAAAGATTGCTAAAGCTTCTGCGAAGCTGGATCAACCATTGCAAGTTACGGAAGGTGTCGACTACCGATTGGTAGGAGAGCCCACAGAGTTCAAGGGAACTGATGAGCTTCCTCCATCGGCAGTAGCCTACTACAAGCCTGTTGTCCTCAGGGACAGCATTAGCTGGTAGTAGCCCACCTGCGGGATAGATCATACTGTTGAGCAAGCAACGGTACGTATGATCTATCCTTTTTAGTGTGTTACTATTACTACGCTTGAAAGGGCGTTATAATAGTAACACAGGGTTGATACAGGTATGTATTAACCAAAGATTTCTTAATGCATACTATATTTGATTTGAGTATACGATGGTCAAATATCAAGCCGACGGGTCGCTACTGGAGAATTGTGGATGAACGACAGGGTTTCCACTATGCATTATAAACTATTCCATAAGATACATTTATGCACAACTAAATAGTATCGATTAGCACGAAGCAGGAACAATTGTAAATTGTGTTAACGCTTAGAAGCTGGAGATTCTAAGTATTGAGCAACAGAGCGTCCACGGAGGAGAGATGGATACTATGGGATGCACCATAGTATCATAACCTATCTCTCAAATCTTTAATAACAGATGTGGGATAACAAGGCAAGTTCATAGGGAAAATAGTCGTAGATGATACAGCCCTTATTTGAACTCTTGATAGACACATTACTTGGATTATGAGAGATTGCGAGGGAACTGCAGCCCTAGAAGTTAACCAAACAGCAGTCACGTGAAGCCTTCGGGATGTAAAGCGTGCAATATTGGGAAGTGTTCTGCACTCTGCAGAGGAGGACATCCGATCAGATGATGTGAAGAAGCCCAGCGATTGTAATCTCTCATAGTTCTATAATAAACGGAGGTAAGTATGTATCTTGAATACTTATTAAATATCGGGTTAATAGTGTGCCTGATTAATATCTTGGTATTAATAAAACACTACCGTTCTAGCGGTGCAAGGAGCTCAGGCTCTGGTAAGAATCTAGGCTAAAGATAGTATAAAGCTGAATGTCCACACATTTCAAAAAGGTGGTTCTATCAAATATTATTATAATCTTATTAATGCAGACTGCAGCTCTCTTAATAGATTATGAAGTAGGGTCAGGAACAGACATATTCATCCTAGGCGAACGTCTATGATAGTTCTGGCGATCATTGAATGATATGATGCACTCTACTAAAGCTTAAGGCAGGTGTAATTCTTAAAGCTATTCAACTACGTGACAATATAAGATAAGGGCTCGCAAGGCCAAACTCGATGATATTTAAGTAGCGAGGTTTAAAGATTTGAAGTCATGGTTCACACTGTGTGCATATGGTGACGCCTGCTATTATTTAAAAATGAACAGTTCTTTAATGGCTGATAACCGGGTAATAATAATTTACTGACTATCACTGTTCATTAATTTAGTGAAGAAGAGAATATATCGAGGGTGGTCTGAGGATAAGGCGGCAAGATGATACACTATTATCCCCATAGTGTAGGATAAGCTTGTGTGTAGATATATTCTTTATTATATTTTAAATGAACATTTGACAATTAACATTATATTTGGACGTATGCTAATAATGCCCTTGGAATGGGGGCATAAGCAACACTAATACTGTAAAATCATTGACGGGCTAGTGCCTGAGATGGAGCCTGTGTGCTAAGCTGAGCACGGGACAGAACACCCGCAGGGGTTTATTAGTGGTATGAGAAGTGAAACAACGAATCAGATACTGTTTCAGAACCTCACTCATTGCAGGTGGCCCGAGTACAGGCCAACATCTGAATCCTGTCGTCCAATAATTTTTAGGAGTAATAAATGAAGAGAAGTGGTGAAGACTGGTTAAGACTATTAAAGAAGGATTACAAGTCTTATCTATTACAATTCTGGGGTGCATCTTGTGCTATGTGCCCAGAGAACCGATGCGTTCAATGTGTCGAAGAAAAGAGAATATTAAAAAAAGCACTAGAGAAGAGGATGTATGAGCAAATTTAAAAATGCTAAATATTATAGTGATCGTTTAAATACTGCTATAGGTTATATTTCTGAGTTAAAAGCGAAGGATAGTAACATAAGAGGATTTGAAGACTCTAAAACTATAATAATGTCTATTCTGTTAGATGTTATGAAAAGGATACATAATGACTACAAAGAAGAAGAACAGAAACACAGATAGCCGATATAGGCTACAAACTATTTCCATAAGGGAAATAATCAATAAATACCCAGATAAGTATGTAAATACATATCAAAGGGGTAAACACACTGTACTAACACTGGATACTTGTAAAATAGTATTTAGAAATGATGAAAAGGAGGGCAAATTATGAGTAGCCCAGTATTTTACTCATTCGTAATACTCGTATCATTAATGGGCATCTTCGTAGTGATGACAGCTCATAAAATACACGAGATATGCGACAAAATGAATAAGTTACATCATAGAATAGCTAATCTTGACCATACTTATGGTATGGATGAAAAACATAGATTAGAATTTTATGTTGAAAGTCAAAGCAGACTCGATGCACTTGAGGCAAAGAATAAAATCTTACTTAAGTTTCTTAATACTTCTTGG
>Ga0310345_10006293_pt1 | contig 10395 bp, 20 predicted proteins | sample HC15DNA20500_MG_FD_204667 | JGI IMG/M metagenome (GOLD analysis project Ga0310345, IMG submission 204667) | Marine microbial communities from station ALOHA, North Pacific Subtropical Gyre - HC15-DNA-20-500_MG | ecosystem: Environmental > Aquatic > Marine > Oceanic | place: Pacific Ocean: North... | reverse complement strand
TAGAAAATCATCAACTGTTTTATCAATATTAAAAAAATTTCTAAGATTACCAATAATCTCATAGGGTTTACCAGTTTGTTCCATATACTAATAATAAGCTTCCAAGAAAGCTACAAATGTAGCATGGTCTTGTTTGACAAAATCTGGTAACTGTCCTTCGACACGAACAGAAATCCGTTCATCAAATGAAGGATGTATTGGTAAATTAGGATTACTTGCCATCTTAGATTATTGTTTCTGCAACCATAGTAATGGAAATTGCTGATGCATCATTCGCATCAGTTGTTAATATTTGTTCTCTCAAAGGAGTAATATCTTGATTATTAACAGACGGTGTTACAGTCATTTTAATATTAGCAGTTTCATCAGAAATTGTATAAGGATTAAAATTACTTAATACGACTTTACCAGTATCATAATCAATTGTTCCCTGATTCTGTGAACCATCTGGTAAAGTAAAATATACTGCTGGACTATCAACAGTTGTTGTATCTGTACTGCTTGTATATGTTGACCTAGCAACTTTAACCACTCCAGCACTATCATCAACTAAGGAATATGTATTACCATCACTAGCCGTAAATGATGTACTGGTTAGAGTTCCTTTAGTTAACGGATCATTAAATTCCATAGTATATGTTGAAACAGTTTCCAATGTTACAGGTGTTATCCACATCTGATATTTAATAGATGTTTTACTATTTCTAATTGCAGTATTAGTATTATCTATTTTTTTAGTTAATGCAGAATATCTAAATTTCTGGTCAAATTTTTGTAAATCAGAAGTAATATAACTTCTAACTGAAGTATCAATAGCAGACTTCAAAACATCTTCTGATGTTAAAAGAGTAACAGGGTCATAATTAATTGTTGTAGTAATAAGTAAATAATAATAGATTGGGTCAACAATTTCCGGTGTAACAGTTACAACATTTGATTTTTTCAAAATAGTTGTTTTAATTGCATCTTTTGTTGCTGTACTATATACTGTATTACCAAGAGGTTTAACAGCTATATATACTTTACCATAAACAGGAGGACTTGCATCTTCACCACCATAAACAGTAATTGATTCTATATCAGATCGTTCATTTAATAAAATTGCTTTATAATCATCTTTAGTCGTAGATCGTTTTTGTGCTTGATATAATTTAGGTGCATTATTTTTTAAAGAAGAAATTGTTTCTGCACCTGACCCACCAGTTGCGGCAGATGCAACAGTTAAACTATAATTACCTGAAGATAAACCAGCAACTGTTCCAACTGCTGTAAATGAACTAGCTTGATTTGCTTCAAGACCTTTTGTAACTAAATATTCAATAAAAATAATATTACCATCTGCAAGTTGTTTACCAACAGCACCATCACCAAATAATATTTCATATTTTCCTTCTTCTACTTCTTGAAGAAAATAAACTTTTTGTGTGGAAGTAATCGTTGTCACATCAAAAGCATTACCATCTGTCCATGTAGTAACTGCTGTATCATTTGCAGAATTTTGTACTTGTACAGATATTGTTGAAGTATCAATATTTGCATTAGGAATAATAAATCGTTGAGTAGGATCTGCTAAATTAACTGTATATGCTTTATTAAGAATTTTACCTTCTTTAATTTCTAAATTGGTAATTGAATAAGTACCAGCAATAGGATAAATTGTTTTAGCAGCAGTAGTTGTAAAAGTATAACTCTGTCCACTAATACTTGTAGTAAATTTTGTATCTTTTGCAATCGTAAGAGAAACGGGAGAACCAGCAGGAGTAAATGTCATATTCAAAAGAGCTGCCGGTGCTGTAACAGATGCCGGAATAACATTTAAATGTTTTGCATGAGAAACAACAGATTCTCTAAGTGAAGCAGAATCCATAAACATTTCATTAGCTACCATGTTTGCATAGTAACCCATATAGTGAGTATTGTATGCAAGAACATCCATCAATACATCCATACCACTTCCCTCAAAATCATAATCAAGAAATTGACTCTGTGATGAAAGATAACTTTTTAAATTTGATTTAATATCATCAAATTCTAAATCTGTAATTTTTAATTTATTACTTGCCATTTATCGTACCCTCTCTAAAAATAAGCCAACTTCAATTGGTTCTGGTGAATTAATTACTCTAAAAAATATAGACACATGAAATCCATTTTTATCTAAATCTCCTGTGACTGATACATCATTTAAAATAACTCTAGGCTCATAATTTTTTAAACAAGTTTCAATTGCCATAGCAATATCATGTTTTGTATGTGCTGTAGATAATCCAAATAAATGTCTAGTTACACCTCCATCAATCTCTGGATGAAATGGTTTATCATATTGATTAGTTAATATAATATTTCTAACAGCTCTTTTAACAGCTTCAACATTTGTCTTTTTAGTAATATCTTTAGTTACAGGATGTCTAGTAAAATCCAAATCCAGATCAGCCCAACTTCTAGTATGTGATGAAAGTCCCTTTGTATATATTACAGCCATTTACTTTCCTTGTCCTCTATATCGTTTCCAGCTTCTTCTTTTATGCTTGTTTTTTGGCTTACTCCGTGAGGAATCACCAATTGAAGTCACATGCTTGATTCGCTCTGTTTTGTTATTAACAACTTGTTGCATAATCTCTCCTCATATTTATAAGAGTTTCGGTCATCTTTTTCTCAAATTAGCTACATCACTTGCTTGTATTGTATCCCAATGAAGCAAATCTTCTTTTCTTGCTTGCTCGAACATTCGGTCTGATTTAATAGATTCTTCTGAAACAATTAATTTGGTATTAACGATTTTAAAATCATGTACGAGAATTTCGTTATGAGAAAGATTTTGATTATTTCTCCAACCTAATGCTCTATTTATTTTATCTATTAATGGTTTTCTAACAAGTTTTTTTGCTTTGTCATAATAGAACCTCATAAACTTTCTTTTCGTATTACCATCTTTATCATATATAAAATTTCCTACGTCTATCTGTAGGTTAGATTTCTCTGTATTTTGAATACCAAATTCTTTTACTACTTCAGGAAGTATTGTCATTGAAAATTCATATACAATATCATTAATTGACTTTGATACATCTCCTTGTCCTACAGTAGATAACCATCTTAAACCATTTCGATCAAGATAAGTATTTACATCACCTTCAAAAAAAGCAGACGCTTTACCATTTAATGTAACTAATATTTCTGCATCTGTAAGTAATCCTAAAATACTCCTAGAACCTTTGGTAAAGCAAGGAATATCTATTCGTCTACCTTCAATACTTTCAAGTTTAAAATAACCCTTAACATCTGTAACATGATAAACACCCTTAACATCATGTTCCATATCTTTTAACAAAGAGGGTGCTAATGGTACATAACCATAAGCAGCAAATTCCCATTCTTTATTCTCAACGTGGCCTGTTGGATCTTTTATTTCACTAACAAATCTTTTTTTTGGTTTCTTTGGTTTCCATGACCCCCAAGGGACAGTTGGTTTCCAAGCTTCATTGAAAGCTTTTTCCCAGGCATCACTCATTATATCTTCCTAAGAAATTTTTAAAAATGGTCCTGCTGAAGCATATTGCTTTTTGGCACCGTTATATAAAACATTTAAAAACTGATTTAATTTTTTCTTATTATCTATTGTTTTAAGTATATCTATCCATCTAAAACATTGTAATTTAGCAGATAATTGTGATGCTGTCCTATCATTCTTTTTTTCGTTATGTCTTGCTTTAGCAAATGAAACAGACCATTCTTCCTCTCCAAAATTTACAGAATTATTCATAATAGAATATTGTTTTAATTTTGTTTGTTCCTTTACATAAAAGTCAATATCATCTTGTTTCCACTCTCCGACTTTCGGTAAATTACTTCCCATTCTTCTTTTTAATCCATGTTTAGATAAATAAGGATCAATAGCTTCTGTTGCAGATACTTTTCCAAGTTTAGCTGCAGCACCTGAACCTGTCATATCCATTTGGGTTGATTCTCTTACACCACCAGAAAATGCTCTAACTTGAACATTAACCACAGCCTTATCTACATTTAATGAAAATGATAATTCACCTGTTGTAAACTCACCTTTTTTATCTAAAGTTAAATTACAATTAAAACTATTTTTTACTAAAGTAATTTTTTCTAGTTTGTTTCCCTTGACATTTGTTTCTTCTAATTTGACAGACTTACCTAATTTTTTTAAAGATATACCAACCAATTCTCTTTTTATGAATAAGGCTTTCATATATTCATTTAACGCATCTAATTTCTCAGATTTTTCTTTATTGGGCATATCACCAATAACTTCTAATTTGTCTTTGATAGTTTTAACTTTAGTTTTTTTAACAATGTATATATCTGCTGGATTCCAACTATCTTTTGTTCTTACTCCACATTTAGTTAAAGCGATTTTTTCAAGATAAGGCATAATACCATCATCGCGTGAATACTCATAACCCTTATTAGTCTTTAACCATTTTTTTAATGCTGTAGCCTGCATCTCAAAAGTTGTTGCCCATCCTTCATCATAACTAGGATATATCTTCTGAATTGATTTTGCTGGTGGCATTTTACCTTTTTCAATATAATGCTCACATACAAATCTAGTTGCATTTTCTTGTTTAGCAGTTTCTTGTGCGTTCATTGAAGAACCACCAGAACCCGAACCATTACCAAAACCTATATCAAGACCTTTTATATCTACTACTTTTTTTATTTCCTTTTTTAGTGCATTTATATCAAGTTTATCTTTAACTACTCTTGGAACTTTCATCTGAGAAAAATTTTTAGCAGGATCTAATATAATAATCTCACCATATGTTTTTTTTATAAAACTAAATATATCTGCGGCCTCCTCACCATATGGTTTTTTCTTACTACGAATTTCTTGAGCATTCTTTGGTCGAAAATTAAATGCCATATCTCTTTAGTCCACACGAATCCACTTCATGTCTTTAGCATGCTTGACTGAATCATCCCATTCTTTTTCATTACGAAAAATAGTGAACTCTTGATGAGCAACGGTATATCCAAGAACATTACCAGACTTCATTTTCTTTTTAAACTTCTCCGCGGCCTTGATAATATTACGATCCTTCATGTCTTTCCAGCTCTTTACTTTTGCTTCCATAAAATCTGTATATGTTGTTTCCATTAAAGTAGTCCTTTCATTTGTTTGATTGTACTGTTAACATTTTTATGGACAACTCCTGTTCCTCCAGCAGCTTCCCACTCTCTTATATTCTTACTATGGTCATCAATCAATATTACATCTTTACTTGCAAAATTCTGTTTCTCTCTGCGTTGTACAATATGGACTTTACTGGGATCTATTTTCAGATTCTTCTGACACCATACTGTTTTACCCTTGATGACTTTCTTATCTTTGTTACAGACAGATGGACAGGCAGATAGTATATGAGGGTCATACTGTTTGATATACTTCCAGAGCTGTTTACTACCAGACTCTCGATCACAATTAGCCCAGAACTCCGTACTCTTTCCAGCATCACTATTGAAAAAATCGTCAAGAACACCCTGATTCAGTTTAGTCGTACCAAGATGCTTCTTGATGCTACTCATTAAATCGACCAGTACCCCATCCATGTCGCAATATATTTTCGGCATAATTCTCCTCTATTATATATTTATAAGTTTTATATCCCATTCTTTTCGTATTTCTTCTACATCTTTTTTGACATCAAACTCTGCCAGATGTATATTGCGTACTGGTCTGGTATATCCATATGCATATCCCATTTCAAACTCCACCAAATCATCTTCACCAAAACGATACCCTTCTGGATATAGGTATCTCGCACAAAACTCAAATAACCATCTCACACAAGAACTGGTAGTTTCACTATTACCCATAGTGAATCCAATTACCATAGCTTCGTCTTTGACTTCCATACCACGATCTAATAAGATATGGATAATATCATGGTTGTAAAGGTCTATTGCTCCTGTTAAACTTATAGGAGATTTTGGATTTTCTAGCAACCAAACGAACCAATGAATTTTCGATTGCTCTTTATATGTTGGATTGTCTTGCCATTTCTCAATGGCCTTAGATAAAAGCATAGTTTTTGAGTATTTATATGGTCTATAAACCCTTGTATTTAAAAGGATTATAAAATTTTATAACTCTTTATTTTTCAATAAGTTACAACGATATTTTTCGTTTTTTAAAGCCATATCTCCTTGTAAATAAAGGGGTTACACGGATAAGGTCGGATGGCCGCGCTAAGTGTTTGAAAAATAAGGAGTTACAAAATCGTTTCTGTAAGTCCTTATAAAACAAGGGTCTTTTTTCCCAGAGAAAACCAGAGGGTCTGTAAGTGTCCATTTCTAAAGGCCTCGGTCGATTGTCCATAACTGCCAATAAATCAATAACTTACAACACGCCGTAAGTCCCCATTTCTAAAGGCCTCGGTCGATTGTTTGTAACTCCCAATAAATCAATGACTTACAGACTCAAATAAATTTGACATTTCTGAATGTTCTATGATATAATAGTAGTATTATTAATCAATTGAAAGTTATATTATGAGTGAAATTAAAATACAAAGACCGAATATCAAACTTGATATTCCAAATTGGGGATCAACTCCAAAAGGCCTTTCTGAAAAAGAGTTGAAAAAACTCAAAAAGGATGGCAAGATTCATAAATGCCCAACGCGTAAAGCACCGGGTTCTAAAAACGCTCGTTGGGGACAATGCGAATGATTAAAGAAATTTTAGTCGATTTATTCGTATTGTTGCTAATTGGTGTTATGTGTTTTTTAATGATGTTTTTATAAACGGAGATTTTATGAGTTTAACAATAGAAAAATCAAATCGTAATTTTGAGGACAAAGATGGCCGTCAGGTACAAGTTAATGAGGGCATCTGTAAAGTCCGTTTACACGGCGAATATATTGGTGCCGTTGCACAAACCAATTATTATAATGATTCTCCTTCTCGCTGGAAAGTGTGGGAATGGAAATCTAAAGAAGATGAGTTCAAATTTGTTCAGCATTACAATTGTAAATGGTATCACAAATTTGACGGAGTACGCAATTCTTTTTCTCTAAAACGTGATGCTGTAAAAGCATTAGTTGAGCGAGAGCATAGATTGATTGCTCGTTCTGATTATCAACGTGAAATAACCGATGAGGCATAATATGAGAAATTCATTTCATATGAAATTAATGGATTTGTATAGGGAATTGACCAAAGTTGGCCATGACGATATATCGTTTGTAGCCAATGTCGTTTATGAGCGATATGGAAAAGACCGAAAAAAAATGTTGGCCGGTCTTTATCGTCTTTATACTGGAAACGGATATGTCCCAATGGATATTCGTTTTGCACAAAACTCTTTTGATATTTTAATCTGCACGCGCAGAGATGCTTTTCCAGATGGTACGGAAATCTCTGAAATGCGAACCTGTGATTTAGTGAGGTATTAAATGGTAATGATAACAAAAAAAGACGCAGAAAATTATCTGATTAAAAAGTATGTTAAAAAGCATGACTTGCGTTTTCCAACTAAAAATGAAATCGCAAGATCAGTACCACCGGGACTTCAAGAAGATGCTCGGAAACAAAAAATTGGCAATCGTATCTGGATTGGTAAATGTCCAGTTTACAATTGTAAATTACATTACTCAGAAAACGATATTAAACAATTTATTAAAGGAGTCGATAAAAATGAATAGCTATAAACTTGAAATTCCAAGAAATCAATTCGACCGCATCGGAGATGCATTTGAAGCGATGATTATTAATGTTAATGGTTATGATGCAAATAAAGATACAGTCATTTTTACTATATCTGAAAAACAAAGAAAAAAGTTTGCAACATACGCAGTTAAAAAAGATAATCCAAAAATACCAGCAAGATTTAGACCTACTTATTGGATAACTCAAATGTTCTTGCCACACAATATTGAACAATATCTAGTAAAATGACAATTATGACAATTATCAATATCCCTGTAAACCCTTATAAAACAATGGTTGGCGTTCTCAAAAACTCTGTAAACTACCATAAACAAAGGCCTCGGTCGATTGTCCATAAGTCGTTTAAAAACAAACACTTAAATATGCAAATAAATTTGACATTTAACTAAAAATTTGATATAATAGTAGTATGAAAATTAAGAATAACAAAATTATTAACTGGTTAAAAGACGATTGGAAAAACAATCGTTTTCGATTGTTTTGTGAAACAATCGGTTCTTTAGGTTTTATTAGTATCTATGTTTTGATGGCATGGTATGGTGATTCAGTATCAATCGCAACTATTTTTGGTATCCAGATTGTCAGCTCATCCCTTCATATTATAAATGCATACTTACGAAATAGTCTTAATCTAATGGTCTTAAATATTATAGTTATTGCGATTGCAGTTTTTGGACTCGCAAAAATGTATCTTTACTAAAAGGAGTAAAATGGGTTACGAAAGAAAAATTGAAAATTTAATAGATTCTGAAATGGAAAAAGAAGGGTTAAATAGCAGTCGCAATAATATGTATTATTGGTTTGAGAACGGTCATCTGATTTGTTCAGATAAATATACAGCTGAAAAAATTGATGAAATTTTAGTTGCGTATGCTTCTCATCAGCATGGCATTTATACATTGCCTAATATTTATTATTGGATAATGGTAACAGATTACACAAAATCATCAGGTCCTGAAGTCCAAACACGTTTACGGATTCAGCGAGAAAGCCGAACTGGTAGTTATAACGATTATTATGTTAATCATACATTACCAAAAAAAGTTAATCACGAAAAAATCTTGGAGAAATACTAATGATGGTAAAAGAATCAACATTAAAAAAGATTGAAAAAATGCCCGATAAAACACGGGTCAATATCTTAAAGTATTATATTAAAAACTGTTCTTCCTATATGGTTTCACCTGAAGGCAACGAACATTGGCTCTGTGGGATTTACATTCTAACTCATTGGGCGCATGATACTGGTTACTCTCGCAAGTATTATGGACTTGCGTATCCAGATAATTTTGAGCATTGGGCATTTCATAATGACGAATTAGCTGGTGAATCTTTTAAAACACATCATAAAATGGAGAATTACTAATGAATATTAATTGCACACATTTATCTGAAAAACCAAAGAATTATGAAGAACGTGGAAACGCGTCATTATCCGATAACTTAAAATACATTAATAATTCAGTATCTCATTTAGAGATTAACCGTTTTTGTGGTGTTAAAGATACAATGGGCTATCAAGTTGTATGTAAAGCAATCACAATTAATGTAGTAACCGGGAAAAAAGCTTTTGTTGTTTGGGCAGTCCAAGAAGGTTATGACCTTGAAGATGTAATCCAGAAAGCAAAAGACGAACTTAAAAATCGAATCGTTATGGGCGCACCAGTTTTACAACACGCAGCACCAGACGAAGATGTTAAAAACTTAGTGGAGTATTAAAAAATGTTTGATGTTGATGAAATTCGATTGAAAAAAAACATAATGAAAAAGAAGTTGTTAACTATTAGGCAACTATGTGTTTATAAATTAAAAAATGTTGATAAGTATCCATTGGCAAAAATTGCAGAGCTGTTAAAAATATGTAAGAGTACCATTACTGTACATAATAATATAGCACTCTGGAAAATAAGAAAATGGCCTACTGCAAATAAAAATCTTATTTCATGTAACTTTAGACGATATATTAAGGAAATTAATAATGCAAATGATTCCTAAAAATAAACTAGGCAAAATCTTCCGAGATTTCAATAACGAAATCTTGGAAGAGCTTATTCCAAATGATATGGTAGTTCCAAAACTACGCATGCAATTTAGTATGCAGAATCTTTCTTGGTTGTGTCGTAATCTTCAGATTAAAAATCGACACCATCCAGAGATTAAACAAACAATGGCAAAGTTAAATACTTTGCGTATGAAAATTCTTTTGAAGGGGGAATAATGAATTACGAATCAATTAAAAACTTGATAGATAATATTAAAAACCACGAAAGCGTAAATGAAGATTGGTTTAATGAAAGTACAGAGGAAGCTATAGTTGCTTTTGCTTTACGTTTTTTAGCATCTAATTTAAATGACGAAGAAGTGGTAGAATATCTTAAAGATAGTTTAGCTTAAAAGGAGAATAATATGAAAGAGTATAGCAACAATTTATATAATGAATGTCCGTATTGTAAATCATCCAGCATTGAATCACATGAAAACGACTTTGACGGAAGTGTTATGAACTGCCATATGTATTGTGTAGATTGTGAAGAGCAATGGGAAGATTGTTATGAAATAACTTCTCGGTTTGACAAAGAAGGAAACCAGATTCAAAAATTTGAAACATACTGTAATAAGGAGAACGCATAATGAGTGGTAACGGAAATTATATGTTAGAAAGTAATATAGAATGTCAACAGCAGAAACTTGTAG
>Ga0310345_10006291_pt1 | contig 10397 bp, 5 predicted proteins | sample HC15DNA20500_MG_FD_204667 | JGI IMG/M metagenome (GOLD analysis project Ga0310345, IMG submission 204667) | Marine microbial communities from station ALOHA, North Pacific Subtropical Gyre - HC15-DNA-20-500_MG | ecosystem: Environmental > Aquatic > Marine > Oceanic | place: Pacific Ocean: North... | reverse complement strand
AATACCAATTCCGGCAATCCTGTCGACACTGACTTCTGTCTTTTCGAGTGCTTCCTGGATCGTTCGAATCAAACGCTCGATGACGACTTCGCAGCCCCGTTCTGATTGGGTTCGTAGCCGCTTGGAATCAAGATACTGGAATTCCTGATCGTAGACAGCACTGAGAATCTTCGTGCCACCCAGGTCGACTCCAATCCAGCACTGATCTTGTTGCTTCTTAGCCATGTTTTTTTCGGGTGGTTGATGACCACAAGGCACGTGTTACCAGTCACCTGGTTAAGATGGTATGCCAGCTCACATAAGTTACTTGCTTTCTGAGCTCTTAGTCATTAGGGCAGCCTAAATAATTCACATATTATTAACATCCCCGTGGGTTAAGTCACCAAAAGTCATGCTGGCGAACTGGGGAGCTTCAATGATCCGTGGAGAACTGTTTTGCGGTAACGGGTCGATCGTGCGGAAAGGAGAGAAAATTTGGTCTCCTTATTTTGACTCGGCTGTTTCATTCGCTACGATAAACAGATCGATCAATGGTCTCTTGCTTCTTTCAAGGAAACTACAATGGTTTTTCATAACGTAACACGCCGTCGTTTCTTACAAGGTACTGCCGCCATGGCTGCTTCCACCCCTCTTTTCTTGTCTGCTGCCGAGGAATCGACCAGTTTGCAGGGACGCCTCTACAAGACGCTTAAAGTTGGCATGGTCCGTGTCAAAGGAAGTTTGACCGACAAGTTTAAGGCAGCCAAGGCTGCTGGCTTTGGTGCCATTGAAATGAATGCACCCGGTATGAACGTGGCCGAGACAAAAACAGCGATTGCTGGCAGCGGGTTACCGGTTGATGGGACGGTTTGTTCCTCACACTGGCAAATCCGGCATACCGACAAGGATCCGGAAAAACGCAAAACTGCCCTGGAACATCTCAAGACGGCACTCCGCGATACCAGCGCCGTTGGTGGACATACCGTGCTGCTGGTCGTGGGACGTGGTGGCGATGGTAGCGAAAAAGAAGTGTGGGATCGCAGCGTGGAAAATATTGCCAAGGCGGTGCCGTTGGCGGCTGAGTTAGGCGTGGCAATCGTGATTGAAAATGTCTGGAACCAGTTTTGTTACGACCATGGTGGCAAGGCTGATCAAACGGCTGATAAGTTCGTCAAGTACGTTGACGAATTCCAGTCTCCCTGGGTTGGTATGCAATTTGATATTGGCAACCACTGGAAGTACGGAGATACGGGTGCTTGGATTCGTCAGCTTGGCAAACGCATCATCAAGCTCGATGCCAAGGGATTTTCCCGCAAGGAGAACAAGTTCACCAAGATTGGTGCAGGCGATCTCGACTGGAAAGATGTCTCCAAGGCATTACGTGAGATCAACTACTTTGGCTGGTGTGCCGCCGAAGTGGGTGGTGGTGATGCAGTTCGGTTGAAAGAAGTTTCTGACAACATGGACCGCGTGTTCGGTCTGAGCTAACGCTTATTGGCGGCACCACGAGTCTCTTGCAGATGGTTTGCTGACAGACCTTTTTGCTGTTTCTTGTCGTGCGTTGATCGTTTTATTTGGGAGCCAGGAGATGTCCAGTACGGATCGCGCTGATTCAGTCCAGGAAATGCCGTTAGAAGAATCAACGGCCCTTTATCAGCGGGCCAGAGAAGTCCTGGCCGGTGGGACTGGACACGATCTGCGCAATGCGCAACCCATGCCCATTTATGCTGCCCGTGGAGTGGGTAGTCGCAAGTGGGATGTCGATGGCAACGAGTACATTGATTTCTTGATGGGCAACGCGGCTCTCATGCTTGGTCATGCTTACCCGGATGTTGTGGAGGCGATTCAAGATGCGGTGACTGCCGGAACCCATTTTGGCAACGATCATCCATTGCACTTGCAATGGGCCGAACTGGTTCAACAGTTATTACCCTCTGCCGATCGAGTTCGCTTCGTGAATTCAGGAACCGAAGCCACGCTGCTGGCCATGCGCGTGGCCAGAGCTTTTCACGGATCTAACAAGATCATCCGCTTTGAAGGTCATTTTCATGGCTGGCATGATGATGTGGTCCACGGTTTCCAGCCACCGTTCCAGGAACCGGGATCTCTGGGAACTCCCCAGCCAAGTGGCGCCGGCATGGTGACGCTGCCCGACGGGGACCTGGCTGTCGTGGAACAGGCGCTGGAAACGGATGGAGAAATTGCTGCCATCATCGTGGAACCGACCGGCGCTTCCTGGGGGCGGGCTCCCCTGGAGACAGATTTCCTGCACGGGCTGAGAGACCTGGCCGATCGTTTTTCCGTGGTGTTGATTCTTGATGAAGTGATCAGTGGATTTCGTTTTAGTCCCGGCGGGTTGCAGCAAAAAATTGGAGTGACGCCGGACCTCACAACACTGGCCAAGATCGTCGCCGGTGGCATGCCCGGGGGAGCCGTTGCTGGTCGAGCCGATATCATGAAATTGTTTGATGAGACCGATGATCCCCAGCACAACCGGTTTGGACGGGTGACCCATTATGGCACGTTCAATGCCTCGCCACTTTCGGCAGCAGCCGGGATTGCGACCTTGCAAAACCTGGCTGACGGAACTGCCATTACCCATGCCGATCAACTGGCTGAGAAACTTCGAACCGACTGGGACGAGGTGTTAGAGAAGCATCAACTGGCAGGCTATGTTTACGGAGAGGCGTCGATGTTTCATGTTTATTTTGAGACCGACCAGGCACGTATTCAGTCGGCCCAGCGGCGCGAAGATCTCCACACCACGGAAGCTGCGCTGCTGAAGGGAATGCCGGGAAGCTTGATTTGCAACTACCAGCGGGAACTGCGATTGCGGGGCATCGATTTAATGAGCGGTACCGGAGGCGTGTTGTCTGCCGCCCACGCCAAGCACGATGTCGAAGAAGCGACGAAAATTTTCGAGGAGGCGATGTTGGCGCTGCTGCAAGCAGGTCATATTTACCAGCTTGAGATTTCGGCCACTTAATCGCGGATCTTCGTCCCGCGGATGACGGTCCCCGTCTGGTTCTTGCCGTAATAGGCTGTGCCTTCGGCATTAAGTTTTACCTCGTCAACCCAGGCACCATTGGGAGCCTTGGGGTCCAGCCAGCGCAGCTGTAGCTTACGGTCCTGGCGTTTCCAGAAAGATTTACCGGCCGTGCCTGAAATTAGTCCAGAGACTTCGAAGTAAATATCGTACTGGTCGCGATCGTTGACCACGTGTTTCCAGCGGCCGACCAGTGGGCTGAGTGATTTCTTGTTGCGGGCAGTTGCCTCGGTGTCGGTAAGGGGACTGCCAACTTGGGGCCAGCCAGTCTTGTCCCAGGTTACGGACCGTACCTGCAAGATTCTCCCTTTGCGGACCTGGTTGGCGTCATACGTATGGTGGACCAGGAAATCCCCTTTGGCGGTCTGCAGGAAACTGTTGTGACCGGGCCCTCGCCAGCGGATGTCGCTGGCCAGCATCACAGTGCCGCCCCCATCGAGCATGGGACGCTTGTCCCGGTCGGTGAATGGTCCCAGTGGATTCTTGCTTCTTCCCAGGGCAATCTTGTAGGTGCTGTCGGTTCCCGCGCAACAGAAGTCCCAGGAGACCATCAGGTAATAATACCCTTGCCTCTTGATCACGTAAGGTGCTTCGATATTGGGGGTGTCTCCACGGGGTGAGCGGCGTGCCAGGGCTGTCGAGGGTGGCTGTGAGGAGGCGGGCTTACCAGTTTGTCGATTGATTTCAACGCCCTTGATGCCAGTCCAGTACGATCCCCAGTACAAGTAGGCTTTTCCATTGTCGTCAACAAACATGGCCGGATCGATGGCGTTGTAATCGTGTTTGTCCGGTATCGATTCAAGCACCAGTCCACGATCTTGCCAGCGATACTTGGGATCCTTGGGGTTCAAGGATCGGTTGGTAGCCAGTCCGATCACGGAGCGTTGAGAACCAAACGTGGAGACGCTGTAGTAGAGGTAGTAGAGCCCGTCCATGTACTGGATGTCGGGGGCCCAGATGCCGTCGCAGCCGGGAATGGCCTCTTCAGACCATGCCGGGACGTGTCGATCAAATACCTGGCCAATTCGTTTCCAGGTGCGCAGATCAGTACTGTGCCAGATCACCACGCCATGTCCGGTGGCGTAGACGTAATAGCCGCTACCGTCGCGTGCTTCGATCGCTGCCGGGTCGGGCATACCGGCCCGCAGTGCTTCCAGCGAGGTAGGATTAAACGCTTCCTCGTCTGCTGCCAGCGACGGGTTTACAGCGGCGAGCGCGCCGACTGCCAGACCTGCGGTCAGGAAGGAGCGTCGTTTCATAAACAATGCCTCGCACCCACTGGAGAGATTACCTGTTAATGTTTGTGTTTGTGCTCTTCGGCGAACAGCTTGTGCTTCTTATCCCCACGGGCGTAAACGTAAGCCAACAGGTCAAGAATCTCTTCTCGACTGAGCTTGTTGGCCAGTCCCTTGGGCATGGTGGAAACGGGCGATATCTTGCGTGCGTCAATCTCGGATTTCTGCAGCAGGGTCGGGTCCTTCTTGGCAAGTGGATTGATAATTACCTTCACGGTGGTGGCCGTTTCTTCCATGATTAGCCCCGTGATCGTTTTTCCGGAATCGAGCAGGAAAACGGTTGTCTGGAATTTCTTGTCGATTTCCTTGTCTGGTTCCAGCAGTGACAGCAGTAAGTGCTCGGGATTATGTTTCTTGACATCCAACTTGGTTAAATCCGGACCGTATTGCTGGCCTTCGTTGTTGATACGGTGACAGGCAACGCAACTGGCAACCTTGAAGAGTTGTTTGCCGACGTCATAATTGCGACCGGGTGGTAACGGTTTGACAGCCGCAACCAGTTCCGTGTATTTCCATTCTTGACCACGCGTGTTGTACTTGAGCAACTCATCTTTCAAGGGAAGTGGATGGGCCGCCAGGTAGGCTGTTGGATCGGCCTGGTATTCTTCCAGGTTTGCGACCACGTAAAGTGCTCCATACATGCGTCGCCAGTGTCCCGGGTAAGTACAGACGTAAGGATAAATACCGGGTGCCTTGGGAGCTTGGAAGCTAAGTGCCTGGTTTTCTCCTGGTTGCAACAAGCGACTGGCCAGCAGGATCTTGTCCGAGCGGGGCACGTACTGACGGTCCATGGCATCCGGATCCCGGGCCGTGGCTTCTGCCAGCAGGCCAACTTCTTCCAGCCCACCAGGCAGGGTGATGGCAAAGTTATGGGGCATGTTATCCGAATTGGAGAAACGGAATTCGACCGGCTTGCCCGCCTGGATAGCCAGTCGTTCTTTATCATAGATCATCCGGTGCGGTACCGTACCGACGGCAATCACACGTACATCCAGGTTCTGCAGTCGATCCAGGATCGCCTTGGCCTGGTTGGGCGGTAACTTACCGGAGAGCGACTTGGCCAGCGCGATGGCATCGGTGGCAGCATTACTGGTCCGATAACTGGCGGGCATTTCACTCAGGAAACCGACCAGGTTGTCTGCCAGCGGTGAAATTTCTTTCTGCGGCCAGTGTTGTTGTGGAATACCCTTGAGGACTCGAATGGCTGCCGTACGACTCTTGCCTGCCTTGACCAGGGAGGCAAGGTCGGTGAACTTGTCAGGCTCGTGACCGGGGATCGTTCCCAGGGTGGCAATGGCAACATCATGCAGTGTTTCTCCGCCACTGACGGTAAGTCGATTGGCAGCGATTTTCTGTTTCTTTAAGCCGGGTCCTTTCCACGTGACACTGAGCCCGTCACCACCGCCACTGTCAAAGTAAGTGACCACGATGGCATGGGATCCAGCAGGCAGATTGAGTGACCCATTTTTTTCGATCGGCCCGTGATTCCCATCATTGTTGACGACCAGTTTCTTGTTGATGTAAAGCCGCGAGCCGTCATCGGAATTGGTGTAAAAAGTGTAACGACCTGATCGGGGGACCTGGATTGCTCCGGTGAAGCGGAGGGCAAACTGGTCCGCCTGCTTGCGCTGTGGGACGTTCATCACGATCTCCGGCACGATGCCGCTGGCTTTCGGTTTCGCCTTGGCAAATGTTTCGATGGCGGCGTTGGGCGGATTCGGATAGAAATAGTCGACCTGGATTCCGTTCTGTTGCACGCTTGATCCACCGGCTTCGGCTTTCATGTTGGTCGGCAACTCGAAAATCAGGGGTTGTACTTTCGTGTAGAGCGAGGCTCGCAGTTTGCGATCGCTGATTTGCGGCACTGCGGCCAGGAAATCTCGCAGGTTCGCCTTGCTGCTGGTGGCAGCCAGGTAAGCGTCATCTCCAGATCCAGTGGCGGCAATCCAGGCGGCATAACCGATTTGCTTGACTTCGGTCGCCTTGGCCGAGGTGGCCAGGTTTTCTAGCTTGCCCTGGATTCCGCGCAGCCGCTCGGCCGGTTGCTGAACCAACAATCGTGCAAAGCCGGCCAGGTTACCCTGGTCCTTGCTGGCGTCTAACTCGGTGATCAAGTCAATCAACATGTTGAGATCATCGGTTTTGACCATCTTGGCCAGTCCCAGCAGGGCATCCTGCAGTTGCTTTGAGTTGGCTTGTTTACGACTCAGGATAGCCCGATAGACGGCCTCGGTTTTGTCCAGCTTGAGCAGGTCAGTAACGCTGGCGTTGCGAAGTACGTAGGTCTGGGCAGCGAGCGACAATTTTGCGCCGGACTTGATGGCGTCCTGGACAACCTGGTCGACGTTAATCTGGCTGCGGGCATAATTAAGGACCGTATCGAGTTCTGGATCGGTGGGACGCGTGGCAACTTCAAAGATTACTTCGGCAGCGGTCAAGCCCTTGAAATAGACAGCCGCCTTGGCTGCTTCGGCTCGTACGAGTGGTTCGTCGTCACGGGCGGCGGCTACCAGGGTTGCTTCCCAGTCGGTAACTTTTCCGCCCCAGTGTCCGAGGGTCCGAATGGCTGCTGCCCTGATTCGGGGATCGGCCACGTTCTTGTAAATACGATTGAGCAGTTGCATGTTGGGTACGCGATGTTCTTCGAAGACCCACAGGCATTCCAGCAGGGCTTGTGCCTGGGTGGTATCTTGCGGATCCAACTGGCTGGCCCACTGGGCTACTTTTTGTGTTGTTTCCTTGGTCTCGCGGCCACTTAATTCCAGTCGAGCCCGGTAGCGAACGCCATTGACGTTGGTGAGGAAGGCCGGCAGCACACTTTCGACTGGCTGGCCTTTCATTTTGAAAGGTTTCACCAGCGGTCGTCCTTTGTAGCTGACCCGGTAGATACGACCGTGAGCATGGTCACGATTTGGATCGCGCATGTTGTGTTGCATATGACCAATCAGTGCATTGGCCCAGTCGGAAACATAAATCGCTCCGTCACCGCCTACTTCGATGTCGGTGGGTCGGAAATTCGGGTCGGAGGAGACCAGGATCGGCTCAACTTCTTCTGCCGTGATTTGGGCTCCGTCGTATTTCACTTCGTGTTGCAGTACACCGAGGAATCCGATGCAGTTGCAGATCAAGAAGTTTCCATTGTTTTTCGCGGGGAAGTGGGTGCTAGAAAGGATCCCGGTGGCGGCTACCGGTCGTACCCGCTTCCTGAACCATTGTCGGTTTCCGACTCCCTTGCCGATGTTGACGTAGGACCCGGTACCACTGGTGCCATCATTGGCGAACTGGAATCCCCATTGATCAAAGACATCACCGTGCGGGTTGGGCCCGATCGGAAAATGAAAACTCATTTCAAAGGTTCGTGGATCGAAGCGATGCACTCCTGACTTGGTGGAGCGGTAGGTCTTGGTGGGTGTTTCCATGTTGGCAACATTGAAGATGCCCCGGGACCAGTAAAGTCCACCGTCGGGTCCGATCACGAAAGCATTTGCCGAGTGATGGGTATCGGCGCTGGAAAGCCCCTGCAGCATACGGATTTTTACGTCCGCCTTGTCGTCTCCATCGGTGTCCTTGAGGAACCAGATTTCCGGGGGTGCGGCAACTAGCACGCCGCCGCCCCAAAATTCGAAACCGGTAACACTGTTAAGCTTGTCAGCAAAGATAACGCACTTGTCAGCAATCCCATCGCGATTTTCATCCGGCAGGCAGACGATTCGGTCGGTGCGGGGTTCTGTTGGGTTCCAGTGGGGATAGGAAGGCCAGACGGAGGCGAACAGGCGTCCGTCGGTATCGACCGCCATCTGCACGGGGTTGATTAGCTCGGGAAACATTTCCTCTGAGGCAAACAGATTTACCTGCATTCCCTTGGCGACTTTCATCTTGCCGATCGCTTCTTTGCCGCCAAAGTAGGAGTACTTGCCGTCGGCCAGTTTTCCCGGGCGATTGGTTTTTACCTTCAGCAGCGAGGGCAGGTTGTCGTCGGTGACCGTCAGGTCACCACCCTGGGCGGCTACCCAGACACGCTTGTCACGATTGGCAGTCATGGCATCAAAAATTTCCATTTCACGCTGCATGACATCGTAGTTGGACTGGCCAAACCAGCTGAGCTTGGACCGGCCTCCGAAAACGTTGAAACCATCGACGACCCGGTAGCGGTTGAACCAGAAGAGGTTCTTGTCCAGCACGATTTGGCGAATTCGTTCGAGTTCATTGTCATCCTGGGAAATGGTATCGGGCGAGGGAAACAGGATGCTGATGGCGCTCTGGGCCACTTCCTTGTTGCCATGGTCCAGCAGGTGGATGCCATTCATGGTCAGTGGTAGCCTGGCATTCTGGTAAAGTTGCTTGCTGGGATTAAACAAATCGACGAAGGGAACTCCCTTCGCTTGGCAGACCTTTGCCATCGCTGCCGTGTAAAGGGCCAAGTTCTTATTGTTGGCTGTTCCATCGGGCAGGTGAGGGCTGTGAAGGTGTTCATGAGCAATGGGAGAGAACAGGACCAGTTGCGGAGCAGACTGGCCATTATATTTCTGACCCTTCATGCCATCGATCATGGTGGCCAGGTCCTTGGTGAATCCAGGCAATCCCGCTTCACCGCGCAACGCTTCGTTGTAGCCAAAGAAACCAAACACGATGTCTGCCTGGACCTTGGTCAACCATTGGTCAGGGCTGCCAAAACTGGCCGAACGGGGGCGCGTCTTGACTTCGTCTCCGGTAAACCCGAGATTTCGGAAGGTCAACTGATGCTGTGGATACATGGCGTGGATATAGGTTTCCAGCCAGGCATGGTGCTGCATGCGATCGGCCATGGCATTACCAATGTAGGCAACACGATTCCCCTTGCTGATCTGCACGAGGTTGTCTGCCGCGGTGGCGTTGGGTACTGCCACGATCAGCAGTAGTATTAAGGTCAGGCCAGAGACGATAAGTTTGGTTGATCGCATCATGAATCTTCATTCCCTGTGAGTGAGTTTCAGCGGGTTCAGACAGCATTCCGACATGCCTGAATGCCCTCCTATCTTAACAAACCTGACTGCGTCGAACAGGTAGAGCCAACCGACTTGGGAAATCAGCAGGGACAGTTTTCTTTCCAGCGGAAGTGATTTGATTTTGTCTGGAGAAAGCCTATAAAATAGCTAAGTTCCTCTGAGGACGTAAATCATTCATGAGCGGAGAATTTTGTATGAAGTATCGTGAATTCACTAGCAGCCGTTTATTGGTCGGACTGTTGATGGCAGTGTTGTTTACCAAGATGTCATTGGCTGCCGAGTTGAACGAATCAGAATTCCGCAGTCTACAGAGGCAATTGCAGCCGCCAGCGGACGCACCCTGGCGAACGATACCCTGGAAGATCACCCTGATCGAGGCTCAACGCACGGCAATCCAGGAGAAGAAGCCAATCTTTATTTGGGCGATGGATGGACATCCACTGGGCTGTACGTGAAACAACGGTGTGCTCGACCGTGCGTCGACCTTTGCTAATCCCGAAATTGTGAAGATGCTGCGGACTCGTTTTGTCCCGGTGGCGATTGATCAGGCTTACCAGCGACGACAGAAGGATGCGGAAGGTGAGTTTTACCGGAAGATTGCTGGCCAAGGGCCGCGCAGTAACTTTCAGTCGACGACACAAGGATTCTATATCGCCACGGCTCAGGGCAAGTTATTGTTGTACAACAACAATCGAGATCCGGCTAAGGTGCAGCGGTTGATGAAAGAAAAGTTGAGCATCTTCCAGCAGAACGCCGCGGAGCACTCGCGTGCTGTGGCGATTAAGCGGGGAAAAGTGGATGCGCGCTACAACGTTTCACTACCAACTGGCGGACTCGTTGTTCGCGTACGGGCGAAAGTCCTGGGAGGTTATGAACCGACGACCGATCGCTGGCTGGCCATTTTTCAGAATGCGCTTTCTCGCGATAATCTCTGGATTAGTGCAGCAGAACACCAGGCGCTGTTGCGCGGCGAAATCCCTCTGAGCTTGCAGAAACGGATTGCCCGTTTTCACCTGGTCGACAACACGCGCGGTGAGCCGCCGATGTGGAAAGAGAACGAAATCCGCAACCTGAAAATGACAGTCACGGGAA
>Ga0310345_10006288_pt1 | contig 10400 bp, 8 predicted proteins | sample HC15DNA20500_MG_FD_204667 | JGI IMG/M metagenome (GOLD analysis project Ga0310345, IMG submission 204667) | Marine microbial communities from station ALOHA, North Pacific Subtropical Gyre - HC15-DNA-20-500_MG | ecosystem: Environmental > Aquatic > Marine > Oceanic | place: Pacific Ocean: North... | reverse complement strand
CCTCCACCGTAGACGCTATCCACCAGCATCTGGAAGAGTTGACCGCTCAGATCAAAACGGAGAGCACCCCCAAAACGAGAGATACTCTCAGACGCCGAAAGAGGGAAGCGATGGCCGAAATTCTCACCCACAATCCGTGCGGTGGGGCGGTCTTCACGCCGGCATTTCATAAAATCTTAGCCCCCGGGCTCTCCAAACTGCCCGCCGACCCCAACGAGACACCCACGATGGAGGCGCTAGCCCTCCACCACGGAGCGCGCTCCAAAAAGGAGAAAGCCACTTTTTATCAATGGATGAGAAAGCTCAACGGGGAGAGGCTAGACCGAGCCTTACAGGAGACCAGACTTCAAAAAGCCGAACTGCTGAAAGACCGTCCGGAGGCCAGAGAGCGCTGGTTGAAGCGCTCTCTCGCTAAACCGGAAACCGTTCCGGTGGACACCACTCTCCACACCCTTGTGGTTCCCGACGCCCACTTCTACCGAGATCCGAAGCACGATTCGGTTTTGTTGGACCGTAGCGATCTTCTCACCGTGAACGGATGGCAGGGAAAAAACAAGGTCGTTTCTTCGGTGGAGAGCCTCGATGAGCCGGTGCGTGGCCAATGGATCTTTCTAGACGGAAAAAAGCATCTTCTCATTCGCAACGAGGCTGTGGGAATGGACACCCCGGTGCACGAGATCGGACACGTGGTAGATATGACCGTGGAGAAGAGCGACCCTGAGTTCTACCAAGGCTGGAAAAACCAACTTGAAAGAGCTTACGGCCGGGCTCGCGTTCGAGGAGAACGGATCTCCAACTACGCTATGGCCAATCATAGAGAATATCTGGCCGAGGGGTTCGCGGCTTTTTATACAACCCCCGGAAAACTCAGGAAAGTAGACCCAACCCTTTACGAACTGGTGGACACTCTTGTGGACCGGTGCTGCACCCTGGCCGGCAGAGACCGAGCTCTGGACCGCAAGCTGGAACGGCTCAATCCGGCTTAAGGCCGAATATTCACCGTCACTCCCACCGGATGGTCGTTGACCTGATTCTCGTCGGCCACCGCTTTAAACTGGAGACCCGATTGATCATTTTTCACATTCACCCGGTATTTGCGCTGCATATCCTCACCGTCCACGCGCCCCGTAACCTGCATCTCGCCGTGGTGCTCCGGCCCGCCTTTCAGTAAGCCCCCCATATCCACCGAGGAGCGCATGGAATAAGGTTCACCGTTAAACTGGCCGGTGGTGTGAATACCGGACATGTGACCCTCCTCCGAAAAGAGAAGATTCATGGTGAGATCGGTGGGTACACCCGCCATATCTCCCTTCATGGAGATCGATTTTTCATCATCTCCCACCTCTACCGTTAACCCGGACGCCTGCAATCCGAAGGCGCTTCGCCAATGCACCTTGCCTTCTTGAAAAGAGGCCACTTCGGCGAAGCTCTCTTCGTTGACCGTGCCGTTGCCGGTGAGTTGGGCCCCTTCTCGTTCCATATCGATCTCGTACTTCGCGTTGATCGTGTTGGCCGTCGTACGAGACTTCAACCCTATCTCTATGAGAGGCAAATTCTCGGCCGGGCCTCCCATCATCGCGGAGAGAACACCGAGTCCGAGCCCCATCTGGAACGCCGGATCGAGGAGAGGAAGCTGCTTGGCCCTCCGCACTTCCTGAGGAGTGGCTTTCTCGATGGGCGCGGAATCCTGAGACTTCTCCTGAGACATCAATTCGGCAGCCTTAACGGCGTCTCGAGCGCTATCGAAAAGGTGCTCCCCCGGCTGCAGAGAGGAGCCGGACAAGAATTTGGCAGTTGTCTCCATAACCTTTGCGCTGTTCTGTAGACCACCGTGAGTGCGAAACCAGGATGTTTTCTTTTCCACTCCGTCCAGGTGAGCCGAGCGACGAGTAACCACTCCGTCTCCGAAAACAGTCACTCCCGGTCCACCCGTGAGAGTAGGCACGCCCGCCCCGGCAATCATAAGGATATCGGCCTTCTCGCGCTGATCACTCCAGTCGTTGTTGAGTTCCCGGAGCCAGGGATTTTTGGGGTTCCCGTCGCCGTCGAGTTTGTCTACCGACAGCTGCTCAAGAACCCGTTGAACCTCCGGGTCGTCCACCGGAGGGAGGACCGGGAAGTTAAAATTGTCCCGAAAGAACCGTTCCATGTTAGCCAGTTGTGAGCCTTTGTTAGGGGTACCCAACTGTACGATTTTGTTGACCTTTTCGTCGGCATCTTGAAGATAGTGACGCGCATTCAGCCCTCCAAGGCTGTGCACAACAAGGTCCACTTCGTCCGCGCCGGTGGCCTTCAAAACCGCCTCCACCGTCTCTTTCAATTCACCTTTGTTCTTTTCCACACTGTTATACGGACGAGAAAGCCTGAGAGAAAAGAGATTAGCTTTGGGATCGATGTTACGGAACTGGCCCGCATCGATGATACCACCGGCACGGTTCACCGGCTCTTCCCCGGATGTGAGCCATTCAACGACGTGATCCCATCGCTCCGCACTACCGTTAAAGCCGTGCATGAAGATCACCGGACGCGGCAATTTCGGCGGCGGGGAATCCGGCAGCTTTACCGGTTGAACATCCACATCTTGCCAGTTGGAGGGCAAACGAGAAAAGGTGTCACCCGACGGGGGCGCCTGTTGAGACGCGGGCTGCCTCTTCGGGGCAGTTTTTCTAGTGATGGGCATACGTTGTTGAATCTGCACAGTGGACCTCTAGTTGAATGTTGTATGTTTTAGAGTATTTTAAGGGCCCACCCGGTTCTCAAACGAAATGTAAACTTTTTGCGAGAGACCTTCATGTTCACCCGAAAGAGTGGCAGGACCCGACCTTGACGAAAATTAGCCCCGCAGAATGCTCCGAGTCGGCTCTCTTCCCAAGGAGAGTACCAAGAAGGATAGCCCCCCCTTACCGTGACGTGCACTTACATAGAGAGACACGCTTGATAGTCTTATATTGGAGGCAATGTGCAAGACAAAAAAGACCAAAAAAAAGACCCTAAAAAGAGAGAACACGACCGAGTGGGAGAAGCGGCACGGGAAACATTTCCCGCCAGTGACCCGCCGGCCTACTGGGCTTCTGCTCCACTGAAGAGTGCGAAGAAAGAGGATTCCGAAGAAGAACAGGATCAATAACGTGGCCGAACTGATTGTTCTCAGCTTTCCAACCCAAGGCGGCGCCCGCCGCCTGTTAAGGGAAATCGTTCCCCTGCAGCACGAGCACCTCATTAAACTGAAGGATATTGCACTTGCGGTCAAAGATGGAAAGAAAAAGATCAGGGTGTCTCAACTGCATCCCACAACGCTGGAGGTTCTCCTCCGCGGCTCACTCTGGGGTACTCTTGCCGGCGCCCTCTTTCTGGAACCGTTTTTCGGTCTTCTGGTAGGTGGAACTACCGCCCTCATCCTGAGCAGCACGAAATCCACCGACCATCTGATAAGCCGAAGAATGGTGGCAAGAACAGCAACCAAAAAGCTGGAGCCTAATCAGTCGGCCCTCTTTCTGATGGTGGCGAAAGCAACGCCCGACAAGGTCATGGCAGAGTTGCACGACCACGATGCCACTATCGTGTCGACGTCGCTCTCCACCGCAGATGAGCAAGCTCTGAGAGAATCGTGGAAAAGAATCAAAACCCACGGTCCTTTGGCTCTACACAATCAACGTGAGGGTCCGAGAACCCAGCTTCTACCCGAACCAACCCGCTATAAGACAACAGCCTGAGAGGATACCATTGACTAACAACTGGATAAAAGACAATCGAATCGACCCTCGCCTACCCACCGCACCGGAGTACGTCTCGGTGAACGCCCTGGCGAAGAGGTACGACACCAGCCTGGACGACCTGGTGAAGATGGCCGAGGAGAACCCCAGGTTCGCTCTGAGTTCCGGGGGCAATCCGTGGACGGAAACCTCGGGAAAAGAGATGTTGTTTCTCAATGAGAGAGCGGTGGCCAAGCGGTTTGAGGATAGCTGGAACTAGCCCCTACGCAACTTTAAACCGGAGACCCTGGAGATCCCACTGTTAATGATCCGTTAACCTCAAGGTCGAACATCCCGGGTAAGCTTCGGTCGTGCCGACCGATACCACAGCCGGGCTTATTAATCAGCGCCTCACTCGTGAGGCGTTCGTTTCTTTATGTGGAAGTCTGGCGGGGGTACCTTTTGTAAAGGTTGTTGTAGTGAGAGCCTCGGGCACCGTGCACTTCATCAACGCCAACCGCTACCGATTTCACTCCGACTACATCGCCGAGCAGATTCTGAATCTTTCCAGCGACCAACTCGATGAGACCCTGGACCAGTTCAACCAGGAGGTATACCACAGCCCGGAAAGGCGATTCCTACTGGCCACCCTAGGCAGGCACAAGAGCCGCAACGGACGTTATCTCTTCACCCTGGAGACGGTTGAGGTAGATAGCATGGGTCGGGAGCTGATAAGTGAGCTCTATCACGCCGTCTCTCTCCTCACCGACCGCCGTCTCCGCCTTTTCTTTAAGCCGAACAATCACCTCCAGGAGCAGGAGGCGGATTCGGTCCCGGTGGTCACGGCCTCGGCTCTGTTCGCCGAAACAGACTTTCTGGCTCTCAACCCGGGTAATGTAGTGGGACGACTGCGCATTTTCGAGACAGAAGAGCAGTTTCGCCAAAACCGAGAAAGTCTGGAGTGGTACGACATCATCCTCATGGATCGGGTCCCGGACGATATTCCGCGCTTGAGCGGCATCGTGAACTCCGGTCACACCACCCCTCTCTCCCACACCAATGTGCTGGCCGGCGGCTGGCAGATTCCCAATGCGGTACAGTTGGGGATTCGTGAGAGAGTCACGGAACAGGGCTTAGACCAACAGTGGGTCCGTTATCAGGTGGACAACGAAGCCGACTCCATCACCCTGGAACCCACCGAGCCCCCTTCCACATTGCCCCGTAAACCGTCGTGGGCGGTCCATCAGGTGAGGTTAGAGCAACCGGACTCGGAGACCGCCACCATCACCCCCCTTAGCGGCCTGCGCCTCAACGACCGATTTCGCTACGGAACGAAAGCAGCCAACTTGGGAGAGTTGGTTCACCTCTTGGAGAACGGCTCCAAACGGCTCGTGGGCTACTATCAGATTCCTCGCCCGCCCAGAGAAAATCTGCTCCCCCACCTGGGGGAGTTTCTAGGCGCGGAAAGCACCCTGGACAGTCTATTGAGCGCCGCTCAAAGCTTCTTGAGGGAGAGGGTGAGGATACCCAAAGGATTAGCCGTTCCGTTCTCCTTCCAGCGCCAATTTCTAGAGTCGTCTCCCACCATTCAGCAGACCATCGGAAAGTTGAAGATGGCACTTCAACTGGAGGCACGAGAGGTGGACTCTCTCTGTGTGACCTTGCAAAATCTTATTCGAAGAACTCGGATACCCGACCACTTGAGGGAACAGATCGATGAGCAGATCACCCGTCACCTCCTGGGGGTCTCAAGCTTCGTGGTCAGAAGCTCCTCCAACGCTGAAGATCTGGAAGAGTTTTCCGCCGCCGGTGTCTACGAGTCGATCAATCACGTAACGACCGCCGACAAACTGTTCGAGAGCATCAAGAAGGTGTGGGCTTCCCTGCTCTCCCCTCGCAGTACACGCCTCCGTCAGGAAGTGGGAATTTCTCTGGACGAATCTTACATGGGAGTGATCATTCAGGAGGAGGTCCGTTCTGAGATCGGGGGCGTGATGGTCACAACCAACCCCACCAATCGCAACGACTTCAGGAATGTTTACTTGAACGCCTCAGTGAAGTCGGTGGAGAACATCGTGGGCGGCACCGAGCTTCCTATTCAATACCTGTTTAACACGGTGGAAGGCGGGGGAAGAACACTCTCCTTGGGAGACTCGGAGGTCGACCTGAGCCCCGAACAACTCAAGATACTGAGCGAACTAGCCTATGCCGGTCGCCTGTTTCAGTCGCACTTCTCTCCCGACTACACCTTCAGCTGGCCCATGGATATTGAATGGCTGGCCAACTCCGAGGGGCTCTACATTTTACAACTGAGACCATACGCCAAATGACCAAACGAGTTATTCATCTCTACCACGCCTTCAGCTTCTTCTTTTCCCTGCTGTTCTGGGCGCCCGTCTTCTATGAATATCAGAGACAGATGGGGCTCTCCGACCCGGAAATTTTCGGTATACAGAGTCTCTACTATCTGGCTTTTTGTTTTCTAGAACTGCCCACCGGATTTCTCGCCGACCGGTATGGTCACCGTTTAAGCTTGAGATGGGCAGCGCTCATTCTGTGCCTGGCTAATCTTGTGCCCATTTTCTTTATCTCTTTCTCCGGATTCTTACTCCACTGGATACTGGTGGCGTTGGCCCGTTCCTTGATGAGCGGTTCGGCGAGCGCCTATCTCTACGACTACCTGGAGCAAGTTCAAGAGGTTGAGTGTTATCGAAAAACAGAAGGCCGAGCAAGGGCTCTGAGTCTGCTGGGAAGAGTGGCGGCCTGGTCGGTGGTGGGATACGCCATGACCTGGCACATCACTTTACCTTACTGGTTGACCACCATCGCCGCCGCCCTGGCGCTGCTCGTTTCCAGCCGCTTCCCGGAGGGGCAAAGGGTCACCACCGTCCCCACCTTTTCCGGTTGTTGGACTGTTCTTCGAACCACCCCTCGTCTGTGGATGATGATGAGTGCGGGACTGACAATTTTTGTTTTGGCTCGGATGGTCCAGGTCAATCTGTTCCAACCGGTTCTGACACTTCAAGGATTCACCGTGGAGAGCTTCGGATTGGTCATGGGATTCACCACCCTGGTGGAGGCGGCCGGATCAGCCTGGGCCGAACCGGTAGCCAACCGACTGGGTGAGATGACCTCGGTTCTCTGGTTGGCCGTGATCATGGGGATTTCGACCGCCTTTCTCACCGGCGTGGGGCCTCAAGGTTCGATCATTTTACTCACCCTTTTCGCAGCCGCCTGCGGGCTGGCTTACCCCATTCAGCGAAAACTTCTCAACGACGCCATTCCCATAGCCGGGCTCAGAGCCACCCTGCTTTCCGTGGAGTCCCTCCTGGACCGCCTCGTTTGCTCCGCGATGGCAGCTTCAGTGGCTTTGGTTATGGGCTGGGACGCCATGCCCTTGGCGCTACAGTTGGCCGGAGCCGGTACCCTCTTGGTGACCGCCGCACTTTCCTACGGTTGGCATAAGTTTTATGGAACTGACACCAAAAGTGCAGGCAAAACTTGAGTTATCGCTTTCACTTTGTAATCCTACTTAGTTTTCACGGCTGAAACTTCACACATTCAACTTTACGGTTTCTGAAAAAGGAGCTTCCAATATGAGTTCTAACCGTGATCTATGCAGCTTGGGATCGCACTGGTCGGTACCGGCGCCATGGCTCTTCGGCACGCCAAGGCCCTATCCGGTGAGGAAAATGCTCGCCTTGTGTCGGTGTGTTCCACGGAACGCAGTCGGGAGCGAGGGAAAGAATTCCAAAGCCGGTTCGGCTTCCAGCGTTCCGTCACGAACCTGGAAGAGGTTTTGGGGGATCCTTCCGTCCAGGTCGTGTACATCTGCACCCCGGACCACACTCATCCCGAACTCGCCGCCCGGAGTCTGCTGAGTGGTAAGCATGTCTTCTGCGAAAAGCCCCTAGCTCGAGAGGAAGCGGGATTCAAAAGAGTTCGAGAAGCTCTCTCCGCAACCGAAGACAGGGTGCTTCAAGTGGGAATGAACTGCCGCTTTCGGGAGCAGTACTCCAAACCCAAGAGCATTCTGGACTCCGGTGAGCTGGGCGGTATTCGCCTTATTCGAGGCAACTACTATCTCAACAAGGTAGGGTCAGCTAAAGCCCGAGAAAAAGGTTGGTGGCGCGAATTCCCCAAGAATGTGCAGTTCTTTCTTCACGCCAACGGGATCCATATCTTAGACCTTGTGCGCTGGTACGGCGGTCCCGTGGACTCTGTTTTTGCCCGGGCCTCCGGATTTGAGCTGGGTAGCGATTTCGGCAACGACACATTTTCTATCTCCCTTCGCTTTCGAAGCGGGGCCCTGGGCGAGACACTCATCACCTCCGCGGCCTTTGTACCGAGAGATATATCTCTGGAGGTTTGGTGCGAAAAGGGGAGTCTGGTGGGAACGGATATGTACCGGCGGCGAGGAGAGTCGGTCTCGGCCGAACCGGAGTCGATTCCCGTGGTTCAAAAGGTGCTGGACCTCGGCCTACAGTTTCAGGCGCTGCATCACGCCGTGGAACTGTCGGAGCAGCCTGTCAATTCATTCCAGCAAGCGTACCAGAACTTTCTTCTCATCCGAGCGATCGAACGCTCTCTGGACACGGGTCAACCGGTCAGTCTCTCATCTTCAACAACCGGATTCCGTTGTTCTCCAAGCTGATATTCCGGTGCTTATAGAGACGACCAACCGCCATCTTGAACTTTTTCTTGCTCACCCCGAAGGTCTCGTAGATCTTTTCCGGTGGGCTCTTATCGGTTAAGGGTAGAAAGCCGCCCTGAGCCTGAAGCTCTTCCAGGATCTCCATCCCTAAGTCGGTTGTGCCTCGAGTTCCCCGCAGTTGGGTCATGAGATCAACCTTGCCGTCTTCGCGCACCTTCTTCACGTAGCCGGTGAGATGGTCCCCGTACTGAAGTTCCTGAAAAACCTCATTGTGATAAAGAATGCCTCGGTACCGGTTATCTATCACCGCGTCGTAACCAAGATCGCTTTCCCCGAATATTAAAAGATCGACCTTTTGATTAACAGCTAAAGCGGAGGTATCGGGATCGAAGTACTCTTGAAGTCGCATGGAGGCCATGGGTCGAGCGTAAACGCGGTCGTCCAAGGTGATATAGACAACCACCCGATCCCCTCGTCCCACCGTGCCGTACTGCTCTTCCGTGGGCAAGGGAAGGAGTTCTACTTTGCCCCAATCCAGCAAGGCCCCGTCTTTTCGAGTCCGGGCAACCTCCAGGACAGCGAAGTTCTCAATTTCCATAGGAGATGAGCTTCCCGCTTTTCGGGGATTGTACCCCCTTTAGCAGCGGGAGGAACCCACTCTCCCCAAAGAAAGTTCGCTTCATGTGGAAACGCTGTTTTTTTGTACCTGTTCTCCTTCTTTTGAGTTTTCTCACCGGCTGTGGGGATGTCATCGAGAATCTTGGCACCGACACCAACTCCCGAACCGCTCACCGAAGCTGGAACTCCTATAATCTCTACCGCTTTAACAACGGCGGTTGGCAACTGTTGGTGGACCTTGGCCGGCCCACCAGAGCGGTGCCAGATCTGGGCGAAAGGCCGGTCGTCTTTGTCCACGGTCTGGGGGCTCGCATTGTGGGAACCTACGACGACCTAGCGGAGAATTTGTTGGCCACCGGTGCCACCTCGGTGTTCGCTTTCGAATACGATAGTCTGGATCCGGTAGAGAAAAACAGCGCCTACTTCGGAGAGGCCATCGACTTTCTCACCACCCGGGAGAGCAACCGCACCTTTCGAATTGCAGCCCACAGTTTAGGCTGCCTGGTGGCTCGTGGTCAGTTTGAGAGCGGTAGAGTGTTCGACATGGCTCAGACTGGAAATCGTGTGGCCCTGGTGGCGGGGCCTCACGAAGGAAGCGAGGTGGCGGCGGAACTGGCGAGCATGTCCCCTACCTTGGCTCAGGAGGCGGTGGGTCAGTTGGTGCTCAACGGACAACTCCTCTTCTTCAACACTGATGGAACGCCCGTGGATGTTATGGGTACGGAACCCGTATTTACCCAACTGATTCCCGGGTCCGACTTTCTCCAAAGCCTCAATGAGCAAGCTTCCGAGCGCCACCCTCAATTCATCTATCGAACCTTCGCGGGAGATCAGCGGGACTTCGCTTACGGCCTATTCGCCCAAGTGGTGGGAGTGTTCGCCGACGACGGTATCGTTGACGTGGAGAGCGCCAACAGTCCCGTCGTGGGGCAGGTGGAAACATTCTCTCTGCCCTACGACCACACATCCATCATCGAAGAGCAAGCCCCCCAGTTGGTGATCCTTTCCGCCCTCGGTCTGCTGTAAGCCCACGGGGAGACCGAGGTTCACAGGGAAACGGCTTTCGGGCATCTCAAAGTTGGTTTATACTTCTAGGGATGAAAAGTCCAGAACAACGAAGCAGGCGACGCGGGCTTTCTCTCTTGGAAACAATGATCGCGTTCATTATTCTGCTGGTCGCCGTGCTCACCATGGTGGGTTATACGGCAGCTATTCACAAAGCCGCCAAAGAGAGCAAGCGACAAGCTCAGGCCTCCACCGAAGCGCGCTCCACTCTCGAACTGCTGAGAGATTCTAAGGCCGCTTTCGAGCAGGCCGCTTCCCCGGCCGGGTATCAGGTGACCAAGACGGAATATCTTCTAGACGGGGAAGTTGCCCCGGAGGACAACGAGACCGGTAATCAAGCAGCCACAACCTACGAGGTCACAGGACGAGCA
>Ga0310345_10006287_pt1 | contig 10400 bp, 6 predicted proteins | sample HC15DNA20500_MG_FD_204667 | JGI IMG/M metagenome (GOLD analysis project Ga0310345, IMG submission 204667) | Marine microbial communities from station ALOHA, North Pacific Subtropical Gyre - HC15-DNA-20-500_MG | ecosystem: Environmental > Aquatic > Marine > Oceanic | place: Pacific Ocean: North... | reverse complement strand
GGTGGTGATGAGCCCCGTCTCTGAAACCGATAATGATGGCATCAGTGACAACGGTAAACCGAAAATGTACATCCGTGATATTAACCCGATCAACTTCGAATCAGAGTGGTCTGACCGGTTTAGCACCGACTTTGAACCTAGAATCTATTACGGTGAAGCCGGTCTCTACAATAATAAACAGAGCGAGCATTATGTGATCACGCATCCGACCGGTAATAAGACATTGGGCCGAAAAGAGGATCTGGAGTTTGATTATCCACTGGACCAACAGCGGTATCAAAAATATGCCTATCAAGGAAAAGGTGGTGTGGAACTGTCCTCTTTGTGGCGAAGAATTATCTATGCCATCAAGTTTAATAATGAGATCAAGTTTGTTGTGAAAGGACCCATTACGCCGCAAAGTCGGGTGCTTTACCACCGGAATATTCTGTCTCGAGTCAGGAAAATTGCCCCCTTTTTACATTATGACCGCGATCCGTATTTAGTGGTTCACGGTGACCGATTGGTCTGGATGATCGACGCTTACACTACGACTTATCTTTATCCCTATGCCACACCAATGCAACACGGGATCAGAGCAGCTATTGCGGAACGGCAAGGAATTCGGCAAGCTAGACGCTTACAGACCAGGCCAGGTGAAAAGCCGTGGGGAAACTATATCCGCAACTCGGTCAAAGTTACCATTGATGCTTACGATGGTGTTGTCGACTTCTATCTGATGGATGATAAAGACGATCCACTGGCTCTCGGCTATAAGCAGATTTTCCCTGATTTACTGAAGCCGATCTCTGCCATGCCTACAGATCTACGACACCACATCCGGTATCCGATGACCCTGTTTTCGATTCAAGCCAAAGCCTATTTGGACTATCATATGAAAGATCCAACCACCTTCTACGCTAAGGAAGATCAGTGGCAAGTTGGGCAAGAAATTTACAGTCGTTCGTCCCGCCGTACAGTGCCTACACCAACCACACCTTCTCAGTTCGGGTTGGCCCCAACCATGCCGGTTCAAGATACGGTGTCGGCAGATACACAAGAGGTCGCACCTTACTATGTGATCGTCAAAGTACCAGGTGAAGAAAAAGCGGAGTTTGTATTAATGCTCCCATTTACGCCCAAAGACAAACCCAACTTGACCGCCTGGATGGCCGCCCGGTGCGATCCGGAACACTATGGGCAACTGTTGTTGTACCGTTTCCCAAAAGGGAAGTTAGCCTCTGGACCGATGCAGGTCGAAAGTTTCATCGACCAAAAAGGCGATATTTCGCAACAAATTAGCCTCTGGAACACCCAAGGATCGCGCGTACTGCGGGGTAACCTTTTGGTAATCCCGATCAGCGACTCACTCTTATATGTGGAACCGATCTATATCCAATCCGAAAACGAGGATGCTGCTATTCCAGAGTTGCGGCGCGTGGTAGTCGGCTATAAAGAAAAGGTGGAGTGGGGCGAGACACTAGACCAAGCCTTACGCAAACTCTTTAATATTACAGAGCTACCGTTAGCTGAAGCCACAGACTTAGTCGATTCAACTGAATCGGCTCTGATATCACCAACCAATTCAACGATGACAGGTGATGATGAAGGGGCAGGTGCTAATTTTCAGGGTTATGCACGCTTGATCAAGCAAGCCAATGCCAATTTTAAGGAAGCTATCCAGGCACAAAGGGTTGGTAACTGGTCTGTCTATGGGCAAAAGTTAGATCAACTGAAGCAGATCTTAAAACGGCTGGAGCAAATGTCGAATTGACCAATTCGAGAACAATAGATTGTTAGATTGCCGAATGGAGAAGTTGTATGTCTTATTTAATTGGAATTGACATTGGAACCACAGGCACCAAAACCATTTTAGTCGATGAGAATGGGCATCAGCAGGCCAGTGCCCTGGAAGAGTATCCGTTGCATACTCCCTACCCTAAGTGGGCCGAACAAGATCCGGAAGATTGGTGGCAAGCGACAATCAAAACCCTCAAGACGGTTGTGGCAGAGTCCGGAGTTGATAAAACCGCTATCAAAGGGATTGGGCTCTCAGGCCAGATGCACGGCTTAGTGGTGATGGACAAAAAATACCAGGTTTTACGTCCCTCAATTCTGTGGTGCGATGTTCGAACCACAGATCAATGTCACTATATCACCGAGACTGTTGGCCGAGACTTGCTGTTACAGAGCACTTGCAATCCCGCTCTGGAAGGCTTCACGGCACCGAAAGTAATCTGGTTAAGAGAACATGAACCAGAGATTTATCAACAAACATCGACCATCTTTTTGCCCAAAGATTATGTTCGGTTTCGTCTCACAGGTGAAGTTGCCATGGAGGTTTCGGATGCTGCCGGCACATTGCTGTTCGATGTTAAAGAGCGGACGTGGTCGCAACCCGTACTAGATCTACTCGGTATCGATGCTGATCTCCTACCACAAACTTATGAATCGGTTGATGTTTGCGGCCAGATTTCCGGGGAGGTAGCGGAGCTAACAGGCCTACAAGCTGGCACACCCGTTGTAGGTGGTGGCGCTGATAACGCTTGTAGTGCAGTCGGAAACGGCATTGTCAAGGAGGGGCGTGTTTCAGCTAGTTTGGGGACTTCTGGTGTCGTTTTGGCACACAGCGACGAAGTTAAAGTCGATCCTAACCTTCGACTGCATAGTTTTTGCCACTCAGTTCCAAATAAATCATACATCATGGGGGTGATGCTATCAGCAGGGGGGGCTTACCGTTGGTTTAGAGATACAGTTGCCGATCGAGAAGTAGCAGAGGCCAGAACGGCAGGTGTAGATCCCTATGAACTTTTAGGTCAACAAGCAAAGACTGCGCCGGTGGGTAGTGAAGGCCTGATTTTTCTGCCTTACTTGACCGGTGAAAGAACCCCGCACGCCGACGCTAACGCTAGAGCCAACTTCTTCGGTTTAACCTTGCGTCATCAACGGTCGCATCTGATTCGCTCGGTAATGGAAGGCGTGACCTACGGGATGAGAGATTCGCTGGAGCTGATTCGGGATCTGGGTGCCACGGTGGCTCAGATCTACGCCACTGGCGGTGGCGCACGGTCTCCACTCTGGCGGCAGATTCAGGCTGATATCTATCAAGCAGAGGTTGTGACCATTAATATTGCTGAAGGTCCGGCCTTTGGTGCTGCCATTCTGGCTGGCGTTGGAACCGGCGTTTATCAGAACGTTGAAGCCGCCACCGACCAGATGGTTGAAATTACCTCTAGCACCCAACCGATTTCTGAGAATGTGGAGATTTACAACCAATATTACCAGATCTATCGAGATCTCTATCCGGCGTTGAAACCACAATTCGATCAAGTAACTCAAGTGGTGGTGCAACAGAGTTCTGACAACTAAGATGGAAACGACTTCGGTAAAGCTACCAGAAACAGCCAAGGAGTTTTGGTTGGCCTTAGCATCTGTTGAGGGGATTGGACCAGTCCGCATCCGCTATCTGTTAGAGCGTTTTGGAACGATCGAAAAAGTTTTTGAAGCAGATCTACTTGAAATCTCACGATTGCCACTGTTTGATCCACTTCTTGCCTCAAAAGTGTTGAAAGCCAGAATCGGGCTAGCAGATCTACGTCAGCATATCGATTGGTATGAGTCGCAAGGCATCCAAATCATCTGCCTCCAAGACACCACCTATCCAGAACAATTGAAGCCAATCTCAAATGCGCCAGTGGTTTTAGCTTGCCGGGGTAACCCAAGGATAATCCAAAAACCGACGGTTGCCATTGTCGGTAGTACCGAACCGACCGAAGAGGGGATTCGTGTTGCCCTGGAGCTAACAACCCTGTTGGTTCAAGCAGATTACACTATTGCGAGTGGCTTAGCACAAGGGGTTGACACAACCGCTCATTTAACGGCGTTAATCAACGAAAGGCTAACCTGTGCGGTTTTGGGAAATGATCTAATGTCGATTTATCCACCTGAAAGTCAGCGGTTAGCAGAGCAGATCTGTCAACGCGGAGCTATCTTCTCTGAGCATATTTTCCCGGCTGTTCCATCGCCAGCTAACCTGTCCGTTAGGAACCGGATTATCAGTGGATTGTCTCTGGCTACAATTGTGGTCGAGTCTGAAACAAACGGCGGTGCAATGAGAACTGCAGCTTTTGCCCGAGAGCAAGATCGATTTGTTTGTGCCATCGATTGGGGGAATCGGGATCACCTAATGGCCGCGGGCACGCGACAATTGATAAAGTCTGGTGCTGTTGCGGCGCCAGTTGAAGGATTAGCTGATTTTGTGAAAGCATTTACTAAATCCGACGCCACTCCAGAGTTTCAGGCAACCTATGTTCAAGGCGAACAAATGGATCTATTTTAGGCCTTAATTTTAATGTGCTCTGGGCGAAAAGATATTTTTCTAAAAAAAATTGAAGTTTTCCCTTTACAAAGCTAACTAACTTTGTTAGACTATGCAACGAAATTCTTATGGAGCTTTAACTTAAGGCAATTCAGAGTTCTCAAAGGCATGGTCCATCGGGCAATTCCCGCTTGAGAACAGACATATCAACCTAACGATTTCGCTTCGATTAAAACTATTTGTATTTTGTTAAGGAGTAGCAAAAAGATGCAAAACACTTTGAGAGCTTTAGCGCTAATGATGGCTGTTTTGATAGCCGCGTTCTCCCTCGGCTGCGGTGGTGGAGACGAAGAAGAGGGTGACCCAGTAGCAGGAACTGTCACAGCAACACCACCAGCAGGTAGTGAAGTTGCTGGCAATGCAACGATTGCTTTGGCCTTTGACCAACCCGTCGAATCCGTTGCCGGGGCTACAGGAAGTGGGAAGAACTGGACGATTCCAGTCGCTGCCAGTTTGACTATAACCTGGACGAACAAAAACGGTGAGGCCGGTGGCCCTGTGGCATTCACCTATAAGTTGAAAGCCGCAGACAAGACAGCGCCCAAGATTTCTGGTGGTAATGTCAAAAACGGTGCCAAAGATGTCGATCCGGAGCCACTTAACGCTGATGGCATCACCCTTGAATTTAGCGAGGCCGTTGGCCAGGGTACAGCCGAACTGAAGCCGGAAGGCGGCGAGGTTATTGGAACCGAAGCTAAATGGGAAGCCAAGAAAGTAACGCTGACCATGTTAGCTGGTAAAACGCTGGCAAATGAAACGACCTACGTCATTACCGTCGGTGGTGTCAAAGATGGTGCAGGCAATGCACTAGAAGGCGGCACTGTCAAATTTACGACCAAAGGTAAAGAATAACAACTTAGCCAACGCAATTTAGCGCAAAGACAGATAAAAAGGTGACACGTCCTCCCGGGCGTGTCACCTTTTTTTATTGGCTTCATTTTTTAATGATGAAGGTTTTTTCATGCAGAAAGCAATTCTTTCAGGTCATCGGCAGGCAGAACTGATCGATGTTCCGGATCCACAGGCCAAAGAAGATTGAGCGATGGTTAAGATCCATGCCTCCCCGATGTGCACCGAATATCACGCCTTTGGGCACGGTCACAAAACCGGATTTCTAGGTCATGAAGGTGCAGGTGAAGTGATCGTAGTCGCTCAACCGGGTAAGGTCGAGATTGGAGATCGGGTAGTGATTATGGCACAATACCCTTGTGGTAGATGCTCGCTCTGTATCGCTGGTGACTACATTCACTGTCTGGACAACTATAATTTTGCCGACTTTAGTGGGCGGAACACGGGAACTTCACTATGGCAGAGTATATCTTGCAGCTGTCATGGATGTTGCCCAGGATTCCAGCAGATGTCTCTTACGATCGAGCCTCGTTAGCTTGTTGTGTATTAGGACCATCCTTCAGTGCGTTCGAGAAAATGGGGGTGGATTCAGTCAGCACAGTGTTAATTACAGGAATTAGCCCCGTCGGTTTTGGCGCAATTACCAGCGCCAGATTTCGTGGTGGAAGGAAATCCATGGCGAATGGAACGTGCACACAACAAATGGGTGCGGATACTGTCGTCAATCCATTTGAGGACGGAGCCTTGGAACAACTGATGGATCTAACTAACGGAATTGGGGCCGACGCAGCACTGGATTGTTCGGGTCAGGTCAAGGCACATCGCTTGTGTATTGATGCGACTCGTCGGGGTGGAAAGGTCGCCTTTATCGGACAATGCGGAGAGGAGACACCACTTCGAGTTAGTCCAGATCGCATTGCTAAAGGACTGCTCCTGATGAGGGTTTGGCACTACAATCTAAACTTATTTCTGTCTTTGTTAAAGGTGACGCAAAAATCACCGTTGTTAGATCTACTGGTCAGTCACACCTTACCAATGAGCAAAATTCAGCAAGCGATAGAAATTTCTGCTTCGCAACAGAGTGCCAAGATCATCCTCCATCCATGGGAGTAACCTGTAGCGTGGACCAACGCCTCAACATTTTGCTAATTATCTTCGACGATGTCGCTTTCTCCGCCGGTTGCTATTGACCAAACACTGAACGTCGATTAAATTGGCAATCAGGCGACGCACTTGGCGTATTTCAATGTCCCAGCACATTATGGTGTTTGAGCATAACACGATAAATTAATCTACTGCTGTGGTTAGTGCCTTAGTTGTCGTTGGCGCAATTGATCGAACACCTCCAGAATAGGAACTGTTCGATCTACAAACCGGTTCACGCTAAATGAAGAATCTATACAAGATCCGCATCACGCTAAAACAGTCAAAGAACTGAAAGTTGAGCTGGAACATCTTCGCACCCAACTGGGAGGCGGTCCGAGCATAGTTCGACATCACATAATTCAATGATTTTTTCGGCGAAGTGTTAAGTCGCTTGATGCCACCATCATTTTCCTAACCTCATTCGTTCTCCAGTGGGCATCTGGAGAACGAACATCATCCCCGCTAGAGCGATCTAGAGGGGTTTCATTATGTCCAGACCACACCGAATAATGTCCGTATGGCACCTATTAGGAAGACGAAGGACATGGAGATGATGGGCCTAGAAATTTGCGCCCGCGTATCACTAGGCTCAACGGAGACGGTTTGGATAAATGGTTAAGACTATGGTTGGGAGGGCGAGATTAACCCTTTCATCCCTGCCAGTCTTCTTCATGGTATCGTCTTAACCCATTTGTGGTCAGTTGGACAGCTGACAGCGCAAATTCGTGCGGCTTCACTCTAGCCACTTTTTGGGCTATCTGATATGGAATTCCGCACTTGCGTCTAGGTGTTCATCACAAGACACACTCACAAACGCAACCAATAAGACTATCAATATTACCAATACTGTTTTTAAAAGTCTACACCAGTCGCTCAAAATGCCGGCCCTCTTTAGCCGCTTGCCACTGTTCCTCGGTATCAATCGTAGCCCCCGGATCACCTTGTTCTTTCAGCCATCGATCAAGTTCCGCCGACAGCCGTTTTTTCTCCTTCGCGCATTCTGGATCATCCGCCAGATTAGCCATCTCATAAGGATCATCGTCCATGCGATACAACTGCTCCGCTGGGCGATGCATATATCGATTCACAACCATTCGCGTATGTTCATTAAACGTCGAATCCACAACCCACGTCGGCCAATACTGATGCCATTTATTCTGCCCCATTAAATGTTTCTCGATATAAATCTCATCCGGTGTGAGATTCCGAATATAGTGATACGTACCATCCGTCACAGACCGAATAGGATAAGGTGGACCTTCAGGAATATTGTTATGCACAAAATAACTGTACTCGCGGTGATCCTCTGATCCTTCTTGAAGCACCGGCAAAAAACTCACCCCATCAAAACCCATTGTGTTAGGATCGCCACCAGCAACTTGAATCAACGTTGGCACAACATCTTCATACTGAACAATCGCATCCGTTCGTCCAGGTGTAACTTGCCCCGGCCAGCGAACAACAAATCCTGTGTGAATCCCTGTATTCCAATTCGTCCATTTACAGCCGGGAAACTGAGAGCCCTGTTCCGACGTGAAAATAACCAGCGTATTATCTGCTTGTCCAGTCTCATCCAGTACGTTAAGAATCTCGCCAATCTCCTGATCTAATACTTCAATCTCCGCCAGATACATTGCATAATCTTCACGTGTCTCGGGCGTGTCCGCCATATAAGGCGGTAACTTCAATGCATCCTTATCAAAATGATCCGGCGCACCCACCGTCCACGGTGCGTGCGGTTCAATCAACCCTGTCACGAGACAGAATGGCTCATCTGTATTTCGTTCTACAAACTCACGAATTCCCTCCACACCAAACTCAGGGTTGGGATGTACGCAGCTGGGTTCAATACCCGGCACATTTTCAAACGGAAAACTCTCCGTAGGCACCACATGCTTCTTACCACACAAACCCACCCGATAAGCTAGATCACCCAGATAATGCGGAATACTCTTCGTGCCCGGTCGCGCTGCCGAATGATTCCAGCACGAACCATTGCGCACCGGATGCAGCCCTGTATATAACGCCGTCCGACAGGGATTGCACATCGCCATAGGAAGATACGCCCGATTAAAAACTAATCCTTGTTGTGCTAAGTGGTCGATATTGGGTGTTCGCACATTCTGTCCACCATAAAGCGCCAGATCATTGTAGGTTGCATCATCTGCGATCATAATCAAAATATTCGGCCTCATCTTTTCCTCCCATTAATCCAACTGCGAAATCACTGGCATATAAATCTCTTCTGTTGTCAATGTCCATCCCAACGTCTTATCCCAATCCAAACTGCCTTCCGCAAGCGTCGTCTGTACATAGCTGGGATACAGCTAGCTACCTACAAATATGTGCTTCTTGTGATCCCCAGTAGCACAGAAGATCCACTCCAATTCCGAAAACACTCTGTCGGCCTCATCGTCGCCTGCAACAATGCACAATACACGTTCGACGAAATCGGTTGGATGTATTGGGCATACTGCTATGCAATAATGTATCTTGAATCTAAGCATTGAAAAAAAATGCCCTCTTTGGCATTTCCACAAGGATAGCCTTTTTCTCATCTCGTCGGTCATAGTCACTTTTTTCGCAACAAAGACCCATCATTTCCCACGTCCTCATACTCCACCACACCCAAACGATAGCTTTCTCAAATCACCCATAGACAGCTATTTTCAGCATTCGCATCATCCCGCGCTAACCATTTGTAATCGACGATTCCTCGATCGAATTGCCTGCGCTGATCACATAAGTGCTGCTGAAAGACCACGAATCCCGATGCCACGCAATTACCCTTCCGGTTCCGAGCGATAAAAAATGAAGATCATTTGGACATAACAAATCCGGCCCAACAACTTCACTCACCGCAGCCAAACGTCTCGGGAATTCTCATATACGTACGTATCATTGCACGAGACATATGTGCGTGATATAAACTGTTCAACGATGCCGGTCCAATCTTCACCTCCACTCGCGCACTCTCATTTCTCCTCAGAACCAATTCCTTCTGTTTCTCTGGCAGCACATCCGAAGACTCTGTCAAAGCCACCTGATCTTCAGCGCATTCACTCATGTATTCGCCTAATCAGCACTGAATATCGTCGGGCGCGAATAAAAAAAACATTTTCTCCATCTGTCTGTCGTTCTGCTTCCGCCAGACGAAACTAATCAATTTTCACCATTAATTTATCCCCTCTTTCACCGAAGATGTACACTTTCGCCTTTCTTCGACGATTCTAAAATTGCCTGTGAAATCCGGAGTGTTTCATAACCATCCCATATGCTCACGAGTGGTTGTCTTCCACTTATAATCGCATCAATAAAATCATTTGTCTCCGCTTTGTAAGATATTACATCAAGATTATCGTGTAGCATCTCAACACGCTCGTATTCATCATCATCTGTTTTCACATGAAAGCGTGTCGAGCACCAGATGCCATTGTTTCCCACATCCGTCCCTTCCACAAAAGCCGTACCTTTCTTGCCCAGTACACCACGGGAATTCACGCCAATGCGGCTCGACCAACTCGCGTTGATCACCGCCGATGCACCTTTTTTCATCTTAATTAACACCTGAGCATTGTTATCAAAATCAGGCAGATCTACTACGGTACTGTGCACATGTCCTGTTACCGTAACTGCCTCATCGCCCAAAATCCAACGCATCAAATCAATATCGTGAGAAAGTGATTCAATCGTCATACCACAACACAAGTCCACATTTGTCCGCCAATTGCCCGACTGGACCTGCCCATTTCCACCAGCCCCCATTCCAAATCGGTGACACCAAAAATGATAGACTTCACCCAACTCGCCCGATGCCACAACATTCTTCAGCCTGCGGTATCCAGTGCGGTAGCGCTGGTTAAAACCCATCATTGCAATCACGCCCTTCTTCTGTGCCGTTTCTGCGATGGTCTTACCATCTTCTGGCACAATCGCCAATGGTTTCTCACAAAACACATGTTTGCCAGCTGCAATGGCTTCTATGGCATACTGCTTTCGAAAGGATGGCGGCGTCAAAACATAAATAGCGTCAGCATCACTGAGACAT
>Ga0310345_10006286_pt1 | contig 10400 bp, 9 predicted proteins | sample HC15DNA20500_MG_FD_204667 | JGI IMG/M metagenome (GOLD analysis project Ga0310345, IMG submission 204667) | Marine microbial communities from station ALOHA, North Pacific Subtropical Gyre - HC15-DNA-20-500_MG | ecosystem: Environmental > Aquatic > Marine > Oceanic | place: Pacific Ocean: North... | reverse complement strand
ACGGATCCCCGGCGTCACGATCAGGAAGGTGCGCCCCAGCCGCTCGCGCAAGGCGGCGGCCTCCTTGCCGGAACACACCACCCCGTCGAGACCGGCCTCTTCAGCCAGCTGCGCCCGCTGGGGCACCAGCGCGACCGGCGGCTCGATGATCCCCTGCTCCTTCAGATCGGCTGGTCCGAGATTTGTCAGCACTGTCACGCCGAGGAGCTTCAGATCCGACGATCCGCGCCCGCGCGCCGCCGCCTTCAGGGTCTTGCTGTCGGTCGCGTGCACGGTGAGGAACGCCGCCCCGCTCTTGGCAATGGCGGCCGTGGCCCGCTCCACCGTCGCCTCGATGTCGAGCAGCTTGGCGTCGAGGAAGATCTTGTGGCCCTTGGCGGCGAGCTCGTCGACCAGGGAAAATCCGCCGGAGAACAGCAGCTCCAGCCCGATCTTGAACACGCCCGCCGCGTCGCCGATGGTCTCAATGAGTTGCCTGGCCTCCGCCGGATCGGGGACGTCGATAGCGACCATCAGCCGGTCGCGCGGGGCCGGAGCAGCGCTCATTCCGCCTTGAACCGTTTCCCGGCGACCACCAGCGCTTCCACCGTATCGGCCGCCATCTTCTGCTTGATGTCACCCTTCAGATGGCCCGTATCCTCGAAGGATTCATGGGCGGCCGGCACGATCACCTGCTGCGGCACCACATGGGCGCCGAGCCCGAGCTCGAGCACCTGGCGCAGGGTGAGCAGGCTGCGAAACCCGCCGAAATAGCTTGGCGAGGCGCCGCCGATGGCGAAGGGGCGGGTCTTGAACACGTCCTTGCCGCCTTCCAGCGGCACCCGGGACACCCAGTCCAGCGTATTCTTCAGGAGCGGCGTGACCGAGGAATTGTATTCGGGCGAGGCAATGAACACGCCGTCATACTCGCCCATCAGCGCCTTGAATTCCCAGGCCGCCTTCGGCACGCCCTCATCCTTCTCGAAATCGCCGTTGTAGAGCGGCAGCTCGTAATCCTTGAGGCTGACGAAGATCGCCTCCACGCCGTTCGCCTCGGCGATATGCCGGCAATGCTTGGCGAGCTTCACATTGTGGGAGCCTTCGCGGGTGGAGCCGGCGAAAAACAACAGCCTCATGGGAAATCCTCTCTCCTGCCGATATGCCTTGGCGCAACGCGCCTGTCTTCGCCGAGGTTTCGTAGCAAGGGCGGACAAACGCCGCAACGGAGGGCCGCCGTGGGAGCTGTCCCTCCGCTTGGTTGCTACCTAGCCCGGCGGCTCCTGCTCGTCCGGCGCGCCGAACCAGTGGCGCAAGGGAATAGTGGCTGCTGCCGCAAGCGGGGTGGCCAGCGCGATGCCGAGAATGCCGAACAGCGCCCCCATCACCAGCTGGTTGAGGATCACCACAGCCGGCGGCAGGGACACTGCCTTGGACTGGATCAGCGGCGTCAGCAGATAGCTCTCCAGCCCCTGCACGATCAGGTAGAGGATCAGCACGTAGAGCACGAGGTGAAGGCTGTCCCCGCCCGCCACCAGCAGCATGGGTACCGCACCGATGATCGGCCCGAGATAGGGCAGGAAGCCCGCCAGCGCCGCGAACAGCGCCAGCGCGAAGGCCATCGGCACGCCGAGGATCAGAAGCCCGACATAGGTCAAAGCGCCGATCGCCGCCATGGCGATGGCCTGGCCCACGATCCAGCGGCGGAGAACCTCGCCCGTCTCCTTCAGGAGCGCGCGGGTGTTCTTGCGCTCGCTGGGAGGCGCGACTTGCGAGATCAGCTTCACGTGGGTCGCCGGGTCGGCGGCGACGTAGATGCCGAAGAACAGCACGATGAAGGCGCCGGCCAAGACGCCTAGCACGTTGCCGGCCACCGCCGTGGCGCCCGAGGCGAGGCCCCAGGGCTGCAGATCGCTGAGGATGTCCTGGATCTTGAAGTTGCGGAAGAGCGTCTCGCCCTCTTCCAGGTCGAAGAGCTGCTGGGAGAGGTTGGTGATGCCCGTGCCGATGCTGTTCACCAGCTGGCCCGTCTGATCGACGATGGTCGGCCCGGCCGAGGCGATCACCCCGCCGATCCCGCCGATGGCGAGCACCACCAGCGCGCCCAGCGCCAGCATCCGAGGGATGCCGGTCTTCGCATGGAGCCACTCGCTGCCGCCATGGAGCACGATCGCCAAGAGGACGCCGGCGAAGGCCAGCAGCACGGGCACCCGCGCGATCCATAGGACAAGCGCGAGCACCGTCACGATGATCACGCCGGCGGTCGCCATCATGGCGTCCCGCAGCACGGGTTTGCGCTGAAGATCCTTCGTCAGCTGCGTCTTCGTTTCGCCAGATCTGGCGGCCATCGGCCTACCCCCCGCAAGGCGCAAGGGGTCGCCCCCGGCGCAAGGTCAATATCGAGAGAACGGCCGGGTCTGACGCCGGCTAGTCCTCTTTCGAACCTTCGCCGATGCTATCGAAAAAATCTTTCATTCGAGCAAAAAAACCGGTGGATTCCGGGTTGGTCTTCTCGTTGGAAGCCTCCTCGAACTCCTTCAGCAACTCTTTCTGCCGTTTGGTCAGGTTCTTCGGGGTCTCCACCTCGGCCTGGATGTAGAGATCGCCCTGCTGGCGCGAGCGCAGGATGGGCATGCCGAGGGACTTCAAGCGGAACTGGCGTCCGCTCTGGGAGCCTTCGGGGATCTTCACCCGGGTCGTGCCGCCATCGATGGTCGGCACCTCGACCTCGCCGCCCAGCGCCGCCGTCGTCATGGCGATCGGCACGCGGCAGAACAGATCCGCCCCATCCCGCTGGAAGAATTCGTGCGGCTTGATGGAGAGGAAGATATAGAGGTCGCCCGGCGGTCCGCCGCGCAATCCGGCCTCGCCCTCGCCGCCGAGGCGGATGCGGGTGCCGTCTTCCACGCCGACCGGAATATTGACCGAAAGCGTCCGCTCCCGCGTCACCCGCCCCTGGCCGTTGCAGGCGCCGCAGGGATCCTTGATCACCTCGCCGCGCCCGTCGCAGGTCGGACAGATGCGTTCGATTGTGAAGAAGCCTTGCGTGGCGCGGACCTTGCCCATGCCGCCGCAGGTATCGCAGACCGACGGCGAGGTGCCCGGCTTCGCGCCGGCACCCTCGCAGGTGTCGCAGACCACGGAGGTCGGCACGCGGATCTGTGCCGTCTTGCCCTCATAGGCCTCTTCGAGGGTGATCTCCATGTTGTAGCGGAGATCGGCGCCGCGCTCGCGCCCGGTGCGCGGGCGGCGCTGGCGCGGCCCCATGAACTCGCCGAACAGATCGTCGAACATGGCCGACATGGACGCGGAGAAATCTCCGCCGAAGCCATGGGCACCACCGCCGCCGAAGCCGTTATTCTCGAACGCGGCGTGGCCGAACCGGTCATAGGCCGCCCGGCGCTGGGGATCTTTCAGCGCCTCGTAGGCCTCGTTGACTTCCTTGAATTTCTGCTCGCAATCGGGATCGTTTCGGTTGCTGTCGGGGTGGCATTCCTTCGCGAGCTTGCGGAAGGCGCTCTTGATCTCACGATCGCCGGCACCGCGGCCAACCCCCAACGTCTCGTAATAGCAACGTTTCGACATCGCCCCTCCGGACTTTGCGCTTCGGGCTCAAGACACGCTCCCGGCGCAGTCTCTTCTGGCTAGATGAGGCCGGGGCGCTTTCGCACCCCGGCCGTCTCTCGGACTAGTGTCACGCTGACTTCTTGTCGTCGTCGTCCTTGACCTCTTCGAAGTCGACATCGACGACATCCTCATCGCCCGAACCGGACGAAGAGGCCTGTCCTTCACCGGCGTCACCGCCAGCATCCTGGTTGGACTGGTACATTGCCTCGCCGAGCTTCATGGAAGCCTGTGCGAGAGCGTCGACCTTCTGGCTGATCGTGTCCTTGTCGTCGCCTTCCAGAGCGGTCTTCAGCTCCGCAAGGGCGGACTCGACCGCGGACTTGTCGTCCGCCGAGACCTTGTCGCCATGCTCGGAGAGCATCTTCTCGGTGGAGTGGACCAGAGCCTCGGCCTGGTTCTTCACCTCGACGGTCTCGCGCCGCTTCTTGTCCTCTTCCGCGTGGCTCTCCGCGTCCTTGACCATCTTCTCGATGTCGTCGTCGGAGAGGCCGCCGGAGGCCTGGATGCGGATCGACTGCTCCTTGCCCGTCGCCTTGTCGGACGCGGAGACGTTCACGATGCCGTTGGCGTCGATGTCGAACGTGACCTCGATCTGCGGCACGCCGCGGGGGGCCGGCGGAATGCCGACCAGGTCGAACTGGCCGAGCATCTTGTTGTCGGCCGCCATCTCGCGCTCGCCCTGGAAGACCCGGATCGTCACCGCGTTCTGATTGTCCTCGGCGGTGGAGAAGGTCTGGCTCTTCTTGGTCGGGATCGTGGTGTTGCGGTCGATCAGCCGGGTGAACACGCCGCCCAGCGTCTCGATGCCCAGGGAAAGCGGGGTCACGTCGAGCAGCAGCACGTCCTTGACGTCGCCCTGCAGGACGCCAGCCTGGATCGCGGCGCCGATGGCGACGACCTCGTCCGGGTTCACGCCCTTATGGGGATCGCGGCCGAAGAAGTTCTTCACCGCTTCGCTGACCTTCGGCATGCGGGTCATGCCGCCGACCAGGATGACCTCGTCGATCTCGGCCGCCTTCAGCCCGGCGTCCTTCAACGCGTTCTCGCACGGCTTGATGGTCCGCTGAATCAGGTCGTCGACCAGGCTCTCAAGCTTGGCCCGGGTCAGCTTCATGGTCAGATGCTTCGGACCGGACTGATCGGCCGTGATGAACGGCAGGTTCACCTCGGTCTGGGAGGTGGACGACAGCTCGATCTTGGCCTTCTCAGCGGCCTCTTTCAGGCGCTGCAGGGCGAGCTTGTCGTTGCGCAGGTCGATGCCCTGCTCCTTCTTGAACTCGTCGGCCAGGTAGTCGACCAGACGCATGTCGAAATCCTCGCCGCCGAGGAAGGTGTCGCCGTTGGTCGACTTCACCTCGAACACGCCGTCGCCGATCTCCAGGATCGAGATATCGAACGTGCCGCCGCCAAGGTCGTAGACGGCGATCGTCTTGCCGTCCTTCTTGTCGAGACCGTAGGCGAGCGCCGCTGCGGTGGGCTCGTTGATGATGCGCAGGACCTCAAGACCGGCGATCTTGCCGGCGTCCTTGGTGGCCTGGCGCTGTGCGTCGTTGAAGTAGGCGGGAACGGTGATGACCGCCTGCTCGACCTTCTCGCCCAGATGGGACTCCGCGGTCTCTTTCATCTTCTGCAGGATGAAGGCGGAGATCTGCGAGGGAGAATACTTCTTGCCGTGGGCCTCGACCCAGGCATCGCCATTGTCGCCCTTGACGATGGAATACGGGACCAGCTTCTGATCCTTCGCCACCGTAGGATCGTCGAAACGGCGGCCGATCAGGCGCTTGATCGCGAATAGGGTATTTTCGGGGTTGGTGACGGCCTGGCGCTTTGCCGGCAGTCCGACGAGACGCTCGCCATCTTCGGTGAATGCGACCATCGAAGGCGTGGTGCGCATGCCTTCGGCGTTCTCGATAACTTTCGGGTCTTTGCCCTCCATGACCGCGACACAGGAATTCGTCGTGCCGAGGTCGATGCCAATTACTTTCGCCATGTTCAAACCTCTCTTCTCTGGCAGACCGTCCGGGCCCAATGGCACCCGGGAGACGCGTCCGTTTCCGAAACTGTCCGCGGACGCACGGTCCCCTAAATTCATTTAGGCGAGCCAGCCGGCAATCCGACTGGGTTTCCGCGGTTATATAGGGGCGTGATCTGGTACCCGCAAGACGAGTGGGTGGCCAAAACCCCATAAGAACCCAAGGGTTTCACCCATTGGGAGCGAGGGGCGCCGTCCCTTGGAGCGGTAGAGTTCTAAGCAGCAATTCTTAACGAGCGATCACGGCACTTTCGCCCAGGCCGCAATCAGCGTCGGCGTCAGGCAGAAATGGTTTCCGTCCTCGGCCGCCGCCTTCAAATCCGTCTCGAATTGCTCTTTCTTGGCCTCGTCTGCGAGGCCCAGAGCCTGGGCCGCGTCGAACAGGCTGCGATAGACACCGAGCAGCATGTCCGCCATCCGCGAAAGCGGCACGAAGCGGACCTCCGAATGGAGCCCGGCGATCTCCTCGAGCCCCGCCGCGGCAAATTGCGCTGGCAGCTGGCGTCCCTGCCGCATCCTCCGCCTGTGCGCTTCGAACACGCCTTCGAAGACCTCCGAGAAGGCTTCCATGGCGGCGCAGTCGGGTTCGATGGCGAAGCTGCCGAAATCGAATTCCTGGGCGATGATCATGCCGCCGGGCTTGGTCCAGCGGATCATCTTCTCGAGCACAGCCTGTGGGTCCGGCATATGCATCAGGAAGCACCGGCAGAACGAGATGTCGAACGGCGCGGCCGGGGGGTCGTCCAGGCTATGGATATCGCCTTCCACGACCTCGAACGTCGTGCCGCTGCGATGGCGGAGCGCCTCGCGGGCCATTTCCACAAGGCCGGGATCGATCTCGATCCCGGTCACCGCCCCTTGCGGTCCGACGCCTTGCGCCATGGTCAGCATCACCGCGCCGGGACCGGCACCGACATCGAGACAATGCATGCCCGGCGAAAGCCCCGCCTTCTGGAGCACCCGCCGCGTGGCCGATTCCCACATCCTCGCTTGCTTGCGCAGGCGCTCGTACTCTGCCATGTCGCGGGAATGGACGTAGCCGTCCGGATTGGCGCGCACGCCTGCTTCTTCGTTCGCGAGATCTGTCACGCCTGACCGGGCCTGGGAGCTTGTTGCCGCAAGAGGCGCACCCTAGCGCGCATCGCCTGTCCAGGACAGGGGAGGAGCCTGAAATTGCCTGTGAAATATTTGCAACAGCGCCTCGACCGCGCCGCCCAGGAAGCGCTCCTTGGGGAGCTCCGCGAGATCGTCGCTGCCGCCCCGTTCTACGTCCCCACCATGCCGCGCACCGGAAAGCCCATGTCCGTCCGCATGACCAATTGCGGCAGCCTCGGCTGGCTCACCGACAAGGCGAAGGGCTACCGCTACGAGCCGGTTCACCCGGAGACGGGAAAGGCATGGCCGCCGATCCCGGAGCGGCTCCTCAAACTGTGGGACGAGGTGGCCGACTTTCCGGCGCCGCCTGAAGCCTGTCTCATCAACTACTACGCCAAGGGGACCAAGATGGGCCTCCATCGTGACGAGGATGAAGAGACTTACGACGCGCCCGTGGTCTCCGTCTCCCTAGGCGATACCGCCATGTTCCGCATCGGCGGGCTGACGCGGAAGGATCCGACGCGGCGGATCGAGCTGGAATCGGGCGATGTGGTGGTGTTCGGCGGGGAGGACCGGCTGATCTATCATGGGATAGACCGTATCGTGGCCGGGAGCTCCGATCTTCTGCCCGAAGGCGGCCGGATCAACCTGACCTTGCGGCGCGTGACGCCAGCTTAAGCGGACTCGCCTGTAAAATCGCTCTGCTTGAAGATCGAGACGAGCGTGATGCCTTCGGCCTGCAGCGCCTCGGTCGCGCCTTCTTCGCGGTCCAGCACGGTCACCACATGATCTACGGTGCCGCCCATCTCCCGCACGGCTTCGGCCGCCTGAAGCGCAGAGCCGCCGCTGGTGGTAACGTCCTCCACGATGGCGACGCGCTTGCCCTCCAGGCTCTCCTCCGCCGTCAGCCCTTCCAGTCGCTGGCGGGTGCCGTGATCCTTCGCTTTCTTGCGCATGATCAGGGCAGGCAGCGGATGACCCAGCGCGAAGCTCCGGGCCGTGACGGCTGCCGCGATCGGAACCGCACCGAGCTCCAGCCCGCCCACATAGTCGGAATTCAGCTTCGAAATTTCGTCGAGCAGCAGCGCTGCGGAAAGGAAGGCCCCTTCCGGATGAAGCATTGTGGGCTTCATATTGAAATAGGTGTTGCTCTGGCGGCCTGAGGCGAGGGTGACGCTGACCCCGAAAGCGTAGGACCGCTCGCGGATGATCTCCATGAGACGCTCGCGCTCTTTCGCTGCGTCCCGCTCGTTCGCTTTCAAGGGCACCGTGTCCGCCTCTTTTCTTCTTATCTTCCCTCTGGAGGCGTCCTAGCCCTTGCGGAACCCTTCGTCCTCCACCGCTTCGCCGCCGTCGCCTTCCGGATTGTCATCATTGGCAGGCTTCGACTTGGCGCCCTGGGACTGCCGCGCACCGCCCTTGGAGACGGCCACGAGCGCCGGCCTCAGGCACCGGTCACCAATGGTATAGCCTGCCTGCATGACGTCCACCACCGTGCCTTCCGGCACTTCAGGGTTCGGGACTTCGTACATGGCCTGGTGATTGTTGGGGTCGAAGCGCTCGCCCAGCGGGTCGAGCTTCTTCACGCCGTGACGCTCGAGCATGTTGAGGAGCTCCCGCTCGGTCAGCTCCACGCCATCCAGGAAGCTCTTCAGTGCGGGATCCTGTGCGGCGGCTTCGGCCGGCACGTGCTCGATGGTGCGCCGCAGATTGTCACCCACGGTCAGCACGTCCCGGGCAAAGCTGGACACCGCATATTTCGAGGTGTCTGCCTTCTCCCGCTCCGTCCGGCGGCGCAAATTCTCCATGTCAGCCATCGTCCTGAGCAGCTGATCGCGAAGCTTGGCGTTCTCTTCGGCCAGATCCGGCTCGTCGTCGGCCTTCTTGGAGTCTGCCGCCTTCGCCTCTGCTGCCTCTGCGTCGTCTGTCTGGCCGTTCTGGCCCGTCTCCTCGTCGTCCTCGCGAGGGTCGGTCGTCTCGTCAGTCATAGCCGCACCGATTCTTTTCTAAAGCTGGAGTTTGTCGGGGATATCGACCGCAAAGCGAAAGAAATCAAGGCCGCAAAAGAGTTAAGGAACCAGCCGGCCCAGGAGCCTCGCGGTGTAGTCCACCATCGGAATGATCCGACCGTAGTTCAAACGCGTCGGCCCGATAACCCCCAACACGCCGACGATCTTCTGTTCCGAATCCTGGAACGGCGAGACGATGAGCGCCGAGCCGGACATGGAGAACAGCTTGTTCTCCGAGCCGATGAAGATCCGCACGCCTTCGGCTCGCTCGGTGAGGCCGAGCAGGCGGATCAGCTCCTCTTTGGCGTCGAGATCCTCGAACAGCTGGCGGACCCGCTCCAGATCCTCCATCGCTTTGACGTCTTCCAGGAGATGCGAGCGGCCGCAGACGATGAGGGACTTGCCGCCCTCTTCCTCGCCGGACCAGGTGGCGAGCCCTTCGGTCACCACATGGGCAGTCAGCTCGTCGAGCTGAACCTTTTTCTCCTCGATTTCCTTCTCGATCCGCTTCCTGGCGGCCTCGATGGTCGCGCCGCCGATCCGCGCATTGATGTAGTTGGAGGCCTGCTGAAGCGAGCTGACAGGCAGATCCTGGGGCACCGAGATGATGCGGTTCTCCACCTCGCCATCTTCGCCGACCAGCACCACCAGGGCCCGGCCGCCGCCGAGATTGACGAACTCGATCTGCTTCAGCGCCTTGCTGTGCTTGTCTACGAGCACCACGCCCGCGCAGCGCGACAGTCCCGACAGCATGGCTCCCGCTTCGGTGAGGAAATCCTCCACCGCGCGGTGCTTGCCGTCGCCGGAGATCTGGCGCTCGATCTGCTCGCGCTCGGCCGGACTCACGTCTCCCACCTCGAGCAGCCCGTCCACGAAGAGCCGCAGGCCCGATTGGGTCGGCATCCGCCCGGCGCTGGTATGGGGCGCGTAGATCAGCCCAAGCGCCTCCAGATCGCTCATCACGTTGCGGACCGAGGCGGGCGACAGCGTGATGGGCAAGGAGCGGCTGAGATTGCGTGACCCGACCGGCTCGCCGGTGGCCAGATAGGTCTCGACGATCTGCTTGAAGATCTCGCGTGACCGCTCGTTGAGCCGGGTCAGGCCGTCCTGGGCGCCCTGCGCGGCACCGAGGGCCGCGCTGATATCGTCGTATCGCATGGGTTGAAATTTAGGCGCGGCCTTTCGGCGCGTCAAACCCGTAACGCGCCGAAAGCCGCCGATTCTCGTAGCGAATCGGTGCAGCCTCTTTGAGGCTGGCAGCCGGTCCGCCGGTTGCGGCCGCCTAGTTCAGCGCGCCAGCCGCCGGCAGCAGCGCCGAGCCCATGGAGTCCGGCGCGCCGAAATGGCTGAAATAGCGGGAGCGGATCGCCTCGACCGGCAGGATCACGAAGATGTCCGTGGTGCCGAACTGCCGGTCGATCACCGCCCCGTCGCCGACGAAGGCGCCGAGCCGGAGATAGCCCTTGATCAGCGGCGGCAGGGCCTTCATGGCGGCCTTCATGTCCACCTGGTCGGCGGGGACCATGTTCATGTCGACATGCAGGTGGTCATGGGCGCGGATCCGCCATTCCTCCGGCGCAAGCGACGTGTGGTGCAGGAAGCTGAGGGCCATGGCGTGGGCCTTGGGGTCGACGCCCTCGAAGCTCGCGCAGCCGAGCATC
>Ga0310345_10006285_pt1 | contig 10400 bp, 16 predicted proteins | sample HC15DNA20500_MG_FD_204667 | JGI IMG/M metagenome (GOLD analysis project Ga0310345, IMG submission 204667) | Marine microbial communities from station ALOHA, North Pacific Subtropical Gyre - HC15-DNA-20-500_MG | ecosystem: Environmental > Aquatic > Marine > Oceanic | place: Pacific Ocean: North... | reverse complement strand
GACTGTCGTCGCGAGAGTCGCTCGCGGTCGGCGTCGGCATGAGCGGGCGCGGCGCGGTCGAGCTGATCATTGCCAGCATCGCACTCGAAGCCGGCTTGTTCGATCAGCCCGACCGCGCCGCTCCCATCTCGATGCCGTCGACCGTGATGGTGCCACCGATGCGGCACACATTCTGTCCCGGAAGGCCGACGACGCGCTTCATCAGCGGCGTGCCTGGGACCAGGTAACCGCGCTCGGCGAGGAAGCTCGCGAGCGGTTCCGGGGCCTCGACGGCGACGAGGTCGGTGACCTCCAGCCGCTCGATCGGCTGCACGGCATACAGCCCGATCGGCGTGCTGGCGGACGCGTTCCAGATGAGCTTGGTCGGCATGTCGATCACCGCGGTGGCGGCAACGCCCATAGCCGCTATGAGGGTGGCGAAGGTCCAAGCCAGGCGGGTCACGGCCCCGCCCTCCGCCGCTTCAGCCAGGCTTTATGTCGGCCTATCGCGTACGCCCGAGGCGCGTACCCTGCGGTCAGACGGTTGTGGACGTGGCGCCAATGGTCGGGCGCGACGTCGACGGGATCGATGCCGAGCGCTTCGATCGCGTCGATGGCCTGCAACACCCGCTCGACCTTGGGCCAGCCGTCGATCCGCAGCAGGATCTCGCCGCCGGGGCGCACGAAAGGCAGCGTCTGATACGGCTCGCCCGGGCCGACAGCGCGCACGATATCGATGCGTGAGAGGATCGTGCCGAAATCGTTCGCGGCCCAGCGGACGAAGGCGAAGGTCGCGTCGGGCGCGAAGCCGACGACGCGGCGTCGCCGGTCGAGGATCTGTTCGTGAACCTCACGGCCGAACCTGGTCCAGTGCTCGATCTTCCCTTCGAACCACGTCAGTTCGACGAAGGTGGTGAAGGGCGCGGCGGCGGCCGGCAGCGGGCCGCCGCGGACGCGGGCTGCCGCGTTGCCGCTCATGGAGCATCTCCCTGGCTCTCGGGAAATTCACGGGCCAGCAGCCCGCGCAGCATGTCTGCGACGGTCTGACCGCGCCGGAAGGCGACGACCTTGATGCGGCCGCGCAGCTCCGGCGTGGCGTCGATCGTCAGCCGGGCGGTGAAGCCGGAGGCCGCCTCGCGACGGTCGGGCGAATCGTCGGCTTTCTTGATCCAGGCCTCGGCGGTGCCCGGACGAGTGGCAAAGCTGGACTTCGAGGATCGAACGTTCACGGCGTGATCCTTCCGACCTCGGTGGCGAAGGCGGCGACCTCGCGCGCTGCCGGACCGTTCTCGTCCGTCTCGGAGACGAGGCGGCCGGATTGCGCGGCACCGGCGAAGGCGACACGCTGGCCGATGGTCGTCGCGAGCACTGGCGGGTCGTACTGGGCGAGAGTATCGGCGGTCTCGCGGGCAATGACGGTGCGTGCGCCGCAGCGGTTCAACGCGAAACGTGCGACAAGCTCCGGACGGTAGATCCGCGCCTCGCCGATCAACGACAGCATCTCGGCCGAAGCCCAGCCGTCGAAGGGAGACGGTTGAACGGGGACGAGCGCGAGGTCGGCGACAAGCAGCGCCGAGCGCATGAGCCCGGCGACACGAGGCGGTCCGTCGATGACGATGTGGTCGGCATCGCGCGCCAACTCGTGCGCTTCGCGATGAAGCGTGTCGCGCGCCAGCCCGACGACGCCGAACAGCCGCGGCAGACCTTCACGCGCACGCTGCTGCGACCAGTCGAGTGCCGAGCCCTGCGGATCGGCGTCGATCAGGGTGACGCGCTTTCCCTTGCCGGCCCATTCACCGGCGAGATGCAGCGCCAGCGTCGTCTTGCCGACGCCGCCCTTCTGGTTAAGGAGGGCGACGATCATCGTTCCCCTCCCGGCTTTCTTTCCGGCGGTCGACGTAGGCGCTCAGCAATCCGAGCGCGTACGGGGTTCGGTTTGCGGTCGGACGAAACGGGAGTTCTGTCGTCCGGAGGCGGCGAACAGCTTGTTGCCGGCGGTTCGGCGCTGTTCGGGAGCGGGCCTGCGAGACCCGATTCCAGTCGCACATTTCCGGAGCGCCGACCGAACCCTTCCACAGGGCCGCGCGCACTACAGAAGTTAGATTCCTTGTTAGACTCTAAGTTAAGGGGACGATTTTCGGTGTCTCTGCCGAGACTTAAGGCCGGTTCGGGTTCCCGATAGCACGAGCCTCCAGTTCCCGATGGCACGATAGTCGGGGTTCCCGATAGCACGAGGCCGCCCACAGGTTTTCCACAGGCCGCCGGCTCGAAGGCGAGGAGAACCCGCCCGCCGATCTCGACTTCCAGGAACAGCGTATATCCTGGCAGTGGCTGACGGCGGATGATGTCGCGCAGCTCGAAGGCAAAGCGCTTGAAGGGCGAAAGGCTTCCCGATTTCAGGTGGAGATGACGGAGGTCGAAGCGCCAGCCAGCCCGCTGTCTGCCGCCATGCTTGCGCACGAGACGATAGAGCCAGCGGTCGAGGCCGCCGGTGAGCCGGAAATAGGCCCGGTCGATCGTCAACACGAGCGCGTCGTCAAGGACGGCCCGATAGAACCAGTCAGGTGCGATCAGCTCAATACCGGCGGCGTTCCCGCGTCCGTCAGTCCGCTCGGTCCACTCGTTGATCCAGGAGAAGCGGTGCATGCGCCGCTCGGCCGGCTGACGGATGGATGTCGCGATGGTGGTGGACTGCAACCGGTCGAGCGCAGCCTTGAGGCGCTGATAATCGCGCGCACCGACGCCTCTCCCGATGAAGGTGAGGATCTCGTAGGGTGTCGCCGCCATCAGGCGGGACGTCCGCAGGCCGGCGTCCCGCGCTTCGACGATCTGGCTCGCGGCCCAGATCAGGATGTCGGCGTCCCAGATGGTCGCCATCCCGTGCTCGGGCACGGCCTCGACGCGGATGGTGACGTCGCCGGACCGGAAGTCGATCGGTGCGGTCCGGTGCGACTTGGAGAGGCTGAAGAAGGGATAGGCCATGAGGTCCTGCGCGTCTCGGGGCGCGAGATCGCCGGGAAGCGCGTGGAACAGCTCGAGCTGGTCGCGCTCGGATGTCAGGCGACGTCGTGCCGGCATTGTGAAAGCCGTCCGCGACGATCAGCGGCCGGCTCGACCGGCATGGGCCGGCGGCAAACCCTCGTGGCGCTTGGCGGGGAGCACGGTGCCGCGGCCGGGGTCGGAAGTGGAGCTCTTGGCGCCGAGATCGGCCCAGGACTGGAGGTCCTCGAGCGAATAGACGACGCGGCCGCCGAGCTTGCGATAGGCGGGGCCGGTCCCGTAGGTGCGATGCTTCTCGAGGGTCCGTCCGGACAGGCCGAGGAAGCGGGCAGCTTCTGGGGTTCTGAGAAAGCGCGGCGGCAAGCCGGCTGGAGTGGCGGACATGATCGGGCCTCCGTGGGTTCCGTTCGCATCGCCGAAGGTCGACGGCGAACGAGGGCCACGATGGCGAAGGGCGGCCGCGAGGGGGGATGGCGAAGACGGGGGTCAGAAAAACGCACCCCCGTCGGAGACTCAGGTGCAGCGTCAGGGTCGGCGTCGGTGGCGCAGGAGCTGGCGGTAGCCGCCGTCGATCATCCTGTTCCCGTCGCGGACGAGGCGGATCGTGGCGTCCCGCAGGGCGGAGCTCTTCCAGGGATCGGAGGCGACGCGGCCCCGGCCGTACATGACTTCGGCGATCTCGCGATAGGTCGCGCCGGCGGTGCGCCCGTCGACCGCTTGGAGCATGTGCTTGAGACGGCGACGCCGCTGCGTCGTTAGGCGGGTGTCCGGCGGCGCGGGCGGGCGGTCCAGGCCATGCACCAGGCGAGCGAGGGCTTCCAGCCGGTCGGGCGCATCGGCGTCGAGCGGCAGGAGCGCGGCGAGCGGCTGGCCGGGCCGAGCATCGCCCACCACCAGCACGTGGATGGCGGCGGAGCCGGCGCCATGTACGATGTGCAGGCCCTCGTCGCCGAGGCGAGCAGTGACGGGATCGAGGTCAGCCGGCGAGGTGGGGACAATCCCGGAAAGCGTCGGTGTGGCGGTGAGCATCACCGTCCCAGGATCGGCTTCGGGCGCCCAGAACACAGGCGTCTCGGTCGCATCGAATGTCGGGCGGACAGGGAAATCGAAGCCCCCAGCGCAGCCGCGCCAAGTTCATCAGGCGTTCGCGATCGTCGGGCCGCCTTTCGATCTCTGCGTAGTCGTTCTGGTAGGCGGCGTTGCGACGCAGCCACTCCCAGGCGAGATCCGATGGGATGAGGTCGTTCATGTAGTCGTAGGCCGAGGACGATCGCCAGCGGGACGTGTCAGGCTTCATCAGCGTCTCCAGGCTCGCATGGGTCGTTCACACTCAGGCTGATACGATTCCCATTGGAGACGGCTCGTGGAAGTCCCGGCCGGCGCAACACACGTTGCAGCGGCTGCACCTCTGTCGCGGAGGCTAAACTAGTGGCGCCCCTCTTTGACCAGATGGCGGTACCCGTGCGCGCTCATCCAGCGGGCGCGGGCGAGATGGGTATCGTGGACGAGGCGGGCGCGCTCGGGCTCACGATCGGGATCGAGTCCGAAGAGGATCGAGACAGCTTCCTGCCAGTCGGCGCCGTCCGCCTCGGCATCGAGGAGGCGAATGTAGGTGACCATCTGTCGCCGGTCGTAATCGGTGAGCGTCGGGCTGTCCGGCGGGCAGTCCATGAAGTCACGTTGCGTCATGCAAGCCCTCTAAGTTGCACTAGGCCCCGGTAGTGATTGCTTAGCCATGTCGCCCCTGCACCGGGACGAATGAGCGTCTCCGGATCAGTCTCGGGCGAAGGATCGCTCAACGCCGCGCATTTGGCGTCAAGGCATCGTGCTATCGGCGGAATACCGGACAATCATCACTCCCTCGCCGCGGTCGGAGGTAAGCAGGACGATGCCGGCCGCTTCGAGAGCCCTGCGCACCTGATCGCGCGTCGATTCATGCACCTTGAGATCGTTCTCGGACTCAAGGCGCTTGAGCGCGGTCAGCGATACGAGGGCCTTGTCAGCGAGCGTCTCCTGATTCCAACCCAGCAACGCGCGCGCGGCCCGTGTCTGTCGGGCGGTGATCATGCATGATCACCTCCTACGGACACAGACGCACGTGCCACGAATACGACTGAAATAGTCGTTCTTGCTAAGCCGTGCCAGCGCAAATCGCGCGTAGCGTCTCTGTCTCGCCAGGGCGGAGGTGGCCTGTTCCGGTCGCCGAGGAGCTGGCCCCGCCCGGTCTGGACCGGGCGGGGCATGGATCAGGCGGCTCAGTCGCCGTTGCGGCGGCTGGGGCGGGACCAGATGAGGCTGTAACTCTCCTCGCCTTCGATGACGGTGTCGTCGAACAGGTTGGCGTAGATCGGAGCGGTGAAGCTCGGATCGTCGAGCTTGAGGCTCAGATAGTCGCGGCCCTCGTTCGAGCGCTTGGACCAGGCGGCGCCGATCTCGGCGCGGCCGACGAAGACCCGGTGGCTGGGGGCGTTGCCGTTGGTCGAGCCCTCTTCGGGGACGATGCGGACGTTCTTGGTCTGGACGCTGAGGGTGACGATCTCGCCGGTGAACTCGTTGCCGGACTTCTTGAAGGTGCCGATGGTCGCCATTGTCGTTCTCCTTGATCTCTGCTCCGAGCCCGCACCATTGCGGCCTCGATGGCGATCGGCGGGCCGAAGGCGATCGACGGCGCACCCGCTTGCGGGCCGGAGCGTCAGCGGAGGATGGCGCGAGAGCGACTTTCTTGGCTCGCGAGGAATGGGCGCGCAGCGCTCAGGGGAAGAAAGTCGATCGGCGCCGTTGCGGCATAGGCGATCGAGGCGCAGCCGACTTTCGGCCAGATCAGCCCATTGAGAGGCAGTTTGTAGCGGGCGATCGGCAAGGGGACGAAGGACATGGCGACTGATGCTTTTCAGATTGCCGGGCACTGCTCCACAGCGTTCAAGCGCAACCCGATCCGTTCGCCGACGCATCCGAACTGGGCGGCAGGCGAGCGTGCGTACGCGTTGCGGAGGGCCGCAACAAGGGACGTTTCCGCGCGGTCAGCTTAACCATCGCCTTCATAGTTCGAGCACTGATCTACCGCCTGCGCCGTATCGGTCAGCAGTTCCCCGGCAAGTTTCAGCAGTTGATCAATGCGCGGGTCGGAGAGCCGATAGTGGACAAAGCGTCCGCGCTGCTCGCCCGTCACCAAGCCGCATTCGCTCAGGCAGCGCAGATGATTCGAGACATTCGATTGGGACAGCGCGGTCGCTGCAACGATCTCCCCTACCGTCAGCCCGCGACTGCATAGGGCCTTGAGGATCGAAAGCCGCGACGGGTCCGCCAGCCCCCGGAACAGCTTTGCATGCAGTTCGACGGCGCTGGTGTGGCTTAGCAGCGGGGAAACGGCTCTGGTGGACATATCAGCGACCAATGATATGTTGGGGTCGTATCGTCTGGAAGATGTTCGATGAACCAAACAGCTTCAATAAGCGATCCCGACCCGGTGCGCTACCGCGTTACCGGGATGGACTGCCCCTCTTGCGCCGCAAAGATCGAGAAGGCGGTTCGATCGGTCGGCGCCGAGGAAGTGAAGGTCTCGACCGCAACGCAAGTCATGACGCTGCATGTCTCCGATCCGGCCGCACAACTGCCGGAAGTGGAGCGCGCCGTGACTGGGATCGGCTACCGGCTGGACCGCATGGGCGGCCCCAATGTCGATCACGAAGGCGACATCGACGATCTTCCGAAGGACATAGCCCACGCCACCCAGGCCTATCGGCGGGCGCTGTGGATTGTGATCCTGCTGAACGTCGGCTACGGCATTATAGAGATGTTTGGCGGGTTCATCTCCGGTTCGCAGGCGCTGAAAGCAGATGCCCTCGATTTCCTCGGTGATGGCCTGATCACGTTCCTTGGGGTGCTGGCGATCAGCTGGAGCCTGGTCTGGCGGGCCCGTTCCGCATTGATCCAGGGCCTGTTCCTTGGCGCGCTCGGCCTCGGGGTCCTCGCGAATACGGCATATCGGGTGCTGGTGCAGCAGCAGCCCGAGGCCGAGCTGATGGGTCTGTTCGCGGTGATCGCGCTCGTCGTCAACGTGGTCGCGGTTCTTCCGTTGCTGCCCCACCGGACCGGCGACGCCAATGTGCGAGCAGTCTGGCTGTTTTCGCGCAACGACGCGATCGGCAACGCCGCCGTCGTTGTCGCGGCGGGTCTGGTCGCCTGGAGCGGCACGGCGTGGCCCGACCTCGTTGTGGCGGCGGTGATCGCCGGGCTGTTCCTGCAATCCTCGTGGTCGATCATCCGCGATGCGAGAGCCGATCTGGAAGCGAGCGCATGAACGGTCGCTTGCTGGGAGTAGTCTGCGCCGCTACGGCGCTTGTTCTCGATCAGGGCAGCAAGGCGCTTGCTCTGGACTCACCGCGGCTCGCGGGCGGCGTGGAGATCCTGCCGGTCCTGAACCTCGTTCTCGTCCGCAACGATGGTGTCAGCTTCGGAATGCTCGGCGGGGTCGTGCCTTGGTGGGGTCTGGTCCTGCTTGCCGCTGCGATCGTGACATGGCTTTCGGTCTGGCTGTGGCGCTCGCAAAGCCGGGTGATCAGCGCGGCGCTTGGGCTGGTCATCGGCGGTGCTCTCGGCAATGTGGTTGATCGCGTACGCTTCCACGCCGTCACCGATCTTCTCGATTTCCATCTCGGAGCCTACCACTGGCCCGCCTTCAACCTTGCCGACGTCGCGGTGGTCTGCGGCGCGGCAATGCTGGTGCTGGACGGCTTTCGCGCGAAGGAAGAGCGAGGGCCTGCGAAAGCTTAAGGGGGATGGAGGCGCAAGCAACGGTCTGCCTGCAGTGGGCGCACCGTCGGTCACTGGGAATGAGTCTGTGTCCGAGGAGCGGCCGTACTCAATGAATTCGCCAGACTGCCTGAGAGATTGATCGTGACCATTATTCCGCGCGATGAGAGTTTCGATAGCACCCTTGCCTTGTTCCTGGACCCATACGGCTTCATCTCGAAGAGGTGCCGCCGATACGGGGCCGATCTCTTCCTCGCGCGAATCCTGCTCCGCAAAACGATCTGCATGACCGGTCCCGAGGCGGCCGAACTGTTCTATCGGCCGGATCTGTTCGTCCGGCGCGGCGCCATGCCAGGACGGATACAGAAGACCCTTCTCGGCCGGGGCGGCGTCCAGGGGCTGGACGACGAAGTGCATCGGCACCGCAAGCAGATGTTCATGTCGCTCATGGCGCCCGAGCGGATCGATCATTTGCGAGAGCTGGTCGACGGCCTGTGGCGCGTCTACGCTCAAAAATGGGCAACGATGGACCGGGTCGTCCTTTATGATGAGGTGCAAGAGCTGCTGACGAAAGCCGTTTGCGCATGGGCCGGCGTTCCACTGCCTGAGCCGGAGGTGAGTCGGCGCACCGCACAGCTCACGGCGCTGTTCGACGACGCGGGGGCGATCGGACCGAGGCACTGGTGGTCGCGCCTGTCCCGCATGCGCTCGGAACGGTGGATCGAGGACGTCATAGAGCAGGTTCGTGCCGGCCGCCTGAACCCGCCAGAAAAAAGCGCGGCGCTTGTAGTCGCCACGTGGCGGGACTTGGACAACGCGCTGTTGAGCCCACGCGTCGCCGCGGTGGAACTGCTGAACATATTGCGGCCGACCGTCGCCGTCTCCGTTTTCATCACATTTGCCGCGCACGCTCTGCATCGTTTTCCGGCCTGTCGCCAGGAGCTTCGGACCGACGATGAGAGTTTGGAGTTCTTCGTGCAGGAGGTCCGGCGTTTCTATCCGTTCTTTCCCGCGGTGATGGCGCGCGCAAGGCGTGATTTCGACTGGAACGGGTATCAGTTTCCGAGGGGACGGCGCGTGATGCTCGACCTCTACGGCACCAATCGCGATCCGCGAGCCTGGGACTCGCCGGAGGAGTTCCGGCCGGAGCGCTTTCGGAATTGGGATGGCAGTCCCTTCAATTTCATTCCGCAGGGAGGCGGCGACCACGACCTGAACCACCGCTGCCCCGGCGAGTGGATCACGATCGAGCTTATGAAGGTGTCCTGTAAATTTCTCGCGGCGAAGATCGATTACGACGTGCCGAAGCAGGATCTGCAGATCGATGCAACGAGACTGCCGGCCCTGCCAGAGAGCCGGTTCGTGATGAGCAACGTCAGACCCCGGAGGGAGTCGTGATCGCTGTCTGGGCCGGAGTTCTTCTCGCTGCCGTATGGCTGGCGCATTGGGGGGCGGAACACCTGGCCGACCCACTAAAGAAGCTGCGGCGGCAGTGGGGCTTCTCCGTCGCCGCTGGAGGCTCGTTTATCGGACTTGCAACCGCAAGCCCGGAGATCGGCATCAACGTCACGAGCGCCATCCGCGGTGTTGCCGATATTGGACTGGGAGCCATGCTGGGCGCCAACATCATAGTTGTGCCAATTCTCGTGGTCACCGCCTATCTTGCCACGCGGAAGAAGGAACTCGGCAACGAGCACCGCGATCACGAACGGGATCTGCGTGAGCACTTCCTGCCCGTGGACCCCGGCGCGATCACGGTGCAGGCGCTGCCTTATCTTGGCATTCTAGCCCTGGTCGCACTGCTCACGCTTCCGGCGCCGTGGCGGGGCCTTCAGCCGGTTGACGGCTGGATTCTGCTTCTCGCCTATCTGGCTTACCTCGCGCAGGCGCTTTTGCGCGGTCGCGAGAAGGGGCAGGAAATCGAATGGACCCGGCGCGAACAATGGTTCGCGGGCGGCGGCGTGGCCGCGCTCGCGGTCGGGGCTTATTTCATCGTCTTCTCGACCGAACAGATCGTGAGCGTCCTCGGCATTCAGAAAATCGTCGGCGGATTGTTCATCACCGCACCTGTGGCGGCGCTGCCAGAGGTCTTCGCCACATGGAGCCTTGCCCGCAGGGGGCAGATCACGGCGGCAGTGACAGACGTGATAGGCGACATGGCGGCAACAATGACCATGGCCTTCATCCCGCTGACGATCATCGCAATGCCGATCGGTAATCTGCATCTCTACTGGGTGAGCCTGACCTTCGTGGCTGTCATGCCTGCGCTCTATGCGGCGCTTCTCTGGTGGGGCGGGCGAGAAACCGGCTTTCGGCGTTGGCAGGTGCTGATCTTCCCTGTTGTTTATGTGGTGTACGTGGTTCTGGTCGTCTTTTGGGTGCGGCCCTTCGGCGGTAGTTTGTCGCCGCAGGGATAAGAAGTCCCATGGAATTGGGATGACAATTCCAACAATCCTCGCGCGGCTGACCGCTTTATAGGTTATCTGGAGTCGCAATCCTGAGTCACGGAAAGGGATGGCGCAAACGCTTGGCAGCACCGCTTCGGTCGCCGAGGAGCTGGCCCCGCCCGGTCTGGACCGGGCGGGGCATGGATCAGGCGGCTCAGTCGCCGTTGCGGCGGCTGGGGCGGGACCAGATGAGGCTGTAACTCTCCTCGCCTTCGATGACGG
>Ga0310345_10006283_pt1 | contig 10403 bp, 5 predicted proteins | sample HC15DNA20500_MG_FD_204667 | JGI IMG/M metagenome (GOLD analysis project Ga0310345, IMG submission 204667) | Marine microbial communities from station ALOHA, North Pacific Subtropical Gyre - HC15-DNA-20-500_MG | ecosystem: Environmental > Aquatic > Marine > Oceanic | place: Pacific Ocean: North... | reverse complement strand
CAAGTAGTCCGCCACGCTGCGTATCATCTAGCGCCACACGCCGAAAACGATTTCCGTAAACACCCGGAATACCATAATGCTCAGCCAGTCGCTGATCGACATACGTGTAATCAGCCGACAATATTTCAAGAAGCGTGGTATCAGCTTGTAACTGATTACCAATAAACAACTCGGTTTCGCGACGAAAAGCGTCGCGCAAATTCTCATCAAACTGCGGGAAGATGTTGGGGTCAGGATAGACACCGCGCATGTTTCGCAGGTACAACCACTGACCAACAAAATTATCGACCATGGCTTGCGAACGTGGGTCAGCCATCATTCGACGAACCTGCGTTTCCAGTACAGCCGAGTCACTCAGTGTGCCCTGCTCCGCTACAGCTAACAACTCGTCGTCTGGAATACTGCTCCATAAGAAAAACGACAGCCGAGACGCCAATTCAACATCCGTAATTTCGTAATTACTCCCCGACGGCATGTCGACCGGGTCACGCTCAACCCGATATAAAAAATCTGGATCAGCAAGAAGCCGCTCGAGTGCAAACTGAATACCCTTGTCGAAAGTGCCTTCCAGGCGCCCCACTTGATAAAACTCCATCAATGTTTCGACATCTGTCGCGCTAGCCGGTCGCCGATACGCCCGGCGTGCCAAAGTGGCCAAGATGTCCTGAGCACACGCACGCTCTTCTGAAACCGCCTCTGGGCTGCAACTAAAAATGCGCCGGCGACTCGGTGTCTCATCCAACCCAGAAACGCTCAAAGGACCCGTAATCTGCAAACTGTTAAGCCTAGGATTCGTGTCAGGCATTTCGTTCACTGCGAGGGCAAACGCCGTTTGTCGTGGTTGCCGTACCCCCTCCTCTTCCCATGTTTCTCGAGGAAAAGTCACCCCAATAGTGTGAGGACCAGCCGGCACCTGAATTGTCAATTCAAGCGGGTCATCCGCATGTAGAAAATAATCCTCCCAGTCATCAGTGCCGCGGATATTTCCAGAAAAACTAATTGGTGCCGGTGTCCCCGGGGCTTCTCCACCAAATGTAAACTGCGCCATCCGCTCGCCATCAAGCCGAAATTCAATTTCGTGCGCCTCATCAATACCACGCACATAGCCAACATAGTTCGTCTGCAGGCGAACCTTTATTAGGTACTCACCACCAACAGGAAAGTAATGGCTTACCGCCGTACCGCCGCGCGACCCAAACGGCAGATCTTCACTCTGCTGGTCAGTCTGAATAAGATTGAGAGGAACATCGTAGGTTTCAATGACGGCACCGCCTGTCGGTGCTTCGCCAATCGCAAGACGACTGATTTTCTTCGCCGCAGAAACATACCGCTCAAGTAAAGCTGGCGACAACGATAACGATGTCGCAATATTGTCAAACCCGTTCTGGTCCGGTGCGTCCGCTGGAATTAAAGTAGCAACGTCAACATCCAGGCCAAGCAAGTCACGAATAACATTTCGGTATTCCGCTTGATTTAACCGATGGAAAGCCTGAGTGCGACCGGGATGCGGACGCGCCACAGCTGCACGGTCCAACTCATCTTCGAGCCAACGACGAAAGCCGTCGTAGGTTTCCTTGTCCGGACGTCGTCTCGGTTGCGGTGGCATTGCTCCGACACGCAGTTTCCGAACGACGGTTTCCCACAGTTCCGGGTCTTCTGCAACGTTATCAATATTAGCGATATCTAAAGCCAACCCGAGTAGCCGCAGCTGATCAGCCATGCGCCCGGAACCCTCGCCAGCAACAACGCGCTCGTTGTGACAACTCACGCAGTACTGATCAAGGAGTGCCCGTTGTGGCGATACCGATGTCTGTCCGACACCCTGAGCGGAAAGATCCGCACAAAAAAACCCCAACAGCCCAGCGGTCAAATACCCAGCAAATAGCTTGTTTTGCAACTAATAGTCCCCTCTTTTATCAATGTTAGTAGAGACTCGGAGTCACGGTAGTTTGTCCGCATCTATAGTTATTGTCAATCGTTAAGCAGCTAAGGTAGCATGGCCACTGGAGGCGACGTAATGACGGCGAAAGGAATGGTTTTTACGACTTGGCACAGGACCGGTATCACCCTACTTCTGGCTGGTATTACCTGGAGTACCGTGGCACACGCCAACACGGACATCGAATCACTTATCGCCGCAAGTCGTGCACAGGATTCTGAAACCGTCCAAGCCTTACTTTCAGACGGTGTGAACGTGAACGGCCAGCAAGCCGATGGCGCCACCGCCTTACACTGGGCCGCGTATCGTGACGACCTCAACCTCGCAAACCTGCTAATTAAGGCCGGCGCCGACCTAAACAAAACAAACGAGCTCGGAGCAACTCCTCTGTTTTTGGCTGCTGACAATGGCAGCGCTGACATGGTGAAGCTGTTACTGGAGTCCGGCGCGAACCCCAACGTACCGCTGCAGGGTGGAGAATCCCCTCTAATGACAGCGGCAAGGACAGGCAACGCAGACGCTGTGCAGAACCTGATTGAACATGGCGCCGACGTCAATCTCACCGAAGACCGGCGTGGACAATCTGCATTGATGTGGGCCGTGGCACAAGGTCACAATAAAGTGACCACCGTTCTAATCCACAACGGTGCTGAGCTTATGGCCCGCTCTCGTGTGCGCCCGCGCCTCATGCACAACGACAGCACAAATGGGTCGCAATACGACCAAGGTTTTATTTGGAATCGAGGCGGTTACACCCCTCTCCTCTTTGCCGCACGTCACGGTAACATTGAGGCTGGACGCCTTCTTGTTAAGGCCGGTGCAACAATCGATGACCGGGCACCAACCGGCGCAACAGCACTTGCCATTGCGGTCCAGAGCGGGCACTCCGAGTTCGCGCAGTTTGCGCTCACGCATGGTGCAGACCCTAATGATTTCAGGCCTGGCTACGCACCACTACACGTAGCTGTTCTTCGCGGAGATAGCGTGTCCGTAAAAAACCTACTGGCATACGGAGCCGACCCAAACAAGCGGTACGAAAAGGGCACGCCGGTTCGCCGAGCGAGCCGGGATTGGTACTTGATGCCACATTTTGTCAGTGCAACACCGTTCTGGCTTGCATCGTATTACCAAGAACCAGAAATCATGCGACTCCTCGTTGACGGTGGCGCTGACCAGAATCTAACAACTCTTGAGCTGTGGCATCCGGTCTTTGAGCGCGCTGGTGCCGTTGGTCCGCCACATATTGCCGGTGGCTTTCAGACGGCCCTTCAAGCAGCTGCACGTGGAAGGCATGACCGAGGGAGAAGTAACCTCAGCTCTGCCGTTAGAGACCCGGATGAAGATGAACGCATCACGCTGGAGGCGGTAAAACTAGCGCTTGAATTTGGAGTCAACATTAACCATGCCGACCACGTTGGTAATACAGCATTACATACTGCTGCACAGCGCAATCACGAAACTGTCGTGAGATTTTTGGCAGAACACGGGGCCACGCTTGACATCAAGAACCAGTCTGACCAAACGCCATTGGTCCTTGCTAAACGTGCGGAAGCAGGCCGTCTAGCACGGCCAGACATAACGCGGTATCCGAGCGGAAACTCGGCAGAAGCTCTTCGTGAACTTGGCGCCGTAGATGAGTCTGAAGATACAAAAGCTGAAAACGAACAGTAACCCTGCATTCTTATAGACGATTCCTGACGAGTAACCGGAGTTTCCCCAGGGGTTAGTCTGGCCACGCCCCCCCAACAGTTCGGAAAAAGCCCGAGAAATGAGGCGTGACCGGCAAGCGCGACGATGCTATTGTTACACTTGAGTTGGGGTGTTCTCGAGACATTCTGAGGAGGGTGTCCGCGTGTCTGAATTACGGCTGTGGCAGCGAACTTTGAGTAAGGGCATAGTAATAACACTGCTTGTCTGCTTCCACACTGCAACGATGACTGCACAATCAAGCGCAGTCACCCCGACCGCAGCTTCCGATTGGACGGCGCCTCAAACCCCGTGGGGAGTTCCTGACCTTCAGGGTATCTGGGATTACAGAACCGCCACCCCGCTTGAACGCCCAAGCGAGTTTGGGGACAAAGCCACGCTCACTGCAGAAGAAGCGGCAGCTTACGAGCAGCAATATAAAGCGGACCTCGCTAACTATGACCTCGCGCCTAGCGTGCACGCAAAGTGGTGGCTTGATTACGGCGAAGAACTGACTGCGGACCTCAGGACCTCGTTAATTACCGAACCCGTGGACGGGCGGGTGCCAGCAACGACACACAATGCCCAAACGGCTGCCCGCGGACGTAGTGAACGACGGGCATTAACCCATAGCGTCGAAGACCGTAGTTTCGGTGAAAGGTGCATCTCTTTTAGCATTCCTCGTCTTCCTGGTGCCTACAACAACAATTACCATATCTACCAGACACCGACCCACGTCGCGATTGTGCAAGAAATGATCCATGACGTGCGGATCATTCCGGTGGATGGACGCACACATCTGAACACAGACATCCGACAATGGCATGGAGATTCTCGCGGCTACTACGAAGGAGATTCTCTCGTCATCGAAACCAAGAACTTTTCCGGACGAGCTACCTTTCGGGGTGCTACGTCGGGCTTAGTTCTCAAAGAACGTTTTACTCGAATCGGCGCCAAGACCGTCCGCTACGGAGTCGAAGTTGATGACCCAGCGACGTGGACGCAACCGTGGACAGTCATGTTCCCTATGACAAAAACCGACCAACCGATGTTCGAATATGCGTGCCACGAAGGAAATCGTGGCCTCGCTAATATTCTCAGCAATGCGCGCCATGCCGAAGATCCACATTATGCCGACAACCTATCTCGGTAACACACGACTGCACATGAAGAAGCACGAGGACGCAATGCGGAGTTTACGATTCTTAATTGTCTGTTCTACAACACTGCTTATCGCAGCCACAACCCTGGCGACACCTGCAAGCGGCCAGACGGCATCGGTCACTTTCACTGACCACATCCGACCGATCATGGAGCGGAGCTGCTGGAACTGTCATGGTGAGGCTGCGCAGTTGTCAGACCTCGATCTGAGCACGCGCGATGCAGCGCTCGAAGGTGGCATGCGTGGACCAGCCGTTGTTCCGGGCCGCGCTGAGGATAGTTGGCTCTTCAGGGTCGTTTCGGGTCTTGAGGCGCCGCAGATGCCGATGAGCGGCGACCCGCTAACCGATGCCGAGGTCGCTGCCGTGCGTGCGTGGATTGACGATGGCGCCCATTGGGACAGCGGCGGCGCCACATCGGCCACCGCTGTGCTCACTGAACTCGAAAAGAGTGTGCTGCCGCCAAATGCCCGCGACTATTGGGCATTTCAACTCCCAAAACGTACCCCCGTTCCAGAATCTGATTCGTTCCAACACCCCGTTGACCGTTTCTTGGCAAAAGCCCGTCAGGATGCTGGCGTCACAGCAGCGCCTCGGGCGGACAAATTGACGCTCCTCAGACGTGCGTATCTTGACCTAACTGGCCTACCGCCGACACCCGATCAAGTCGACGATTTCCTCTCCGATACTGAGCGGGGTGCATGGAACCGGCTGGTTGACCGACTGCTGGCATCGCCACACTACGGCGAACGCTGGGGGCGCCATTGGATGGATATCGCACGGTATGCCGATTCCACAGGGTTCGAGCAGGACTACCGGCGACCAAACGCCTGGCGGTATCGTGATTACGTCATCGAAGCCTTCAACAAAGACAAACCGTATAACCAATTCTTACGCGAACAGATTGCCGGCGACGAACTCGACTTCGTAACGGACGAAACGCGTATTGCAACTGGATTTTTGCGTGCGGGTCCACGTGTACAGTTCAGAGAAAAGGACAACCCCGAACGGCGGCACGACTACCTCGACGACGTGCTTGCCACAATCGGGCGTGGTGTTTTAGGCATGACGGTGCATTGTGCGCGCTGCCACGATCACAAGTTCGACCCGATCCTGCAAAAGGATTACTACAGCCTGCAGGCGTCCATCTTTGGGTACGTAGAAACCGACTGGCCGCTGCTTGATTTGGAGGATGCCAAGGCCTACCGCACTACGAACGCCGCAATCGACAAAAGTCAAGAGCCGCTGAAGGAACAGATTGCCGCATTAGAAGAACCGCATCGAGAACGCCTCCGGCTCAAGATTATCAAGGATCGGTTTCCTGAAAATGTCCAACAGGCAGTCGCAAAGCCTGAGGCGGAGCGGACGTCCGGGGAACAGTTGCTCGCCACACAGGTACTATCGATCAACCCGCCGCGGAGGAATGTTATCGGCGCGCTGACACCAGCCGAAAAAACTAAGTGGCAGTCACTCACCGACCAGGTAGAAACACTCGACGCTGAACGGCCACCAGAACCGGCGATGGCTGAGATCGTGACCGACGGTGACTATCGGTTTGCACCTGATGGGCCGGGTGACGAAATCATCGGTTGCCCCGAGTGTCGTATCCCACCGGATGAGCCGGGCAGTTTTGTGCACGTGGAGGGCGGACCTGATTACAAGGCGCCGCCAAGCTATTTCCTGATCCGTGGAGACCCGTTCAGCCCAGGATCTCAGACGCAGCCAGGCTTCCTCTCGGTCGCGACCTACGGCGACCCAGCGACCGTTATCCCGCGCCCGGACGGACGAACATCAGGGCGCCGTCTCGCACTTGCCAACTGGATAACATCGGAAAATAACCCGCTAACCGCACGGGTCATCGTCAATAGAATTTGGCACCACCACTTTGGCCGCGGCATCGTCCGGACCCTCGATAACCTCGGCAAAATGGGTGATGTCCCGACACATCCCGAGTTACTTGACTGGCTAGCGGTCGAGTTCATGGACCGCGGCTGGAGCATGAAGGAAATGCACCGCCTACTGATGACCTCAGAGGCTTACCAGATGGCATCAGCAGTCGATAACGAATTGAACCTGGTGGTCGACGTCGACAACCAGTGGCTGTGGCGGTATCGTGCTCAACGGCTCGAGGCCGAAGTGCTGCGAGATGCCATCATGACAGTGAGCGGTGGGATCGACCTTACGGTCGGCGGCGAGCCGATCTTCCCCTATATTCCAAAGGACATTCTTGACGCATCCCAGGGAAAAGGTGTCTGGCTTAACCAGCCCGATGGCCCCGACGTGTGGCGGCGAAGCGTCTACGTCTACCGGCGTCGCTCACTCGGATTCCCATTCTTCGACACGTTCGACCTCCCAGACCAGAATCAAACAGCGGCGGCGAGAAACGTCTCTACTGTCGCCACGCAGGCACTAACGTTAATGAATAACGAGTTTGTTCTGAGTCAAGCAGCGTTGTTTGCCGATCGGTTGGAAAATGAAGCACCAAACGACCTCGACAAACAAATTGACCTCGCGTACCGAATAGCCCTGTCTCGATCGCCATCGGTAGAAGAAGCCACCATTGCGAAAGGCTTAGTGGCCGAACGGTCTCTATCCGATTTAACAAACGTCATATTGAACTTGAACGAGTTCTTGTACCTGAGGTAAGCACAAATGTCTGACCATCACCATTGCCGCAAAAAATCTTTCTGGTCTCGGCGTGACTTCCTGTTTCGTTCAGGAGGTGGCATCGCCGGGGTTGCACTCGCCGACCTGATGAACCGGCAGAATCTATTGGAAGCCGCACAATCAGATACCTGCGAAGCCCCCATTCCCGGAAACCCGTTCGCACCGAAGCAATCACACTTTGCCCCCAGAGCCACTGCAGTGATCTCACTTTTCATGAGTGGTGGTGTGAGTCAGGTTGACACCTTTGATCCAAAACCGGCACTCACAAAATATGCTGGACAACCGATGGCTGACTCTGTCGTTGTGCGACAAGGGCACCCTGGACCACTCATGCCCAGCCCCTTTGAGTTCATCAGAGGCGGTCAAAGTGGTCTTGAAGTGTCAGAAATTTTTCCGAATCTTGCGAAAAAAGCTGACGATCTGGCCGTCATTCGATCGCTTTACGGGCGTTCGAACGACCATATACAAGCAACCTATGAAATGCAGAGCGGTCAAATCCGTATGGGTTTTCCCAGTGTGGGTTCGTGGGTAACGTATGGCCTGGGCGCCGAGAGTTCTAGCTTGCCGGCATTTGTCGTCATGAATGACTATCGTGGCGGGCCACTGGGAGGACCAAATGATTGGAGCGCGGGATTTATGCCCGCGACGTATCAAGGCACCCTCTTTCGAGCAGTCGGTGACCCTATTGTCGACCTCCAGCCTCCAGAAGGCGTCACCGAAGCGCAACAGCGAGCCAGACTTGACGCACTCGCAAAATTAAACGAGATCGATATCGCACAAAATCCAGGGAACTCAGAATTAGCCGCTCGCATCTCGTCGTACGAACTTGCTTACCGCATGCAAGGTTGTGCTCCTGAAGCTGTTGATACCAGCGCAGAATCTGACGCCACCAAAAAACTTTATGGTCTCGACGAGACCATAACAGAACCGTTTGGACGCCAGTGCCTTATGGCCAGGCGTCTTGTCGAGCGAGGTGTTCGTTTCGTGCAACTCTTTCACGGCGGCCTTGGAAACCAAAATACTGACACCTGGGACGCGCACAGCAATCTCAAAGAAAACCACACGCAACACGCGGCTGAGACAGATCTCCCCATTGCCGGATTGCTGACAGATCTAAAATCCAGAGGAATGCTCGATTCAACACTGATCGTTTGGCATGCTGAATTTGGTCGTATGCCGATTTCGCAGCGTGGTGTCGGACGGGACCACAATCCCGGCGCCATGACTGGATGGATGGCTGGCGCTGGCATTCAAGGTGGTCAAGTCATTGGCGCAAGCGATGAGTTCGGCTATAAAGCTGCTGAACAGCGCATCTCCGCGCATGACTTCCATGCGACTATGCTGCATTTACTTGGCATGGACCACACGCAGTTGACCTATCGCTACAACGGGCGCGACATGAGACTCACAGATGTCCATGGTGTTCCGATTCCACAGATCATCGCGTAGACAAGCATTTCGGTACATAGAAATGCGCGGGCGACGACCCGGCCATTTCTTCACCGCATAGATACAATAGGATCAGTCTTGCGCGTCCGATAGCTGGCGTAACACGTTCGGAGAAAACTCCCATTCAAATCGCAGGAAATTCCCTTGAACCAACACCATTCTTGACCGGAGCGGCAACACGCTTTCAATCGACAAAATTCCTGAAAATTCATCGCCTTCCGCAAGCTGGGTACCAGTTTCCATATTTGAAATACTGGTGCTGTTAACCCGGTACGTCGCGGTACCCAAGGCTCCGGTCTCCACCAACTGAAAATCCATGTCTATTTCCGTATCCTGGAGCGCGATGCCCGTTACGAAGAACATCGTTTGGTTTCTCGCCTGTGCACGAAGCACGAACTTTTGAGGCGGGTCAAATAGTGCATTCGTGGTCACGTCATTCAGATGGATGATGCGCATGTTGAGGTCGTTTGATCCCCCCTCTCGAGCAAAGTCCGCCAACAACTGCCCAACGTCAATTTCCGGTTCCTGTTCCGCCGACAGCGGTGTAACGGCAACGACAAGCGAGAGCATCACAGCACGTAAAATCTTCATAGTGCGAGCCTTAATCCTTGAAAATGTCGAGAACAATCCCGAGTTGAGAGGGATAGCGTATGCGATTCCAGTTAAACGGGCAACCGTGCGAGTATGATGATCCCATGCGAACAGGATCTCCTGTAATGACTAGTGCCGTTGGACTCGCCGCCTACTTGGTTCTGGCGGTTCCTGCGCTCGCCCAACATGGAACTACTAACGGTGAATGGCGGACGTGGGCCGGTGACCTAGGAGCCACCCGGTACGCACCACTGGACCAAGTGCATGCCGATAACTTCGATAGCCTTGAGATCGCATGGCGTTTCAAAACGGACAACCTCGGCCCCAGCCCAGATTTCAATCTGCAATCGACACCTCTGGTCATTGATGGTGTCCTCTATACAACCGCCGGAAGTCGCCGAAACGTCGTTGCGCTTGATGCGACAACTGGCGAACAGCTATGGATGTATCGAATCGACGAAGAAGACCGGGCCGAACAGTCAATGCGGCGTCTCTCCGGACGCGGTGTCGGCTACTGGACTGACGGTGCGGCAGACGAACGTATCTACTTCGTCACTATCGGGTACCAACTCGTTGCTCTTAACGCACAAACAGGTCGACCGATCACGAGCTTTGGCATTAATGGCATCGTCGACCTGAAACAGCATAATGACCAAGAACTCGACCCGGTTAAGAGCGAACTTGCATGGAACGGAGCACCGGTTGTGGCCGGGAACGTTGTTCTGGTTGGAGCCGCAAGTCGTGCGGGCGGCACACCACCCAGTCGACGAAATGCGAAAGGTTACGTGCGCGGTTTCGACGCAAAAACAGGAGAACGCCTCTGGATTTTCCACACAATCCCACAGCCTGGCGAATTCGGCCATGAGACCTGGAAGGACGGCTCGTGGGAGTACACGGGGAACACTGGTGTT
>Ga0310345_10006282_pt1 | contig 10403 bp, 8 predicted proteins | sample HC15DNA20500_MG_FD_204667 | JGI IMG/M metagenome (GOLD analysis project Ga0310345, IMG submission 204667) | Marine microbial communities from station ALOHA, North Pacific Subtropical Gyre - HC15-DNA-20-500_MG | ecosystem: Environmental > Aquatic > Marine > Oceanic | place: Pacific Ocean: North... | reverse complement strand
AAATAGCTAACAGTGATCCGTTTTCGTGTCCATTTAAACCTGAAACATCTACCCAGGTTAATCCACTACCGTTCGTATCGGCCTCCAGCGTTATAATTGCTTGAACACGCCAATCGGTATCCATTAATGTCTTTATTGTATTTGCCATCTTTTATTCCTCGTCGTAGAGCGGGAGGCCTAACTCTAATTCGGTTGTACAATACCTCCTCTTTAATCGCTACTATTTATAAGAGGGACAGGCCAAAAAAACGCCCCTGCGGTGGGAGGGGCGTCCAAAAGTGTGTGTTCTTTATTATTATATAATGACGAACACTTTTTTGTAGAACTTCTCTTACATCAGATTAGTGATCGCAACTCTACGGTAGTAGACATTGGAGTCTCTCTGACCAGAATCATTCCGTGGCTGTGCCTCTGCAAACGGATTCATGACCAAACCGTATCGTGTCTTAAAACCAATCTTCGGCTGGAAGGAATTCTCACCGACCGCACGGACCATCTGCAACGGAACGTATGGGCAATAGAATAGACCAGCATCATAAGGCGATGTGCCTTTGTAACCAACAACATAGTACTGGGTAGCGAATGCTTTACCAGCATAGCCAAGTCCCATGTTCGCATACGGATCAACGTATACTTTAAGGCGACCATTTAGGACACCAGCAAAAGTATTGCCTGTTGAATCTACATTCAGGTTATCCTGAAGGGCAGATTGATAGTCAAGCAAACCAGCCATTGTCATGGCAGACGCAACATCAGCAGAACAAATCATAATGTTACCTTTACCACGGCGTGTGTCACGAGCGATGACATTAGCATCTCTCTCCATCGCAAACATCAAGCCCTTAAATTTTTCAACAGACCAACGACCGTTGGAATCTGTATTCAAATCAAAGGTTCCCGGTGTTGCCACATTCGTCTGGGCACCGTTTTGGGAATTGATATAAATTGTACGAATAACCTCTCGGTTAATTTCAGCAAGAATCTCAGCAGACAAGATGTTGGCGAGTTCGGTTTCAGCATCGAGACCGTGAATCGCTTTCAAATCTTGTGCGAGTTCCATTGTGTATTCAGCTTTGAGAGCCCGTGACTTTGCAGTTACAGTTGATTTCTCAATGGTGAATGCCATTTGTGCAAACGAATCTGCATTTGAATCTCCAAGAGCTTCAGCAGCAGCTGTGGTCAAACCAGTATTGACGTTATAGTTACCAGCAGTCATTACTGACAAAACATCTAGACCAACCTGTGAGGAAACTTGCGCTCCCGTTGTAGCATTCTGTTTCTGCCCACTAAAATATGTATTAGCTTCGTTATACAGAGCTTCAGGTGTAACGTCAGCAGATGTATACCTGGCTTTCATCGAAAAGATGAGGCCAGTCGGTCCAGTCATTGGCTGTACGCCGCAAACATCATAAGCAATCAAAGAAGGCATCGCACGGCGCACTAGCGAAATCAGAATCGGATCCCAATTCGCAACATTAGCGGTCGCATTGTTCGGTGCAACTTCTCCCAAAAACTCACGATCTTCACTCATAGCCTTTTCTTGGTTTTCCAAGATTACAGTAGTAACAGCACGTCGGTACGGATCCTTAATCTCGGGAAGATCAGGATGCTCTAGGACTGGCTGCCATTTTTCCTGTAGGTGTTCAGTGTTAAACATTGTTTTCTCCCTATTTTTTATTTAAATAAAAATTTTTACTCTCAACTATTAGCTAGCTCGTTTATTTGCTTTACCAATAGCAGTCATATATGCAGCCATTGTACCGGATGTCGCTTGTACTTCATCATAATTCGGCGCTGCTTCTACTTCTTCATTAATCATAGCCTTTGGAAAATAAGAGTCTTTGATTGTCTCCAACTTCAAACGATAATCTTCGGAGTTCTCGTACTCTACACTCTCTGCTAGTTCTGAAAATTTCTCAACTTCTGTATCTGCAAGATCAGAAGCCACATCTAAAAGAATTTCATTCTTTGACAGTTCATTTACTTGCGTTGTCAGAGTGATATTCTTCTCAATCTCCTCATTGAGGCGACTTTCCATTTCATCAGCTTGCGTTGCCGCAGCTTCTAACATATCAAATCTCTCATCAGGAATGGCAATATCATGCTCTTCAAACAGTGTTCTCAAACCAGCGATAAACTGTTCTGCAAGTTCAGTTTTGAGCCGATGCTCAACTGCCAACTCATTCTTCTTCATCCACTCTTCCACAACATAGGTGAGGTAACCATCAACTTTCGCAGTCAACTCATCTTTTGCTTCGTTAATAGCGGAATCATAAGCCTCTGCATACTCTTCCTCTAGACGTTCAAGTTCCGTGCGGATCTTTGATTTCAATGCAGCTTCAAAAATTGTAGCAGCCTTTGTCTTAAATTCTTCGGAAAGACCTTCACCTTCTGTCAATGCGTTCACATCGGCAGAAAGATCAATCTCTGCAACACGCTCTTCAGCGGTAGGACGCTTCTTACTACGAGCACCTTCCTCTTCGTCGTCTTTGTCTAGATCAGTCTGTTTCTTTTCTCCATCTTCTTCTTCATCTTCATCAGGTTCTATCTGAGGTCGACCTTCAGTTCCACCACCTTTACCAGCCTTTTTCTTCTCAGCTGCTCGAGCGGCTTTCAAGCCTTTTTCCTCAGGATCTACCCCTTCTAATTCTACTTCTTCTCGGGCACCAACCTTCATCTCACCACTGCCATCACCCATAGGTTTCGGAGAAGCGTCAGAAGATTTGGTTGTAGGAGGACTAGCCTTTTTCGCCCTTTTAGTAGCGGCATCACCTGGATCAGATTTAGCTTCTGGAGAAACAACAGCAGGTCCCATGTCTTGTGTCTCACCACCCGGAGTTCCGCCAGTAATTTTGGCTTCTTTCTGGGAAGGTGCGGCACCTTTCATAGGAGCCCGTGGGTCACCTTTACTATCTAGGCTACCCTGTGCTTCCTCTAGAGGGTTGCCTAGTGTTTCATCGGCAATTCTCTCTAGTTCAGTGTTAATATCCGTCATTTGGAATACTCCCTGTTTTTAATGTACATATAAGTTATTTATAATATTCAAAATTTAGACATGAAATCTTCAAAGATTTCTACAGCCTTTTCTTCTCTAGCCTGCGCAAATTTGTACTTCCTGTCTAATTCTCTCTTATAAGCGTCAATATCCATCTCTTTAACTGCACCATTATCCCATACCCACTCTTTGCCTTCCATAATACCTTCTACGAAAGCATTGGGGGCAGACGGATCTGCGACTATATCAGCAGCAGTAGCAAGATAAAAATCATCTTTTACTACATGGGCCCCACGCTGTGGTGCGAGCGACCCCATACCTCGGGACGAAACTCCAAGTTTGGCACCTTCGTCTATGAGATTCTTTACAATTTTACCGTACGGAGTATCCATCACCTTAGCTTCACCAATAAAATCATTACCATCAGGATATAATTTAGTGATAAGATGTGATACTCTCTCCAGGTTTACAGTAGGTCCATCTGGATGACCGAGTTCACCAAACGCCCTGTTCTTCTGGATATATTCTTTATTATATCTGTTTACTTCTTTCTCTAAAATGCCCATCGGATAGATGCGACCATTTCTGTTTTTAATCTCGGCTTGTAAAAATGGACCCCGAATTCTATAATTCTTTTTGCCGGTGTCATCATCTTCTATAAGATAATCAACATCTTCAATTGATTCAGATATAAGTTTCATAGTTATTCCTCTATATTCTTTAACCCAGGTCTCGCTGTTTCTGTGTTTGCTGAGAAGCTGGTGTTTTACTAGCTTTCGATCTCGCCAATGTATCTTTAACTTCCCCAGCACCTCGAGCAGCGGCTTTTACACCTTTACCCGCCAACTTAGCTCCTTTCCAACCAACTTTAGCTGTACCAACTACACCTTTAGCCACACCTTTAACAACAGCTCCAGCTATACCCTCGTCAACATCTTCTTCTACTTCAGCCGGGTCACCTGTAATGCCCGTATCTACTCCAGAAGTTTCTTGACCCAGATCAATTTCTTTAAAAGCTTTCTGAGCGTAATCTATTTTGGCTTGTTGCCATGCATCTTGCCTTCGTGCATCAGCAGCAGCATTAAATGCATCACCAGCGGCAGCCATATCACCGTCGGCAACATTGTCAATCATCTTTTTAAGATTCTTATCCATTGTATATTCCTCTAATATTTATACTTTACGGGCTTTCTGGACCCGAATATTCTTGATCCCTATCACTTTGTCCTTCTACACCACCTGGAACTGTAGGTGGTTCACCTGGCATCGCAGCACCATTACCATTCATAGGTGGCATCTCTGGCTCAGGTACATTAGTACCAATAGCCATACCCGGTTGTAATCCAGCATCATCACCCATAATATCATCTTTCTTTTCTTGTTCAATCTGTTTATCAATTTCTTCAATCTCTGTATCAGATTGGCGCAATACATAACGCCGTACATACTCTACTGAATAATATGTACCAACATAATCATTGATAGCCTGCAATGCAGTCATTCTCTCATTAAGAATTTCAATTTCCTTTAACTCTTGAAAATGATTATCATCTTTAAAATCATAAACCATATATTCTTTAATATGGTCCCAATCTTCAGGCTTCAATATACCTTTCAAAACTAATTGAGTTTTGAGCATATCTTGGAACAGTTCTGAAAACTTCTTACGCAGACGTTGAATGAACTTACTAAACTTAATTTCATCTCTGGTAATCTCTGTTGACTTACCCATATTGAAACCACCTTCTGACTCTAAACGAGAGATAGGTATGTTCAACGACTTATAAAGTTTCTTCTGGAAGTATTTGATATCTTCCAGTTCACCAAGATTCTGTCCACCAGACAATGTACTTACATCTGTGCCCCTACCACCTTCACGACGAGGCAACCAGAAATCTTCTAACATAGACATTTGGTTTCTATCATCCATTACCTCACCAGTATTAGAATCATAAACAACTTTATTTCTATAGCGTGACATAACATCTTTCATGTATGCCTCGGCTTTAGGTTTGGGTAGATTACCAACGTCGATATAAAAGATACGTCTTTCTGGAGCACGAGCAATACGATAAATAACTACCGCATCTTCGATCATTCTTAATTGGTTAGTAGGCTTGATTGCCTTCTGCAATAAAGAATAAACTTGATTCGTTGTGGGGTTATATAGCCCGGACGGAACATACGCAATAGCGTCAGGTGAAATTTGTAATCCCTGCGCTTGACTATTTGTTGAACCACCAATTGCAGGTAGAGAAGGATAAACACCAGCTTCATTATAGACGTACCATTCTTTAACAGACTTGATTACTTCTACACCATTCTGTACTTTTTCCTTTTCTACTTCACGAATCTTCTTAATAAACTTAGGATCAATATAACGTACTTCTGTTATACCTTTTCGGGGTGATTTTTCATCAACTAATTTATGATAGAAAATTCTACCATCAATATACCACCGCCTAAAAATATCATGCCCTTTCTTTTTCCATTGAAGGAGTGTAAGAACTTCTTTAAATTCTTCATCTATCTTACGTTTGATAGACATAGAGAGAGGAACCCAATCGAGATTGACTGCAACAGAGATATCAGTTTCATCAGCCGTAATGGCTTCATTAATAATATCTTCTATCGCTTGGTCGCACTCAGGGTTTTCTGAGGTTTGTCGATACTTGCGTACCAAATCATAATCATTACGAGCAGCCTTATCATAAGATAAGTACTGCCCAAAGAAACCGGCACCACCAGCAATATCTAGTGTGCCTTCTTCGTCGGAAGGAGCGACAAAGCTTTTGGCCTTGTCGCCTTCCTTCTTCTTTACTTCCCATCCAAATAGTTCTGCCATAGTATAACTATTTATACCGCTTCAATTTGCGGTATAATCAAAAATTACTTAGTTTCCAGAGTATGACCCCGAAACTTGAAAGTTAAGATTCAAACCACCACTGTCAGCACCAGCACCACCAGCAATTGTCATCCAGTTAAATCTAAATGTAGCACCAAACTCTTGGATGGCATCATTGGCATCAAACGCCAAATCAATTGCATCTAGAGTGGTTGGCCATACACCTTCTAAAGTATATGTCCGTATAGGTGCATCATTTCTGTCTAACTGTTTTACAAGAGCTGTTGCATAGTACGAGTTTGCATTTAATGATGGTGAGGTTGTCGCAGCACCGATATCTTGCATATTGTTCATCCAAGACTCTAGTTGACCACGAATACCCATACTTCTATCATTCATAATGGTTACAGTCCATGCATCATAAGTACGATCACCAGCAAGAAACACTTGACGCCCACGATATGGGACAGCTATCTCACCAATGGTCAATGCAGGAATCTGAGCTCCTCGACATAAAAATGAAAGGCTCTGTGAAACTGGACCGCCCGTTGCACCGCCACCAGACATGGTGACTTGAAATTGGTTAGCACGAGCGCCTCCACCTTGCAGAGCATTTGTAAAACTACTAATATTTGCCATCTTGTTTTATCTCCTCGTTATTAAGCCCGACCAACCACTTCACTAAACGCAATATCGGTTCGTGTAGCAATAAAGGTTAAGGTAATGAAATTGATAGAACGTGCAGGCTTGACATAGATATCAGCACGGAATTCATTGTTGTCTATAACTTGACCAGTGTTATTGGTTTCGTCACATACAGCCAAGAAGTCGGTAATACCACGGCGAGCCATTACATCTCTCAAATACGGATTTACCATACCCAAGAAGTTCTCTCTCGTAAATGTATCATTGAATTCAAAGAGTACAGTACGAGAAGCCTTCGCAATTGCTTCTTCGATTGTGATAAACAATCTACGAACATTGATACGATCAAAAGCACTTGTCTGTGCCAGAGCTGTTTTATCACCCCATAGTACTGTCCCTTCACCAGGGAAGGTTACTACTGGATTTACTCTAGAGCGATAGAGTGCATCACGTTCTGTTTGTGTTGGATTAAGTGCAAGTTCAACAGCACCCCGAATTTGACCACGACTCAAGCCACCAGGACTCCACCATGGATCTTCAATGGCATCTGTTCTTGCACAAGCACCAGCGATATCAGCGTTGAGTGGTACCCAACGGAAAACATCGTTGTACTTATCGTACATCTTTTTATAACCACTATCAAATACTGCATACGATGAACTAGGTAATGAATCTGCCCAACCTGTTACATTATTCACCTGTTGATATGCGTTAGCTACATTAACTACCGCATTTGTGTAAGGTGATAAGAATACAACAGAATCTTTACGTTTTTCTACAAGGTCGATAAGATCAATAGCATGGGCTGTACCAGCTGCACCACCTACTGTCGCAGGACCAGAAATTAGTAAATTAAAATCAACACCATCAGCATCTGCAAAACGATCAAAAGCAAGAGCTCTCTCACCCTCTGTAGGTGCAACACCACCAATACCACCAGCCATATTAATTGACCATCCTGCTGTTAATAGCATTGCAGCTGTAACAGTTGACGGCGCATTGCCAGTCGAAGGTTCTGTACCCCAGTTGGTTGCACCAGTTGGATGATCTACCCAATAAATGTAATTAGAACCAATATATAAAGCATCTGCATAATAGTTATTATCACCACTATCAGTTACAGCACCAGCCATCTTAGAAAGATTAGACCATTTTTCTAGGATGGTTCCAGGCGAACCTGTAATACCACCATCGTTATCAATAACGATAATATGCATTTCATCCTTACCATTGGTTAATCCACCCTGTATATTCTTCATCCATGTAGAAGTGCCAGGAGGACCATCAAACTGATCCCAATACTGCCAGTATCTATTGATACCTACAACCGTACCCGACCCATCAATCGCACTTACCAAACCAACTGCATTAACAGAAGGATATCTTTCTACTGTGAGTGACGTGCTAGCATAAGCTGTGACTTTATACTTCTGACCCTTTTCAGCCAATGCTACAGCATCAGGCGTACTATAAGGACCTTCAGTACCAAACGAAATGATGTCATCAACTGCTATGTCCATACTGGCAGTTACCGTTAGTACGGTAGAACCAGCAGCCATAGCGGCAGTAATACCACCAGCACCACCAACATCCTGTGTGTAATATGCACTAGCTTCATATGTTGCCGGTACAGCTTGACCAGTAAAACATGACGAAATTCTTATACTATTTCCTTTTGTTCCCGGATAACGAGCACAAAATCCTCCAATACTGGTAGCTTCACCACCACTATACGGACCGTTCGTACCATCACCTACTTGATAGGATGTAGTATTCGGAATTAAAATCGCAGTACCAGTTTCTACAGCATTCTTAGCACCGGTTGTTTCCATTTGTACAACTCTTAAAGTGTTCGAGTAAGCTAGAAAGTTTGCAGCAGAAAACCAATACAGATAGTTAGTACCATTGGGCTTACCAAAAATACTAACCAGTTCGGTTTCATCTGAAATAGTAACCACTTCATTCATCGGACCCCAATTAGATATGATAGCCGTAGCACCAATACTTGTGGGTTCACTCCGTACAGAAGCTGTTAAATCTTTTTCTTTTACTTGTACACCAGGCGAAACTAAATCAGCCATTTTATTTCTCCCCTAAAGGTTTTTAATGCTCCCAGGCCAGTCGCCCTTTGCATTAACTTTTATTCAGTATGATATAAATTCTTTTCAATCTTCATTAGTTATTTATAAAATACTCGTTCTTCAACTAACATTGGTGTGCATTACACATAAATAAATAGAGAAAAGAGATGCACAATCATGTTAGTTGAACCCAAAAAAGATGGTAGAAACGGTAGGAGAAATTCTCTCCTTCATAGATTCGTTAATAAGAGTTGTCAATACTGTGGTGAAAGTGAACAAGTGGCTCTAATGTTTTACCCACATCATAGAAAAATAAGAAGCCTCAATTTACGTCACGGTAAAAAACATAAAGCTCAAGAAGAAATACAAAGGCTTATAAGTAAATGTGATATCAGATGTTGGAACTGTGCAATTAAAGCCAGTTATGATTTGTCTTTAGGTGTAGAGTTTTAATACCTTTCTTCATCAAAGAAATCAGGCGCTTCAGTTGGCACCCAATAATCACCATCTTGATCTGTAAAGGGTGATTTTTCTGTATGGTTAACCCCATCTACTATAAAACCAAAAGGTGACATATCCTGTTCTATAGCTTTCTTTTGACTATCAAATAAACGATGTCGTATATCTTCATCAGTTAATTCTTTAAAATACGGTTGATTAGCCAACCATGCAAAGAACACTAAACACATTACCAGATCATCTGTAGCTCCATCATCAGCTTCATAAGATGCTCCCTTTTGTATAAAATTAGAAAGTTCAACAATAATATCAAAATCTTCTACCATCAACTTATCAGATTCTATAAGTTGTTTAAGGTTAGAACACCCCACCTTCTTTACGGCCTTTGTTGTTCTAATTCCTAAATCACTTTTACCTTCACCAAACCCACTACCTATAACTTGACCAGCTCTCCCTCTCATTTGACTCATAATAACATTTTCATATTCTAAATCATAATGTAATGCATCAGCTATCTGGGCACCAATATCATTAATCTCTATCAAAAGATAAGCTTCATTATAAGCCTTGGCAATATTGTAAATAATTTCTGGAAACAATAGAGGCTTTATTTCATTATCTTTATACTTTGCAACTAATCTGTATGGTATAGTAGTAATATCTATTACAGTGAATGCCGAATAATCATTTTGTCCACCCCTAGCTACATCTACACATATACAATACATAGCATCCTTTTGTGGTTTTTCATGCACATCAAATCCAGCATTAGATTCTAGAGGTTCTTTGTATGGTATCGTTTGAATTTTTGTAGGTGAAATAAGAGTATTAATAGAACCAAGAAACGAACATTCAAACTCTTGTAGAAACTGTTGTTCACTTGTATTTTTTACTGTCTGATCTCTCCATGCATCATCTCTACCAGGCACTTCTCTCCAATGGACTTCAATTGGTATAAATTCACTCTTATCATTTACTGCATCCATCCACATCTTATAAAACATATTCATTCCATGTGGTGTAGATACGATAATCACCTTCGATGTTTGACCAGCAGTAATCGTCGGATAGACTGAACTAAAAAACTGTTCAGCTATATTGGAGGGAATAAAAGCAAACTCATCAAGAAAAATAATATTATATGAACCACCACGAACCGCAGATGCGGACGTACTCGCCGCAATAATTTTAGAACCATTCTCTAACTCCAGTGAACCTTTGTTCCAATTCATTACCCCCTGTTGCATCCATTCTGGTAGATGCTCGTATGCAAGTTGAAATCTCCCTAACAAGTCTCTCGCTGTTGCGGCCTTGTTAGCAAGAATAGCTACATTCACCGCCTCATTAAAAATGACGTAGTGAATAAGATATGATATAA
>Ga0310345_10006281_pt1 | contig 10407 bp, 6 predicted proteins | sample HC15DNA20500_MG_FD_204667 | JGI IMG/M metagenome (GOLD analysis project Ga0310345, IMG submission 204667) | Marine microbial communities from station ALOHA, North Pacific Subtropical Gyre - HC15-DNA-20-500_MG | ecosystem: Environmental > Aquatic > Marine > Oceanic | place: Pacific Ocean: North... | reverse complement strand
GTTTGCCTATCAGTTCTTCCACATCACTTTTGTGTAGCACTTCTTTATCTAATAAAGCTTTGGCTAATTTTTCCACTTCAGCTTTTTTCTCATTTAATAAATCAAGTGTTTTTTTGTAAGCCTCATTAATAATATTGCGAACAGCTTCATCAATCATTTTCCCGGTTTCTTCACTATAAGGTTTAGTGAATGAATTTTCCTGAGCAGGATCATAGAAACTTACATTACCAATTTTATCATTCATTCCATATACAGTAACCATGCTGTATGCAATGCGTGTTACTTGTTGTAAATCGTTTGAGGCACCGGTTGAAATTTTACCGAAGAAAATTTGCTCTGAAGCTCTACCGCCCAATGTCATACAAATTTGATCCATTAATTGGTCGGTGCTGTATAAATATTGTTCTTTAGGTGTGTATTGCGCATATCCTAATGCAGCTGTACCACGGGGTACAATGGTTACTTTTAACAATGGATAGGCATATTCCAAGAACCAACCGCAAATAGCATGACCGGCTTCGTGGTAAGCTATAATTTCTTTTTCGTGTGGAGCAATAATTTTGTTTTTCTTTTCCAATCCGCCAATAACTCTATCAATGGCGTCCTGGAAATCAATCATTTCAACTGCAGTTTTGTTTTTGCGTGCTGCAATTAAAGCTGCTTCGTTACACACATTGGCAATATCGGCCCCTGCAAAACCGGGGGTTTGTTCGGCCAATTTATAAATATCTAAAGTTTCTGATACTTTAATAGGGGCTAAGTGTACTTTAAAAATGGCTTCACGGCCTTTTAAGTCGGGTTTATCTATAGTAATTTGTCTATCAAAACGACCGGGGCGTAATAAAGCACTATCCAATACATCGGGGCGGTTAGTGGCAGCTAAAATAATAATACCTGAATCACCACCAAAACCGTCCATTTCAACCAACAATTGGTTCAAAGTATTTTCACGCTCATCATTGCTCATAATGGCATTTCTTCCACGAGCACGACCAATAGCATCAATTTCATCAATGAAAATAATACAAGGTGCTTTTTCACGGGCTTGCTTAAACAAATCGCGAACACGGCTGGCACCCACACCTACAAACATTTCCACAAAATCGCTACCACTTAGGCTAAAGAAAGGTACTTGTGCTTCACCGGCCATTGCTTTTGCCAATAGGGTTTTACCTGTTCCCGGAGGACCAATTAACAAGGCACCTTTGGGAATTTTACCTCCTAAGGCTGTATATTTTTTAGGGTTTTTCAAGAAATCTACTATTTCCATTACTTCTACCTTAGCTTCATCTAAACCGGCCACATCGCCAAAGTTGATGTTGACTTTAGCTCCTTTATCAAACAAGGTAGCTTTTGATTTTCCAATACTGAAAATACCACCGGCACCACCGGCACCACCGGCACCACCCCCCATTTTACGCATAAACAATATCCAAACACCAATTACTAAAGCCATTGAAATGAGCGTGCTAAAAATAGGACCGCCAAACCAGTCGGCATCATCGGTTGGATAAGTTGGAACCTGTTGTACTTCGGGATGTGTTTTATAGAATTGATCCATTTGATCATTAAAAACCTTCCAATCGGTTACCTTAAATTCAAACACCGGCACATTTTTAAAGTCGGCAGGATTTAATTTACGCTTGAATTTTTCTTCATAAAAGGGTTTAGTAAGACTATCGGGTTTAATATAAACACGAACCAATTCTTTGTTTCTAACTAAATCTAATTTCTCAACATCGCCTTTGGCCAACATATTTTGCTCCATATCTTGTTGGCTAATTTTTGCAGATTCGGGTGTAAACCTTCCCCAAAAAGTGGAACCAATTAAAATGGCAAAAACTATCAGGTAAATCCAATAGATATTGAATTTGGGAGTCTTTTTATTTGGGGTACCGTCACCTTTATCAGAAAATGGAAATTTAGGTTTATTATCTTCTTGTGCCATATAATTTGCGCTTCAATTTTAAGTTTTCTCTGTCAAAATTAGGGTTATTCTTCGCTGTGTGCCATAGCAGGTGCGTCGCTCCACATTTCTTCCAAGCGGTAAAATTTGCGAGCATCGGGCTGCATAATGTGTACTACTATACTTACATAATCAATTAGTATCCAATGAGCTAACTGCTGACCTTCCTGGCGATAAGGCAATTCATCGCAAATTTGTTTTACTTGGTAATCAACAAAATCAGCTATTGCTTTTACCTGCGTATTACTGGTTGCTTCACAAATAATGAAAAAGTCGGCAACCGCTTCCGGTATACTTCTCAAATCCAGGCTGGTTATATTAGAACCTTTTTTTTCCTGAAGGGCGCTAATAATTGTTTTAAAAATTTTTGAATTCCGGTTAAGCCGTGAAACCTTTGATGTTTTTCGGTTATTAATTGCTGAAAGAGGTGCCAATAATCAGATAAATTTTAGTGAAAAAATGAGTTTATAATTGAATATAAACAAAACAATTGAAATTTAAAACAGTTTAACGCAATTTGCAATTATACTCCAATTGAAGTTGCATTTTATAGCTGTTTGCATTCACCAACTTGTTCATTTATATATTTGTGTCAAAAGTAACAATCTTTTGTCATCTAACAGCATTATACCTACCATTGGAGAACGCCTGATTGAACTTAGCAGTATTGACAGTACCAATAACTATGCCCTTCAATACATTAAAAGCAATTTGGCGGAACACGGAACCGTAATTTTTGCGCACGAACAAACGGCAGGTAAAGGACAACGGGGCAAAAGTTGGGTAACTGCACCCAATAGCAACTTAACATTATCGGCCATTTTAAATATGTACTTCTTATCATTACCGCAACAATTTTATTTTAGTGCAGCCATGGCCTTAGCAGTTCAACAATTTTTTAACAATTATACTGCTAACGAAACTGTCATAAAATGGCCAAATGACATTTACTGGAATGACAGGAAGGCAGGCGGCATTTTAATTGAAAACAGCATTTCGGAAAAAGGCATTTGGAATTGGTCTGTGGTGGGTATTGGTTTAAACATTAACCAAACTCAATTTCCCGATTGGTTACCAAATCCCGTTGCTCTAAAACAAATTACCGGCAAAACATTCAATTGTAAGGCATTAGCCATTGAGCTTTGCTATTATTTACAAACTTATTTTGCACTGCTCCAAACTGAAAACTTTCCGCACATTTTAGCATTATACAACCATAATTTGTATAAAAAAAACTGCCGCGTTACTTTGAAAAAAAACAATGAGTTGTTTGAAACCAATATTGTTGGCGTGAATGGGGAAGGACAATTAATTACAAAACGAGATGAAACCACCCAACTGTTTAGTTTTGGCGAAATAGAATGGGTTATTCCTAAAAAACAATAGCGTAATGATGAGTTTTACTTTTACCGATTTTATAGGCTTTGCAGGGGTTTTATTATTATTGTTAGCCTATTTTATGCAACTAAATAATGTTATTAAAAAAGATGGTAAATGGTATATAGGCCTAAATATTATAGGTGCAGCACTCTCTTGCCTGGCCAGTATTTTAATACATTATATTCCTTTTGTTATTTTAGAATTTACCTGGATGTTAGTGTCCTTTTTTCCTTTATTGAAAAAGACATAGAAAACTTAGCCCAACTGAATTTGTATATTTGTTTAAAATGACTTGGCAGAATGTAGGTTATTATGAATTGGGAAAGTGAATGTAAATGATACTCCTTTTTGTGCATTATTTTGCACTTGAAACCGGCCACTTAATAAAGCCGTTCTTCGTTTCATAGACAAAAAACTACTGTGCCTTTGTAATACATCTTCTGAAATTCCCACACCATCATCAGCAAATACAATTTTCATTTTATTGTTTTCATTAAAAACGTATAATTCGGCATGGGTAGCATTGGAATGTTTCAATAAATTATTAAAGCATTCCTGCACTATTCTGTAAATGTTAAGTTGCGCATTAAAATCAAAATAAGGTTCTACCGAAAAATCAAAATCATAAATAATTTTAATGCCACTGGCATCAGAAATATTTCTGATTAAATCGGCAAGGCCGGCAAATAAACCATTATCAATTAAAGCTTTGGGCCTAATATTGCTAACAATATCTTTACAATCGCGAATAGATTTTTCTAGCAAGTTATTAATGCTTTCTGCAAAGTCTTGATTTTCTTTTTCCATTGTGTTTCTAAGAAAGGAAAAATATACTTTCATTGCAATTAAATTTTGGGTTAGGCCATCATGTATCTCAGCTGCAAATCTTTCACGTTCCTGCTCCTCTATTGAAACAATATTGGCATACGCTTCCTCTAAAGATCGTTTTAACAATGTTTGTTCTGTTACATTATGGGCTACCATCAACACACAAGGAATGTTATTGTATTCAATATCAGCTAAAAGAATATTTACTAATAATTTATTGCCGAATTTGGTGATATGATTATAAACAACCTCTTGTTTCGTTTTTTCACAATCGGAGGAATTATCCTTACAACGGTTTAACAACTTTTCAAATTCATTTTTAGCAAACAAGTGGGAAATAATCATTTGCAAAAAATCTTCATGTGTATAACCATATGTTTTTTCAGCGGCCTCATTTACTTCAATAATCTGTAAAGTTTCAGGATGATATACCCACATGGGTTGGGGACTAAGCTGGAATAAACTACTGTATTTTTTTTCGGATTGTTGCAACAAGTTTACCACTTTAGTACGCTCAATGGTATAAACTATACTTTTATAAATTGTATCAGGTTGCAAATCATCTTTCAACAAATAATCGGCCACACCAAATGAAAGTGAAGTAACACTAAATTGAATATCGGCATATCCGGTTAAAACTATTACAGGAATATCTTTTGCTAATTTAACTACCTCTTTTACCAATTGTTCTCCATGTTTATCCGGTAATGACAAATCGAGTAAAATAGTTTGAAACGAATTTTCGGCTTGTAATATAACGGTAGCTTCTTTAAAAGTATTGGCACGTGTAATTTTTACTTCGTCAAACCTATCACGTAAGTATTCATCTAACAAAATAAAATCTCCTGGATTATCTTCAATGACTAAAAGGGAAATGGATTTAAAGAGGTTTTGCATAATTGCCGAAAAAAATTTTCTACGGTAAAGTAACAATGCTCATCCAAAAGTTTTCAATTTCTTTTACGGCATTGATAAAATCTTGTACATCAACCGGTTTGGTAATAAAACAGTTTACATAATTTTTATAGGCCATTTCAATATCTCTCTCAGCAGAAGAAGTAGTTAGCATAATAACTGGTATTTGTTTTAAATTCTCACTATTTTTTATGAATTGTAAAACCTGGTGTCCACTTTTTTTGGGAAGATTAATATCAAGCAAAATCAAGTCGGGTAATTCTATTAACGAACTTGCCGAATCGGCTAAATAATCAATAGCTGATTTGCCATCCCTAACCACACTAATTTTTTTCACTATACTACCGGAGCGCAAGGCTTCTGTAGTTAGTAAAACATCGCCTTCATTATCTTCAACCAATAAAACATGCAAATTTTTCATGGGCATGAATTTATGATAAGTAAATATAACTAATACATCCGACTAATAAAAGTAATATTTGATATTTATTTTTTTACAAAACTGAATAAGTTGTAAGTTACTAATTATATCAATACAAGTTATAAAAAAATTTAATTAATTATGTTCATTCGGGCAACCAAACATAAAAATTACTTCCTATGCCAGGTTTTGATTCAACCCAAATTTTTCCGCCTAAATGATCAATAATTTTCTTAACTATGGCTAATCCAATTCCTGTACCAGAATAATGTTCTTGGGTATGTAATCTTTGGAAAATAACAAATATTTGTTCTAAATAGTCTGATTCAATACCAATTCCATTGTCTGCAACAGTAAACAACCAACCTTCTTTTTCCGTAGTGGCATTTACCATAATTTTTGGAGGCACATTGGGTTTGCGATATTTAATAGCATTGTTAATTAAATTATTAAATACTTGAATTAAATTGCTACGGTAGCTATAAAGTTGTGGCAATTCACCAATTTGTATGATGGCACCAGACTCTTCAATTTGGTTTTTTTGCATAGCGCATACCTCTTGAAGCAATTGATTCATATTTATACTTTCTTTTTTGGTTTTAGTTTTCCCAACTTTTGAAAATTCTAATACATCTAAGATTAGTTGTCTCATCCGTTTAGCGCCATCGATAGCAAAGTGAATGTATTGTTTACCCTGTTCGTTTAACTGGGGTTGATATTTTTGTTCTAACAAACTTAAAAAGCTGGTTATCATACGTAGAGGCTCCTGCAGGTCGTGCGAAGCCACGTATGCAAATTGCTCCAGTTCGCGGTTGCTTACTGCTAAATCGTGAATATGTTGTTGTAAAGCAAGTTCATTGGTTTTTTGCTGATGAATGTCTTGAATACTACCATAAATTTTTACGCATTTATTTTGAACCCATTCTGAGCGGCCAATACAACGCACCCATTTTTGATTCCCGGTATAAGTTGTTATTAAAAATTCATCGTCAAAATCAACAGCATTTTGTATTAACTGTTGCACACACTTTTCTATTTTTAATTTATTTTCACCCTTGAAAAATTCATAGCCTTTAGTAAGCGCGGGCACATAATGTTCCGGTACTTCAAATATTTCGCGGGTAATTAATGACCAATACATACTATCATTACTTTCATCTATCAAATTCAATTCCCAACTCCCAATTTTCGCCATTCGCGAAGTACGTTTCGCCAAATCTTGTAAATTGTGCTTCTCGGTAATATCCATTATTATCGAATCCCAAACCATTGAACCATCTGCACGTTTTTGCGGATTGCCGAACCCTTCATGATAATGTAAACTTCCATCTTTTAAAACATAGCGGAAACTTGTATGCCAGGGTGTTAAATTAGTTGCTGATTCTATAATTGATTGCTTCACCAATTCAAAATCGCCACCTTGCTTTATTCCCTCCCAAATAAGTTCAATATTATCCATGCATTGTTGTGGGGTTAATTGCCATATTTTATTTGAGCCGTCACTCACAAACAAAAGATTATCAGAGCCATCGGGTTTAAGATGGTATTGAAAAATTACACCCGGTGCATTATTAGCAATATTCTTTAGCCTGCTTTCCATCATTACCCTTTCATGAATATCTTGTATACTACCAAATACACGAATACAATTACCATAATGGGTTTCGCATTTTCCAATAATTCGCACCCATTTTTCATTGCCTTTTTTAGTAATCAGGGGCACTTCTAAATCATAGGATTGAGCATCTTGAATAGCATTATAGAATGAGTTGTGCATTAAGTTACGATAATCGGACCGAAAAAACTGTATGGCTTCATTTACATTAGGTTGATAGTCGTTGGGTACCTCATGAATTAATTTGGTCATTTCAGACCATTTTAATTGTTGTTTTTTTACATCATATTCCCATGCACCTAGTTTTGCCAATTGATTAGCTGTTTGCAACAGTTCTTCTAGTTGCAACATTTCGGTAATATCGCGGCCATATACAAACAATAAACCTTGTTCACCATATGCAAGTGATGTTTTCCAGGATATGGAAAGATATTGCCCAGAACTTGTTCGATATCGATTGATGAAATTACCGCTATGATTTATTGTAATTGGGTTTTGTAGAAAGTACTGTTGCGTTTTTTGTTCATCATCGGGATGAACTAATGCAGTAAAAGGGTTTGCTGTTAGTTCATGTTCAGAATAACCTAACGCAGTACAAAATGCCTTATTAACTTTTATAAAATATCCATTAGGTGCCAAAATGGCCAAATAATCAGTTGCTGCATCAAAAAACAACTCCAATTGCTCTTCCTGTTGCCTACGCCTAATTTCCCCACCCAAGAATTGTCCTAAAGGTTTGTATATTTTGTACTTTATATCGTTTATGTGAATATTGTTTGTTGAAGCTAACATTAGTACCCCTATAAATTCATTTACATCGAACAATGGAATAGCTAAAGCCGATTGTAATTGTACTTGTTTAGCACTTTCTCTTCTAATAAAAAGTTTGTTTTCAGTTATATTATCTAGCACCTGCCACTGCCCGGTTTTCCAAACCAACCCTGGTATGCCTTCACCTATTTGCAATTGTTGTAAATATTTTGAATGAGTATGGAATTGGGCAAATTGGTCATTACTGGCATAGGCGGAAGCTAACAGCAATAAATTTTTTTGGTAATTCAATAGCCACAACTCAGCAATTTGAAAAGTGCCATAGTTAGCTAAATAGTGCAACACCTGCTGCATTTGATGTTGCATACCCGCTTGAGATTTAAAGAAAAGCCCTAACTGCTGTTGTACACTTTGCTGTAACTCATTCACCTTAGAAGCAGATATATCGCGTAATACGCCAATCATTCTAACCGGCCTGCCTTTTTCATTTCGAATTAAATACCCAATTTCTTCTACATAAACAAAAGCACCATCGGCACGTTTAAATCTAAATTCTTTTTTCCAACTATTTTGGTTTTTATCGTTTAAAAAATCTTCCCAGCTATTTTGGTTTACTTCTGCATCGTAAGGATGCATTAAAATTGCCCAATCAATTAACCGAAATGTTTTATTTGTTTTTTCATAGCCAAATATTCTATAAAAACTATCTCCCCAGTAAAATACATCGTTTAACACATCCCAATCGTACAAAGCATCATTGGTGGCTTTATTTATGAGTTGGTATCGTTCATTGTTTTTTTGAATATGTTCAATATATTCGAACTTAACCAATAAAACACTTAACAAACGTTGAGTGCGTGTTATGGCTTGTGTTTCTATTGGCGACAAGCCTTTTTCACTGTTAAAGTAAACTAATAAATTAGCAATTATATTGCCAGAAGAATTTAAGATGGGTTGTGCCCAACTTGAACCTAAGCCAAATTGTTGAGCAAGGCCGGTGAAATTGGCCCAGCGAGCTTCCGTTAAATTTTGCGTATGAACAGAAGTATGCGTAAAGCTATTTTTTTCGAATTGAATACCCAACTCATTGCCTACCAATGTTCCATTTACAGCATCAATATAGTTTTGAGGCATTGAAGGAGAAGCAATATTCAATAATTTTCCTTCATCAATTTTTACTACCGATGTTTTTAAGTTTGGGAAAATTTTTTCAAAGTCGGTTAAATATGTTGAAAGCAAATGCTCTACCGTTATGCTTTCGCTAAAGCTTAATGCCATTGCATTTTTTTCAATTTTATCTAACTCTTTGTAGTAGAATTCGGCTGTAATGTCCTGAATAGCACCTACCACACGAATAGGTTGTCCTTTTTCATTCCGCTTGATAATAGCCCGATCTCGAACATATGCATATTCTCCATTTAATTTTCTAAACCTAAATTCCTTCAGCCATTTTGTTTCGGTAGTTTTAAATGCCATATGTCTAAACTCAGACAAAACAGCATTGCGCTCATCAGGATGGTATAAGGAATTGAAGTATTCATTATTGTCTTTCAAATCTTTGTTTGCTGATGTGCCGAAATTTTCAGCAAAGCCTTCCCCTAAAAACATTTCATGGGTAACGGGGTTATAATCCCACACGCTTTCATAACCCGCCTGAAATACCATTTCCAACCGTTCGTTTAATTCTTGCAAATGAAGTTTTGAGGATATTTCATCCGAAATATCTTGAAAAACACCCACTAATTTTTCAGGTTGGTTTCGTTCATTGAAAATGATTTTTCCGAAAGAGCGTATATGCTTTATGTTCCCACTTTTTGTGATAAATCGCTCTTGTATTTGATAAGCTGATTTATTCTTTATAGCCTCTTGCATTGTTTGAATGGCTGAGGCTCTATCATCGGGGTGTATCACTTCAATTCCTTTTTCATAGGTTACTTCAAATTCATTCGGCTCAAATTCTAACAGTTTAAAAACCCCATCGCTCCAATATAATATATTGGTAATAAGATTTAATTCCCAGCTTCCGGTTTTAGCCAGTTCTTCTGTTTGCATCAGCAACAGTTTTTCACGGGCAATTATTTCATTATGTACACTTAATGAGTTTTTTTGCATTCGAATGAAAATTTTTTGTGTGCCATTCCGGTAATATGTTACTTGCCTTCAATTAACAAGTTACTCATTTTATAAGAACAAAGTTTGTTATTCGCTTTGAAGCTGGTTTTAATATTCATTCACCGAATTTGGAAAAGTAAAGTAGAAAGTACTTCCCACATCCGGTTGTGAGGTTACCCAAATTTTACCCCCAAAATTTTCAATTATTTTTTTGGTGATAGCTAACCCTATACCACTTCCAGCAAATTCATCTTTAGTATGTAATCGTTGAAAAATAACAAAGATTTGTTGAAAATATTCTTTGTCAATTCCTATTCCATTATCCTGTACAGTAAATTGCCATTCATTATTTTGTTTGGTTGCATTAATTTGAATAATGGGCGGCTGATTGGTTTTACT
>Ga0310345_10006280_pt1 | contig 10407 bp, 9 predicted proteins | sample HC15DNA20500_MG_FD_204667 | JGI IMG/M metagenome (GOLD analysis project Ga0310345, IMG submission 204667) | Marine microbial communities from station ALOHA, North Pacific Subtropical Gyre - HC15-DNA-20-500_MG | ecosystem: Environmental > Aquatic > Marine > Oceanic | place: Pacific Ocean: North... | reverse complement strand
GGCGCGACGACGAGGAATAGCAGGGCTATTTTGAGGAGGATCGGCACAGCCAGGGCGGGTGTATCGGTGCCCGAATGCCGGCGAACTTCTGGGACAGGACACTAGCTCACCTGGTGCAGATGCACGCCCCTCTGCGGGTAGGGCAGCGTGCAGCCGGCGGCCTCGAGGTTCTCCTTGAGCGCGCGGATCAGGTCCCAACGGGTCGACCCGTAGTCCGTCCGCTTGACCCAGGGTCGAACCACGAGCTGCACAGCAGAGTCCCCGAGTTCGTTGACCGCTACGATCGCCTCCGGGTCCTCGAGCACGCGAGGGTCAGCGGCGAGCACGTCCAGACACGTGCGAATCGCGGTGCCGAGATCATCATCGTATCCCACACCGATCGACAGATTGATGCGCCGCGTGTCGCTGACAGAATAGTTGACGATCGTCTGACCGAAGATCTTCGAGTTGGGGACTCGGATCTGGATGTTGTCACTCGTCGTCAGCAGACACGTGAAAATGCCGACCTCTTGCACGGTGCCCGCGGTTCCGCCCACATCTACATAATTTCCGACGTCGAACGGACGGAATGTGAGCAGCATCACACCGGCGGCGAAGTTCGAGAAGGTGTCCTGGAACGCCAACGCGACCGCGAGGCCGGCCGCACCCAACACGGCGACGAACGACGCGGTGTTCACGCCCAGTACTCCCACGGCTGCGATGGCCACGAGCACGATGATCGTGACATGGATCATGCCGGCCAGGAACGGGACCAGGGTGCCGTCGATCGCGGAAGCGGAGAGGGCCTTTCTGGCCAACCGCTTCATACGGCCAGCGATCATCCATCCGGAGATCAGGAGGGCAAGCGAACCCAGGACTCTTGGAGTCCATTGGGCGATGACACCGGAAACGATGTCGACGATGTCGTTGAAATCGGGCATGAGGCGCACCTGGAAGGCTGTTCAACGCAGGAGTGGAGCCCTCCCACGAGGGCTCGGTCCGGGACGCCAACAAGATGGCCTACGCCGCGATCAGTCTCCAGACCTGGGTCACCAGAAAGCAGACCGTGACGCCCATCACGACAGGCATGAGCGTCGCGACCGTCGTCCACTTCGCGCTGCGTGTCTCCTTGTAGATCGTGTAGATCGTCGTGGAGCACGGGTTGTGCAGTAGGCTGAAAAGCATGAGGCACACCGCAGTAAGCAGCGTCCAACCTCCGTCGTGCAGCAGGTCCCCGGTCACACCCACGCTGCCGAACTCGAACATCACGCCAGCCCCTTCACCTCCGGCCCCGGCGCCCGTGAGAACGGTCAGCATCAGGATGGTGGGGATGACGATCTCGTTCGCCGGGATCGCCACGACGTAAGCGAGTAGGATCACACCATTCATGCCCAGCAGAAGGCCGAGCGGGTCCAGCCACGCCACCGAGTGGTGCGCGAGGGTCAGCCCACCGACCGAGATGTTCGATATCAGCCAGATGACGGCACCCGCCGGGATCGCGAAGATCACGGCGCGCCAGAGCACGATCAGGGTCCGGTCGATGACCGACGTGTAGAGTGTCTGTAGGACACGCGGGGGGCGGTACGGCGGCAGTTCCAGGCTGAAGCTCGTCGCCTCTCCACGCAGCACCGTTCGGGAGAGAATCCACGAAGAGAAGAACATCATCACGATGCCGAGCAACGCGATGCCCACCACGGCAGCCGCGCTCACCAAGCCACCGAGCTGTGAGGGCGCGAGCGCTCCGATGAAGATCGTCGCAATGAGAATCTGCGTCGGCCAGCGCCCGTTACAGAGCGAGAAGTTGTTGGTGATGATCGCGATGAGTCGCTCGCGCGGGGAGTCAATGACGCGCGTAGCCACGACACCGGCGGCGTTGCACCCGAAGCCCATGCACATCGTCAGCGCCTGCTTGCCATGCGCGCCGGCCTTCTGGAACATCGAGTCCAAGTTGAAAGCCACCCGCGGCAAGTAGCCGAAGTCCTCCAGCAGCGTGAACAGCGGGAAGAAGATGGCCATGGGCGGCAGCATCACGGCAATCACCCACGCCGTGGCGAGATACACTCCGTCGATCAAGAACCCGTCGAGCCACCATGGCATCGACACCGCTGATGCGAGCCCGTGCAGAAACGGCCGGCCGTTCTCCACCAGCAGCGTGGCCAACATGGACGACGGCACGTTCGCCCCCTCGATCGTGATCCAGAACACGAGGGCCAGAATCAACAGCATGAGCGGGAAACCGAAGATTCTACTCGTGAGCCACGAGTCCAGCTTTCGATCGAACGTGAACCCCGCCTTCTTGAGGCCGCCCACCTGAACGCGAGCCGCCACTTCCTCCGCAGCCTCATAGGCTCGCTGCGTGACCACGTCATGGAAGTCGGACGGCAGGTCCCAACGCAAGCGCATGGCCGCGTCGAGCACCTGCTCGCGGCCCCATTCCGGCGCCAGCTCGACTAGGTCGCCCGTGTCGTCCCGCGAGAGTTGACCCAACTCTCCCGTGCGCACTGCCTCCTGCACGGCCTCGTCGGCGTTGAGCAGCCGTAGAGCGACCCAGCGCGGATTCGGGACCTGTGGGAATACGTCCTCGATCACGGGCACCAGACCGGTGATCGCCTGCTCGACGCGCGGCGCGTGGCGCGCGATGCGGATCTGTTGCCCGGAATGAACACCGGTCGCGACCGCGTGAACGGCATCGAGCAGTTCGTCCATACCGACGCTCTCGCGCGCTATACCCTGCACCACCGGCACGCCCAGCTCCTTCTCAAGCTTCTTGGCGTCGATCGCGATGCCGTGTCTGCGGGCCTCGTCGATGAGATTCAAGAAGACCACGACCCGGTCAGTGATCTCCCGGATCTGGAGCACTAGGTTGAGGTTGCGCTCGAGGCGCGTGGCGTCCACGACCACGATCGTGACATCCGGCCGGCCGAACAGCACGAAGTCTCGAGCCACTTCCTCGTCGGCGCTTCCCGCCTGGAGCGAATAAGTGCCAGGAAGGTCGACAACCTTTACGCGTTTCCCCTCGTGCTCGAACGCGCCTTCCGCGCGCACCACCGTTTTGCCCGGCCAATTCCCGGTGTGCTGGCGGAGCCCCGTGAGCGCATTAAAGACCGTGCTCTTGCCCACATTCGGGTTGCCGGCGAGCGCGACCAAGTAGTCCCACTTGCCCGGGCTAAGCCCGAGCTTGACCAGGCTTTGCGTACGATGCTGGGCGCAGGACCCACACGGGCTCGCGGACAATGTGGGCATCAGTTAGTGACCTCCACCTGGGTCCCGACATTCTCCACCAGAACCCACTCGGCCTGGCCACGCCGTAACGCGATGAGCGCACCGCGAATGAGGTAGGCAACCGGATCACCCGCAGCGCTCACCATCTCCGCGGTGATCTCCGTCCCCTTGACCACCCCGAGGTCGAGCAGGCGCCGACGCTGCGGGCCGCGGCACGCCGGGGAGAGGTCGAGTACGCGCCCGACTTCGCCCGGCGCCAGGTCGGCCAGCGTCTCTGACGGACCTTGCGCTCTCTCGCCCTCGGCGAGTACGCGTACAGTTACGTTGCGGGCGTCTACGAGATCGACGGACGATTCACGGCCCCCGCTGACGACGCGCACGCGTTGGTTGTCCCGCGCCACGACTTCGAGTCGCTCACCGAGGTGCAGACCCTGGGTGAGCAACGCGTCGAAGATCTCTCGCGGCTCATCCTCGAGGTGTACGATTTCGACCGTACGACCGGCGAGCACGCCCGCGAGACTCAACTGCTCCACCTCCGGCACGTGCCCGCTCGGAGTGGGAATCGGGTCACCGTGCGGGTCCCAGCGCGGGTGTCCGAGCCGGGCCGAGAGTGCCTCGGCTTGCTCCTCGGACAGGTGGTGCTCTACACGCTCGGCCTCATCATGCCACTCGGTCGCCGGGACGCCGGTTCGGTCTGCCAGGTATCGCTCCCAAAGTCGGTGCGTACGCACAAGTCGCAACGCGGTGTCGCTCCCGTCCTCGGAGAGCGAGGGCCCTTCGTCACCGGTGTGGACCAGACCTAGCTCAGCGAGTCGCTGCAGCAGCATAGCAGCCTTCACGCGCGAGATCTCGAGACGACCGGCCAGGCTCTCGAGCGTGGCGATCCGACCGGCCTGCTCCCAGGTGTACACGTGCTTGATCGCGTCCTCTAGGCGGACCCGTTCGGTCAGCAGCGCCAAGCGCGCGAATCGCGCGTACACGCCCCGTCGCGGCCAAAAAACCACCGCGAGCAATGCGACCACTAGCGCGAAGACGGAGAGCGCGAGAGCGGGGTTGACCATTGCGGCTGTAGGGACTGGGTGGACGACGGGAGCGCCAAAGCTGGTCTTATATACTTTAGTCTTGCCTAAATTTGTGTGACATCCCGTCGAGCGCAACCCCCCCCTCGCTGCGGTCACGCGCCCAATGGCGTCCTGTGCTCGAAGCGAATCACGCCCGGCTCGGAGCCATCTCCCACTAGCTCGAACCCGATCCTGTGCAGCACAGCGATCGACGGAGCGAGGTCGCTCAGGGTCTCTGCCACGACGTACTCGACCCCCGGATCTTCCTAGGCGCGCTGCAATAGCCCCCGCGCGGCTTCCGTTGCGGATCTATGACGCTGGAACTCAGGAAGCACAGAATACCCGATCTCGACGCTACCGTCCGCCGAGGGCGGGCCCTTGAAGCCGCCGGCTCCAACCGCCACGCCGCGGCCGGATTTTTGCCGTCGCAAGAAGTACCGGAAACCCCACTTCTCGAACACCTCGTCGTCCTGCAGGCGTCCGAGCATCCACGAGATGGCGTGGGCTTCGTATAACGGCGGCGGCCACGACTTGGAGATCTCGACATCCAGGATCTGCGAGAGAGCCGCCCGCCCATTCGGGTCGGCGTCGAGCACCGGCGTAGTTCCGGGAAGCAGATCGAGGCGTTCGGTACGGATCGGCACTTGTCCTCCAGTTTGGTCGAGTCAAAGAAAAAAGCGCAGGGCCCCTTCCAGCCAACCAGCCCCGATTACAAACTTGGGTCCACCGACCCGTTGCTAACGCCCGGAGCCGCAATGCAGTACGACACCATCGCCGTCATCGACTTCGGCGGTCAGTACGCCCATCTGATCGCCACCAAGATTAGACGGCGTGGCGTGCGGGCCAAAATCCGGCAACCCGAAGACCCTGTCGAAGCGTTCGAGGGCTATCGCGGCATCATCATTTCGGGCAGCCCCAGCCTGGCATCGCGTGGAGAGGACTCGCAATACACCAAAGCGATCTACGATCTCGAGGTTCCCATCCTCGGCTTCTGCTTCGGGCATCAGGAAATCGCGCAGCACTACGGGGGCCAGATCGAGCACGGCGGTCGTGAGTGGGGTAAGGCCGACCTCCACATCAAGAGCGGACACCCGCTCTTTCGCGGTTTGGAACCCGTCGAGCCGGTGTGGATGAGTCACTACGACTCGGTGGTCTCCGTCGGGCCCGATTTCGAGGAGATCGGTCACACCATCACGGGCGAGGCGAGCGAGCACCGTTTCGCGGCAATCGGATCGGACTCGCTGCACCGCTACGGTTTTCAATTCCACCCCGAGGTAGACGACACCGTCCACGGTGACGAGATGATCGCCAACTTCGTGTTCGACATCTGCGACTGCGCAGCCAGCTGGTCGATGGAGCAGTTCCTCGATGAGCAGATCGAGCGAGTACGCGAGCAGGTCGGCGAGCAGTCCGTCTTCCTGTTGGCTTCCGGAGGCGTCGACTCCACGGTCGCGGCGGTCCTGCTCGGCCAGGTGATCGGGCCGGGCCGGCTGCACCTGCTGCACATCGACAATGGGCTGATGCGGCTCCACGAGAGCGCCCATGTACTGCGCATGTTCACCGAGCTCGGCCTCGACCGAAACCTCCATTTCGTCGATGCGGGTGACACGTTCCTCAAAGCGCTCGAGGGAGTCGCGGAACCGGAAGCCAAGCGTCGCAAGATCGGCGACACCTTCGTCGATGTCTTTCAGAACGAAGCGAAGCGGCTCGGCATTGAGCATCACCTGCTCGGGCAAGGAACGATCTATCCCGACACCATCGAAACCGGTGGGACCCAGCGCTCCGACACCATCAAGACACATCATAACCGGGTCCCAATCATTCAGGAGATGATCGAGGCAGGCCGCGTGGTGGAGCCACTCGCCGACCTCTACAAGGTCGAAGTGCGTGAGCTCGGGCAGCGCTTGGGCATCGAGCAGCGAGTGCTCTCGCGGCACCCCTTTCCCGGCCCAGGTCTCGGTGTGCGATTGCTGTGCTCGCGCGGCGTGCAAGACAGAGAAGGATTCGAGACCATAGAGCCCCAGGTCGAACAGCTCGCCGCTCGCTACGGGCTTCAGGCGAGGGTGCTCCCCATCCGGTCCGTGGGAGTGAAGGCCGACCTCAGGGCCTATGAGCACCCCGTGCTGCTGAGTGGCGACGTTGGCTGGCAGGTGCTACTCGATGCGGTGTCCGTGATCACGGCTCAGGTACCGGGCATCAACCGATGCGTTTGGAACCTCGGTAGCGAGCATCCGGCGCGAGCGACGGCCGTCGAAGCGTACACGACTCGCGACCGCCTGGACGTACTACGTGAAGCGGACGCTATCGTCATGGAGGCCCTTCGGCGGTTCGACCTGTACGACGACGTATGGCAGTGTCCGACGGTGCTCGTCCCACTCTCGCTCACGGACGGCCCTGGCGAAACCGTGATCGTGCGTCCGGTCCAGTCTCAACGAGCCATGACGGCGACGCCGGTCGAGTTGCCTGCCGTACTGGTGTCCGAGCTCCGAGATCAGGTTCTGGGCCTGGACGGAATCACCGCGCTCGCTTTGGACGTGACGTCGAAGCCTCCGGGCACGATCGAATGGGAGTAGCGGAGTGGCTCCCAGCTAACCTGCGATCAAAAAGCGACCACGAAGTCGAAGCGGTACACGTATTGTAGAAAGCCGCCCTGCCCGAGCACGGCGGTCCGGTCGTACTTCGGGACGTCGTCGATAAGGATCCCGAGCCGCACCGATTCCTCGGTGCCCTGGTCGTTCAACAGCTTCGCCGTGAAGCGCGCTTCAGGGTTGAGAACGTACAGCTCGGTGTAGTCCCCGGTGATCGTGATCGAGTCCAGGTTGTTGTAGAGGAAGTCCCCCGTACTCAAAATATCGAAGCTCGTTGACACTAGGAGCATGAGCGGCTGCGACACCGATGCCGATGCCTCGATCAACACGGTTGCAGACGTCGGCGGATTGTCACCGTCCGAGCATCCCACCGAGAGGAGTGCCACGGCCAGCGCCACGACGCGACGATCAACTCCAAGAATGTTCACAGCCATCTGCTCCGATCCGTCGAGATCCGCCCTCATTTGGTTACGCTGCTTCCCGGCTCCGGTTACCTGTCCGCCGGCCTTTCGGTCGGCGGGCCTCGCAGCCGCCGTTCGTCCTAACCATCTTCTCGCATGCTGTTCCTCGTCGCCGCACTCGCGGCACCAGCGATCGGGCCGGCGCTCTATGGCGGCCTCCACGCACATCCCAAAGCCGTGCGCCTGGTCGACGGCTTCGTTTATCTGGCCGTACCACTTCTGGTGGCGTGGCAGGTCGTGCCGTTCGCACGGGAGGATCGCGGCCTCGTCGTGCCTTTGCTGGTGCTGGCAGGCCTAGTCCTGCCGAACCTGTTCGAGCGGGTGTCACGTGCATTCGAGGCGCACACCGACAACTTCGCCATCATCGTGGGGCTCTCCGGTCTGGCGCTTCACGCGCTTCTGGAGGGAGCCGCCTTGGGAAGCGGAGGCACCGTTGCATTGGCGTTCGGGCTGGCCATCGTCCTACACCGCATTCCCGTCAGCCTGGTCATCTGGTGGCTCATCCGTCCGCGGCACGGCACGTGGGCGGGCGTCGCGGGCGTCGCGGCGATCGTGCTCGCAACTCTGGTCGGTTACTTGCTCGCTGCGAGCCTGGGTAGCGGCGAGCACGGATCCGGGGTCGAATACTACCAAGCCTTCGTGAGCGGCACCCTCGTGCACGTAGTCTTTCACCAGGGCCGTCACGATCACCAGCACCACCATCACCACGAGTGAGGTAGCGCAATGGCACGCCCGCCCGCACCGCTGCAGAACTCTATCAAGTCCTTTATCCGTACGGTCCCAGACTACCCTCACGAGGGCATTCTCTTTCGAGACATCACCGGACTCCTGGAGAACGCTCGCGGGTTGCGACTGGCGGTGGACAGCCTGGCGGCGCGGTACGCCGGCAAGGGCATCGACCTGGTGGCGGGAATCGAGGCTAGAGGGTTCATCTTCGGCACCGCCGTCGCCTACAAGTTGGGTGTCGGTTTCATCCCCATTCGCAAGGCCGGCAAGCTGCCGGGCGAGGTGGTTGGCGTGGACTACCAGCTCGAGTACGGAACCGACCGCATGGAGATGCACGCTGATGCGGTTTCGCAGGGTGACGACGTTCTGCTCGTCGACGACCTGATCGCCACCGGAGGCACTGCGTCGGCTGCGGTCGAGCTGATCCGAGGAGTGGGAGGCACAGTCGTCGAGGCCTGCTTCGTGATCGACTTGCCCGAACTCGGAGGCACAGACCGACTTCGGGCCCTCGACTGCGACTGCTTCACGCTCTGCGAGTTCGAGGGCGCGTGAGCGGAGGCTTCTAGCCGCCTGCGGGCTCTTAGATGACCTCCATCGCCGCCACCGGGATCCAGCCGACCTTCCCGTCGTCGAGCACGATTTCGGCCCACTGCTCGGTGCGTTGATCGATGCGGACGCGAGTGCCCTCATGCAGTTCGAAGACCGTGAGATCGTCGTCTTCGGTAGGGGCCGAGCGTACCGATACGGCCTCGACGAGGATGACCCCTCGTTCGGGCTGACCGACCTCGAACTCGCGCACCGCGAGGTTCGAGCCAAACAGCACGACCATTGCCGCTCCCGCCGTGACTGCAAGGCGGCCCATGCGCCGCGGGCCTTCTGCCGTCAGGAGAATTCGGGCCAGAGCTCCGTACGTGAGCGCGAGCCAGGAAAAGGCCACTACGACGAGCAAAGCCGAGCGGGGGATCAGGTTGACCCACCACGAGACAGCGGAAAGCAGCCAGAACCGGGGTAGAGGTTCGATGTCGTCGGCGCTGAGGCGCACAGCGAGCTCCAGATTCGCCAACGCGTCGGCGTGACCCGGCGCGAGCTTCAGGGCGCGTTCCCAGCCCAGAATCGACTGGCCGAGCTCACCCATTTGGAAGTATGCGTTTCCGAGATTGTAATGGAGGTCGGGGCTCTCGAAGCCGCCCGCGCGTACGGCCTGGTACGCCTCCACTGCCGCCGCGTAGTCCTCCGCCTGATAGAACTGGTTGCCCTGGACGAAGATCTCCTGCTGCGCCGAGGCCGGCACCGTCGCAGTCGCCGAGATCACCGACGCGGCAAGGAGAGCGCCGGCCCACCAACTCGGACGCGACGAAGCTCTCATCGAATCTCACCGCCGAGTGCGGTCATCGCCTCGCCGGCCTGCTCGAGAAACTGTACGCGCTCCTCCACGTCGGTGCCGACGGGCGCGTAGCGTTGCCGGTCGCACTGCTCGAGACAACGCAAAAAGTCTGACGTGACCTCTGTCGAAACGCCTCGGCCCGCGAGACTCATGCGTAGCTCGCTGATCTGCATCCCGGCCTCCGCGACATTCAGCCTATCCGCGACGAAGCCCCGCAAGGCGTTCGCCACCTCGCCAAAGAAGGCACGGGAGTCTCCTCCTTCCATCAGACGTCGGGCCTCGGCAAGCCTCTTGTTGGCTACGCGCCCCGCGCGTCGTCCGCGAGCGTACGCCACGTCGCCCTCCAGCCGGTCCCGGTGCCGACGAAGGCCCAGCGCTCCGAGAAGCGCCGCCATCGGGAGCAGGAAGAACGTCCAGAACGCCGCACCCTGGAACAGGAACCGCTCGACGGAACGCAACGCACCATCCCCGAGGCGGATGAAGCGAATGTCCTCACGCAGCTGAGTGACACCAAAACGCTGGAGTGACACCGGCACCTCGTTGACCTCTCCCGTGACCTCGAGCAAGACCTCGTCCGTGCTGGCAGTCCGGTAGCGCCCGCTGGCGTCGTCGAAGTAACCCATCGACACCGACGGGATCGCCCGCTGGCCCGGCGTGCGCGGGATCAAGACGTACTCGAAAACCTTGCTGCCGGAGAGACCGTCGCCGGAAGGTTGCACCGACTCGGTGACCTCGGGCGGGAAGACCTCGAAGTCGCGGGGAAACTCGAGCACGGGCTCAGGCACCGCTCGCAGGTTGCCCTGTCCCGACACGCGGATCGTGAGCGTGACCGCGTCGTTCGCGTCCACCGTGTCACGATCGACTTCGGCCGTGATGTCGAGAGAACCCACCACGCCGCTGAACGGCTCTGGGCGCCCCGGAGGCAGCGGTTCGACCTCGATAGTCAGTGAATTGGAGAGTACTGACGTGGGAATTACCGAGGTGCC
>Ga0310345_10006275_pt1 | contig 10410 bp, 17 predicted proteins | sample HC15DNA20500_MG_FD_204667 | JGI IMG/M metagenome (GOLD analysis project Ga0310345, IMG submission 204667) | Marine microbial communities from station ALOHA, North Pacific Subtropical Gyre - HC15-DNA-20-500_MG | ecosystem: Environmental > Aquatic > Marine > Oceanic | place: Pacific Ocean: North... | reverse complement strand
GCATTTTTTCGGGATACAAGAGTGGATCTTTTGGGGCGAATCAGAACATCATTAAAGTCGAGTTTTATATTGTCTTCTATTCTCATCTATCTACAAATATAATCTTCTATCTGCCTCCACTTACAGATCCCAAGTATAGTTAAAGCAAGAATAAAGAAGACTGTGATCTTCTTTAGTTTTTTCATTTCTTTTTCCCCTTCTTTTTCTTTTTAGTTGGTTTTCGTAAGGCCTCAGCATATATCTCATGGCTTGTTCCAGGAAGCCATTGACCGTTCTCTAATTGATGAACACCCTTTATTCCAAGATGTTTGCCTGCTGAAATAGCTTTCTCTTCAGTGGCCCAACTCATTTTAGTTTCCTTTTTCTTCTTCTTTTATGTCGTTTTATTTTTCCTTCTTGGACTGCATGTCTTCGAAGGATCTCAAGAATTACTTCCTCTGTTGTTATATTGGGACCATTACCAGATACCAAGAGATCATGCATTTCTCCCCAAGAGAGTACCTGTAGATTTGTTTTACCAGGTGTGAGAATTAAAGAAGACATATAACTTAACGCCAATCTTCTTGGTCTTTCCGAGCAATGCTGTCCTTTATACTAAATTGACCACTTGGGTAACGCCTCTTAAGCTTTGCCATGTTTTCTCTGCGAACACGAGTACCGGTAGTACCAAGCAGTGCGTAGATAGCATTGAGATAGAACTCAACATCACCTAGCTCGTTAGTAAGCTTTTCTATATCAGGCTCGTGTCCTTGGTTGGCTACCTTCTCAACAAGTCCAGCTACTTCGCCAGCCTCAGATGCAAGCCCCAAAGCTAATAGTACAGGATCTGATGAATGATTATATAGACTAGCTACAAAATCTTTGTACTCATAATCAAAAGATATCGTTGATGTGGCGTCTGTATTAGAGTTCTTATTTGTCATTTATAGTACCAGTAAGTGCGCTTATTGTAGATTGACTAAGTGTTTTAACGAATGCTGCTGCGAGCTCAGAGGCTTTTGCGATAGAGCGACTTCTTGAGCCTCCAAGCTCTAGTATTTCATCAATTTCATCTAGACTTTTGGCTGTGTCATCGGTAAGCCATATTCCAACTGTTCTAGCCTTTCCATCTCTACGCTGATTGTTGTATTCTCTTGTCATGTTCCTCCCATCCAAACTCATTTGGATCTATAGTATGAGAATGGCCATTGCGTCCAATAATATATGTTGGTTCAGTTGGTAACCCTTCCATTGTTCTCCAAACAATCCAAAGGTGCGCCAGAAAGACCTTAACCATCTTCCTCATTGAAGCGAGATGCTTGTGTCCCTTTGACCAATCCGGACGCTCTTTGTCATAATGATCGCGTGCTTTATCGTATAGGCCTCGATATGAGCTCCCAGGAGTTCTTACAAAAGAAGTAGCTACTAGATAACAAGCAGCCTTTAGCCTACTGTTATAGTGTAACTTCTTTCCCTTTTCTTTTCTTTCTCTAACGCCATCAAAAACAGCATAGCCAGCATAACGCCATAGAGCACTTACCGTAGGTGCTCGATTAATATCTATAAAGCTAACTAGCTTGGCTGCTAATGTATAGCTAATACCTTTGATGTTACAAAGCTGTTGTACAATGGGAACATCTTCTGCTATAGATATAATATCCTGATCAAGTTCTTTTTCTAGCTCGGAGAATCTTTCATGCCACTTCTCATATAGAAAATAAGTACTATGATCTGCCTTATCTTGTTCATTTTCCAGTGCTGCTAATCTGTTTCCAAAAGCTATACGACTTTTTTGTATTGCACGATCTCTTGTATCTATTAGTGACCTTATATCAGATATTGACATTGTCTTCCTTTTTGTGTTTTAGTTTTCGCTTGATTTTCTCGGGTTTCTTCCCTGTCTACGGCTCGCTACACATCTTTGGATTTCTTTATCTCATCGGCTCGCTTTACTTGTATGGGTATCTTTACGTCACCGGCTCGCTTTAGTTGCATTGGATTACTCTATTTCATTGGCTCGCTTGTCTAAGTCGGTCTTCACAATTTCAATGGCTCGCTTGGTCTACATGGATATCTCTATGGTATTGGCTCGCTTATTGCGGTTGGTTTGCTTATTTAACTTGGCTCGCTCCATTTGGTGTGGATTTCTTGTAATTTCTGGCTCGCTTTATGCTACAGGGTAACTCTCTAAACATTGGCTTAAGACTCGCTCCATCTGATGTGGGTTTAATTGTGACTTCGGGCTCGCATGGTGTCCGTCGGGCTACTCTTATATACATGGCTCGCTCGTTGTAGTTGGTTTTCTTTTCCTTCTTGGCTCGCTTGTCGAAGTAGGTTTCCTCGATCTTCTTGGCTCGCTGGTACGGCTTGGTTTTCTTGAACTTCCCAGGCTCGCTTGTTAAAGTAGGTCTTCTTAATCTTCTTGGCTCGCTTTGGATCTACGGGTAACATATTAGTGGTGGCTCGCTCCTTAATCTTGGGTGTCATTGTAATTGTTAATTCTGGCTCGCTCGCGTCTCATGGTTTGCTTGTCAGTGGAGGCTCGCATCTAGTTCATGGATTTCTTGTTAGTTCTAGGCTCGCATAACATCAATGGTTTTCTTATCTGTGGTGGCTAAACCTATGTACGGCATACCCCGATCCGTACATAGAGTCGGTTTGCACTCTCTCTCATGCGTGTCAAGATGAGGGGGTAAAGAGAGAAAGAAGGAAGTACCTGAGGCCGTGGTAGTTGTTCTAAGTGGCAAGGAGGTGTAAAAATCCACTTTGGAACCGACCTCAGGTAAGCCAGCCTATCGCCAGAGATATAACGCATAGGCTAGCAGATGCAGATATGGGCGTCCACGCGCCACCATGAAGCCTTCCCGTAAAATGTCTATTCGTGTCTCTCTTGGGCTGAAAGAGAGCTACAAAGGCGTTGTACTCGGCACCCATATATTCTTACTCTTCTTCGCTAACTTTATCTTTGTTTTCGTATGCTTCCCATGCTGCTCTGAAGCCTTCTTTTTCTTTCAGGCCCCACTTTTCAACAACAGCACTATAAGCTTCTTTATCTCCAGCCATAGGCCAGTTGTTTTGTCCTACAGCAAACATAGCGAATATACCTACTCGGCCCCCTTGTCCCCTTTTACCAATAAGCCATTCACTGAATCCCGAAGGAGCTACTGGTTGAGAGATGCTATCAGACTCTTTGATCTTACTAAATATTGACTTCTTTTCTACCGCATCGCCCTTAGATTTATCCTTAGGTGAGTCGCCACTCGGACCCTGCGACGGAAATATTTCTGGTCCCTTTTCCATAATTAATTCTCCCTTGATTGTCTAACTTACGCAAATTGTAATTAACCACACTAATTGATGATATTCCCGTTGCCGTACTTATCTCGCGATGAGATGGTGATCGACCGCTATGTATTTGCTTATAGTCAATAATATAATCGAGAATAAGATCATCGTTACCCGGATTATTTTCTTTTTTGTTGTTCTCATGTCCTACTGATTCTTCTGTCATATATTCTAGGTCCTTTGCCTTATGGCATTATCTCCTTTTTCTTAGCCGACCCTACCAGTTCAGCAACTACACGATATGCGTCTTCAAAGCGATCCACCAAGTTATCTTTTGTGATTTCCGCATCAGCAAAGGCCTTAGTAACTGCATCCTTATCTCGAAAACCTTGGTTTTGAGCAAATTCCCAAAGTGCATTCCAGGCATCTACTGTTGTCATCTGTATGTCATCGCTTTTGTAAAACTCTATGCCTAGCCCAAACATCCTCATAAGGCATCGACATAGTCCTCGACTAATAGCGGCAGCAATCGCGTTGGAAGTGGGCATTCTAGCTTCGTTAACAAAACTTCCTACTTCTGTAACAGAGCGATCCATTAGTTGCATAGTTCCATTAGTCTCAAATGGAATGTGCATAGTAAACTTCACTAGCGCAGCTACGTTTTGCACATCTTTACCCTTTATGGTGTCTGTAAAGACATCCCATTTTATAGCATCATAGCTCCAGAGATTTCCTAGTGCATTCTGTACCGTCTCTGTTGCCCAAGTATGAGAAACATAGCTAAAGGTTTTTCCGCCTTTTCCAGGACGCTTCTGAATTGCACTTGCAGGCACCTTCTTCTTTTTAAGAGCATTAATAGCTTTGAGAAACTCTGGGTTGATCTCGGACTTGGTTAGCTCTGCTGCTGCTGTTGAAAGTTCTGCTTTCTTAATGGCCATAGTTTTATTTCGCCTCGTTAATGATGTTATGATATATTCTTGCGTTTTCTGGTCCTAGCTCCACACTATCTACAAAATCATGCAGTCTCTCCTCTCCATATCTTTTAACAAACTTTCTTGCTAAAATCGATCGCAGCCCTTTGGTTTGGCCTAGCTGCATATGACATGGATCATGGTGTAGCAATGAGCAGTTTTCTGGTGCAAAAAGTCGGTCATGCCGCTCATTCTTTTTAGGCACTGCGCTTCTTTTGAGAAGCCATTCATGCATATCTGCCGGTCTGTATTTAGTAATAGGTTTGTCGCACAGATCACAAACTGGCAAAAAGCCACTCTTTGTATTTTGACGCCTTTCTCTCGAGAGTTGATACTTGAGTTGCGCCCTCTTGTAAGCTAGACTCATCTGAATGACTCAACTTTCCTGCTTCATGAAGTATCTTGATACTATGCAGGGCAAGCAATGCTCTTGGATCTATTGGTGTATCTTTTCCAGGAGGAAGTCCATTAAATAGCCACTCAATAATTCCATGAGCGTCTACACGTTTAAGCTGTTTACTACTAAGAAAATCCTCTTTGTATCGACAGATAAACCTTAGAATGGGAATACGGTATTCGCTTAACCCATATTGTCCAAACGTCAATCTTATGGCTACCAATTGTAAGGATGTAGCCAGCTCTCCATAGTCTTTAGAAGATGAACGTAGACTATCAAGAAGTGCAAGCTCGGTATCAATACGTTCGTAATGTGCCTGCACTGGTTATGCTCCTATCAAGACATTTGTTCGTACGTAATTATATCGAACAATTGTTTGTTTGTCAAGTAATTAGCTCACCTTTCTTTATAATGTCGACGAGCTGACCACCTGTGATGCCATGCTTAACAATCCAGTCATCTGCCTTGTATAAAAGTCTCACGGCACGGCCATGCTCGCATTTGCTAGCAAACTCGCGAGAGTTATCGTAAGCATCTGGATCTAGACACCAATAAACACCATGTCTGTATGTTTTGGAAATCTCTTCGAGGAGTGAAGCGGGGGGAGTCTTGGATGGTATGGAGATTATGTCCAGTCTGTCGTTGTTTGTACGTGCTCGAACTACCATAGCTTTCTTTGCACCCTCAAAGATGGCAACTGGTCGTTCCCCAGGGGTCCAGTCTGGGCGAGTATAGAAAATGTTCTGACGAAGGCCTTTTTCGTAGCGATAGCGTCCAATATCGATATCGCCAACAAGACGATAATGGATATTAAGTACACCGTTTCTATGGCCCTCAGAGTAAAGTGCTTGATTAGGAATAGTATAAGCTGGTACTCTATAAGACTGGCCATTGTGCATAACCATCTTCTCTGCTAGATATCCTAAAAGCCAATAGTTTTGCCAATCTCTTGGAATACCCTCTTCTGACCAATATGATGCTTGTTCAGCGGTCATCTGTTGGTGCCATAAAACCCATGGATGCTGATCGTTTAGGATTTTAAGACTCTTAAGGCTCTTCTGAATTGCCTGCTCTTGTTTTCTTTCGAGCTCTACTCTCCATTCCTGTATCTGGCTTCTACTTATTCTGGCGCCTTCTTTCTTGCCTGGCCAGAAAAGATTGTTACAGATCCTGCACCAACCACATGGATTTCCTTTTAGGAACCATCTACAACGATCAGGAAAATCTCTTTGATTGTCCCAGTTATGCCCCATGTCACCGCAACTAGGGCAAGTACTAGAATACTCATCGTCAGTACGCTGAACAACAAATTTAACTTGATTTTGATACTCACCAAAAATTGGAGGAAGGATTGATTCTCTCATTAGAAACTCGTAGTGATTGTAGTTTGGCCAGTTCTAAAGTCTACTGAGCCAATGAATGTTTGGCCACTTGGAAGTCTTCCTTGTTGTTTGGTTACTTTAATCACTATGCTGTTTTCTTGTACTATTATTTTGGGGGCAGAGTCACCTTTAAAGATCGGGCAACTCACTTCTGTTCCTATGGGCACCTGCGTTTTTGGCATCCATAGATTAATCATTCTCGAACTACGCTGCTCAATAGCACCACTTTCCTCTGCATCGGACATTTGTGGCAAATACCAGTTATCTTTAATTTCTATGCCCCTTCTAGTCTGTACTCCTACCCATACTGGACAGGAGAACTCTGCTGCCATATCTCTTAGCCGATAGATATCATCTCTTACTTGCAGACGTCTATTCTGGAAGGTTCCTGAATCTCTATGCTCAGGATCGAGGGGCAATGCCTGAAGATAGTCTAGAACAATACCGCGAATATTAATGTTTTTACTATCAATGAGCTGCAAGACTCTATGCACATTGGTCAAATACAAAGGCTGATAGCGATCAATGGCCTTCATCGCATTACATACCCTGAATATGGGTACTCCGGCTAGATCTGCCTCTGCTCTTGCTAGTGCCGAGAGATCCGATACTTGGCCATTCGATAAATCCTTGGGGTCGAGATCACTTCTACTTGCCAGATCATTAATAACTGTATCTTCTAATAGATTCTCTGTGGAAATAAAAACGACTACGTCAGTAAAGGCACCATCTGGATTCTCTTTGCGTAGCCAATTTGCAGTGTGACGAGCAATCCATTCCAGCATTCCACTCTTAAAGTTCTGTGGCCTTCCCAGAACAGTCATTAGTTGGCCCGGAAGGAGAGGTGCTACATATTCGTCAATTTGATTGATTCCTAGTGGTATTCCTGCTTTCCATGCGCCCCCAGCGGCTTGCATGCTCATAATATGATCATGCGTGAGGGCTACGGCCTCATCAGGCCAGTACAGCATCTGTCGTGTGTCTTTTGTTGGTGTTGTTTTATTCTTCATAGTGTATAACCGTAGCTTCTGGGAAGACTGTAGTACTCTTGTCTTCCTTGCTTCCTTTTATGTCTACTGAACCCTGTTCAATTCTGTTAAGAAGATGAGCTATAAGTCCTCTTCCTTTGTTGCCCTCTTGAACGAAATCTTTAACTAGATCTACGATAACGTCTTCTCCGTATACCTGTGCTGCATTGTTTATTCGGTTTGCTTCTTCCAGGGCCCCCTTTCCTCTTTTACCAAATTTAATCTCGCTCGATACTGGCCATGTCGAGCGTGCCAATGCTAGGATTGTATCTGCTGGCTCTCCGAACTTTCTATTTGCTTCTCTCTCAAGTCTTTCTTGTACCTTTAGTGCCTTGTCCTTATTCTTGATGAACTTATTATATTCCGCAGAATTATCCCATCTGACAGAACTTCCGCATCCCGGACAAACAATAGTTTTCTGCGGGATCTCCTCTGTACAGTACTGACATCGCTCCATATAGTCCTTTTGACTCATTCCAAGGAACTCTTCGGGTATAGAAAGTACTTGAAGTTTATGTTCAGATCCATTAGCGGAGCTAGTCGACGCCGAAGGTGTCGAAAGGTTATTATTTAGATGAGTTTCTCTTAGAGACGTTTCTATAGCGCGTTTTTGCGCCGTAGAAGAGCGCATATTTGCGCCCACGTCAGCGCATTTTTGCGCCGATGAACGTCTGTTCTCCCAATTATAGTCTTCTGCAGGCTCTCCTGAGAGTATATGTCTAGCAAACTCTTGGAGATCCGGACTAGCATTGATTTGTTCTAGATAAGTGAGGCTTGAGCTACCCATTCTGCGAGAGCGAGAGATATATCCTGCCTCTTCTAGCTCAGAGTTTGCTCTGGTGATTGTGGCTACATTACACTGGAGTAATTTTGCCAGTCTTTCTCTACCTGGCCAACAACTTTCTGCTTCCCTGGTGTGGTAATCGTATATGGAGAGTAGCTTGTAGGCTGTACCGCTAATACGAGGATCGAACGCAGCTATACGCGATACATTACTTGTGCCAAAAGAGTCTACTGGGTTTTTATGTTTGATTCCTCTGGATCCCATGTGATTTTTTCGTTCCCGTGTTGTGTAAGCTTCCTCAATATTGGTGATATGTTCCAATCATTTGAGTTTTCCATTTTAGCTATTTTTTTTTCTGCTTGCTGTAGTGCTGTTGTTAGTGTGGATTCTTCGATAATCCAGTAGTTTAGTAAGTGATTTCTGGAGTCCCATACCCTGACGATCCAGTCAATCGTTTTCACATCTCTTCCCCTTGTAAAATAAAAGATGGAGCAGCGCTAGCCACTCCATCTAATATTGTTTTCTATTGTATTGGTAAGTCTTGTGGAGTTTGCTTAATCCAGAAATCAATCGGGACTAGCTTTTTTTCCCTAGCAATAATCACTGCTAGTATCTCGTCATTTAGTCTATCTTCTTTCATGGCAAACCAAGGAAACATCGTGAAGATCCCTAGCCATAGTGTCATCTTTACCCATATTCTAAATCTAAGATTGGCGGTCATGATAAACATATTTTCAACTATACCACCTGTATTTGTTGTGTTGTTATCGGACATTCTTCATATAATCCTTTTGGATATTTATGTGAGTTGCAATAATGGAAAGCTCGAGAAGCCAGCCATTTCTCATTATAACATATTGAAGAGAAAGTTGGGTCTCGAGCCCTTATTTTGCGACTACTTTTTTAGAAGGGGAGCTCAATATCGATGCTCTCTGAGAATATACTGGTCATACTGATCTCAGGTGCATCTAATTCTTCTGTTTCTGGCTCTTCGTTATCACTTTCATTCCTTTTAGGAATGTCTGGCATAGGATCTCCGGCCATCTTAAAGTCGGCTTTTGCCCTTAGACGGTTCTCAATCCAGCGCAGTTGTAGATCATTTACATCAGCAACAACTCTAGTTTTCCCGCCTGCTGTTATGTATGTCTGAAATGTCATTTCTGGAATACGGTCCTGACGAGTTGGGTCTAGAGTTTGTATATCCCTTCGATCTGTTGTTTCGTCAGTTATCTTGGCCATCACCTTCTCAACTTCCTCGAGCAAACCCTCTTCATTACTTTCGTAATGATCAAAGAGTTTACGTACGAAAGGAACAGCATCACGAGCCTTGATGCTTAGTCCTCCGCGAGGACCTTTAAATGCTGGCTTAATGTCGTGCTTCTTTAAGAACGGATACCATGTTGCTGTCATAAACTTGAGATCCGAAATGATACCATCTGCCCTAGAGTGCTTAAGACAATATTCTAGCCACTCCTCTATTGTATCTACTTCGGTTTCATGATAATGAAAATAGCCTTCTTTCTCTGCCTCTTCGGCTTCCGAGGATAGAGCTTCATCTGCTAGATCTGGTAACCCACCCAGTGTGTCAAATACTCTTTCTTTATAAGCTGCCTTTAAGCGTGCCCTTCCCTCTTCGTCTGCTTCTGGAAGGTCTACATTTAAGTCTTCTGCCATATCACGCTTGTGAACTGCGTTAACCATCTCTCTTAAAGACTCAGCAGCATTTCCTGACTCTCTGTTTCTTATCCAGGTGAGTACATTTATGTTTTTCTCATCCTCTGTCATTATGAAACTCCTTTAGTCCGTAGTGGGATGCGAAAGCATGTGATCTTGGTATAGACCATCCGTGCTTTGATATCCACTTTACCTCATGCATACCTAATAAAGTATCTGCATTATATTGTTTCAGTATCTTGCGAGTTGTTGTTTCTGCTGAATAGGGCATACTCTTCAGTCCGTTTGCTCTAATTAAATTCTCTTGCAGCACCCAGACGTTCCACGGTACAAGCCATGAACGTCTCTTGCGAGTACTCTTACTGTTTGGTCTATCTGTTCCCATAGTGATGGCAAGCCATGCTGGAGCATTGTTTACACGCTCCCATTTGGTTAGTCCTTCTCTTTGATTCTCTCTGATATCGTTAAATGGAAACGATGTTTCCGCTTGCTTAATCTCTACTGGTATAGCTCTTCCAAGGTATGTACCTTGTCCATCAAATGGCAGATTGTCTGTCTTCCAAATAAGGTTGTGACAGACTTGGCAATATTGTCGATCCGTGAACTTTTGCCATTCTACCCCCTGAAGGCGTAGCATTTTTCCTATTTCCGGTTCATTTTGTTTACGTGTTGGCATATGTTATAATCGTTAGTACTATATATTTTTATTATAATCTACTTCGGTATAGAAGGCTAGTTATATGACAAAAAATCTTGAGCTAGTTCGTGAAACTCAGGTATTGAAAGCATTCTCCCTTCAGTCTTCTGGCATGAGTCTTGAGGAGTCTTGCAAACAAGTTGGTATACATGAGCGCACATATGCTCGCTGGGCAGAAAAAGCTCTAGCAGGAGTAGAAGATGCTATTCATGA